>Ga0126373_10000102_pt1 | contig 64498 bp, 42 predicted proteins | sample PanSoiMetPlot_11_FD_92545 | JGI IMG/M metagenome (GOLD analysis project Ga0126373, IMG submission 92545) | Tropical forest soil microbial communities from Panama - MetaG Plot_11 | ecosystem: Environmental > Terrestrial > Soil > Tropical forest > Bulk soil | place: Panama | collected 2016-02-17 | reverse complement strand
GACGCGCCGTGCTCGGGCTCTGGCTCCATAGGAAAGGAAAGGTAAGGCGAATGGCCGGCTTAGCAGTGGAGCTTCCGCTTCAGATCCTCAGCGATCTGCTTGCCGTGGAAGCGCCCATTCTCGATGAAGATCTCGTTAGTGCGTGACCCGGCCACAATCACGCCCGCAACATAAATCCCGTGTACATTGCTTTCCAGTGTGACCGGATCACACACCGGTCTGCACTGCTGCTCCGACAGTTCGATTCCCATGCTGCGGAGAAAATCGTAGTCGGGATGATATCCAATTAATGCCAGCACAAAATCATTTTTCAGCCGCAGCGGTCCGCCCGGCGTCACCACTACGACGTGGTCGATGCCAATTTCCTGGACGTAGCTGTTGAAGTAAGCTTCAATTTCTCCGGCTTTAATCCGGTTTTCCAGGTCAGGCTTGATCCAATACTTCACGTGATGGTGCACTTGGGCCTCCCGGTGCACCAGTGTGACGCGAGCTCCGTGACGCCATAAATCTAGTGCGGCGATCGCCGCTGAGTTCTTGCCCCCGATGACCAGCACGTCCGTGTCGTAGTACGGATGCGGCTCTCCGTAATAATGCGAGACCTTCGGCAGATCCTCACCCGGAATGCTCAACTGGTTCGCCAGGTCGTAATATCCGGTAGAGACAATGACCTTCTTGGCGTAGTAATCATGCGGACGCCCGACACGATCGGTCGCCGTGATACAAAAGTTCCCATCTTCTCCGATGACCGTCTTCACCCACTCGTATTGCCGGAGGTCAACCTCATAATGCTCGGATACTTTACGGTAGTATTCGAGCGCTTCTTCTCTCGTTGGCTTCTGTAGCGCGGTCGTAAATGGGATGTCGCCGATCTCTAGCAGCTCCGGCGTTGTAAAGAAAACCATGTTCGCCGGATAGTGAAATAGCGAATTCACCAGGCAGCCTTTGTCGACCACAATGACCTTCAATCCGACCTTCTGTGCCTCGATGGCACACGCCAAACCCGTTGGCCCGGCTCCAATCACCAGCACATCCGCGCGCATGTCTCCGCGAGGCTTGACTTCTGCCTTGGCGAATGTGTCGAGTTCTTCTTCGGCGAGAAATCCGGGCATGGATTGGAGTCTGGTAGCTCTGGTCGCAGAGAATTCCGGGACAAGCCAGAAACTGTTGATTCTAGCATGCGAGACTTGCGCCGCATTTCCGATGCCGGGTGTCAGCCTTTCCCCGCGCTATAATTTGCGGTTGCCTTGATACCTCCCTCCGGCAGGAGCGCTCATGTCTACCGTCACTGAACCCGTCACCAAGACTCGCATTGAATCCGACAGCATGGGCAAGATCGAAGTCCCGTCGAATGTCTACTGGGGCGCTCAAACGCAGCGCTCGTTGCTGCACTTCAACATCGGACGCGACACCATGCCGCCTGAGCTGATCCGGGCGTTTGGGATCCTGAAGAAAGCATGCGCGCTGGTGAATCAGGACCTGGGGAAATTACCGCCCGATAAGGCCAAACTGGTCGTCCAGGCTGCAGACGAAGTCATCAGCGGCAGGCTAAATGATCAATTCCCACTCCGTATCTGGCAGACGGGCAGCGGCACGCAAACCAACATGAACGTGAACGAGGTGATCTCGAACCGTGCGATTGAAATCGCGGGTGGCGAGATGGGCTCGAAAAAACCCATTCATCCCAACGACCACGTCAACATGTCGCAGTCATCGAACGATACGTTCCCCGCCGCTATGCACATCGCCGCGGCAGAGCGCGTTAAGAATGCGCTGATCCCGGCCGTCAAGTCTGTGCGCGATGCTATCGCCGCCAAGGCAAAAGAATTCGATTCCATCGTGAAGATCGGCCGAACTCACCTGCAGGACGCCGTCCCTCTCACCATCGGCCAGGAATTCGGCGGTTGGGCTAGCTTGCTCGAGCGCGACATCAAGCGCTTGGAGCAGGTCCTCGAAGGACTTTACGATCTGGCGATTGGCGGGACCGCCGTCGGCACCGGCCTGAACACACATCCCGAATTTGCCGAGCGAGCGGCAAAAAAGATCGCCGAACTCACCGGACTTCCCTTCCGCTCGCACCCCAATAAATTCGCCGCCCTCTCGGCCCACGACGAAATCATTTTCGCGCAGGGTGCGATGGAAACCCTTGCCGCCTCATTCATGAAGATTTCCAACGACATCCGCTGGCTCGCTTCCGGGCCGCGATGCGGCCTGGGCGAACTGTCAATTCCCGAGAACGAACCCGGCTCGTCCATCATGCCCGGCAAAGTGAATCCGACCCAGTGCGAAGCAATGACCATGGTCTGCGTGCAGGTGCATGGCGCAACTGCGGCGGTTGGATTCGGAGGCTCGCAGGGAAACTTCGAACTGAACGTATACAAGCCCGTCATCATCTACAACTTTCTCCACTCAGTCACGCTGATCGCCGACGCGTGCCACGGGTACGTCGAGTACATGATCAAAGGGATCGAGGTCGACCGCGCGAAAGTGGATTGGTACGTAAAGAATTCGCTCATGCTGGTCACGGCGCTGGCGCCGAAGGTCGGCTACGATAAAGCCGCACAGATCGCGCACACAGCCCACGTGGAACACTCAAGCCTGCGTGAAGCCGCTGTAAAGCTGGGACACCTTACCGCAGAAGAATTCGACCAACTGGTCAAGCCGGAGAAGATGACCCGTCCCTAACAGTTTCGCCTTCGAGATCGGAACTAACCGCGCGAACTGGCTGACTAGTCTGTGACAAGCCGCTGGCCTGTTTCTTAGGCATGGTAGTGATTACAACTACGCTCACCAGAATCAGTGTCGTACCGGCAATTGTGCGAAGACTCAGCGCCTCGCCAGCAAAGTAATACCCAAGCACAACTGCCACGACCGGATTCACATAGGCATAGGTCCCGACTTTAGTTGGCGATTCGTGGTGGATCAGCCATACATATGCGGTGAACGCAATAATCGATCCCGCCACAATTAAGTATGCCAAGGCGATCCAGGCTCTTTGTGATACGGCTTGGACGTGAAATCCACGAAACTCTCCAAGGCTCGCCGCAGTCAGCGTTAGTAAGACTCCACCGACCAGCATCTGCGCACCCGAACTCATGGCTTTGTCAGAGGGCAGCGGCAGCTTCCTGGTTAATGCCGACCCCAAAGCCCAACTGATCGATGCCACTAGCAGGGCTACTGCTCCGAACGTATTGATCGGAGCGTCGCCAAAACTCGCACTGCGACTTACCAGCACCGCGACGCCGCCGATCCCGACAAGAAGCGCACTCCCCAGCCTCAACGTGAGGCGCTGAGTCCTCAAGATTAGGATTTCAGAAAGGGCCATGAATACCGGGATGGTAGCCATCATGACCGCGGTAATCCCCGAGGGAACACGAACTTCGGCCCAGAACACCAATCCGTAGTCCAGAACAAAGAACAGCACGGCCAATAGACTTACCGACCGCCATTCGCGCATGCTGGGGAATGCAGCACCCTTGGCGCGCATCCACGCGAATAGAACAGACCCCGCGATGACAAACCGCATTCCCGCCAGCAGAAAAGGCGGAACCTCCTGCACTCCAATCCGGATTGCAAGAAAAGTTGAACCCCACACGAAATAGATAATCGCGAAGGCAAGCACAACTCTCCACGCGCGAGGATGGACGGCAGTTGCCATGATCGTCGGCTAAATCAGCGTTCTGCTAGGCCTGATTAGATCATTGCAGTTAGGGCGCGGACTCAGGGTTACGGCATAAAAAGTTTTATTGAGGTATATCGAGGTGACCTAAAGCGTAAATAGCCCCAACCTGTGGAAATCAGATTCATTCCTCACAGACAAATACCGGCCATTGTGCAACGCCCCCACATTGTCATCCCGAGCGGAGCAAAACGATGAGCAAAGCCAATCGTTTTGCTGCAGCCGGGGGGCCTTGAGTTCGGTGGTAGGAGCTAGTCGATCACTTCTTGAGCAAGCTGGTGTGGCTGGCGACGCACTGCCACTTGCCCTGGTCCATCACCCAGGTATCGGTAAATCGCCCCACGTGATCGTAAGGCTTGCCCTGATACGTGCCTTGGGTATGGTAAATGCCGGTGATGACCGCCGTATCCCCAAAGAAATTCATCTTCAAATCTTGAACGTTGGCTTGGGTGGGCTTGAACCGCGGGTCCCGGATATCGGCCAGGAACTTCTGCTTATCGCTGATTTCTCCGTCCCACTCGGTGTTAATGAAGCGGCTGGAGACCAGTGCATCCAGGGCGGCTGAATCACGGTTAACTTGGGCTTCATTCCACAGGCGCTCAAGGACAGCGAGCTTGCTTTCGCGTGGATCGGCCTGCTGTGCCAACGCAGTCGCGGCCAAGGCGAGAACGAAACAGCAGATGACAATGCGTTTCATTACTTTCACGCTCGCCGCCTCCCCACGCGCAGACGAACGCACGATGAAAATAACAGCGCGCGTTAGCTCCTTGCCATGAAAATAAACTTCGGAGAGTTACGAACGTCATAAACAGGAGCTTCCCCATCGCGCGTTTTTGATACGACCTTCTCTGGCGAACTTGTTGACTGCGGCGCTGGCCGCAAGCTGGCTCGCGTACGCTCCGCTAAGATCGATCGTGCGGACAGTCTCTCTCGAGTTGTTCTGGATGATCTCTGCGTTGCCGACGATCATCAATCTCCCGCCCTTGCGTACAGGAATGCTTTACACAGATGGCGCACGAATGCTGATGCTGCGATCCTCGCCGCTCAGGGCAAGGCGATGGATCAGCCTGACGGCAGGAAATCAAGGTCAGAACGGTGTGCGCGCCAAACTCTGGAAACATACCAGGGTTAATGCAGCCGTCCGCATTGGAGACAACTCGATCGACGATTTCAAGGGTCATTGGGTTGCATATTGGCAGCGAATGATCGCAAAGACATTCCCGTTGCGGCGGCCCATCTTGAAACCTGCTTGCATTTAGCAAATTTGCTCGGACCCTCTCTTCGAGATTTGGTCGCCTTGGAAGGTGCCGTGTTCTTCATGGTTCCGGGAGGACGCGGCGATCGCCCAGAAATGGTTTAGCCAAATACATCGGCTCAAGTCACTCCCCAAACTATCGCAATTCAGGGCAGACATTGTGCTCGGCTGTGCGCGACGTGAGTTCTCGGCTGCTGCTTCCCGGTGGCAGGAGGAATATGCCTTCATCGAGGATTTACCAAACACAGCAATCAGGGAACGGCTGCTGGAAGGATTCCTAAAATGGCGCAGCGAGAGCGAGCAGCCTTAGCAAGTAACAGCGAGTCCGCGATTTTAACGTCCGCAGTTTAGACGGCGAATACTGCAACTCGGGGCGAGTTCCGTGTCAGACATAATCCTTAAAAGGCCCAGCGTAGCAGTGCCGCCCCAATCGTGAACCCCGCTCCAACCGACGCGAGAAGCACCAGGCTCCCCTTCTTCAGTTTGCCTTCCTCGATCGCCGTATTCATCGCGAGCGGTATAGTCCCCGCTGTCGTGTTGCCATACCGGTCGATGTTGACGATCACGCTTTCCGGCCGCAGGCCGAGTCGGTCCGCAGTGGCATTGATAATGCGCAAATTGGCCTGATGCGGGATGAACACATCGATATCTGCACCCGTGAGCCCATTTCTCTCCAGCAGTCTCTGGCAAAGCTCGGTTTGCTTCCGCACCGCAAACTTGAACACCTGTTGCCCGTCCTGATGTACATAGTGCATCTTCTTCGCGATGGTGTCCTTGCTCGTCGGATGCAGGCTTCCGCCGCCGGGCATATATAGGAACTGCCCGCCGGAACCATCAACTTCGTGGATGAAGTCGATAAACCCCTCCGAGTCGTTCTCTGCCGGCTCCAGAATCGCCGCGCCCGCCCCATCCCCAAAGATCACGCAAGTTGCACGATCGGTATAGTCAATGATCGACGACATCACGTCGGAACCAATGGCCAGCACCCGCTTATGGGCACCGCTAGCGATGAACTGCGCCCCAACCTGCAAGGAGTAAACGAATGCGGAACACGCCGCCGAAAGGTCAAATCCCCACGCACCTTTTGCCCCAAGTTTGTTCTGCACCATACAGGCAGTGGAAGGAAAAAGCATGTCAGGAGTAACGGTGCCGACGATAATGGCTTGAATATCCGTTGGCTGAAGTCCCCGTTGAGCGAGCGCCCTGCGGGAAGCCTCGGCCGCCAGATCGCTGGAAGCAATTCCCTTTTCCGCGATGTGCCGCTCGCGGATCCCAACCCGCGTCATAATCCATTCGTCGCTAGTATCGACCATCCGTTCCAAGTCGGCGTTGGTGAGAAGACGAGGAGGCACATACGTGCCCAGAGCACTAATCTTGGCGCGAATAGGTTTTTTCAATCAGAACCCCTAAGAGAGATGACTGCAATTCTGAAGGATTGCAGAAAGAATGTCTAACGAGAGCAGACATAAGGCTTCAGGCTCACCCTGCAGAGGTGGGAACGAGCATGCCTGGCGAGTTCAACACCGGCTTTCTGACGCATGACGCCGCCTCTAAAACGCCCACCGCATCAACGTAGCCCCGGAAGTAAATCCCGCCCCCACGGCGGCGATCAACAACAGATCGCCTTTCTTCAACTTCCCTTCCTCAGTCGCCGTCTTCATCGCGATAGGAATGGTCCCTGCAGTCGTATTCCCGAAGTGATCAATATTGATGATAACTTTTTCCAACGGCATTCCCAGCCGGTCGGCCGTCGCGGTAATGATCCGCCGATTCGCCTGGTGGGCGATGAAGCAATCGACATCGGCCCCACTCAGTTTGTTCCTCTCCAGCACTCGCTCCGTCATCTCCGACATCTTCTTGACAGCATATTTGAAGACGTTCTTCCCATCCTGATGGATGTAGTGCATCTTCTGATCGACCGTTTCGTGCGACGCGGGATTCAGGCTCCCGCCCCCCGGCATGAATAGAAACTGCCCGCCCATTCCCTCGATTTGAGCGACATGATCAATTACTCCCTCACCATCGGCACAGGGCTCAAGCAGCACCGCGCCGGCGCCGTCTCCGAAGATGATGCATACCGCACGATCGGTATAATCCGTCATCGACGAATTGACATCCGAACCGATCACCAGAACTTTCTTGTACTGCCCCGACTCCACGAACTTCACGCCCGTATTGAGCGCATAGACAAATCCGGAACATCCCGCAGACACATCAAAGCCCCAGGTCTTTACGATCCCGAGCTTGTGCTGCACCAGGCACGCGGTCGACGGATACATCATGTCGGGTGTGACCGTACCCACTACTATGAGATCAACCTCCTGCAAATCGAAGGGATGCGATTCCAGCAGATTCTTCACCGCCGCGACTGCCAGATCACTCGCAGCGACACCCTTCTCTACAATATGTCGCTCCCGGATTCCAACTCGTTCGAGAATCCATTCATTCGTGGTATCGACCATTTTTTCCAGATCAGCATTCGTGAGAACGCGCGGCGGGACATACGTCCCGAGCGCGGTGATCTTGGCGCGCGTGGGTATCGTCAATGAGGGCTCCTGAAAAAACGAAACCCAGTATTTTGCAGGATTAAAGCGAGAAAGTCTAACCCGAAGAGCGCTTCAACACACGGATTCCCAACCTCGACTTCGCGAGGAAGGCCCCATTTTTGTCAAAAGCCGCCGTGTTTTCGGAAGGCCGATGGGTTTGTGAAAGGTCCACGGGTTTTGTGAAAGACCGACGGGTGGCGCAGCGCTTCAGCGCCGCGAATTTTCGCCCCTTCTCTAGCGGCTTAAGCCGCTGAGGTGCCCCACATAATTTTGTGAGTTGCCCTAGAACGTGTAATCCGGAGGCTTGATTCCCTTCGCCCTCAGATACACATCGCACTGCGCGCGATGATGCGCTGTGTGCACAAACATGTTCAGGATCATCTCCCGTCCATCGGGGTCATTGCGGCCCTTCCATGACGGAATGTGCCACGTGCGCTGCAGCTGCTCGGGCGTGATGCGGGATAAAGCGTCGATCACATAGTCGAACGACTCCGTAAGGACTTTCATCACATTCGACTTGTCCGGACTCAAAGGTTTGCCCAGGTCGATTGGGAAAGGCGCGGCGATACCGGTGATCTCGTGAAACCGACCATTCGACACCGCAATATGCAGCATCTGCTCGGCAAACGTCATTTCCTCCTGGTTCGGCTTGAAACCATAGTCCTCAGCCGGCATGGCATTGGCAACATCGAGAGTAAACTGCTTGGAAATCTGCCAGTCTTGAATGAACTCCGCCATATCCAGAACGGAATTCATTTTGGGAGTCTGGGCCGCTCCGCTCACGACCGCAACACCAAACAAAAACCATAAGCACAACCATAAGTACAAAGAACGGAAGGAAACGATCACATCTTCCTCGAAGGTCGGAGCTGGTCTCATAAATACTTTTGGGAACACATGGATTTGAGCCACAACGGGCTTGGGAAGGGCACGGCTTCAGCCGTGCCACTAAGGGCCAATGAACATTCGGGCTTTAGCCCCTGAGGTTCACGGCCCCTTCCTCACAAAAACAACTTTTTATGAGACAGCTTCCAGTTCTAGACGCGCAGAACTGAAATCTGTGAGCGAGCGGCATTTATGCCGCAGCAGGGCGCGATTTTTCGCGATCGATCAATTCCCGAACGAAGTTCGGACACGAGATGATGCCGAACCGCCGATTTTCACCCTCGATCAGGTACAGCAGCGCGTCACGGTCCAATTCCTCCAGCTGAGAAAGGCTCAACAAAGGCCACAAACGGCACTCAATCGCAGAATGCACCAGTTGGTCCAAATACGCCAGGTGGCCATGGAACAGTTTCCCGGATACGCGAATGGTCACATGATAAGCAGGAGAAGTATTGCGAAGATTCATCGCTCACCTCGGGTGTTCGATTTCGATCTCACTTGTATATAGATGGTTCGGGAACGCGATTCCTGCGAAAAGAAGTGGTAAAGGAATGTAAAAGCGGGTAATCAGAAGTTCCGAGACTGACGAGTGTAGGCTGTGGAAAATAAGTCAGGTACCGGGACCTCACTGCACACGCAAGAGCCCGTTACCGTTGCTTCCTTCCGGACCTGGCGGGGTTGGCGGGAGTACGTCGCGTGAGACCGATACCTGACCTGCTTCATTCTAGCATTCACATTACCGCGAACGAGAACCGTGGTCCTCCCAAACGCCAAGCGAGGTATCAAATTTACGGATCGGAGCAGAACTCCTTGGCTGTGTTCGTATACCGCACTCCTCCGTATGGATGTCTTTAACTTGTTTTGAATGTTTTCGCGAAAAAAATTCGCGCCATGCCTTGCCATACTGGGACGCCATGCATTATGGTGATGTCCTTTGTCGCTAGAGCCCCTGCCCAGCAGTTCACTTTGCTTCTCGTTGAGGTAAGAATCAATGCTGAAGTCTCATCTAAGGTTGAGTTGTGCCTGTACCCTGCTTATTGTCCTTTGCTGGTTTTCTGTGGCGCAGGAGTTGAATCCAGCGCACAAAGAATTATTGGCAAACAGCCTTCGCCTCGAAAAGCGCGTTAGCGAAACGCAACGGCGCCAACTCTCGAGCGCGACGCAGAATCGTTTTGCCCTGGCGCACGAGATCCTCGAGGTAAACCCCCGGCTGGCCAAATTCCGCAAGGCTCCGACCACCACAAGCCAGATTCCACAAAATCAACTCCACCACAGGAGCGATGACGGAACCAAAATGGTTCCCATCTCGTCACCCGCTTTTGACTACAACCTGAGTCGCGGGGGCGGATTCAGCCAAAGTGACACATCCACCGCCTGGTGCGGCCAGAATGTCGTTACTGGTTACAACGACAGTTCCGCAGTTTTGATGACCTTGAACATGGCCAGCGGAGGCCTCAGCTTCAGCGGTGTTGCCCATTCCGAAGATGGAGGCAAAAGCTTTGCGGATCTGGGCTATCTCGATCCCGGCCCATCCACCTTCAACTTCCTGGTCGGTAATCCATCGGTCGCCTGCGCGAATGATCACCGCTTCTATTACGCCTCGATGTTCGCGACCACGGTCCAGATTAGCCCTACCGAACTGGTTCCCCAGGAAGCAATCGGGATAAACATTTCCAACGACGGCGGCCGCACATGGTCAACTCCCCGGCCAGCAGTCTTGATGAACACCCAACACGTGTTGGAGCGCGAGTCCTTGGCGATTGATCCGTCGGATCCGCGACGCCTGTTCGTCACTTTTACCGACCTTGATTTCGACCCAACTACTCCTGGTCCTTGTGTCGGCGAAGGCCAAATGCTGATCGAGATGGTCCGATCGATTAATGGCGGACGATCCTGGAGCAAAGCGCAACCCGTGAAGCGGACCTGCGGCAACACAGGAAACGCCGTGAACGGATCGCGAGTAACCGTTGGAAGCACGGGAACCGTATACGTGACCTATCTCCTCTACGACAACATCCGTGGTCGCGAGCTGATCGAGGTCCGCCGATCCGATGATCACGGCGTTACCTTCCACAGTGCAGTGGATGTCAGCACAGTCGTTCCCGCAGGTGCCAACAGCATGTTGCAGGGATTGTTTCTGAGCAACGAATACCCCTCACTCGCCGTAGATCGATCGAAAGGTGAGGGCCGCGGGACTCTCTATCTCGCCTGGACCGATGGACGAAAGCACTCCCAGCCTGATTTGTTTTCCGCGACCGGCATATACAGCTTCGCAGATGTTCTACTCGCGAAATCCATCGACCAAGGCCAACACTGGTCCGCTCCGATTGCAGTGAGTCCCGCAGCGAATGACGCCAGGCGCGATCAGTTCCTGCCGTGGGTGGCCGTGGATCCCAGCGGCCAAGTGGCTGTGTGCTATTCCGACCGGCGCAACAATCCGCAGAACAACGCCATAGATCACTACTGTTCCGTTTCGAAAGATCACGGATCCACATTCCAGGACGTGCGCCTTACCGATCGAAATTGGAGTACCGGTCACTCGAACGACCTGGTCCTGCAGCCTTACTACATGGAGACCTATGACGCAGTGACCCCAGACTGGACGGGTCGACAGACCGGATTCTTCTCCACATTTCAGTTCCAACACTACGGCAATCCTAATGCCTACGGAGCGAACCTCTTCCATGAAGAAGACTAATTTTGCGATCTGCACCTTTCGTTCTGGCTGTGCGCTGATTCTATTTTCGGCGTTCGGGTTCCTCTCCGCAGGCGCACAGGACGGTCCGCAATCCGCAGTAGTGCCGGCCTATGAGACTGCAATGAGCAAGAGAATTGCCGCAGAGCAGCGTGCGGTTCTTTCCGCCGCCACAAACAACCTGCTCCACCTTGCAGAAAGCGGTGCCGCCCACCATATAACCTCCTCACCTTCGAGCTATCAGGCAGCCCAGCAATTACTCGCGAACAGAACTTCGCAAGCTAAAGTCACTGGTGGGGACCTGGTTCCTGTGAACGATCCCGGATTTGACTTTGAACTATCCCGCCTCGCAGGCTTCTCGCAGAACGGCAGCAGCAACGCCTGGTGCGGCCAGAATATTGTCGTGGGCTATAACGATTCCTTTGCCTACCTATACACGTCAGCCCTCGCAACCGGCGGAAGCTTCAGTGGAGTTGCCGTCTCTCACAACGCTGGCGGCACATTTCAGGCTTCGCCTTTCCTCGGTGCAGGGCCGAATCCAAAGGCGTTTCTGGCAGGCGAACCCGTGATCGCATGCTCCGGAAACGACTTCTACTACGCCTCGTTGTTTCAGTTTCAAAATTCAGCGGGTCAGTTCATGAGCGCTGTTGGGGTCAATCGGTCCACCAACGCGGGCGATACATGGAGCCTTCCCATTCCAGCCGTGAGAAAAAGTGCGGACACTCACATCATTGATAAACAGTGGCTGGCCGTTGATCCCAACAAGCCAACCACTCTCTATCTTACCTTTACCGATTTCGATTACACCTTGCACAAGGCGAATGGCTGCGGAGGCGCCGTGAGGATCGCGATCGAACTGACTACATCCAACAACAATGGTCTTTCCTGGAGCACTCCTGTAACCGTGGATCAGCTATGCAATCCGGCCAGGGGACAGGCGCTGCAGGCCTCGCAAGTGCTGGCAGGAAACGCTGGAGAGATTTTCGTCGCCTACGTTGCCGAGACCAACTTCGACGAACAAATTCTCTTCCGCCGCTCCACCGACGGCGGCCTGACCTTCTCGGATTCGACCTCCGTAGCCGGTTCGGTTTTCGCTGGTCTGGGCGGCTCCGCAAGACTGCAGAGCCTCATCCATACAAATTCCTTCCCATCTCTTGCCATCGACCGTTCTCAGGGCACATCGCGCGGGATTCTCTTTCTCACCTGGATCGACGCGAGTCGTCATCAGATCCCCGACTTTCTGGCTCCCACCCAGGCCTATGGGTTTGGCGAGGTCATCTTCGCTAAGTCGACTGATCAGGGAAGAACCTGGACGTCCGCCGCGCCGGTGAGGTCTACGGTTGCCCATCGCGAACAGTTCCTACCCTCAGCCGCCGTCGATCGTGACGGAACCCTGGCGATTTGCTACTTTGACCGTCGGAACGATCCGGAAAACAACGGGGTGGATCATTACTGCTCCGCCTCGCGCGATCAGGGGGCCAGCTTTACGCATCTGCGTAATACTTCCGAACCGTTCACTCCAGCCCATCTCACCGACGGCCTGATGGATCCGGTCAATTTCGGCGACTACGACATCGTCAGCAGCGATGCCACGGGCTCAAATGCCGGCTTCTTCAGCTCATTCCAGACCCAGAGCACCGGCGATGCGAACATTGTCGGCGTGAGGTTCTAGGAGAGATCGTTCTATTCGGGGCGTGCTGGAAGCACCATCTATTGTCGTGCCTCATCGGCGCGCCCGGTCACTTCGGATGACTCATTTGGATCCACGTTATGTCGATAGGCGCGACACACATCGTCACCCAACTTTTTCCCAACGATTCGCGGCCTGTCGACGCAACTCCGCGACTCGATGCTTCTCGGGGGAACTCGGAAAACGCTGAAGCCGTTGCGCATCGCTCGCCGCCCGCCGGTTCGCAAGCAACGGCGCAAGAAGCGAGCCCAGGGCAGCCCCTCCGATGGCCACACCCACCACTGCCAAAGACGCAATAACCGGAACCTTAATGAAAGGCTCTAGCACCATCTTTGCCCCCACGAACCCCAGCACCACGGCAAGACCGACGTGCAAAAACTTGAGGCGCACCAGGAACTCGGCGAGCAGTGAATATAGTGCGCGCATGCCCAGCACCGCGAAGACATTCGACGTGAATACGATGAACTGATCGGAGGTGATGGCGAAGACTGCCGGAATCGAATCCAGCGCAAATACCACGTCGCTGATTTCGACCAAAATCAGAGACAGAAGCAGTGGAGTTGCCAGCCACTGTCCATTGCGCCGGACAAAGAACTCCCCGTGATTCGTCGGGGCTACGGGAATGATGCGACGCACCATGCTGAATACGGGATTACTCTCCGGCCGAATCTCCGAGCGCCGCAGGAGCTTGACCCCGGTGAGCACTAGGATCCCGCCAAACACATACGCAACCCAATGGAAACTGTTCAGCAGCGATCCGCCCACCGAAATGAATAGCGCCCGGAAGACAACAGCCCCGATCACGCCCCAAAACAAAACCTTGTGTTGCTGAACCGCTGGAATTCCAAAATATGAGAAAACGATGGCAAAAACGAACAGATTGTCGATCGCAAGCGCCTTCTCCACCATGTACCCGGTCAGAAACTCGAGACCCCGCGCTGACCCGAACTGCCAGTAGATTGCACTATTGAAGACAAGAGCCACCGCGATCCACACGACGCTCCAGGTGAGCGCCTCGCGCGTTCCGACCACGCGAGCCTTGCGGTGAAACACCAGCAAATCGAGCGCGAGCAAACCGAGGGTTACGAATCCAAACAGCAGCCAGAGTGATGTATTGGCAATTGAGGTCATTACGCTACCTGAGGAGTATCAACCGTTATTGGTTCTCGGGGGATCGGTAATCGGCACAAGTACTCGTTCGATTGGAAGCGCGCTGGGAAGACTGCATGCCGATCCGCCGCCAGAGTCGCCGAAAGTGATCCGAAACGGCCGGAAGCCATCGCTGCACACGGGCTAGCGTCCGCCGCGCCCAGTCGTACTGGCGAGACAAAATGACCAAGCCCGCGAGCAGCGGAGGTATCCCAGGCAAGAGCGGCAGCAACAGGCCGAGCACACCGACCAACAACAGGATCCAGCCCAGTACGAGGACGGGGAGCTTCATCTTGCCGCGAAGTATGCTTTTCATCTTGGTTGATATGACGCCCACGGGGAGTCTCGAGATCGGTACATAACTCTGATCGAACAATGAAGTTTCGCTTACCGGTCAGCAAGCGTTGAACCCCACGGGCCCGGCGCGGGCTGACTCCAATTGCGGTGGAATCAGCCGCTGCTCGCCACATTTTCAGCCGGGCACTACCAGCTACAACCTCGGCTAGCTCTGTCCAGCCACACTCGTCGGAACTTCCAGACTTTCCATGCGCTCCTGGTTTTTTCCGTATTCGAGGATGGCGTCGAGTTTGGTGTGCAAAGCGTGCGCGTGAGAGTAAACGTCGCTGACTGCCTCGCTGTAGTCATCCCAATAGATGTTCCGGCGATTTTCATTTACCAGCGCAATGGCTTCGGTCAGATTTTCAGCCACCGACACCAGATGAGGCCGCGCTTGTTCCATCGCCAGAGCCTGAGTTTGGGTCGCCATCGGTTTCATGGCCTCCAATTCCGCAAGCGACCGCCCCATCTCATTCACATGGTCTTTCAGTGCGTTGAGTCTCTGGGTGTGACTCTGCCAGCTCAGTTGCTTGCTGGGCGTAAACGAATTCAGAGTGTCAGCCTGGTGGCGCATTTTGGCTGCGGTGCTCTTGAAGTCGGCCAACGCCTTAGCCACCTGACGATGGCCTTGCGTTGCCAACTCAGCGGCTGAGGCTGAGCCCACCAGAGCGACAATGACAAGACCTGCCATTGCAGAAGACATGATCGGAAGCTTGTTTATGAGAATCACTATTCCTCCTGGATGTACGCAGATTGCGTTTTGGCCCTGCGCGGATTCATGTAGTCTCCAGCGCAGTTGTAGTGTGAGATGCGTCGAAGCGGGTTAACAAAAGTTGAAAATATCAAGCCAACAGTTAGCTTTTATCTAGCGATAGCAGAGTTTATAATCGGCCGCAAGAATTAGGTTTTGATTAATTCAGGGTGGCATCATGGAATGGCTCAATTACCATCACCTACGCTATCTATATGCCGTGGGACGCACCGGCAGCATCAGCAAGGCCGGCCGCGAGCTCCACGTCTCTTCCCCTGCAATCAGTTCCCAACTGCGAGATCTTGAGGAACATCTTGGGGAAAAGCTGTTCGCCAGGTCCGGACGTAACCTGGTTCTGACCGAGATCGGCCGTATCGTGTTCAGCTACGCAGAAGAAATATTTTCGCTCGGTCAGGAGTTAATGAGCACGATCAAGGAAAGGCCGACCGGCCGGCCCTTGCGGCTGGTGATTGGAGTGGTGGACGTCCTGCCAAAGATGATCGCGCAATGGCTGATCGATCCCGCCTTTCGCCTGCGGGAGCCGGTTCGTATTGTTTGCCGCGAGGGAAACTCAGATCAGCTGCTTGCGCAGCTCGCAATCCACGAGTTGGACGTTGTCCTATCGGATGTGCCGACGAATCCGGGTGTGAAGGTCCGGGCCTACAACCATCTATTGGGCGAGTGCGGCACGATGTTCGCCGCAACTCCGAAATTAGCGCGAAATCTGAAGAAGGAATTCCCGCATTCGCTGCATCAGGTTCCCATGTTGCTGCCCGGCGAAAACGCCGCCATCCGCAGGAGTCTGGATTTCTGGTTCGAGTCTCAGGGCATTCAGCCCGTGATTGCAGGAGAATTTCAGGATTATGCGCTTTTAAGAGCTTTCGGCCAAGCGGGTCGAGGAGTATTTCCAATTCCCTCCGTGCTCACCGGCCAGGTTTTGCGGCAGGACAGCCTTCACACCATCGGACACACCGACGATGTCCGAAATCAGTTTTACGCCATCTCGGTGGAAAGAAGACTGAAACATCCGGCTGTGATCGCGATCTGCGACACCGCGAGAAAGCAACTGTTTGGAAAATCGGTTGTCGCAGCATGAACTGGACTTCACCCTTGTCCGAGCAGAGCGCCGGATGCGAATATTGTCGCCATGAGGTTCTGGAAGAGATCGAACCGTGCTGATCTGATCTGGCCACCAAACCTGGGATACCGAATATATCGTGATACGATCTGACTGGAAGACGCTTTCCGCGCAATTGACAGCGGATGCCGTACTTCTTAACATAGAAATCATTCCTCACTACTCCAGTGTGGGTCAGCGGTTACGTAGCTCACCGCTGCAGTGAAACGTCTCATGATCAAAGTCACACAGCTTACGAAGAGGTATGCGCGCACGACTGCCGTCGATCAGATCTCGTTCGAAGTCGCCAAGGGACAGATCGTTGGTTTCCTTGGTCCGAACGGCGCCGGCAAAACGACCACTATGCGCATGCTCACCTGCTTTCTTCCTCCTTCCTCCGGAACCGCGACCGTGGCGGGCTTTGACGTGCTCGATCGGCCTCTCGAAGTGAAGAAGCGCATCGGGTACCTCCCCGAAACGCCGCCCATCTATCCGGAAATGGAGACCTCCGAATATCTGCAATTCGTCGGCAAATTGAAGGGACTGTCGGGCGCCGACCTCGCCAAGCGCGTCGATTATGTCTGCGGCCGTTGCGCGATCGCGGATGTCAAAAGCAAGCTCCTCGGCAAGCTCTCCAAAGGCTACCGCCAGCGTGTCGGATTGGCACAGGCCATCATCCACAATCCCGACGTGCTCATTCTCGACGAACCCACCGCGGGACTCGATCCCAAACAGATCAACGAAACCCGCGACCTGATCAAAGATCTGGCCGGTGAGCACACCATCATTCTCAGCACGCACATCCTCCCGGAAGTCGAGCAGACCTGCGAGCAAGTGCTCATCATCAACAAAGGCAAGCTGGTGGCCACCGATTCGGTCCGCAATCTGCAAGCGCGCGCGCGGGGAGCAGAATCCGTGCTCGTAGAAATCGCCGGCCGCGGGGGCAGCTTCGAGCCCTCGCTAGTTCTACAAAAACTGGAACAACTCCCCGGAGTCAGCCGCGTTCTCTGCAAAGAGCAGATGGATGCCCGCGCAATCTTTGAAGTCGAGAGCAAGAAGGAAAGCTTCGTTCGCGGCGATCTGGCCCGCGCCATCGTTGAGTCCGGCTGGGACCTGAACGAACTGCGCCCCGCTGCCATGAGCCTGGAGGAAGTGTTTCTGCAGCTTACCGGAAGCGATGCGCCCACTCCGGAAGAATCTCCAGTTGAGGTGCAAGCCTGATGAGAAATGTCTGGATCATCTGCCGCAAGGAACTCGGCAGCTACTTCGCCTCGCCGGTTGCTTACATTCTGCTGATCATGTTCGGGCTGATCTTCGGTTATTTCTTCTGGAACGCCCTCGGGGAATTCGTTTTCGAGAGCATCCAGTCACAAATGAGCGGCCAGTCCTTCCCGATGAACGTGAATGAGTGGATCATCCGGCCGCTGCTGTCCAACATCAGCGTGATAAATCTCTTCTTTATTCCCCTGATCACGATGCGCCTGTTCGCAGAAGAGAAACGTACGGGCACCATTGAACTCTTGGCGACTTCTCCGGTGCGCGACGGGGAGATCATCCTTGGCAAATGGCTGGCTGCGTTGATTCTTTATGCCTGCATTTATTCCTTTACGGCTGTGAACTTCGCCTTTTTATTCCATTACGGCCATCCGGACTTAAAGCCGCTTCTGGTGGCCTATTTAGGCGTGTTTCTTCAGGCGGGCGCGCTGCTGGCGATCGGCACCTTCATTTCGACGCTCACGAAGAATCAGATCATTGCGGGAGCGGTCTCGTTTGGCGTGTGCCTGCTGCTCTATGTTTTCGCTTGGGTCAGTGGATACGAAACGGCGGCGTGGGCGCGAGTGATGGCCTACATGTCCATCTCAACACACGCCGATTCCTTCTACAAAGGCGTTATCAATTCGAAAGATGCCGTTTTCTATCTTACTGTCATTTTCCTGGGATTATTCTTCACCGCGCGTTCCATGGAATCGCTGCGCTGGAGGTCCTGATCTAGGAGATTTTGATGTCGAACCAATGGATCCAAGCCAGACAGACAAAATACGCGGCCTACGCGGCGACCTACATTTTGATGGTTATTGCCGCGGTGGTCGTGGCCAACATTCTCGCGGACCGCTACAACAAGTCCTACGACTCCACCGCGAACAAGCGCTACAGCCTCTCTGACCAGACTGGAAAGATCGTCAAAGGCCTGAAGCAGGATGCAGTCATCACCTACTTCAATCGAAGCACGCGTTTTCGTGAAGGCAAGGACCTGCTCGATCAGTACGCCAATCTCTCTCCCAAGCTGAAGGTGAAGTACGTCGATCCCGACAAAGACCCCGGACTGGCGCGCGAATACGGCATTCGCAGCTTCGGCACCGCGGTCGTTCAGATCGGCTCCAAACGAGAAGAAGCGAAGAGCATGACCGAGGAAGGCATCACCGGAGCTTTCATTCGCAATCTGAAGAACAGTTCCCGGACGGTTTGCTTTGCGGCAGGAAGCGGCGAGCACCAACTCGACGACAGCAATCGCGAAGGCATGTCGAAATTCAAAGAGGTCCTGGCGAAAGATAGCTACGACACCAAGTCCGTAGATCTGCTCTCGAAAGCCGAAGTGCCCAGCGACTGCACGACTCTGGTAATCGCCGGCCCGACGAAAACTTACGAGCAGCCCGAAGTGGACGCCATCAAGAAATACGTGGAAAGCGGCGGCCGCGCCCTCTTCATGCTCGATCCACCCCTGAAGCTGGGTCATGAAGAGATCGCCAACAACGACGCGCTCACGAATTTACTGCAAAGCTGGGGCGTCACCCTCAATAAGGATCTGATTCTGGATCTGAATCCGCTTGGGCAAATCGCGGGGGTCGGTCCGCAAGTGGCTCTGGTCACCACCTACGCCTCTCAGCCGATCGTCGATCAACTGCGCGGCACGGCAACCGGATTTCCCCTGTCGCGCTCGCTGGAAATCAAGAATACAGATAAAACCAGCGTGCAAAAACTGTTCGACACTTCCAGCACGAGTATTGCAACCACCAATCTCAGCTCCCCCTCAATCGATACCAACGATCCGAAAAATAAAAAAGGACCGCTGACGCTCGGCGCCGCCGGAACCTACAACACCGGCAAAGAGAATTCGCAAGGACGCTTCGTCGTAGTCGGCAGTTCCACCTGGGCCGCAAACCGCTTCATTGATTTCAATGGCAATGATGATCTGGCCTCGAACACTGTCAACTGGCTTTCATCCGACGAAGACCTGATTTCGATTCGCCCCAAGGCGCCTGAGGACCGCCGCATCACCATGACCAGCGGCCAGCTCAGCTGGGTGCGGGCAACCAGCCAGTTTGCGTTGCCGTTCGTAATTGTGGTCCTCGGCGTCGGCGTCTGGTGGAAACGGAGATAGCAATTTCGGGTAAAGCATGAAGATTCGTGGTCTCCTCATTGCAGCGCTAGTATTCGCAGGATTAGCAGGATTTCTGTATTGGTCCGATCACCACAAGCCCAGCGCAGAAGCCGCTAAGCCCGACACCGACGCAGCGCCCTCGATTCTGAAGCTCGATGAGAACTCCATCACGAAACTGGAATTAAAAAAGAAAGACGCACCTCCGATTCTCCTTACGAAGAGCGGCTCCGACTGGAAGATTACCGAGCCCAAGCCTTTGCCCGCCGATCAGACGACGGTCACAAGCCTGCTTTCTACGATCTCTTCCCTCGATTCCGAGCGCCTGGTGGAGGACAAGAGCTCGAATCTCGAGCGCTACGGTCTCGCCTCTCCAACGTTTGAACTCACCATCAGCGCGAAAGACAACAACACACAGCGCCTGCTCCTTGGCGACGAAACTCCTGCTGGCAGCGGCGTCTATGCAGCGCTCGCCGGAGATCCTCGCGTATTCACCATTGCCGAATACCGCAAAACGAGCCTGGACAAGACTCTGAACGATCTTCGTGACAAGCGCCTTCTGACCGTCAGTCCCGACAAGGTGAGCCGGCTTGAGATCGCCGGAAAGAACGGCCAAATCGAATTCGGCCATAATCAAGACCAATGGCAGATTCTGAAACCGAAGCCCATGCGCGCCGACACATTTGCGGTCAGCGAGCTAGTCCGCAAACTGACCGAAGCTCGCATGGACCTCAGTGCCTCCGACAAGGCGTCGACAGAAACCGAATCCGCCTTCGCCAAAGACACGCCGATCGCCACCGTGAAACTCACTGACGAATCCTCGACCCAGCAGCTTCAAATTCGAAAAGCGAAAGACGTCTATTACGCGAAGTCGAACCTGGTCGATGGCGTATACAAAGTTGACACATCGCTTGCTGACGCGCTCGTCAAAAAGGTCGACGACTTCCGCAACAAGAAACTCTTCGATTTCGGATATTCCGATCCCAATAAACTGGAGATTCACACTAGCGCCAAGGCGTATTCCCTGCTGCGCGGCGGCCAGGACTGGTGGGACAACGGCAAGAAGATGGACGAAGCGAGCGTGCGATCCGTAATCTCGAATCTGCGCGACTTGTCCGCCGACAAATTCGTTGATTCGGGCTTCACGACTCCGGAGATTGTCGCGACCGTCATCTCTCAAGATGGAAAACGAGTCGAGAGAGTCGAGATATCGAAATCCGGCGCAAACTATGTCGCCAAGCGCGAGAACGATCCCGCACTGTATCAACTCACCACGGCGGCGGTAGAGGATCTTCAAAAATCCGTCGACGGCATCAAGCTCGCGCCTGCTCCGGCCAGGGCCGGAAAATAAGCGGACTCTTCATACGGATTTCTTTTTGGATCCTTTGGACATCGTCTCCTTCTGCCGGTCCTTCTTTCTCACCTGCTCCTCGGCTTCTTTCTTCATGTCTTCGTTGTAGACCTTGGTCAAAGCCAGCAGTTGCGGCAGGCTTTGCGGATCATAGCCGCGAGTCTTTCGCGGACCTGGGCTGCGCTTTCTGGGGTTCCAGGCTCCGGAGCTGATGGTTGTGGCTGCGAGACGGGTTCTTGCCTCGATGCGTTCTCGGTTTTGGACGCGACTTCCTTTTGGGGCGCGTCTTCTTTCGGGCGCTGCACGTCCGAGAGGCGTCCGTCGCTTCGCACCAGCTTGGATTCGGGATGCTCTAGTACATGCACTTTCTGCTTCTCTTCTTCTTCATACTGTTTGCGGCCACGCTCGGGGGCCTCGATTTCTTTCTGCGCTTCCCACCGCGCGACGTGGCGCGCTTTCCTCAAGCCAAAAGAGGGCTTGAGTGGGCCACTTTCGGTTGGAACGAAAGACCCGAAATGGATGGGCCTTGCACTGGGTCTCGCTTTGTGTCGGCGGACAGCCGAGACGGCTGTCCCTGCGTGGGTCGTGGTGATCCAAACTTCGAGCATTCTGCGAAGAGCCTGCCCTTACGCTTGCCGAAGGGGCGGCGGGTAGCACACTGCCGCCTGAACTTGTGCCTCGATGATGGGTCATAAAGATCGCTCATGTTTCCCTCCGGGACCTTAAGGCCCACGAGGCCGGCCAAAAAACCGGAAATAGAACATCCAACTCGGGTGATCGAAATCACATTGCCATGTCATCTCACTCCTTGTGCTGCGAAACCAGAAAAGCAGATCATAGCCAAGGCGAAAGCCGGTGTAAGCAGCAGTCGGCTGCCGGGAGGTAAGTCCTTACGGCTCAAGATCTTTCCCTTAAGCTGCTGGACGCCCTTGGATTAGTTCAAGACTTTGCGCTAACTTCCTGATTCCAATACACCAGTGGGGGGAGGGATACCCACCTCAGGGCAAATTCCGACACGTGACTTTCGGTGCAAGATTCTGCTTGGTTGCCCTTCCCTTTCTGGATGGCTTTGTCGAACAATGGAACGCAAGACCATTCCACGGGAATGTCCACCACCTCGAAAAATCCCGGCGTAATCTCTGTGCAGAAGGCGATCGACCATTACTTCGATCTCGCCTTGTATCTGCTGGTGTTCACTGGATTTGGCACATTGGCCGGAACCGGAGGACTTGACCTTCCTTCCACCATCCTGGTCGCCACCGCGCTTGCGATCCGCGGTTACTTGCTGGCCAAGCGACGCAGCTTTTTCATCGCGGAGCGCTGGACTACACCGCTGTCGATCCTCTATTTCGTGTTCTTTGCGATCGACTACTTCGCCGTGTCGCGCAGCTTTCTTCCGGCAACGATCCATCTCGCGTTGTTCGGCGTGGTCGTACGAATGTTCTCGCTGCGGCGCGAACGCGATCATATCACTTTGGCAATTCTCTCCTTCCTTATGGTGCTCGCGTCGGCCGTGTTGACCGTCGACAGCACGTTCCTGTTCTGTTTTGCCGGTTTCATGCTGATGGCTGTGGCGACGTTCGTCCTGATGGAGATGCGGCGCTCGGGAGTCGCGGCCAACATTCAAGCGCGGCATTCCACCGATCCGCACGAACATCGGCATCTCGCGTTTGCCCTGGCTCGCTTCCTGCCTGCGCTGATGTTGATGATCCTGGTCTGCGCCGGTGGATTGTTCTTCGTGATGCCGCGAATGTCAGCCGGATATCTCGGCGGTTATTCGTATGGAACGGACTTCTCTTCCGGCTTCAGCGATCACGTTCAGCTTGGCCGGATCGGCCAGATTCAGCAGTCCAACTCCGTCGTGATGCATATCCAGATCGAAGGCGATAAGGGTGGCCTCTATGATCTCCATTGGCGGGGAGTCTCGTTGGCCGACTTCGACGGACACATGTGGAGCAACAACGATAATCGCGCGACTCCGTTGTCGCGAAGGCCGGATACGAGTTTCGCATTGCCGAGCGATGGCCACGCACCGCGATCGTATGCAACTGCCAACCTGCAGCGGGAGAAGCTGATTCACTACAAGGTGCTGATGGAGCCGATCGGCACGAATGTCTTCTTTCTGGCGCCCTGGGCTTTCAGTTTGCGGGGAGATTATCGGCAGGTGCAAGGCGATTCTGGCGGAGCGGTTTACGACTACGACTTCCAGCACTCCATCAGCCGGTACGAAGCGACCTCGGACATTGCAACTCCTACTCTCGCGGAACTGCGGGTGTCTGGGCGCAACTATCCAGCGGATGTGGCAAACATGTATCTCCGTTTGCCCGAGAACGGAGTCGATCGCCGAATTCCACAGCTCGCCTCACAGATCACCCGTTCCGCCAAGACCGATTACGACAAAGCTACAGTGATCGAGAATTACCTTCGGACTCGCTACGGCTACACGCTGCAACTGCCTCAGAAGGAAGCGAAGGACCCGATTGCGAACTTCCTGTTTGAGCGCAAGCAGGGACATTGCGAGTATTTCGCTTCGTCGATGGCGGTCATGCTGCGAACCCTGGGGATTCCGTCGCGCGTGGTGAATGGCTTTCGCAGCGACGAGTTCAACGACATCACGGGAAGCTACGTGGTGCGTGCTAAAGATGCCCACTCCTGGGTTGAAGCGTATTTCCCAGGTTACGGCTGGCAGACGTTTGATCCCACGCCAGCCGCAAGCGGAGGAACTCCGCATGGCTGGGGACGTTTCGCCCTTTATGTCGACGCGGCGGCTTCCTTCTGGCGCGACTGGGTCATTACGTACGACAGTTCGAATCAGTATGTGCTGACACGAGCGGCTATCAGTACGTCGCGTGGAGCGTGGGAAGGCGCGCGTACGTGGGCGCGTGAACGTTACGACTCCATGCTTGTGTGGGGGCGTCACACGCAGCAACGAGTGCAGAGTTCTCCTCGTGGATGGATGCTTGTTGCAGGTGCGATTACCCTGGCGCTGCTGCTGCTCGCGAATCTCGGTCGCATCGTGCGCACTTTGCGTGAGAGGTGGCTTGGAGCGCATCCGGAACGCTCGCCCGAGCAGGCTGCGGCGCTGTGGTATGAGCGGATGACCCGGATGCTGACACGAACTGGACTGGAGAAAGGCGAGGCGGAAACTCCGCAGGAGTTCATCCGGAGAATTCCCGATTCCAGGCTGCGCGTGCCGGTGACGCAATTTACTTCTGTGTATGAGTCGGCGCGGTTTGGGAACTCTACGGACGATGCGCGGCGATTGCCGGAACTCTTTGAGGAAGTTCTGGACGCTACGCGATCCGAATAGCGTTGGGATAGATCTGCGTCGGTTCGACGCGCGGCTGCACGTTGAGTTGCTTCAGGTATTGATCGACGCAAGCCGCAGCCTTGCGGCCCTCGGAAATTGCCCACACAACCAGCGATTGCCCGCGGCGCATGTCGCCGGCAGCAAACACTCCCGGAACCGAGGACATGGAATTGTCGTCGGTCGCGATGTTGCCACGATTATCGAGCTGCAAGCCAAGCTGCCCGATCATGCCATTGCGGACAGGTCCCAGGAATCCCATTGCGATGAGAACCAGATCAGCATCCATGGTGAATTCTGTGCCGGGCATTGGTTCGAACTTCGGAGGCGGACCGACGCGCACGGCATGAAGCTGCTTCACATTCCCGTCCTCATCACCCATGAAGCTGGTGGTGGCGATGCTCCAGTCGCGGAGACCGCCTTCTTCGTGAGCCCCTTCGGTGCGAAGCTGCATGGGCCAAAGCGGCCACGGAGTCTGCGCAGAACGCTCTTCGGGCGGCTTCGGCATGATCTCGAACTGGTGCACGGACATGGGCTTCTGGCGATGGCAAGTGCCCAAGCAATCAGCGCCAGTGTCGCCGCCGCCGATGATCACGACGCGCTTGCCGGTCGCCAGGATCTCGATTGCAGGATCGAGCGTGTCGCCGTGGCAGCGCTTGTTCTGCTGGGGCAGGAACTCCATCGCGAAGTGGATTCCCTTCAACTCGCGCCCAGGGATCTTCAGTTCTCGCGGCTGCTCAGCGCCGCCGGCGAGTACGATTGCGTCGAAGTTGCGGCGTAACTCCTCAACTGCAACGGTGACCCCCACATGAGCGTTGGTTACAAACTTCACGCCTTCCGCGCTCATCTGCTCTAGGCGGCGATCGATGATGTGCTTCTCCAGCTTGAACTCGGGAATGCCGTAGCGAAGAAGACCGCCGATGCGATCGGCCTTTTCGTAGACGGTGACCGCATGACCTGCGCGGCAGAGTTGCTGTGCAGCCGCGAGACCTGCAGGGCCCGAACCGACGATCGCGACGGACCTGCCGCTCCTCTGCTTCGGAAGAACTGGTTGAATCCATCCCTCGAGGAAGCCGCGTTCGACTATGTTCTTTTCGTTCTGCTTGATCGTCACCGGAGGCTCGGTGATGCCTAACACGCACGAAGCCTCGCACGGCGCGGGACAAATTCGGCCGGTAAACTCGGGGAAGTTGTTGGTGGCATGGAGCTGGCGAACCGCTTCTTTCCATTGGCCGCGATAGACATGATCGTTCCAGTCGGGGATGAGATTGTTGACGGGACATCCGGTCTGGCAGAAGGGGACGCCGCAATCCATGCAGCGCGCGCCCTGCTTGCGGTGTTGCTCCTCGGGAAAGTCCTGGTAAATTTCGAACCAATCATTGACACGTTCGAGGACAGGTCGGCGAGGCGCAAGTTCGCGGGAGTAGTCCATGAAGCCCGTGGTTTTACCCATGCTGCACCTGCTCCGCGTTGGCTATGACGGGGATAGTTTCGCCTGGGATGTAAGCCTGGTCAACTCTTGGAACCCCCAAAACGCGCTTGTATTCGTGCGGGAAGACTTTGATGAACCGGGAAACAGCTTCGTTCCAGTTTTCAAGGATCCACTGGGCACGCTCGCTGCCGGTGAACTCCGAGTGACGGCGAACGAGATCGCGGACGAGCTGCACATCTTGTACTTCCATGAGAGGTTCGAGATCAACAGACTCGAGATTGCAGCGGTGCTCGGTGAAATCTCCGTGTTCGTCGAAGACGTACGCGATGCCGCCGCTCATTCCGGCGGCGAAGTTACGGCCGCAGGAACCGAGCACAACCACCAAGCCGTTCGTCATGTATTCACAGCCGTGATCGCCAACACCCTCGACGACTGCGGTCGAACCGGAATTGCGAACCGCGAACCGCTCTCCGGCAACGCCGTTGAAGAAAACTTCGCCGCTGGTGGCGCCGTAGAGTGCAACGTTCCCGATGATGATGTTCTCCTGCGGGGCAAATGTCGATCCGCGCGGCGGATATACAATGATTCGCCCGCCGGACAAACCCTTGCCGACGTAATCGTTGGCTTCGCCTTCCAAAGTCAGCCTTACGCCTTTGGCTAGGAACGCGCCAAAGCTCTGGCCTGCCGATCCAGACAAGTGAATGCGAACGGTATCATCCGGAAGGCCCTCGGACCCATAGCGGCGCGCGATTTCACCACTGAGCATGGTGCCGACCGAGCGGTGAACGTTGCGCACGGGCAAATTGATTTCAACGGAACTTAAACTCAGCAGAGCATCGAGCGAATGTTCCACCAGTTGATGGTCGAGAAGATTGTTCAGTCCGTGATCCTGGCTATGCACGCAGCGTCTCGCGACTCGCGAGGGCACGGGCGGATTGTAGAGAATGGAAGAGAGATCGATGCCTTGGGCCTTCCAGTGGTCTTTCCAGTGCGCGACCGCGGTGTCGACTTCGAGCATGTCGACGCGTCCAACCATTTGGTCAACGGTGCTGAAGCCCATCTCAGCCATGTAACGTCGGACTTGCTCTGCAATAAAAAAGAAGAAATTGATCACGTGCTCGGGCTGGCCCTGGAATTTCTTGCGCAGCTCAGGGTCCTGCGTAGCGATGCCCACCGAGCAAGTATTGAGATGGCATTTGCGCATCATGACACAGCCCATAGCGATGAGAGGTGTGGTCGCAAAGCCAAATTCTTCGGCACCGAGTAATGCGGCAATGACAACGTCGCGGCCCGTCTGGAGTTTGCCATCCGTCTGCACGCGAATGCGGCTGCGCAGGTCGTTGAGCAGCAGAACCTGCTGTGTCTCAGCCAAGCCCAATTCCCACGGAATTCCCGCGTGCTTGATGGAACTGAGCGGAGATGCTCCGGTTCCGCCACTGTCGCCGCTGATCAGAACCACGTCTGCATGGGCTTTTGCGACACCTGCAGCAACCGTACCGACACCGACTTCTGCCACCAACTTCACGGCGATGCGCGCTTGCGGATTGACATTCTTCAGGTCATAGATCAGCTGCGCGAGGTCTTCGATGGAATAGATATCGTGATGTGGAGGCGGCGAGATGAGTCCAACACCCGGGATCGAATGCCTCAACCGAGCGATGACGTCGTCGACCTTATGGCCAGGAAGCTGGCCACCTTCGCCAGGTTTCGCGCCCTGCGCCATCTTGATCTGGAGCTCGTCGGCGTTGACCAGGTAATTTGCCGTGACACCAAAGCGAGCCGAGGCGACTTGCTTCACGGCGCTGCGGCGTAGATCTCCGTTGGGATCGGGCTTGAAGCGCCCTTCGTCTTCCCCACCCTCGCCTGTATTCGACTTTCCCCCGATGCGGTTCATGGCGATGGCGAGTGTTTCATGCGCTTCTTTGCTGATGGACCCGAATGACATCGCACCTGTGGTAAAGCGCTTGACGATTTCTTTCGTGGGCTCAACATCTTCGAGCGGTACAGGTGCGGCGCTCCTTTTGATCTTCATCAGGCCGCGCAAAGTGCAGAGTTGGGCGCTTTGCTTGTTGATGAGATCGGTGTATTCCTCAAAAGTTTTGGAGCTCTCCTGGCGTACCGCATGCTGGAGCTTGCTGATGGTCTGCGGGTTGAGCAGATGGTACTCGCCGTTGACCCGCTGATGATAGTTTCCACCGACCGTCAACTCGGTTTCGAAATCGGTCAATGGCCGGAAAGCATAGTCATGCTTCAAAACAGCCTCGGCCGCCAGAACCGAGAGTCCAACACCCTCTATGCGTGACGTGGTGCCGGCAAAGTAGGTATCAACCAATTCTTTGTTTAGTCCGATCGCCTCGAAGACTTGCGCTCCCTGATAACTCTGGAGAGTGGAGATACCCATCTTTGAGAAAGTCTTCAGCAGGCCTTTTTTGATCGCCTTCAGAAAGTGCTTAACAGCAACCTCAGGAGTGATACCGGCGCCCAATTCTCCGCGCCAGGCGAGATTTTCCACGCTCTCCACTGCGAGATAGGGGTTGATCGCGCTGGCACCGTACCCGCTGAGCAGCGCGAAGTGCATGACCTCGCGCGGTTCACCGGATTCAGTGATGAGCGCGACTTGAGTTCGTGTTTCTTCGCGCACCAGCAAGTTGTGCACGGCGGCCAGGGCGAGCAGACAAGGAATGGGAGCGTAATCTTTGTCGACCCCGCGATCGGAAAGGATCAGCAAAGAGTATCCGGCTTTGACGGCGAAAGAAGCGCGCTGGCACAACTCATCAAGTGCTCGCTTCAGCCCGGCTTCGCCTTCCTTCGCCCGAAAGAGGGCCGGCAAGGTCGTCGCCAGCAAGTCGCGATTGGATACCCGTCGCAATTTTTCCAGATCGCGATTGGTCAGCAGCGGATGAGCCAGCTTGAGCATGTGGCAGTGTTCGGGGGCTTCCTGCAGAATGTTGCGCTCGCTGCCGATGTAGCTGATCAGCGACATCACCATCTCTTCGCGAATGGGGTCAATGGGAGGGTTGGTGACCTGAGCGAAGAGCTGCTTGAAATAATTGAAGAGCGACTGTGGTTTATCGGAGAGACACGCGAGGGGCGTATCCGTACCCATCGAGCCAACCGGTTCCTCGCCCTTGGTGGCCATCGGGCCAAGGATCATGCGCAGGTCTTCGTCGCTATAGCCAAAGGCCCGTTGGCGGCGGAGCAGAGTCTCGGCGTCGGGATAGTGCATGCGGGAGGGCTCTGGGATCTGATCAATTGTGATCTGATTTTCCTTGAGCCATTCTGCGTACGGCTGGCGTGAAGCCAGCTTCTGCTTAATCTCTCGATCAGAGATAATGCGGCCTTCGACGGTATCGACGAGAAACATCTTGCCGGGCTGAAGGCGGCCCTTCTTTTTCACTTGCTCCGCAGGAACATCGAGCACCCCGGCTTCCGAAGCCATGACTACAAGATCATCGTGCGTAACCACATATCGTCCAGGCCGAAGACCATTGCGGTCGAGAGTCGCTCCGATGACGCGACCGTCGGTGAAGGCGATCGCGGCGGGACCATCCCACGGTTCCATCACGCAGGCGTGATATTCGTAAAAGGCGCGCTTCTCTGGCCTCATGTGCGGATTGCCCGCCCAAGCTTCGGGAATCAGCATGGCCATGGCGTGGGGAATACTGCGTCCAGCTTGCACAAGAAGTTCTACCGCGTTATCAAAATTCGCAGAGTCACTGCCGTCGGGAGCAATGATGGGGAAGAGCTTTTTGATATCTTCGCCAAAAAGAGGCGAGCTGAGCAGCGACTGGCGGGCGTGCATCCAGTTCACATTTCCGCGAAGAGTGTTGATTTCGCCGTTGTGCGCGATGTAGCGGTAGGGGTGCGCACGCTGCCAGCTTGGAAATGTATTGGTGGAAAAACGCTGGTGGACCAGGCACAACGCGCTCACGACGTCAGGGTCAGCGAGTTCGCGATAGAAATTCGTGATCTGCTGCGCGAGCAGGAGGCCCTTATAAACGATCGTCCGGCAGGAGAGAGACGGGAGGTAGAACATCTCCGCGTCTTCGACTCCGGATTCGCGAATCTCGCTCTCGGCGCGCTTGCGGACGACGTACAGCTTGCGCTCGAAGGCATCTTCATCCATGCCAGCGGCGCAGCCGACGAAGATCTGCTGTATGTAGGGCTGGGACGCACGGGCGACCCGGCCGATGGCAGAGGCATAGACCGGCGTGTCGCGCCAGCCGAGCACCGATAATCCTTCTTCTTTAATGATTCGTTCGAGGATTCCTTCGGAGGTCAGGCGCTGGTGTTTTTCCACCGGAAGGAAAGTCATTCCCACGCCGTACATGCCAGGCTTGGGCAGGGTGAATCTCAATTTTTCGCATTCGCGGGCGAAGAATTTGTGGGGAATCTGGATGAGGACACCAGCACCGTCACCGGTCTCCGGATCGCATCCGCAAGCGCCGCGATGAGCAAGGTTCAAAAGGACCTGAATGCCCTTCTTAATGATGTCGTGGCTCTTTGTCCCGGAGATACTCGCGACGAACCCGATTCCGCAGGCGTCATGCTCATGGGCCGGATGGTAGAGACCCTGAGCTGGGGGCAGACCGTTCGTCGGGTTGAGACGCGTCATCATGGACTCCGTCGCACAGCTTGAAAATGTTTGAATCTCCTGTAGTTACGCGTACCGGCAGGGCGAACAAGCGGCGGCGCACTTCTTCCCAGGAATACTGCTGCGACTCTACTTAATAAGGCCTATGGGGGCCAAAGTACAATGCAGAATTTCGATGGCTCCCATAAAAATTTCCGTACGAGAAGCAGGGATCTGGGGCTCAGGAATTAACCGCTAATGCAGGGTTGGTCCGCTATAATTCCGCCAACCCATGGACTTTGATCAACTCATTACGTTCCTCGAAGTCGCCAGACAAGGTAGTTTTTCCCGCGCGGGGGAAAAGGTATTTCGCTCACAATCGGCGGTCAGCGCCCAGATCCGCCAGCTGGAACAGGAGTATGGCGACCGGTTGCTGGACCGCTCCGGCAAGACCGTGAAGCTTACCCCGGCGGGACAGATTTTCTACGAGTACGCCGAGCGCCTCAAGCATCTAAGAGATGAGTCGCTAACGGCTGTGGCCGATCATAGCACCACGCCGCGTGGCACTCTACGCGTCGGAGCAAACGAGGCCACGTGCTTGTACGTCTTGCCGGAAGTCTTTGCCGAATACTGCCGGCGGCATCCGCCAGTGCAGATCAGCATTTATCGCAATTTTAGTTACAAGATCGTGGAGAAGCTGGAGAACGGCGAGGTCGAGGTGGGGATTTTGACTCTGCCCATTCAGTCGCCCAGCTTGAAGATTCAGCCGATTTTCCGGGACAAATTGCTGGTGATGGTGAGTCCGAAGAATCCGCTCGCGAAGCACAAGGTTGTGTCGGTCAGCGAGCTTGTCAAACAGCCACTGCTGTTTCCGAAGACGGGGCACACCCGGCGGCTTCTGGACAAACTTTTCCGGCCATATAACGCAGACCTGCAAGTCCGAATGGAGCTGCCAAGCATTGGGATGATCAAGAGCTTCGTGGCGGCGGATTTGGGAGTGTCTTTGATTAGTGCCTCATTTGCACGAGATGAAGTTGAGTCGGGCCGCGTCAAACTGATCGATTTGGAAGACGCAGAGCTTTATCGTGAGTTGGGGTTAGCTTATCGTCGGGATCGAACTCTTTCCGTGGCATCGACGGCATTTGTGGCGCTGTTGCGGCAGTTTGCTACCCAGATGAAGAAGTCCTCCGACGCGTAGCCCGGGAAGCTGAAATTTCGATTCTCAGCATCACAATTTTGAATTTAACTCGGATGGGGTGCGTCCGATATCTTGTGTAGCAGTTCTGATTGTATGAATACCCTCGTCCAGAAGGCGAAGCGAATTACATCGACAGGCACAGGCATGTCGACACGAATTACGTGTCTTCTGGAGGACGGGAACGGATGAAATAGAGCAATCTTAAGCAAGATCACCGAACTCACCGCCAGAAGCGATCTGGCGGTGGGTTTTTGCTTTTTGGGGCGGTTAGCGACGAATGGAGTTGAGAAAATGACCGGTTTACAGCGACAAAGCAGATTTGAGCGCGGCGAAGATGTAGTCGTGATGAAGTTCGGGGGAACCTCCGTGGAGGATGTCGCGGCTATGCAGCGGCTGATTGGGATCGTAAAAGGCCGGCTGAACGCACAACCAGTGCTTGTGGTTAGCGCTTTGGCGAAAGTAACCGACCAACTGCTGGAGGCAGGAAAAGCGGCTTCAGACGGGCATTTGGGGGCTGCGCTGGCGACTGTCCGGAATATCTATGTGCGGCATGAAGAGCTCGCTGACTCGCTTTTGAGCGCCTCGGCTTATGGGTCGCTGGATCTGCGCAGCGACTTCCAGGCACTGGAATGTTCGCTGGAGGAATTGGAACGTTCCCGGCATTTCGACCTGAAAGGGCAAGATCGACTGTTGGGCTTTGGGGAATGTTTTTCGAGCAGACTGGTTTGCTGGGCTCTGGCCGAAGCCGGACTACAAGCCTCGTATGTTGATGCGCGCAGTTGCATTGTTACCGATGCTCGCCACGGACAGGCGAGTCCGCTTTGGGACCTGACCAACGAGAGGGTGCAGGAGATGTTGAATCCTTTGTTGCAGGCGGGGAGTATCCCTGTGCTGGGGGGCTTTATTGCATCCACCGTTGATGACATTGCGACCACGCTGGGGCGTGGTGGATCGGACTTTACTGCGGCAATTGTCGCTGCGGCGATTGGCGCTGCCCAGGTTGAAATCTGGACTGATGTTGACGGAGTCATGACGACGGATCCCAAGCTTTGCCCTGACGCGCGCGCCATTCGCAAGCTTAGCTTTGAGGAGGCGGCTGATCTGGCGCACTTTGGAGCGAAGGTGCTGCATCCGGCAACGCTGGCGCCGGCCATGCGGGAGAACATTCCTGTTTATGTGTTGAATTCGCGGTGTCCGGAACGCCCGGGTACCGAGATTACCGCACGGGCGAGCACGGGTAACCGGGTCAGCGCCATCACGGCGAAGCGAAATGTGGTTGTGCTTGAAATCCAAGCGAGGAGCGGAGTGAATGCTGCTTTGTTGAAGACCGTGTTTGGAGTGCTCGAGCAATACACCTGCGCTGTCGATGTGATGGGGACTTCGGTGGACCGGATCTCGCTTCTCGTGGGTTCGAGCTTCGCGCTACCGAAGATCGTTAAAGACCTTCAGGAATTAGCGGAGGTGCGTTGGGAAAATCACCAGGCGCTGGTGTGCCTGGTGGGGGAGAATATCCGGCGGCAACCTGAGGTCGCTAGTCGAGTCTTCGCGACGGTTTCCGATATGGACGTCCGGGTTTTGTGCCAAGGGGCATCGGAACGGACTTTGTCGTTCCTGGTGGATGAGTCGAAAGCGGAGGAATCGGTGCGGCGTTTGCACAACGTGTTCTTTCCGGGGAAGGATGCTTCCCCGGATTGGGGAGGGATTTCTACCGCGTTCTGTCAGGCGGGGTGAAGAACGGAAATTAGCGGTGTCGCGGGGCGGACGAAATGCCTCCGCCGCCACACTTCTTTGTATTAGTCGCCGCACTCTGTGGCAGCCGCTGCCTGCACTGGCGCTGCTACCGGCTCGATGATGTGCAATCCGCATTCGGTTTTATTGAAACCTGGCCAGCGTCCGGCGCGGGGATCTTCGCCGGGTCTTACTGCGCGGGTGCAGTGGGTGCAGCCGATACTCGGGTAGTCCTGATCATGAAGCGCGTTGTATGGTACGTCGTGATCGTGGATGTAGCGCCATACCTGCTTGGGTGTCCAGTCAACGATCGGGTTCACTTTCACCAAGCCGAATTTTGCGTCCCACTCCACTCTTCTTGCAGCCGAGCGAGCTGACGTCTGATCGCGGCGGATGCTGGTGATCCACGCACTGAGTTCACCCAGCTTGCGGCGAAGGGGCTCGACTTTGCGCAGATTGCAGCAGAGATCGGGATTGTGGCTCCACAATGCTTCGCCATGAGTGCGCTGCTGTGCTTCCGGCGAGAGCGCGGAGTATGCTCGCTCGACTGAGATTCCGTACTTCTCCTCGATACGGTCCATCAGGTTGTAGGTCTCAGGGAACAGGAACTCGGTATCGATGGTGAACAGACGGAAATCCCGGTTGATGCGGGACGCCATATCGATCAGCACCATTCCTTCCGCGCCGAAAGCCGACGAAATCGCGACGGTGTTGCCGAAGGTATCGAAGGCCCAAGTGAGAGCATGTTGTGGAGACCAAGCTTCCGCAACATGCTGGACCTGAGCCACCCGAAGTTGGCCATCGTTTTGGGTAGAGGGCTGAATCAGATCTTTCATGCGACTGGGTCCTCTGAAATGAAATCTGTGGCGAATGCCGAAATCAGTTCGGCGGGGATCGAACTCTCTGCGTTAATTGAGCCGAGGTTGAGTTGCTCCAGGGCGGCAAGTCGAACAACCTCGCCGATAATCAAGAGGCTTGGAGCAGGCAATCTTTCGGAAGATGACAATTCACCGACTGTCGTACGGTAGGTTTGCTGCTCCGGAGTGCTCGCTCGCGAAATAATTACGCCGGGAGTGTCGTTTGCAAGCCCGGCATCTTTCAGCTTCATGGCAAGGCCGACATAATTGTGCCCGGGCATATAAATCACGACTGTGGCACCGCTGGCTGCGAGCTTTTTCCAATCGGCGGTGTCGCTATTCCGAGCTTGATGGGCGGTCAGGAAGACAACGGCAGACGACTGGCGGCGATGCGTCAAAGATATGTGAGCCGAAGCTGCGGCGCCCAGTGCGGCGGTGACGCCCGGCACGATTTCGTAGTCTACGTTCGCGCGGCGAAGAGCTTCGATTTCTTCTCCGGCACGACCGAAGATCATCGGGTCGCCGGATTTCAAGCGGACCACCTGCAGGCCTGAATCCGCAAGAGCGATCATCAGGAAGTTGATCTCTTCCTGCTGGATGTTCTTTTTGCCGCATCGTTTTCCGACGTTGTGCTTTTGCGCTATGGCCGGAATTAGCTTCAGGATCTCTGGAGATACCAGTTCGTCATACAAGACTGCTTCCGCACTCTGGAGCAATCGCAGAGCTTTTACCGTGAGTAACTCTGGATCGCCGGGGCCCGAGCCCACAAGAAAGACCTTCCCTTTCATGCTCTGTCTCCGTGGGCGATGAGTTCGGCCGCCGCTTCGCGGTAGTCATCCAAAGCTGCCTCGACTGCTTCCCGGCTGGCCAGAGAATGCAGAAGATCGAGCTTGCGGTCTTTGTCGAGATCGCTTTCCATGATGAGCTTGCGTGTTTCCCCTAGTTCCGCCACCCACTTGGCATAGCCGGGTCCGAACTGCTTTTCGAGTTGTTGCCGGATCTTCTGGGCCAAGGAAGGGGTCTTTCCTGCCGTTGAGACTGCGATTTGCAGGTCTCCGCGGCGAACTACGGAGGGGTAGAAGAAATCGCAAAGATCGGGGACGTCGACGACATTGCAAAGAACACCGAAGCGTTGCGCCTCGTGATAAACCCGTTCATTCAACGTGCGTGACGCGGTCGCGACCATCACCAGGAATGCGCCATGTAAATCGTCGTCGGCAAAGGCACGCAGTTCCAATTCGATTTTCCCGGAGCGCGACCACTCGCGTACCGAGGATGTGGCGTCGAGAGCGACCACTCGAATGCGGGCACCGGTTTCGAGCAGGCCGGCAATCTTCTGCTCGCCGATCTTTCCGGCACCAACCACCAGAACCTGCCTTCCGGTCAGCTTGACGAACATTGGGAACAAACTAGTCACCGATACCTCCTGCCAGGTGTACGAGATTCTGTGGGGAGGGCAGATCACGCGCGACGGCGGGGACGTTCTCACCCGCGAGAAACTCCCGCAATTGCATGTCGCTATGACGGGCGAAGAAGCGGCGCAAATTTTCGGACGGCTCCCTGTCACCCTGATAGCGGCTTAGAAGACGTTCGAGCGCGTCCGGGACTTCTGCGGCGAGGCAGCGATACCCGACCGGCCGGGCCGTCGACTGGTGCAGCCCGAGAGCGCCTCCGACGCAGAAGTAGTAGGCGTCTTGAAGCTGGCCATTGACTTTGATCTTCTTGCCTTCAATACCTACATCTGCGATCCAGTGCTGTCCGCAGCTATTCGGGCAGCCAGTGACGTGTAGCTTCAGGTGCTGATCGAAACCGGGCAGACGCTCTTCCATCTCCTCGACAAGCCAGCGGGAGAAGCTCTTGGTTTCTGTGATCGCGAGTTTGCAAAACTCGGTTCCACTGCAGGCCACAGTGCCGCGGGCGAATGCCGAGCCGTTTACCTGTAACCCGATCGCGTTCAGTTCGGTGGCTAACACGTCGGCATTGATCGTGGGAACGTTCACGATCAGCAAGTTCTGCATGTTGGTGGCGCGGAGTTCGCCGGTTGCGTAACGCTCGGCAAGGTCGGCAGCTGCCTGCATCTGCTCTGCGGTGATGCGGCCGCGCAGTACAACTGCTCCTACGTACGAAAGCCCGGGCTGCTTCTGGGCATGAACGCCGACGTGGTCACGATAGACGTCATCTGGAGCATGCTCTTCGGCAGCTGGATCGAGACGGAATCCAAGGCGATACTCGAGTTCGTTCTGGAAACGCTCGCCGGTCCAACCATGGCGCAGGAAGAGAAACTTCATCCGCGCGCGCTCGCGATGCTCGCGCAGGACTTCGGAGTCGCGGAAGAGTTCGGTAATGCCCTTGATGACTGGAACGACTTGATGCTGCTGAACGAACGCATTCAGACGCGCTGCCAGGTAAGGCTCAGCCGAAAGGCCCCCGCCGACGCGCAGAGAGAACCCAACTTCGCGCTTCCCGGCTATCGTTCTGGTAGTCGCGGTCAGACCGATATCGTTAATTTCCGGATAGGAGCACCAGGAGTGACACCCCGCAATGGAGATCTTGAATTTGCGCGGCAGATTGTAAAAGTCCGCGTTCCCCGCAAGCAGCCGTGAGGTCTCGAAAACGAACGGCGAGGCATCGATAATCTCGTCGGCATCAACTCCGGCCACAGAGCATCCGGTGACGTTTCGCACGACGTCGCCGCAAGCTCCAGTTGTGTTCAGCCCGACGCGCCACAAGCCCTCGAGAACCTCAGGCAGCGCTTCGATGGAGACCCAATGGAGTTGAATATTCTGGCGGACGGTGAGATCGGCGATTCCGTTGGCGTATTGGCGGGTAAGGTCGGAAATGGCGCGCAGCTGGTGAGAAGTCATGATCCCGTTCGGGATTCGGATGCGCACCATGAAATTCTTTAGCGCGCGCCCAACACCGCCCTGGCCACCCGTGACGCCGGCGCCATCACCCTGCGTGTAAACGCCCCACCAGCGGAAATAAGTACCGATCCACTCCGGAGGTATGGAATCGAAACCCTCGCGAGCGAAGCGTCGAATCTCGTCCAGGCCATCCCACGGGTTCTTCGCGCGCTTGAGTCGCTCTGCCCTCTGCGCCGTGGTCTCTTTCTTTGTTGTTGTCGTCATCCCGTTCATTTTGATTTCGAGCAATAAAAAACCCACCGCCAGATTCGTCTGGCGGTGGGTTGATGATTGCTTAGCTTAAGAAGATATTCTTAGGTCAGCAGCCTCCCCGCGCCAGAGCGCACGCATCCACAACAACAGCAACAACAACAGATGCAGCAGCACGTCGCGCGAAGATTGGAGCTACCTGACATTCAAGGGTAGATTTTACGGGCTGTTTGGGCCCGCGTCAACATTACCTTTCTCGGGCTTAGACTCAAAATTTCGATAAAAGGAATCAGAATTTTTGCGATCGCAGCCATTTTGGCCACCAACACTGTAAAATCAGCAACTTAGCTTCTTCATGGATGTCCGATAGAACAGTTCGTTGCCTCCTAAACCTGTGCCGGAGGCTGATTCTGCGAGAAAGGTGGTGTGCCTACATGAAGCGTTTTGCCGCCCTCTTGATCCTTCCTCTTATTGTGTGTTGTGTCCCGGGACTTTCCCAGAGCGCTGTTCCCGATCCCTACAAAGCAACGCTGGACCGACTTAACTCGTTGACCCGTCAACCTGAATCCGAATGGCGCTTTCATACCGACATTCCTCATCCGGAAGATCCGGGTTTAAACGACTCAGACTGGGGTGTGTTTGCGGTAAAGAACGTGTCTGGGCCAGGGGGTCAGCACGCCAACGAGGAACACTGGACGGGAACGCGGGTTTTCCGGCGCTGGGTGCAAGTGCCGGAAAAGATCAAGGGCTATGCCACCCAAGGATCACAAGTCTGGCTGGACTTGCGGTTCGGCAGCGCGGATCACTTGATGATCACAGTATTCTCCAACGGTGCCGCTCTCTATCGTGGCGACGATGACAATATCCTGCCCGTTCTCCTGACGGAGAATGCGCAACCGGGACAGAAGTTTCTGGTGACGGCGCGCGTTGTCGGCGGCGATGCGGTGCAATCGGAGTTCTTTCACAGCGAACTGACCATTGATCCGCCGAAATCGCGTCCCGATCCGGCGCGGTTGCGTCTGGAATTCCTGGGATCGCGACCCATTATTGCGGCTTACGAAGATGGAAAAGCCGAGCGCGAACGGCAATTTGAGACGGCCCTGCAGTCCATTGATTTCTCTCCCCTGGATGAGGGAGATCAGGCAGGCTTCGATCGCTCCCTGACATCCGCACAAACGAAGGTGCAGGTTCTCAGGCCCTGGCTACAACAGTTCACGATTCGCGCCGTTGGCAACTCACATATTGACATGGCATGGCTGTGGCCCTGGACCGAGACCGTAGAGGTGGTGCGGAACACGTTCCGCAGTGTGCTCGATCTGATGCGGGAGTATCCGGATTTCAAGTTTACGATGTCGTCTGCCCGGACTTATGAGTGGATGCAGGAGAAGTATCCGGATCTTTACCAAGAGATCGAGCAGCGCGTGAAGGAAGGGCGATGGGAGATCATCGGGGGAATGTGGGTTGAGCCTGACCTGAACATGCCGGATGGTGAGTCGCTGGTGCGTCAGATCTTGGTCGGGAAGCGCTATTTCCAGAAAAACTTCGGCGTGGATGTGAAGATCGGATGGAATCCGGACTCATTCGGGTATAACTGGCAACTGCCGCAGATCTACAAGCGATCGGGCGTGGATTATTTCGTGACCCAGAAGCTCATGTGGGCGCACGAGTTCACCACCTTTCCCTACAAGTTTTTCTGGTGGCAGGCCCCGGACGGCAGCCGGTTGCTGACCTACTTCCCCCACGACTACGCGGACCCTGTCGACGCAGAACCCTTAGGAAGTCAGGCGGCGGTCTGGATGCCTTCGATCTACGGACCGAAACTCTCCGACACCCCCGAGATGATGCATTTATACGGGGTCGGGGATCATGGCGGGGGGCCTACTCGGGTCATGCTCGATCATGCAGAGCAGATGCGCTCTCCGGACTTCGTGTTTCCCAAGCTGGAGTTCAGCTTTGCCAGCGAATTCTTCAGCGATATGGAGAAGAAGCTCCCGTCGATGCAGGTGCCGACTTGGGATGGCGAACTCTACTTTCAATATCATCGCGGGGTCTTCACCACTCAGGCCGAGACGAAACGCAGAATTCGCCGCTCGGAAGAAAACGTCCTGAACGCAGAAAAGTTCGCTTCGTTGGCGTCGTTGTATGGGCGTCCGTATCCGCAAGACCTGATGAACCAGACATGGAAGAACCTGTTGTTTGACCATTTTCACGACATCATGCCGGGATCTGGGATCGCGGTGAATTATCTGGATGCCAAACGCAATCTGGAGAATGTGGATCGGGCTGCGAATGATGTTACATACGCTTCCCTCCGCGAGATTGGCGCGCATGTGAACACAAATGGGGATGGCGTGCCCCTCGTGCTGTTCAATTCCCTTTCGTGGCCCCGCACCGATGTGTCAGAAGAGGAAGTGCAGTTGCCGGCGCCTGCTCGAGAGGTTCAGGTTGTCGACTCCAACGGAAAACCGGCAGAAGCTCAGTTGCTTTCGATTGAGGCGGACACGCATCGTGCGCACTTTCTGTTGCTGTCGAACACGCCGTCTTTGGGATATCAGACTTACTTCGTACGTTCGGCCACAACCGCGGCTCCAGTACACTCCGTGCTGAAGGCGACGGCCGACACGATGGAGAACGAGTTCATCCGCGTGAAGATTGACGGGCAGACTGGCTGCATGACTAGCCTGTTCGATAAGCGCAGCGGAACTGACGCTCTGGCGCCCGCGGAAACCGACACCGGAGGACCAAAGAACTCGACTTGCGGAAACCTGCTGCAAACATTCGTGGATAAGCCGAAGCAGTGGGACGCTTGGAATATCGACGCCGACTTTGAGCAGCAGCATTGGGATCTGGGCAAGGCGGACGAAGTCAAACTGGTCGAGTCGGGACCTCTGCGTGCGGTAATACGGGTGAAGAATCATTTTCAACACTCAACGTTCGTGCGGGACATCACTTTGTATGCTGGCGTGGCGCGCGTTGATGTGAAGATGCAGGCGGAGTGGCACGAGAAGCATATTCTGCTGAAGGTCGCCTTTCCTGTAAGCGCGCATAGCGACAAGGCAACTTACGAAATCCCGTACGGCTCGGTGCAGCGGCCAACGACTCGAAAGACTCCGGCCGAGCAGGCACAGTTTGAAGTTCCTGCCTACCGCTGGGCCGACATTTCTGACGCTACCCACGGACTCAGTCTGCTGAATGACTGCAAGTATGGATACGACGCCAAGGGCAATGTCCTGCGGCTGTCGCTTCTGCGATCGCCCGAGTATCCCGATCCGCATGCGGATGAAGGCCATCACGAATTTACTTACTCGCTGTATCCGCATGGAGGCGGTTGGAAGGAAGCGCTGACGATTCGGCGTGGTTATGAATTGAATTACAGGTTGATTACTGTTCCCGTTGGAAAGCATGAGGGAACGCTACCTGCGGAGCATTCATTCCTGCAAACGAGAGCCGATAACATCATCGTGACAGCGGTTAAGAAAGCCGAGGATGATAACGCTTTGATCGTGCGCTACTTCGAATGGGCGGGAAAGCAAGGCGATGTGGCAATCCAGCTTCCGCCGGGCGCGGCATCGGCGTCCGAGAGCGATTTGATGGAGAGGCCGTCGGGCAACTTGTCGCTGGCGAACGCAGTGGTGAGCGTCCCCACAAAGGCGTTTGAGATCAAAACGGTCAAGGTGCAGTTTTCCGGTGTGGCTGCGGGGGCGGGAGACGGCAGACCATGACTGCGAAAGCAGCGTTGGGAGTCGACATTGGCGGGACCAAAGTTGCGGTTGGTGTGGTGAACCGGGAGGGCGCCATACTCGCCCAGCAACGCGCGCCTATGATTGCTAACGGCTCAGCCGAGGCAGGGCTCGATGCTGTCATCAATGCGATTGATTCGATGCTATCGAGTTCGCCCCTGGAAATAGACCGCATCGGGATTTGCGCGCCGGGGCCGCTCGATCCTGAGCAGGGAATCGTTCTTAATCCGCCGAATGTTCCCTGCTGGCGGAATTTTCCTTTGGCCGAGAGAGTCAGTGCGAAATACCAGGTCCCCGTCAAGGTCGACAATGATGCCAATGCCGCGGCTTTGGCGGAAACTCTCTGGGGCGCCGCGCGAGGCTTCCGATTTGTTTTCTACGCGACCATCGGCACCGGAATCGGATCGGGTATCGTGTTCGACGGTTCTATCTATCATGGGAAAACTGGCTCGGCGGGTGAGGGCGGTCACGTGAGCATCGATTATCGCGGACCGGTTTGCGCCTGCGGAAAGCGTGGATGCATTGAGATCCTTGCTGCGGGTCCCGCCATTGGCATTCGAGCCCGGGCAAAAGTGGCTGCGGAACCATCACGCGGGGCGTTGCTGGTTTCGTTAGCGGGCGATGTCGGCGCGGTGACCAGCGAGACAGTGGGCCGCGCTTATGCACAGGGTGACTCTCTGGCCAAAGAGATTTTGGTCGAAACGGTCGAACTGCTTGCGCCGTGGCTGGGGAACATTGTTGATCTGTTCGATCCGGATGTGATCGTGATCGGGGGCGGGGTTGCGGCCATGCTTAAGCCGTTTTTCGAAGAGCTCAAGCTGCAAATCCCGAAGTGGTGCGTGAATCCACACGTATCAGAAATTCCGCTTGTGATGGCCCATTACGGGGCTGATGCCGGCATCGCTGGTGGCGCAGCCCTTTGCTATGGCGACCATGTCTAGTGCAAAGGCTTTCAATCCGAGGACGCAAATGTACTTACAGCGATTATCCAGGAGAATTTTCGTTCCAGTGTCAGTTGTGTTTGGTTTCGGGCTTAGTGGGTTGCTCTATGGCCAAGAACTGGCGAAAGCCCCGCAGGCGCATGTGTTCAATCTCACTCCAAATCCGGGATACTTCACTGAGCCGGGCGTTGCGGTGAATCCTGCGAATCCGCAACAGGTGGTCGCGGTCTTTCAGGACAATGCTCATGCTTCCTATTCACAAGATGCGGGCGCCTCATGGCAACTGGCTGAAGGAGTAGATGCGAAGAATTATCGGGTTTCGGGAGACGTGTCGACCGTCTTCGACAATCAAGGTCATGCCTTTATCTGCTATATCGCGTTCGACAAGCTTGGCACCTTCAACTACTGGGCGCATGGCGCGACGCGCAATGGGATCTTCGTGCGGCGGTCGCTCGACGGTGGGAAGACATGGGAAGCTGATCACATTCCGGTGGCGGAGCAGCCGACTGCCGCCGGGATCCCGTTTGAAGATAAACCGTATATCGTCGCCGACAACTCGAAGAGCAGGTTTGCGGGAAACCTCTACATTGGCTGGACCCGATGGCGGTTGACGGACTCGCAGATGGTGATCTCGCGGTCGACGGACGACGGGAAGACGTGGTCGGAACCGGTGGAGATCGACGCTCATCCCGGACTGCCGCGGGATGACAACGGTGCGGCCGAAGGATTTGATGGCGCAGTGGGTCCTGATGGGGCCCTTTACGTGATCTGGAGTCAGGATGACGATCTCATGTTCACTTCCTCGCGAGACGGCGGGAAAACTTTTTCGCACGCGAAAGCCGCGATTCATACGGCGCCGATCATGTTTGCCATTGATACGCTGGACCGTGCCAATGGATTTCCACAGATTGCGGTAGACCCGAGGAGCAAACACATTTACGTCACGTGGAGCGACTACCGGAACGGCGATCTCGACGTATTCATCTCCAGTTCTGGCGACGGCGGCAAACACTGGAGCCCTGCAGCCCGGGTGAACAATGATCCAGTGCACAATGGCGCCGAGCAGTTTTTCCAATGGCTTGCTGTTGACCCGGTGGATGGCTCGGTAAATGTGGTCTTCTACGACCGGAGAAATGATCCTCAGAATCGCAAGCAGGTTGTGGTGCTTGCGCGTTCCATCGACCAGGGACGCACCTTTAACAACTACGCCTGGACGGATGAGGCGTTTGAAGCCGGCGGTTTGTTCTTTGGCGACTATAGTGGGCTCGCGGCGTACGGGGGGCGAGTCTACGGAGTTTGGACGGAGAAACCCACTCCTCCGCCATCAGATGAAAAAGGCAAACCGGGAGAAGATAAAGAAGCGAAACCGCCGGTGCGCGGGACGATTGTAAGAGTCGGAATTGCAGACTTCAGCGGCGAGAAGCGTTCGAACAGTTCGCCGCACGGAGCGCAGCAGTCCGGTGCTAGTGGGGGAGGGTAAGCGTCCCAACATAGTCGAGAGATGCGGGATTCGTCGCGTCCGCAAGATAGGTGGAAGGCACGTTGTTGACGATTTCGTAGTAGCCGTAATAGGTGACGATTTGCCCTTGAACCGTTCCCTGAAGAGCGAAGGAATTTCCTGTCACCGGGCCGGTAAGGGTCAGAGCCGTGTTGTCTAATCCAGTCATGGTCAGGTTGAGCGTCGGATGTTGCTCGAGTTTTCTGAGGCGGTCGCGGTGGCGGTATCGTTCGGTTGACAAGGCGCAGAGGTGTCCCCGAGCGCGCACATCAGGCCTGAGAAGTTTCCGGTTATCCTCGCCACCATATATTCGGTGATCGAACCTCCTGAGTCTGCCGTGCAGGCATTGCTGGTTCCGCTTCTGGTATCCGGCGTGTACGTTCCCTTCAGGAGGCTTTTGCCATCGCCACTTCATGTGCCGGTGACTTTGAAAACATTGCCGTTCTCGGTAAACGTAAACTGCACTTGCGAGTCTGGGGATGTGACCGTGCCAGTCAGACTGCTGTTTCCGGGAGTACTCTGGCAAGGACCGCCGAACTCGGAGACGTTCAGGCTGTTTGGAAGAAGAGAGACGAAGGAAATCTAATCGCTGTTCGCGGTGATGTTGCCATCGGGCAAATTCAAACCATTTTGGAGAACCTGTCCTTCCGAGAGCGCGACTTCGATTCCAGTAACAACTCCGGTGAGCAGGCCGGAGTCGTAGGTTGAGTTTCGTGCCGTCGATGAAGGGCTCGGCGACCTGCCCGCACGACAGCCGAGACGCGGTTTAGCATCCCTTCAGTAGCGGGGTTGGTTCCGCATCATGGGACCGCTGCGTGTCCTTGTTCTTGACTCGTTCGGACGATCTTTACCGGTCCGAGCAGTCCGGCCTCGACTAGCTTGGAATCGGCTTTGTAGAACTTGGGCGATGTGAACGTGTACGTCTTGGTGACATTCGGCTGACGATCGCCAATGATGCGATTGACCCATGCGTCCGTGACCGTGATCTCCAGAGCATTCTTTCCGGGCTTTAGAACATCGGTAATGTCAAGGCGGTAAGGCGGCTTCCAGGTAATTCCAAGGGGCTTGTCATTTATGGTGACTTCGGCCAGATTTTTTACGTCGCCGAGGTCAAGCCATAGATGTGCATTCTTGGTAAGCCAATCGGCGGGTACGCCGATGGTTTTCGTGTATGTTCCCTTTCCTGAAAAATACTTCACTCCCTCGTTGGAACTTTCGCTCCAGGACGACAGCTTATCGATCGTGACGGTCGGCGGAGCGCCGAGATTTGGTTCAAAGCTGAGATCCCAGGGACCTTCGATTGTGGTGATGGTCGTTTCGGTGATTTTTGGGAGGCTGCGGGAAGTACGATTGGCACGTTTACGGAATACGACGAATACCGTTCCCCACGGATCCAGATGCAACGGCACAGTCGTGTGATCGTTGGAAATTTTGAACGCAGTAGCTTCGATTGTTCCTGTATCAGCGTGCCACAGTTCAGCTTCCTTGCCGCTTATGCGGAATGTCGCGTCCAGGTTTTCGTCGTGGTCATTCCGGTTGTCTACATAATAAAGATCAGCGTCGGGGAGTTTGCGGTGGACCCATAAGAGATTCGTGTCGGCTGCTGGTTTGGTGTAATCGAAATCGGGAGTGACTCCGATCGTACGCAGAGCGTCAGCTAAATTCTTGTCTCCATAAACTCTGCCTTTGCCCACGGAATTGCCACTACCCGAACCCCATAGCTGGTTTGCAATGCTCTCGAATTCTTTGGAGTCGTCGCTCAAACTTGGAGTGTCGGTCGGCTTCGCGCCTACAACGATTGCTCCGCCCTGAACCAGATCACGGATCTTCTTGAGAACTGGCAAAGACATGTGTTGGCTGTGCGGGTCGAGTGCAAGCACGCGATAGCGCATACCGCTTGGTGTGTCGAGTTGTCCATCCTTAAAGGTGAGGACGTGAATCAGTGCATCGGCATTGATGTAGTCAAAGTTGTATCCAGGAGGAACATCGGGGTCTTTCTTGCCAAACAACGCGGTGAGGTTGGAGTCTTCGCCGTAGAAGTAGGCGATGTCGGCGTCAAAACGTCCTTGTTGCAGCAGATAGGAACTGCGCGCTAGGTATGAGATCCAGGGCTTCGCTTGTTCCGCCCAGGTTTCATTGCGGTTAAACCATTGCCCGAACGGTCCGAGGGCGAGACCGGGCCGCTTGTCGAGCAGAGGCTGATGGACCGAGGTATGAATGACGAACCGGTTCAAACCCATGGCTAGTTCTTTGTCGGCCGTGGGCTTCAGGGTAGCAGGCGACCATGCCCATGCCCCCGAGGATGCTGTCAACGATTCCGCCGCTACGAGATTCTGTCCATAGATGTGCGCGACTGACGCTGATTCTCGGATGTCGGCGTTGTAGCCATATTGCTCATTGTTCACGCCGGGTTTTTGAGTCCACATGGCCGACATGGGAACGTCGTTGCCACGCTTGACTTCCATGCCGTCGCCGATGAACGCGCGCCCTTCTTCGTGGGACTCTCCGTAGTGACCCATTCCACGGGCGTGAAGGATGTCGTTGATTTGGTCGTAGTGATTTTCGGCGAGCAACTCTCCCAGTGTCTTGCGGAAATCCCACAGGAAACGCTCGCTGTCCTGGGAGCTGTCAATCACTCGTCCGGCAAGCACGGGCATCCATGGCGTCAGGTCGTATCCGCGGCGCTTTTTGAACTCAGCGATGAGGTCGTCGGTCCAGTTTGCAGTGCCCGCTTCCCAGCTGTCGCTAATCATGTAGCGCAAGCCTCGTTTGCCCATTAAATCCCCGACTGCGGCCTGGTAGCTGTCGAGGTACGTGTTCATATATTCCTTCACGTCCTCGCGGTTGAGTTTGTCGACCTCCAGGCCTGTGCCTTCGGGCGATGCCGGATGATTCGTGACTCCTGTCAGCGAGTAGCCGAAACGAAGTACCACCCAGTTCCCCGCCCCGGGCGTCCAGTCTAAAGTGCCATCGGGACGCATCTTCGACGTGAGATCGACGACATCGGTTTTTCGGACAGCATCCGCAGAAGCGAACGCTGGTGTGGGGAATGCATCCAGACCGATGAGATTCGCGAATCCGGCTTTCTCTTCGAAGCGGCTGACGCGGGCACCGGGGTGAAGCACGAGTTCCGAAATCTCGAAGTTTGGATCGGGCTTCATGGCGCTGAAGTCCCCGAACGGGTTCTCGACATCAAAGGCGTTTCCGCCGAAACCTCCCGTTGAGCGATCGGTGAACGCAATGCGGAAGGAGCGAGCGCTCGTAGCCGGGAACGCTATCGTGTGCTCTTGCCCGCCATCGTTGGGGATGTCGACGATCTTGCGGAAGGTTTGACCGTCGTCGCTCGCTTCTACATCCGCAATGGATGGGGCTGCTCCGAACATGTTGGCCGCGGCTGCCCCTGGATCATTCAGGACGAGCGTGACCGCACGCATGCTCTGGGGAGATGCGAATTCATACTGTACCCACGCCTGCTGGCCTGTGGGCGCTTTAGGCAGTGGAGTGGTTTTGACTAGATCACCATCCGTCAAAAGACCCCAAACGAGATTGCTGCCGCTGGTCGTAATCTTCGGTTGCAGTGCGGAGACAGGTACATCTGTGTCAGGTACGCGATAAGCGATGACTGCGATGTCGGAATAGAAAGTTGGCGTTTTGGGCGGCTGTCCGCTGATCATGGCGAGAAAATCAAACAGCGGTATGTTCTGAAACGGGCCGCTTACCTCTGGAGGGTGTGGGAGTGCGCCGCTGAAGGTTTTGCCGCCTTCGATTCTGGTTTCGCTCCATACGACTTTTTTCATACCTTGGCTCGGCTTCACCCAAGGACCGCCAGATTCGCTCCATCCCGGAGATCCAGCAATCGCCTCTTCGAGCCCAAGTTGATCTGCTAGCACGGTGGCATAGCGAAATGCGTCCTTCCACTCCGGCGTCATGTACACGAGCCGCTCGTCGATGAGCTTCGGCGTAGTCAGCGAAGCATCGAAGTTCTGGAAGCCGCCGATGCCCACGCGGTTCATCCATTCGAGATCGAGCTTGATGCCTTCTTTGGTGATGTTGCCGTTCATCCAGTGCCACCAGACTCGCGGCCTGGCAGAATTGGGGGGATTCTTGAACCCTTCCTCCCGTAATGCAGGCGCATTCTGCGCCGCAGTCGATGCCGCCAAAGCCAACAGGATGATTGCGAGAGTACGTAGCCTTCGAGAGTCGCTCATCGGCCCCTCACTTTAGTCTGCCCTTCAGACCGGATAGGCCGCCTCGATCGAGGCGGAAAGATTCACAACGAATTTGCCTTCGCGATTTTGCCCAACGTGACTGCGCTGGGCTTCACGGTGCGCTTCTGCGTTGCGCGGTCCACCGCGATCAATCCGAATTTGGGTGTGTAACCAAAAATCCACTCGAAATTGTCGAGCAGAGACCAATGGATGTAGCCCTGAACCACGACACCGTCGTCGATACATCGCTTCACTCCGGCCAAGGCGCGTTGGATGTACTGGACACGACGCGTGTCGTCCACGGTCGCGACTCCGTTCTCGGTAACGATCACGGGAACTCCTGATTCCTTGGCAGCAAAGCGAACGGTGTGCTCCAAAGACTCTGGATAGAACTCGTATCCCATCTGTGTGAGTTCGGCGCCTTGCGGCGGCGGAATCGTTTTGGAGCCAATTCGCGAGCGTGTGTACGTCTGCACTCCGACAAAGTCATCTTGCTTCGCAAGCTTCAGCCAGGGGCCGTATACATCCGCCTGCTTTTCTGCGAAGCGGCTATTGGTGCCATCGGGCTGGTCATCCTCCATCGCCAAAGTCAAACCAACCGGTAAATTCTTGGCCGACTTGATGGCCGACTTTCCTTTCGTGTGCGCGACCATCATGTTCTCGCGCGACTTTTCTGCATCACCCATGAGGAAACCGCTGAATTGGGGAGCATTCAGGTATTTGCGGAGCGCGCCCTTCTGTGCCGACATTACCCCGGCTAGGTCCATCCCGGGCGGGAGGTTGGGAAGATTGATCCAGTGGAACAAATAAGGGATGTCCGGCTCATTGAAGGTAGCGGCATAGCCGATGAGGTCTCCCAGATGAGTCGTTGCCTTCCCGCAATAGCGGGCGAATAAATCCGGGGATTCCGGATTCTCCCATGCACCTTGATAGGCGAACCATCGTGGCAGAGTGAAATGTGAGTAAGTGACGAGCGGGGTGAGGCCGCGGCGCTGGCACACCTCCAGCATGCGGCGGTAGTGCTCAAGCTCGGCGCGCGAGAAGGAGCCTTTCTCTGGTTCGATTCGCGCCCACTCAATCGAAAAGCGATACGCGTTAAATCCGAGGTCCGCGAGTTGATTGATGTCCTGCTCATAGAGATGATAGTGATCACAGGCATCGCCGGATGGCTCTTTGTACATCGTGTTCGGGGCGCGTTCCAGCAGCCAGTTATCGCTGTTGATGTTATTGCCTTCGACCTGGTGGGCGGCGGTGGCCGCGCCCCAGAGGAACTTCGATGGGAATGTCTTGGGGGGAGCCAGGGTTCGACGAGCCAACGGCGTGACGTTCGCCACAGTTGTGGATAATCGGCTACCCAGGCTCACCCCAAAGGCAAACTTCGCGGTGTTCCCTATCAATTCCCTGCGATTCATGCTCATGGGCGCTTTCGCTTCAATTCACTTCGAAGTTGTACGTTCCCGACCCGACGCGAAGAAAGAGAGCGTTGTCTTGCGATTGCGTCTTGATAGGCTTGCCACCTTCCATCACCTGCTTGCGGCCGATCGCGGGCAGGAACACTTGCGCCGAAGTGTTGGGCGGGATGATGATTCGCAATGAAAACGGACCTGAGGGTTTTTGCTTCCAATCGCTGACAATCTTTCCATAGTCCGATTCATACTCTGCCCGTGCCGCGGGCATCTTCGAATCCACATGGGGGTGGATCACGATCTCTTTGAATCCTGGGCCATCAAGGTTCGTGTCAATGCCGGCCGCATAACGGTACACCCAAGCGATCACTGATCCGAACGCGTAGTGGTTGTAAGAGTTCATCGCAGGGTCGCCGGTGTCGCCGTTCCAACGCTCCCACCAAGTAGTCGCCCCCTTGGAAAGCATGTATCCCCAAGACGGATAGGTCTCATTCAGCAGCAGGCGATAGGCGACGTCGGAGCGGCCGTGGTCAGAGAGCGTAAATAGCAGGAAGGGGGTGCCCAGAAATCCTGTGGAGAGGTGCCAATCGCGCGACTCGATATCCTTCACGAGTTTATCCACCATTGCCGACTCAAGGGATGGCGGCGCCAAGTGAGTGTAGAGTGTCACGACATATGAAGTCTGGGTTCCGGTTCCGACCGTTCCGTCCTCCTTGATATATGTCTTCTGGAAGGCGGAGCGGATGTGCTCGAGGACTTCTTTATAGTGTTGCGCGTCGGATTCTCTGCCAATGGCGTACGCCATCTCTGACATCATGTTGGCGATCAGAGCCCAGTATGCTGTGGCGAGCAACTCCTTGTCGGTATTGTTATCGGGAGCAAGCCAGTCTGCATAATCTGGCCCCAAGCCGTTTTCACGGATGAAATCGGGATTCCGGGTTTGAATAAATTCCATCCAACGCTGCATGGCGCTCCAGCTGCTTTCGATGACTGAGCGATCGCCGTACTGCATCCAGGTTGTCCAGGGCACAATCACTCCGGCATCACCCCAACCCGGGGCACCGACCATGTGCTCAGTCCATGCCCACGTGCCCTCTTCGCCTGAGGGGATCGTATTGGGAGATACATTAGTGAATGCACCCTGGCTGCTCTGGGCGTCGATGATGTCCTGTATGAACTTTTGTGAGAAGGCCGCCACATCAAAGTTGTAGCTTCCGGTCCGCCAGAAAACTCCGGCATCGCCCATCCATCCCAGGCGTTCATCTCGCTGCGGACAGTCCGTGGGTATGCTGAGAAAATTTCCTCGCTGACCCCAGAGACCGATTTCCCACATGCGATTGACGAGGTCGCTTGCAACCTCGAGTTTGGCAGAAGGCTGGCTGCTGACACTGCTGACGACCTCTCCTTTCAAGCTGTCAACCGTCGGAGTACCGGGATAACCCGTGACTTCCACATAGCGAAAACCGTGGAAAGTGAAATGCGGGGCAAAGGTCTCTTCACCGTCGCCTTTCAGAATGTACGTGTCGGTAGCGTCGGCATTGCGAAGGTTGGTCGTGTAGATGGTTCCATCGGGATTCAGGATTTCAGCGAATCGCAGATGAACCTTCGTGCCGGCTGGACCTCTGACTTTGAGCGCCGCCCAGCCAACCATGTTCTGGCCCATGTCGAAGACAACAGCACCATTCGGCAAAGGCGTGACGCCCTTCGGGGGCAAGGTCTCGATAATGTGGGCGGGCGCCGTGACCTGACTGGTGACTGCGATGGCCGGCGCGTCGTCGACAACGGCCTGACTCCAGCGGGAATCATCGAATTCTGACTGCAGCCATCCGGAATGCTCCAAGCGCGCGTCGTACGTTTCCCCGCTGTAAATCTCCGATCGAAGGACGGGAGAAGAAGCTGCCTTCCAGGAATCGTCGGTAACGACCTGATCCCGCGAGCCGTCCGCGTACCCCAGTTCAAGCTCTGCCCGAAACCGGTTTGGAGGCGAAAAGAAATGCGTTCCGGACCACGTAAGCGGACTGCCGTACCAGCCATTGCCGAGAAGAGCGCTGATCTGATTTCTGCCGCTGTTGAAATACTCCGTGACATCGTAGGTCTGATAGAGCACCCGTTTGCGGTAATCGGTGAACTCGGGCGTGAGCACGTCGCGGCTGATGCGCTTGCCATTGAGGAACACACGGTAGCTGCCGAGTGCAGTGACGTACAGCCTGGCGCTGGCAATGGTGTTGTGAATGTCGATGGTGCGGCGGAAGGAAGCTGCCGGCTGGGGCATCGGTCCGGGGTCGCCGAGTTTGCTGTCGCCTAATTCAGCCACCACATTGGCGGGCTGCCAGGAGTCATTTCCGGTGGAGGCCTGCCAGGTTTCTCCCGACGCAATGCGCTGCATCGACCCGCCGGCGTCGATGATCTTCACCAGCGCTGCAACGGCAGCCTTCGTCGTCTGTTTGGCTTCCTCTTTCGGAATGCGTGGAGCGGTCACCGCGATCTCAACAACGTTGTCTCCAACTTTCAGTTCGTCACTTATGTCACGGCGATCGAAGGCTTCCCAACCATGCTTCTTTCCGACTTCAACCCCATTGACCGTTGCGAGGAAGTCTCCGCGTGCGGCAATCAGCAAAACACCGCTGAGAGGCTTGTGTGAAAGCTGCACGTTCACGCGAAAACTGGCTGAACTCTGTGAGGTCACCGCAAGTGCATCTTGCCCCTTTACCCATATCCAGCGGATATCCTTGCGATCGGGTTCGTTGTCTGGATTGTTCCAAGTGATCCACTTCGCTTTCCAATCCTCAGGACGGAGAAGGCCCATTTCCCACCAAGCGTCATCAGTTGAGTCGGTGATGTTGCCCGCTTTATCCCATACTCGAATTTTCCAGTAGTAGCGCTTGCGCGATTCCAGGGCCGGACCCTTGTAAGGAATATCGATCGAAACATCCGAAGTTGTCTTGCCGCTATCCCAGATGTCGGCATGGCCGGAACGCAGCGCCACGATGCTGCTTGCAACAAGAATCTGATAAGCAGACTGCTTCCAATTTCGCTCAGTGCTGTCGCTTTGCCATGAGAGGTGAGGAGACGGCGAATCGATACCCAGAGGATTCTCCCGGTATTCACAGCGCAAATGGACAGGCGCGGCCAAAGCTGCACTGGCAAGACCTGCGAGTGCAATGAGTACATTGAGCAATTTTGAGAATCTCAAGTGGTTCTCCTGTCGTGGTGCAGGGCATTCGCACGGCACGCAAGATGGGATTCGGAGAGCAGATGCAGACATGGTCCGATTAAGGATGGCGCCGATGGTTTCACCGGGCCGACGGCACTGTCAACTCGGCGAGTACCAATTTTCGTGCATTTCGCGTTGTGAAAGACGGGCGCTTGAGATCGGTTAAAGAATGAGCGTGTAACTGGAGCCTACGAGGCATTTGTCGGTAGTCCCGGGAAACATTCTCCAATGGGTCAATTTCGCATTGCAGAACAGAATTCATTACGTCTGTGAGTTACTGAGGGGCAGCTTCGATCTCCTGCTTCGTGACTTCGCGCGATGAAAAAACGGGCTCTAGACCCCGCTGCTGGCTGGCCCGGTCGTGCAGACGACCATATTCAGCCAAAGCCTTTTGCTGATCGGCGTTGTTGCCCAACGATTTCTGAATCTGAGCCAGGCGGTACCACCCGACTTCATTTTCCGGATCAATGGCGACGGCCCGCTGTGCATGGGTCAAAGCTTGCTCAGGCAGTTTCTTTGATTGCAATACGGCAGCGAGGCCGAGCTGTGCTTCTGGGAAATCCGGATAGTGGCGGAGAGCTTGTTCGAAGTATTGCTGCGCTTCGTCGAAGCGATTCGCTTTGCGACGTAGTTCACCAAGTTCGTAGGCCGAGTTGGCGTTTGCGGGATCGATCTGCAGTTCCTGTTGGAACTCGGCCTCGGCGGCGGCAAGATCTTCGGCGGAGTGGCGCCGCCAGTACCGTCCCAACAGACTTTGTCCCAGTCGGTAGTGAACTCCGGGTCTCTGTGGATCGAGCTTTAACACTTCCTTGTATTCGGGGATGGCCTGATCGAATGCACCCTGGCTCTCATTCGCTTCTGCGGCGGCAAGATGTCTCCACACAGATGTGGGAGCAAGCTGCGCCAGCTTCTCCATGGTGAGGAACGCAAGATTTCCGTAAATCTTGCCGGTCTGATAGAGGATCTCGGGATCGTCGGGAAACAGGCGATTCAGCTGCATCGCGACTTCGACCGCTTTGTCATCTTTCTTCAGGCCGGTGCAGGCGCGCTGGAGCTCCAGACCGCACATGCGCTTAATTTCAGGGTCCGGGGAATGCTTAAGACACTTTTCCAATCCCGGGATTGCTTCGCTGTAGTGGCCGACCTCTGACAGCGACATTGCAAGGAGATTTTCCGATTTCACGAGTGCGGGCTTTAGCCTTAGGGCCTGGCGAAGCGTGGGAACCGCCTCTTCAAACTTTCGCTCCTGAAAATAGATCAGACCAAGGTTCGCGTGGACCTCGGCGACGTTGGGCTCAAGTTGCCGTAGTTGTTCGAATGCTTTCTCGGCTTCTGCATACCTTCCGGAGGCCAACGCCGATTGGCCTGCTTCCGCGGTGCGCTCAGCGGAGTCGTTTTCCTGGGCATTCGCACCCATTGGCAAGCAACCGAGAACACACAACAGAGTCCCAAGCGACTTCAGGTGCTTCACGAGGCGAGTGTACCTCAAAAAGATCTCGCCAGCCGATACGGGCTGGCGGGTCGTTCCCTTCAGGCCAATCCTTAGAAGACCAACTTCCCGCCGAGTTGAATGATTCGGCCCGGATGGGCCGCCTGCACTTGACCAAAGCCAGGATTATTTGGGTTGTCTCCAATGGGCGCTCCGATTCCTGTCGAGGTGAATGGATCGAACCCATACTGGTGGTGGTTGAAGACGTTGAATGCCTCCGCTCTGAACTGGAACGCGACTCGTTCTGTGAAGCGGAAGTCCTTGCCGATACCCATATCCCAGTTGTTGATGCCCGGCCCTCGCAAGATGTCGCGGCCTGTGTTCCCAAACTGCCCGGAGAGCGGCTGACAGAAGGAAACGCCACTCAGGTTTGCGGCGACGCAGGTTCCGTTCGCGCCTGGATTGACGGGATCCGTCGAAAGCGTGTTGTTGAACCAATGATTAATATCCTTGTGGAATCCGCTGGGATACGGATTGCCGATCTGGGTACAACGTTGGGTGAAACTCAACAGCAGACCGCTGGCGTCGTTACAAAGAATGGAGAAGGGGAACCCGCGTTGGAAGGTTGTAATCGCGGTGACTTGCCAGCCGCCAACGGCTGCATCCAGCGCTCTGTTCATATTGCCGCCAAAGTGCTTGCCGCGCCCGATCGGAAGCTGATACACGAGGCTGTTGACGAACCTGTGGTCAACGTCAAAATCGGAACGGCCGTAGTCTAGGTGTGGATTATGCTCATCCATGTGGCCGGCGAACGCGTTGGTCGAGCCCACACCGGCAGCGGCCGACTTGTCATCAAGGCTCTTCGCCCAGGTGTAGACCGCCAACAGAGCCAATGAACCGGTCCTGCGTTCCAGTTTTACGTTGCCGGCGTTGTAACTCGAATATCCGGTGTAGCCGCTATCGAGGAATCCGAGAGAAGACGTAATGTTTTGGAACGGCCTCCTACTCGATACCGGGCAGAGATTCGCGACGTCGGATGGATCGCCGTTCGTCAGCGGATCGCATAAGGCAGGATTGGGCGGAGGCAATGGCTGACCGATATTGAGACGATTCAGCAGGTGTGTTCCTTTGTTTCCGACGTAGTTCACCTCCAAAGTTGTATTTCTCGCCACCTCCCGTTGTACCGAGAAGGACCACTGCTGAACGTACGGGTTACGTGGATGTTCGGAGATGATCACTGCAAAGAACTGGCTTCCATCCTGTGCCGCCGTTACCTGATGCAATGGAACGGGTGGAAACATATTGTCCGTCAACTTCGGATTGCAGGCCGGATTTCCGGCGGTTCCACAATTGGAGACATCGGACACGGGACTATTGTTGGCGCGAACGACGAAGGGGTAAATGTCTCCGGAGTCGTCAATCTCGCGGGTTTCAAACGAATCGAAGAAAATGCCGTATCCGCCGCGAAGCACGGTCTTATCGTTGAGCCGGTATGCCAGACCTATGCGTGGAGCAAAGGGTTTTTTGGAACCATCGGCTGGATTCGTGCGGCCGCAATAGCTGTAAAATCCGTTTCCGTCTGGGGCTATCGGACCGCCGAGACTCTGCACGGTTTGCGTCCCGAGTGCCTTATCCGCGTAGCACAGGCCACCACCCGGGTTGGACCGGTCGAACCAAAACATCTTGTTGTCTTTTTCTGTGGGTACCGATCGATAATCCCATCGCAGGCCAATGTTCACCGTAAGGCGGTTCGTGGCTTTCCAGTCATCCTGAATGAATGGGGCAAAGTACATGAAACGGTACTGATTGAGGTTGCCTGCCACATTGGTCGGGCTGAATGGGCCCGGTTGGAACGTTGAGGCGGCGTTGTAGTATCCCAGCAGAAAGTCGGCGATCGAGTTGCCCGTACCGCAGAACGGCGTGGCACAGCCCTTGCTGCCGTTGCCGCCGTTGTTAATTACGGTATCGTTGCTGTAATTGAAGTTTCCGAGGAAGTCGGCCGAGAGATCACGCCGTTGTAGCCACCGGCGATAGTCGAAACCCACGCTGACCGTGTGCCTGCCTTTCATCAGCGTGAGCGTGTCAGAAAATTGCCATGTGGGAATATCGCTTGTGGTGGTGTCATTCCCTTGGCTTCCCACCGACGCGTAAGGCCCGCCGAGACTCACCGTGGGAAAGAGTCGCGCGTAATCGGGCAAGTTTGGATATACGCCAGTGATGTTCAGGGCAGATACCTGGGCTGCTGTGATCGGCTTTCCTCCCTGAATTGCAATCGGCTCGAGGCGGCCAAAGCGGAAGTTGTTGATGATCCGAGGGCCGAATTCTTTGGTGTGCGAAATCATCCAGCTCTCGGCCTTTTCGTTGAAAACTCCTATGCCGTAGGGAACGGTAATTGATCCGTTGACATTGTCGTTGTCATAGGTCGCGGTCGTGTAGCGGAAGAACACTTTGCCAAAGCGCCCGAGTTCCTGGTCAAGGCGATAGGTCTGTTGGTTGGTGGTCTGCGGCAATGTTATTGCGAGCCGATAATTGAAGCCCGCTCCTCCACAACCTACGCAGTTCGGACTGGGAAACATGTTCAAGCCCAGAGTCTGTTGCGCAAGGATAGAGAACCGGCTGGGATCGATTGTGTTATTCGTGAATGGGGCACCAGTCAATGGATCGATCGGCATGCAAGCAGTCGACGCTGTCGGCGTGCATGTACCACCAGCGAAAGTAGGGAGAGCCAGCCCTGAGGAGGAGAAATTGCCACTGAGTTGAGCCACCTCGGGAACCGTGAAGTTGCTTTGATCAAAACCATTGCGGACTCTCCATCCCTCGTAGTTGACCAGGAAGAACGTTTTGTTTCGGCCGTCGTACACCTTCGGGATGTAAATTGGACCGCCGATAACAAAGCCGAATTGATTCTGGCGCAATTCCGGGAGTTTCTGTTGAAAGGGCGCCTTGGCATCGAAGGCGTCATTCCTGAGAAATTCAAATGCCGTGCCGTGCAGCTGATTTGTTCCATTCTTGGTTACGATATTTACCTGGTTGGCGCTGAAGCCGTACTCGGCCGAATACGTCTCGCTCTGAATCTTGAACTCCTGGATGGCGTCTTGCGACAGAATCACAGCGGGAGTGTTGAGAGCGGTGTCTGTATTGATAAGTCCGTCTAGGGTGTAGTTATTCGAAGTCGGGCGCCCACCGTTGATACTGATGGCGTTGCCTTCGCCCTGCCGCATTTGACCTTGTTCGCCGTTGGTCTGCACGGCTCCAGCACCGATAAACAAGAGGCTCACGAAATTTCGTCCATTGAGAGGTAACTGGTCTACCTGCTTTTGTGTCACGATCTGCGAAACCGCGGCAGTGTCAGTGTCGAGAGTCACGGCGCTGGCCTCGACCTGAACAGTTTCGGACACAGCACCCGGCTTCATCGCGAAGTTGACACGCGCCTGCTGCGCGACCACCAAAGTCACTCCGTCCGTTATCACCTTCTGAAATCCGGGGGCCTGCACTGTGACGCGATACGGTCCGGGCTGCAGATAAGGAACCGTATAATCGCCCGATGAGGTTGTCTGCACACGGTTGGTGATGTTGGTGGCTGTGTTAGTGACTTCGACATTAGCGTTGGCGACCACGGCACCGGAGTTATCGGTCACCGTTCCCAGTATCGTGCCATAGGCGCCACCTTGGCCGTGAAGGTAAGCAGCCGCAGAACTGACTAGAATCCATAGCAAGACAGTGCGGATCGTCGCGGACATGTGAGTTCTCCTGGCAACGTTTCGTCTGCGGGGAACCCGGTCGCAAACACGAAGGCGCGAAAGCAGATCTCGGACCTTGCCCCATCCCCACGACGGCTGTCGCCGTGTACTGGGGGCGGATGCTCCCATTCACCGTTGAACATCGTCAACTCACAATGAGGAAAGGCGGGGCATTTTGCGGTGAAAAACTGCTGATCTTGCGAAGGGGACGGTCGCCAAATCGTTATTCACCAACCGATTCAACGCTTAACCTGCGATCTAGTTTCACGTGTGTACATGCGGTCGCATGCGTAAGTTCGTTTTGCATTGCAGAAAACGTTGGCGGGTATCGTGGTGGTGGACAGGCAAACCGGCCGCAAGAACTGGACGCAGCAGAATAGTTCTCTAGTGCCCTAGCTATCGATCTAGTGTGCTAGGTGTTGGCGCAGAGACTCAAGAGGTTCGGTTCGCACCAATTTCGCGAGAGCGTCATTGGGATAGTAATGATCCACCGTGCCGGGAGTTACGAGTTTATGCTCGACAAAAACGGCGGGCGGGACCGGACGTTGATTCAGGATGTCAAGACTGACGCGAATCAGATTCTCCCCGTACCGTTCAGGAAAATACGCCACCGAACCGACAAATCGAGTCTTGGCCTGACGCAATTCGGCTCGGCCTTCGGGCGACGCGTTCTGCCCCATGACAACACAGTTGTCTGTGCGACCGGCCTCCTCGAACGCGCGCAGTGCACCCAGCGCACTGGGATCATTGATGGCGCCGAGCAACACATGTCGCGCGTGGGAGGCACGCAGATGCCTGCGCACCGCTTCAAAGCTGAGCCCGAGTTCTCCATCCCCCTCCAGGTAAGTAACTCGGCAATGGGCAGCGCTGGGTAATATCAGATTGATTCCTACAAGCAGACCTGAAAGTCGCATGCGAGGAAGGTTGCCGGCTCGCTTCAATTCCAGCAGTACGATCTCGTCGATTTCGGAGTGCCAGTGTTCTTTGACCCAGCGGCCGAGATAGCGTCCCCCAATCAGTCCCGCCTCATAATTGTTGGCGCCGTAATATGTTGCGCCCGGATGCGGAATATCGATCGCGATCATCGGGATACCAGCCTCGCGATACTTCGCTGCCACGATGGGAGCAACTTCTTCGTCAGTTTGAAATTCGATGGCGAGGTCTACCTTCTCGCGCACTAATAGATCTGCGTTCCGCTGAGCGGTTTTAGCACTATAGCGGTTGTCGAGAGATATGAGTTCGATGCCCTCGGCCGACGCGGCTCGCTGCAAGCTCTCTGAAACTTCACGGGAGAACTGATAATCGGTCCCTTGTGCGGCATATCCCAAACGGTAGAGGCGTTGCTTCCAAGGCCGAACGCGCGATTGGTAGAGGTTCTGTCCGACTTTATCGACCATGCCACACTTCTCGAGGGTATAAAGCAGACGGAATGCCATCGTCTTGGGCAGGCCACAGCGAGCACAGATCTCTTTGAGGGGCAAGGCTTCGCCCGGAGAGCGAAAGGCACCCAGCAATTGGGAGGAATGAACGATGGACTTGACGAGGTATCGATCTCGAGTCTGAGCGGCGGGGCTCATACGGTTTGGACATAATGATCCATTTTTTGCATTTTGCAAAGCGAAATTTGCGATTGCGCAATCTGGTGCTCAAGCTCGGAATCGTGCCCGTTCAGATCGGCGTCATGCGACGACAACCAACTGGCGATTATGAGAGTACCGTAACGTTCGGGAATCAACTCTTGGAACTCTCTGTACAAAATCGTTAATCTCACGGACGGCAGCAAAGTCGGGGGTGAAAATTCGATTTGCATTACGGACAATGAGCCGGAGATTCTACAAGGCGAAAATACAGTTTGGAACTGCGGTCACAATCACTTATGCCATACTGACACCAGTTTCACCCCATGTGTCAGTACTCTGACGATTTTGACTTGCGTCGAGAGCACGTGTGAATTTCGCAATGCGAAACGGCCCAATTCGCGAAAGAAATCCGTGACGACGCGCGGCATCGAATGTAATCTTCCGTTCCTAAGAGAGAGGTTCGCATGAACTCGCCCCGGAGTGAGAAGGTTTTTTCGGCGCTGGAAACATTTCGCATCGAGCTTCCTTCCTGGGGATTCGCCAATACAGGCACTCGCTTCGGGAAATTCATTCAGGCGGCAGCAGCAACTACAACCGAAGAAAAGTTCAGCGATGCGGGCCAAGTGCACCTCCTCACCGGAGTCTGTCCAACTGTGGCGTTGCATGTTCTATGGGACTGTCCGGACGGCGTGCAAAGTACAGATCAAATCAAACGGTTTGCGAGCCGCTATGGTGTCTCGCCTGGATCGATCAATCCCAACCTGTTTCAGGATCAGGAATACAAGTACGGATCGTTCGGCAATCCGGACAAAACGATTCGCCAGCGCGCGCTCCGCCACATGCAAGACAGCATTGAGATCGCACGAAGGCTCAACAGTAGAGACCTGTCGCTTTGGTGTGCTGACGGGTCAAACTATCCCGGGACCGCCAATATCCGTCAACGGAAGCAATGGTTCATGGAATCATTGAGAACAGCGCACGGACAGTTGGCGGCGGACCAGAGGATGCTCGTTGAGTACAAACCCTTTGAGCCCGCTTTTTATCACACCGACATTGCGGACTGGGGAATGGCTTTGCTGCTGGCCCGTTCGGCTGGGCCGCAAGCCAAAGTTCTAGTCGATACCGGACACCATTACGCCGCGCAAAATATTGAGCAGATTGTTGCCTGGCTCGTATCGGAAAACATGTTGGGCGGCTTTCATTTCAATGACCGACGTTATGCGGACGACGACTTGACGATGGGGTCTATTGATCCTTATCAGGTCTTTCGGATTTTTCACGAGATCAGGTTTTTTGAGTTGGAAACCGGTGAGCGCGCCGATATCGCCTACATGGTCGATCAGAGCCATAACCTGAAGGGCAAGATTGAAGCCATGATTCAGACTGTGACCATGGCACAACAACTCTTCGCGAAAGCGGCGATGGTGGACATCGAGAAGTTAACAGCGGCGCAACAGAAATGTAGTCTCGTGGAAGCCGAGTCTTGCTTGCAGGACGCGTTCGCTACCGACGTGCGCCCAGAGATTCAGGAATGGCGTGAGTCAAAAGGGCTGCCCAAAGATCCGCTGGATGCGTTCCGGCAGAGCGGTTACCTGGAGCGCATCACGAAGGACCGCGCCGCCAAAAACTCCCATAACGTGTCTTCGTATGCCTAGTGCTGAACGCCCGAAACCTTATTTGGCCTTCGATTTCGGAGCCGAGAGCGGACGCGCGGTTCTTGGCCGTTTGCAGTCCGGGGTTCTCACCATTGAAGAAATCCATCGGTTCCCGAATGAGCCGGTCGAGTACGGAGGATCGCTTCATTGGGACGTTGCGCGGCTGTGGCTCGGAGTATGCAAAGCTCTCACGTGTGTGGGCCAACTGACACTTCGCGGTATTGGAGTAGATGCGTGGGGCGTCGATTATGCCTTACTGGGGGAGGACGGCGGTTTGCTTGAGAATCCGTACCATTACCGGGATCGCCGCACCGAGGGTGTGATGCAAGAAGTATTCGGCAGAGTGTCCAGAGAGGAGATCTATCGGACGACAGGCATCCAGTTCATGGCGATTAACACGCTCTACCAGCTTTATGCCGCGCAGCGGAGGACACCGCAGATGCTGCAGGTGGCAAGACAATGGGTGACCATTCCGGATCTTTTCAACTACTGGCTGAGTGGCAATGCGGTTTGCGAATTCACGAATGCTACGACCACCCAGCTTGTCGATCCGTTGCGCCGGGCGTGGGCATCCGAGCTAATCGGAAAATTGGGATTGCGCCCCGACTTGCCGGCGCCGATCGTGGAGCCTGGAACGATCGTTGGAAGCCTGTTGCCAAATGTCGCAGGTAGTTCCACGTTGGCTGGAACGCCTGTGATCGCTCCCGCTTGCCATGACACCGGTTCGGCAGTGGCTGCCGTCACGGCTCGTGACGGAACCGCGTTTTTGAGTTCCGGAACATGGTCGTTGATTGGCGCAGAACTCGATGCCCCCATTATCAGTACTGAGGCGATGAAACTGAATTTCACCAATGAAGGCGGCGTGAATGGAACAACGCGCCTGCTGAAAAATGTGATGGGGCTGTGGATGTTGCAGGGATGCCGGAACTGCTGGAGCGCACGCGGCCACGCTGCTGACTATGCAGAACTCGTAAAACTTGCCGGGAACGAGAGGCCGTTTGCGCATTTTGTTGACCCCGACGACAAAACATTTTTGCGTGCACCGGACATGCTTGCCGCAATCGACAAGTTCTGCAAAAAAACACATCAGCCCTCCCCTGTGACTCCGGGTGCTTATGTGCGATGTGTTCTCGAAAGCCTGGCTCTGAAGTATCGCCTGGTTCTTTGCAGCTTGGAGCGCCTTTGCGGAAAGCGCATCGACCAGATTCGCGTGATTGGCGGTGGTTCGAAAAACCGACTTCTGAACCAATTCACCGCGGACGCAACAGGAAGGCGTGTGCTGGCAGGGCCTGTGGAGGCTACTGCGCTGGGTAACATTGTAATTCAGGTTCTTGCTACAGGCGAAGCCGCTTCGCTCGAGGAAGTTCGCGCCATTGTGGATCGATCTTTTCCGACGGAAGTTTTTGAGCCTCTCGAGACCGACAAATGGGATCAGCAGGCCGACCGGTTTGAACAGTATTGCGAGATGATTTATGCCTGAAATCAAGGAAACAACTTATCTCAAAGACCTGTGGAATGAGGAGCACGCTCGTCAGCTCGGCGGAAATCAGCTGGCTCTTCTTCGGTATCGCTCGAACCTGCTGGGTGCAGATCTTCGCATCACCAACTTTGGCGGTGGCAACACAAGCTCGAAGTTTGATCTGCCTGACCCATTTACCGGAAAGCCGATGCGCGTGCTGGCAGTGAAAGGGAGCGGCGGAGATATCGGATCTATCAGCCAGTCAGGATTTGCTCTTCTTTATATGGATCGCCTCGAGCAACTCAAGGAACTCTATCGGGGCGAGCAGTTCGAAGATGAGATGGTCCGCTATTATCCCCTGTCCGCATTCGGTGAGAACCGCGTTGCCGCTTCCATCGACACGCCCTTGCATGCGTTTCTCCCGTTCGCCCACGTCGACCATCTGCATCCCGATTGGGCCATTGCCTTGGCTGCCAGCGCCAACGGGAAACGAAAGCTGGATCAGTTCAACAAGGAGTTCGGACGCAAGATCGTCTGGGTCCCGTGGCAACGACCGGGATTTGAATTGGCCCTCCTGATCGAGCGAGCGGTCAAAGACAATCCTGGTGTAGAAGGTCTTGTGCTCGGAGGTCACGGACTCTTTACCTGGGGAATGACCCAGCGGGAGTGCTACCTGAACAGTATTCAAACCATCGATCAGATGGGGGAGTTCATTCAGCAGCATCAGAAGCACGCTGTTTTTGGTGGTGTCGCACACCCCACGCTTCAGGAACGCAAGGCTGTCGCGACGCAGATTCTTCCCACACTTCGGGGAACGGTCTCCTCAAAGCGCAGAGTCATTGCACATTACACGGACCATGAAGACGCCCTAGCATTCGCAGGGTCAAAGTGGGCGATGGAATTGAGTTCTCTGGGCACAAGCTGCCCTGACCATTTCCTCCGCACAAGGGTGTGCCCCTGGTTTATCGATTGGGACCCTGGGACCGAAAGTGTCGAAGTGCTCAAGAACCGTATCCGCAATGAAGTCGCCGGCTATCGAGCGGAGTACAAGAAGTATTACGAGGCCTGGGCCCAAAGCGACTCTCCCCCGCTTCGTGACTCCAACCCCTCTGTCGTTGTGATTCCCGGACTCGGATTATTTGGGTTCGGCAGAAACAAGAAGGAAGCCCGGATCACGACCGAGTTTTTCGTTAATGCCATTCATGTGATGGCCGGCGCGAATGCCCTGGAAGATGGAGAAGTATTGCATCCTCTTCCACAGGCTCGAACGGCAGAGCAGTCACAACAATTCACTGAGTTTCATAACTACGTTGCACTGCCACGATACGAAGCCTTCAGGATTGAGTACTGGGCACTGGAAGAAGCGAAACTTCAGCGCATGCCTGCGGAAGCGGAATTCAGCCGCCATATCGCGCTCATAATCGGCAGCGCCAGCGGGATCGGCCGCGAGGTGGCATTACTCCTCGGGCTAAAAGGTGCGCACGTGGTTGTGGCCGACTTCGACGAACCGGGGGCCTGCAAGGTGGCCGATGAAGTCGCGGCCCTTTCATCCGCGGAGTTCGTCGCCGCGACTCCGGCTGATCTCGGTTCAAGTGAGTCTCTGGCTCAAGTCGTGCAGTTTACCGTCTCGCATTTTGGCGGCATCGATATTGTTGTAAACACTGCCGCGATTTATCCCGTTCCGGGCAGCGATGGAGAACTCAATGAAGCGCAGTGGGCCAGGACGTTCCAGGTGAACGTGACCGGTAACTATCTGCTTGCTCGACAGGCAGAGTGGGTTTTCAAAGCTCAAACTCTTCCGGTCACCATGGTGCTTACGAGCTCTGCGAATGCAGTTGTTCCTAAGAGAGGCAGCGAAGCGTACGACGCCAGCAAAACGGCTCTAAGTCATCTGATTCGCGAACTTGCGATCAAACTTGGTCCGCAGGTGCGCGTGAATGGGATCGCCCCGGCAACGGTCGTTGCAGGGTCGACAATGTTCCCGCGCGACCGGGTGATGCAATCGTTGGTGAAGTACAAAGTCGAGTTCTCAGAAACGGAATCTACCGAGGAACTGCGCGGCAAACTGGCCGATTTCTATGCGCAGCGCACGCTGACCAAGCGCGCTATCCTGCCACACGACTGTGCCAATGCCATCGTCTGGCTGGCGGGCGAGCAAAGCGGCAAAACCACAGGGCACGTGATACCGGTGGATGGAGGACTGACCGAAGCCTTTCTACGTTGATCCGATGCCAGGAGATGAAAATGCAACGTGTTTGCTTTGTGCTGCAAGTCAAACCAGATCGGCTGCAAGAATACAAAGCGCGACACCGCCAAGTGTGGCCCGAGATGCAAGCGGCTTTGCGGGAAACCGGGTGGGGGAACTACTCCTTGTTCTTGCGAGAGGACGGTCTTTTAGTTGGATATCTTGAGACTGAAAACTTCGAACGGGCGCGAGCGGGCATGGCCGCTCGAGAAGTGAACGAACGCTGGCAACACGAGATGGGCGATTTCTTCCTTCAGCCCGACGGCGTTCTGCCTGATCGGGCGATGCGCCCGCTGGAAGAAGTTTTTCATCTTTAACTGAGCTGGGGACTTCATGAATCCAAATCCG
>Ga0126373_10000101_pt1 | contig 64730 bp, 67 predicted proteins | sample PanSoiMetPlot_11_FD_92545 | JGI IMG/M metagenome (GOLD analysis project Ga0126373, IMG submission 92545) | Tropical forest soil microbial communities from Panama - MetaG Plot_11 | ecosystem: Environmental > Terrestrial > Soil > Tropical forest > Bulk soil | place: Panama | collected 2016-02-17 | reverse complement strand
TGCGGTACCCGTTCTCCTGAATCGCCGAGAAGTGCACGAACACATCCTCTCCTGTGGAGCGCTGGATAAATCCATATCCCTTCGCCCCGTTGAACCACTTTACTGTTCCTTTCTCTCTCACGGAAACATACTCCTTTCACCAATCGCGAAAAATGATTCCCCGATTCCCGGATCGCGCTTCGCTCGACTGAAGCCCCCCTCAGAGAAGCCGGATGAATTTTGGTTGCGTCCGCGACGTGCAGAGAAAATTACTTCCAAAATAGAAAAGACTCCTCAGCGCCTCGCACCGATGAGAAGCCGGTGCGGGAACTTGGGAGTCCGACAATTTGGCGCGTTTCCACCACACCTAACAAACGTCAACCACTACTGGTCTCACCACCGGACCAATGCTCCGGTATTGAGCAACAGATCATAAGCAGTATTAAAACGTTTCGCAAGCAAAATTAGTAAGGATTCGTAACATGACCTGTGGTCATACATGCATAACTTTAACGTCGTTAAGAAATCCTACCGGTAACCCTCGGCCAGCACTTCCGTGCCTCCCGGAGCGCAGATTAAACTCCTGCATCTGGTACGATTTGCTGTGCCGTGGTTCAGCCTCCCATCCCGACTTCACCGGCCCGCGCTCAAACCGGTGCAGTGAAAATTCCTGCACACCGTCAGGCGACTTCCCGGAGCCTCCTGCTTTCCACGATCAAGTACCTCATGCAGACCGATGTGCACACGTTTGCGTTCTCGGTCGCGGCGAACTCGATCTTGTCGTTCTTTCCCTTCGTGGTGCTGATGATGACCCTCATCCGCCGCGTTTTCCACTCGCGCGTGATGTATGACGTCGTCGTGCAGCTGCTGCGCGACTATTTGCCTGCGGGGCAGGAATTCGTGATTCGCAATCTGAACTCGATGGTTAATTCGCGGCAGAGGGTACAAGTGTTCTCGCTGGTGATCCTGCTCGTTACTTCGTCGGGAATCTTTCTGCCGCTGGAAGTCGCGCTCAACCGCATCTGGCGCTTCGACAAGAACCGCTCGTACCTGGGTAATCAAGTAGTGTCGTTCGGACTCGCATTTGCTTGTGGGGCACTGGCGTTGATGTCGATTGGGCTGACTGCGGGTCCCGTGGCGTTTATGGAGTGGATCCTGCGGGGCTATGGAACTGGATTCGTGCGCGTCGTCGGCTTCCTGGTAATGAAAGTATTCGCGATCGCGGCGAGCATTGCCATCTTCTTCCTTGTTTACTGGATCCTGCCCAACGGGAAAGTTCCGGCTCGGGCCGTACTTCCGGCCGCGATCATTATGGGATTGCTTTCTGAGGCCTTGAAGTACGCTTATATCCTGGCGCTTCCCTGGCTTAACTTTCAGGAAGTCTATGGACCGTTTGCCTTGTCGGTGACGATGATGTTCTGGGCGTTCCTGTCAGGACTGCTGCTGCTGGCGGGCGCGCATCTGTCGGCAGAAGAGCATCTCGGCAACGTACTCTAGTTGCGGCTTTCAAAAGAGAAATGCAGAAGCGAACGTGATCTCACTTCTGCATCGGGAAGCCGACTCGCTGATCTCTAATCCTGCGTTTACCTCTTCTTCTTCTCACCGCTGTGAAAGGCCTTCACCACAGGGGTCACAGAGGTGCACACAGCAAATCCTGCGGTTTACTGCTTCTTTTGCTCGCCGATTGATAGCAACTCCACTTCGAAGATCAGTGTGTCGCCAGGACCAATGTCGGCGCCTGCACCGCGATCCCCATAGGCGAGGTCGGCGGGGATGAAGAGTTGCCACTTCGATCCTACGGGCATCAACTGCAATGCTTCGGTCCAGCCTTTGATTACGCCGGTAACGGGAAAGCTGGCGGGCTGACCACGCTTGTAGGAGCTGTCGAATTCCTTGCCGTTGATAAGCGTGCCGCGGTAGTTCACGGTGACGGTGTCAGTCGACGCGGGCTTGGGGCCGTTGCCTTCGGTCAGGACTTTGTATTGCAGGCCGTCGGGAAGCGTTTTCACACCGTCCTTCGATTTGTTTTCGGCGAGGAAGGTTTCGCCCTCCTTGCGGTTTGCGGTCCCGGCTTCCTTGGCTTTCGCTTCCTGCGCGGACATCACTTCGGTGCGAAGCTGCTGCAACGCGGCCTTCATTTCATCTTCGGTCATGGCAGTCTTGGATCCGGCGATGGAATCACGGAATCCGCGCACGACAAGGGAGGTATCGATGGACTTGTCGATGCCTTGCTTCTGGAAGCCCAATCCGATGCTCATGCCAAGCGCGTAGCTGTTCTTCTGCTTCTGCGTGGTGAGCGCGACTGGCGCTGCGGACTTCGAAGCGGTCGAAGAGGAAGCGGGCTTTTTGGCCGTGGGAGTCTTCGATTGCGTCGAGGTTGTCGATTGCGCGGGCTTCGACGATGGCGTGGCTGGTTTGGCGTCTTGCGCGGAGGCGATGCTTAAAAGGAGCATTCCGGCGAGACATGGAAGGAACGGAGTGAGCGATTTGTGCATAGGTGGTTATTGTCCCATTGCGGCTGCGGATGGGCAAACTGGTGTACCGGAACAGGCACACTAAAGGAACTATGAGCTGAGAGCGGTGGGCTATGAGCTACGAGCGGGCGTTGAGGCTTTTGCTGGCAGACGCCGGGAATGTCTTCGGTTCATTTAGGGACAGGGAAGGATCCGAGGGTATCTTCCCCCGCCGGTCTATTGGAATCACCAACTTAGCGGTAAATCTCGAAATAATCTATGGGGCTCAATCGCTTAGGGGCAGAATCTTGAGTCGCAATGACTTAGGTCTTTCTCGCCAGATTGCTCTTACACCGCTTTCGCCTTGAGATGATCCGGCTGTTCTGAGTTTGCGTACCGTGACGGAATCACACCGGGCTGTAAATTCAGAACCCATTGCGGACGAAGGGCGCCGTTTCCGCTGAAGCGGACTCGGGGTCTGGCCTCCCAACACTGCTGCGCTGTCACCGCCGCCACGGTTTAGTAGGTCTACCCACTGCTCTGTCCTGAAATGGGGTTTCGTAGCGGCAATCTGCCTGGGCGCCTGGTTTAGGCATTGCGGCGCTGCTGACGGTATGGTTTGTCTCTTATGGCTTGATTTGGGGGGGCGGTTCGTTACTGGCAGCGCGCTCTGCTCACACTCCCACTTCTGGCAAAGTCGGCCAGAGGTGGGGCACCCATTTAATCTTGGTTTCGCTAAAGGGTATCGGCAAGCGACTCAGGCGATATCCCCGAACTAAACGACGCAAAACGCGGGACGTTTAGTATGGACCACCCTCAGACAGTGGACTGCAGACAAAAAAGGCCGGGAGCAACAATGCTCCCGGCCGAGTTTTCCAGAGTGGAGGTACTAGAAGTTGAGACGCAGGCCGAATTCCATGGTTCGTGGGGTGTTGCCTTGGCCAGGCAGCGTGCCGAAACCATCGGGACCGGAGCTGGTATCTAGATAGTCGCCCGGGCCTGGATCGTAGAACACCGGATGGTTGAACAGGTTGACGGTAACCATCTGGAACTCGAAGTTGAAGCGCTCAGTCATCTTGATGTTCTTGCGAAGGCTGAAATCCATGTTCCAGTAGGACAGGCCGCGGACTACACCCCAGCCACCGTTCTTGGTATCCCAACCCAGGATCGGCTGGCGGATGGAGTTGTACGCAGCATTGGGATCAGCGAAGAGGTTGGGCAAAGACCCAGGAGTCATGTGGATGCCTGTGCTCAAATGCCCGACCACAACAGCATTTTCGGAGTTCCCGTTGGCGAAGAAGTTGGTTGAATCGCCTTCGCCAAAAGCCTGGCCGCCGCCATTGAGCGTGCCGAGCGTGATCGGTATACCGCTTCCGGCGGTGAAGATTGGGGAGAAGGTCCATCCTCCGAGGACGTGCCCTAAGATTCCCTGTTGTCCCTTATAGAAGGGAGGGTTGTAGATCAAGAAGAGGTTGTAGACGAACTTGCGGTCGAATCCCGCCAGTCCATAAGCGGTATTCAGATTGTAAGGATCAGCCGCGGTGGCTTCGCTGGTAGCCTGAACCACTGCACCCGTGCTCAGAGTCTTCGACCAAGTAAAGTTCGACTGGGTGGTGAGGCCGTGCCAGTCACCCATTTTGAAGGAGGCGAAAGCAGCGTTGTAGTTACCGTGCCCGATGCTGGCGTTCATTCCCACGCCGCTCGTGAGTTGGCCGTTGCAACCGATCTCGGAGCCGGTTGGGCAATTCACCGGGCTGTTCATCATGGTGCGTGGGAAATTGAACGCTCCGCCATCCAGATCGCTCCACATGCTCCAGACGCTTTGGCTGGTGATGTTTCCGAGTTCTTTGTCGACCACCGCGGCGGTGCAGTTTGCGTACGTGCCCGCTCCGTTAGAGAACGCACCGGCGCAGTACGAGGGGTTTAGAGCAGCCTGGAAGAACGGCTGGGAGGCGATTCCATTGATGTATGTGCCGTAAGCCGGGTTGGGGGTTACGCCATCGCTCTGGAACGCCGCGGGAACATTGGCGCCGCAAGCCGAGGTTGAGATATTGCAACCGAGGGCCACGGCGACATTGGCGTAAGCGTTTTTGAACTGCTGCCCGCCCTTGGACATCATGTAGGGCACGGCGTTGAGGTTAATCGGCTGGTATTCGTGTTGAATTCTTCGGCCGATATAACCCAGTTCCATGGTGATACCTTTGTGCAACTGGCGCTGGATGGTGAAATTGAAAGAATCCACCACGTTGGGGCGGAAATGCGGGTCCAGTCCTTCACCCGCGCCGGCGGCGATTCCGTTAATGCCTGGAAAAAGTGGTTGAGGTAAGAACGGGGCGGCCGCAGGAAGCGGAGCCGTTAGTCCGTCTACGCCAACTCGAAAGGCCGTGGATGGGTCGGCACCGCCGCAACCGCCAGTCTTCAGCGCACCGATGCACTGGACTGGCTGAATGAGACCCGTACCCAGCAGTGGAACAAGGACGAGATCCACTCCATTGAGGCGGCCATAGATTCTGCCATAGCCGCCGCGAAGAACTGTATTTTGCCCGCCGAAGAGCTTGCCGGCAAAGGTATCGCTGTCAAAGTGAGGGTTCCAGGCCGCCGCCACCCGCGGGCTAAACGAGCCGTAGTAAGGGTCGTAAGGATACTTCCTTCCATTCTCGGTATTGCCCACGAGATTGAAGCCTACGGTCGGGTTGTACACGTTGCCCTGCAGGGCGGCCACCTCGCGCGAATGCAGGTAAGCCTGAGAGTCAACCACCTGATTGGCTTCATTGACGAATTCAATCTGCTTCCCGTTTTTCTCAACCGGCGGCATCTCCAATGTCCAGCCGAGGCCGTAGGTCAGCGTGAAAGTCTTTTTCATGTGCCAAGTGTCACTGAAATAGAAGTTGTAAAACGGGATCGTGCTCTGGTCGAACGCCGGAGTCAGTGGAGGATTCAAAGCGAGATTGGAACCACTTCGGGTGTAAGCGATCTGCGAGATCGAAACCAGCCCGAGAGTCGCCGCGTAGTCCCTGGCCCAACTCGCCGACGAAATGTCGGCGGACGGAGTATAGCTACTCATGCTGATGCCGTTTCCGGCGCCGGAGGTCGTCGACAGCTGGTAGACGGGCTCATAGTTGATGCCGCCGCCGTTGTCAGTACGTTGGTGCCAGTTGAAGTTATGCTGGTAGGTGCCTCCAAATTGAAGCAGATGGGTGCCTTTCAGAGTGGTGACATCGTCACGGAACATCTGGTCATGTCCGTCCCAGAAGCGGGTGCGCGTTTGCTGAGTATTGACGTTGTAAGGGGCTAAAACCTGGTTACGCGATTCGCCGAGTGGCTCCAAGGCTCCGCCCAAGCCATCAAACTGGACGGTATCTCCCTGGCGGCTCCATGCCCACCAATTGCGCAGGAAGCTGTAATGGAAGTTGTTGGTTGTGTTGTTCGTGATGTTGGTGGTGACTCCGGCGACCAAGTACCAAGGCAGTTGCGGGGCTTCGGAAAGAGAAGTGGGAACCCCTTGCTTGTCACCTGAGAAGAATCCACCTATGTCGACCTGATCGTGGGTAGCAATCTTCAGCTTGAAGTAACGGTAGCTGGACGTGAAGTGCCATTTATCGCCGAAGTCGTGATCCAGACGAAAGACAAAGAAGTTGCTCGTCTGAGGAAGTGCCAGGTTTGCTTTGTAGCCTCCAATGTTGCCTACTCCCCCGGACATGTCGCAGCGGGTCAGTCCGCAATCCCCATTCACCTCATTGGGAAGAGGCATGTACTTAGTCCACAACTGCTGCACTAGCGGGTTGATGCCGACTGCACGCGGATCGCATTTGCTACCAGGAAAAGCACCGCAACCTGAGTTGGCCGGGACTACCTCACCCTCGGCGGAGGTGACAGTTGTGTTGTTGAGGTTGTAGATCGTACTAACGCCCGTGGTCGCATCGGTAAATCGCAATAGCCCGAGCCGCATGTCGGCCGAAGGGGTAACTCTCTCGTAGGTCTCCGAGTTGGGCCAGCGATAGCCTTCGTAATTGGCGAAGAAATAAGTTTTGCCGCCCAATAGTTTCGGAAGAAGCGGGCCGCCAAAGCGGGCGCCGAAGCGGCTGCGATGCCAATTGGGAACAGGAGTGCCTGTGAGATTGTTATCCCAAGTGTTCGCCGACCAATTGTTGTCGAGATAGTACTCGTATGCGCTGCCGTGATAGGAGCTGGTGCCGCGGCGGGTCACGACTTGTACTTCGGCGCCGGCGGAACTGTTGAAATCGGCGGTCTGGCCGGTGCTGTTGACCTTGAATTCCTCGACGCTATCAGCGGGCGTTGGCATCACGCCCGTGGGGCCTCCGGCTACAGCGAAGCTCTGGTTGGAGATGCCTCCGGTCGGATCGCCCGCGAATGAGGTTGTGTAGACACTCATGCTGCCGTCCATGTCGTTGGTGTTGTTGCCACCGTCGAGCATGAAGCTGCTCTGATCCACCACTGCTCCGGCGACACTGCCGTCCGGACTCACGCCCGGTTGCAGTTCTACGAAAGTGCTGACGTCGCGGTTCAAGCTTGGCAGGTTATCGAGCGCGATTTCCGTTACGGTGTTGCCCACCGTCGCGTTCATGGTTTGCAACTCGGTGGTCGCAGCGGTGACTTCCACCACCACGTTCTGGCCGCCGACTTCCAGCGATAAGTTGAGCGTAACGGCGGAGCCGACAGTCACTTTCGTCTGCGTCTTCGTCGTGGAGAATCCCTGTTTGCTCACGCTCAATTCATATTGGCCGGGATCGACATTCACGAGAACGTAGCGTCCAGCTTCATTGCTGGTAGCGGTGCGTGTCGTTTTCGTGGAGGTGTCGGTGAGGGTGATGGTCGCACTGTTAACAACGGCACCGCTTGCGTCCGTGATGGTTCCGGCGATGGTGCCGGTCGCGGTGGATTGCGCCAGTGCGGGTACGGCGGCCAGCACGCAAAGGGCTGCAATCAAAACGAAGAGTGTAACGAAAGCGAACGGCGACGGGAACTGCGGAAGACGAACACGCATTGCAAATCCCTCCTGGGCAAATGGAAGTCCTGCGCAACACAATGCGAAAACGTTTCTGTTTATGTTGACCTGCTTACAAGAGTCCCCTATTCGGTTCGGTTATAAGAAAAGGTCCAAAAATCAAAGAGTTCGCACATGTCCTCGCGCCGAAACCGATTTAATAGGTCGGGACACTAACACTTTCATATGGCGGAAAACAAGTATTAATTGTCGTGTTTCGATAATTCGGTAGATACCTGCGTAAAGGATTGCTGCAGAATGTGTTATCGGGAATTGTGGAGGTTGGGTCGGGACATCAAACGTTTATGGTTCTGTCTATCAATCCCGGGAATTCACCTCAGGGGCTAAAGCTCGCATGGTTGGCGATTGATAGCGTCACGGCTAAGAGCCGTGCCCAACCCCAAACACATCTGCTGAAGCAGGCCCTTTCGCGGCGAATACTCGGAACAGCAATCTAACTCCTTGCATGGGAGGGCAACCTCAGAGGCTAAAACCCGGGTTTTTGAGGACCCAACGGCAACGGTTGAAGCCCTGCTCTTCCCAAAAACACTCAGCTCTGTAGTGAGTTTGGGATTTGCGTGACTGATCTCTGGAAGGCACGCCCCGTCGATGCGAATACTTACTACTTCACGCCGTTCTCGGGATCCCAGGAGCCTTGCAGGCGGCGGATGTAGATGATCTGACCGATGTGATAGGCGTTGTGAGTGCCCACGTGAGCGATGGTTGAGGCGTTCTTCTCGATTGTCTTTTCGTCGGCGGTTCCTACGAATTTTTCGAGATCGAGCAACACCCTGTCTAGTTGCTGCACGGTGTCGCTCCACCTCTTGGCGTCGAAAGCGGTGAAGGTTTCGTCGTTGTTGCCGCTGAACTTCGCCGGGGTCTCGCCTTTGAATCTCGCTAACACCTGGCTGTTCCAGAAGACTAGGTGATAGGCCAGTTGTCCGATGGAGTGATTGCCTTTGCCGTCGGTCCAGTTGGCTTGGTCTGGGGTGAGCCCTTGGACAGCGATGTTGGCGGGGACGAACCAATCCTTATTGTTGTGCGTGGTTTTGAGTTGCTCCAGCAGAACACCGCGCAAGTCTGTGGGCTTCTGGGCTTGCTTGTCCTGGGCGAAGGCGAGGAGCGGCAGTGAAAGAAGGATTAGAAAGGCGAGTGATTTCATTTTGATGAGTCCTCCGTGCGTGAGCCAGTCTACACCTCGCCGGGTGTGTACTCTCCTTCGAAATCGGTTACGGGCACGCTCAGTGCGACGCAATCTGCCAGTGATATCGGCATTTCCGCCTCGTATGTCTATGTGTCGCAGGGAGCGAACGTAAGTTTTCCCGTGACGGCCCGGGTAATAAGTAAGGGCAGTCCACGTAATAACATTCGGGTGAATTTCTCGCGTGTGGGCGGGTCGGGGGAACTTCAGTCCCGGCAGCGCTATCACCGATGCGAAACGAGTATGCCAGCGTCACGCTTTCAGCAACGAACCTCACTCGCGTGGTGCAGGGGCTGGCTTGCGTCGCTCCGGGGAATTTTCCATGTGGGGTATTTATGTGAATCCGGTTCCGCTGTCGCAGCAGGCGTTGCAACCGGTTGCGGGAGGCGGGCGGGGTTTCGACGGGGCAGGCGTTTAGCCCGTGGTGGTGTGGGTTGTCGATTCGGCGGCTTCGCCGCACAGCGTGATGGGGCTTCGGTGAATTTCTTACTTCTATTTTGCGCGGTGGCGGTTTTGTTCCGCGGGTCGGCGGTGGAGACACGAATCCTGGGAATCCTGTACGGGCTCCAATCGCGATACCAGTTGAACGGTTCCTACGGACACCGACGTGAAATTGCCGCGAGGGTCGCGAATAGTACGTTTTGTATTGGTGTAGTCCAAGGCGCGCTCGCTGCGACGTCATTCCGTGGGGTTAGTAATCCCTACCGGCAGCAGTTGCATGGGTAGGGATGCTGCGCCTCCGCCGGAGTTCCGCTCCGCTGCACTCCGGCTGGCGAGCCATTATCAATGGTCCCTCCGGGACCGTTTGAGGCGCGCGTTTTTGGCGTCATAAGTAAGAAGCTCCGGCGGTCGAATGAACTCTCAGCAAGGTCTCGGGCATGGCCAGCATGATCGAAATCTCTGCCGAGCTTCGCTCGGCGAACAGCCCATTCGACTTCGCTCAGGGCAGGCGAGGCGGCTGTCTCTACGTGGGTTTTGCTGACGCCTGACGCCTACCTGCCGATCCACTGGTCTACCCAATCATTTACCGTTTTGTACCACAGTTGGGAGTTTTGGGGCTTCAGGACCCAGTGACCTTCGTCGGGGAAATACAACATCTTTGATGGGATGCCTTCCATTTGTAAAGTCGTGAAGAGTTGGAATCCTTCGCTCACGTCTAACCGGTAATCTCTTTGGCCGTGAACCACCAGCGTTGGCGTTTTGAAATTCTTTGCGTACTGGTGCGGGGACCACTTCACGTAGTCCTCGCGGTTATCGTAGGGATTGCCTTTGAATTCCCAGTTGTTGAACCAAAGTTCTTCTGTGGATCCCCAGGCGGACTCGGCGTTAAACATGCCGTCGTGCGAGACGAGGCATTTGAAGCGGTCGGTGTGGCCGAGGATCCAGTTGATGGCGTATCCACCGTAACTCGCGCCCAGGGCGCACGCGCGCGTCTTATCGATAAACGGATAGGTTTGCTCGGCGTAGTCGAGGCCCTTCATCAGGTCTTCGTAGGGAGCACCGCCCCAGTCGCCGTTGATGGCATCGATGAATTTCTGACCGTATCCGGTCGAGCCGTGGAAGTTGATCATGATGACGACGTATCCCGGGCCTGAGGAAGTTGGTACGGCGAACAGTTCGGGATTCCACCTGTAGGACCAGTCGTCTCCCCAAGCGCCTTGCGGGCCGCCGTGGATCAGGAACTTCACGGGGTATTTCCTGCTGGCGTCGAAGTTTGGGGGCTTGACCAGCATGCCTTCGACCTTGTCGCCGTGCGCGCCGGTGAACCAGAAGGGTTCACCGTCTGCCATATCGATCTGCGACAGAAGTTTATCGTTGATATGGGTGAGAGCAGCGTCTTTGCTTAGGGAGCAGTTTTCGTGTCCTTTATCTACATCGCCGGTTTTGGCAGGGCAGCCTTCGGCGGTGGCATCGGCGGTGTAAATCTCAGTCGGAGCTTTCAGCGACATGCGGGAGAAGACGACGGTCTTGCCATCGTGCGTTGCGGTCACGTCATCGTCAAACCCGCCTACCAGCGCGCGAATCGGGGGCTGGCCTGTCGAGATCGGACCTATTGCGTAGATCAGAGAATGGCGGAGGTGCTCGGCGGCGAAGTAGATCGTTTTCGAATCGGGCGACCACGAGAAGGTGCCTGCCCAGTGATCGAAATCCGGCGTGAGGTCTCTCTTCTCGCCGGTCTTGCGGTCATAGAGCATAAGGCGGAAGCGATCGCTCTCGTATCCGGGACGCCGCTGGGCGCGGTAGGCGATGTAACGGCCGTCGGGGGAATAGAGCGGGGAGGTGTCGCTGGCGGGATTGTCGGCGGTGATGTTCTTGGGCTGGACGGGCGTGGCGCCTGTCCCTCCATGAACCCCAACGATCCAGAGATCATTGTTGGTTGATGCCGCTGGATTCTTGTCGTGGTTCGAGGCGTAGCAAATTTCTTGGCCGTCAGGAGAAAAGGTGTAGTCATCCTGCCCGCCTAGGGAGAAGACCGGGGCATCATAATCGCCCGGTGTGAGGTCGCGAGCGAACGAAGAGTACTTGATAGGGGTCGGATAGCCATGCCGGGGCACTTCCATTCGGACCACAAAAATGTGCGTGCGCTTACCCTCCTTGTAGGCGTTCCAATGGCGGTAGAGAAGGTGAGTGAAAAGCTGCGCCTTAACTTTCGACGCCTCTGCTTCTTTCACTTTCTTTGCATTGCATGCGCTTACGTCTGCTAGTTCAGCGTTGCATTCGGGATAAACATCTGACGTGAACAACATGGTCTCGCCGTCCGGCGACCAGAGTTCCCCACTTGCCTCAGTTGCAATGTCAGTTAGTTTGTGGACTTCGAGAACTTTTCCTTCCGCATCATCGAAATCCGCGATCCAGATTTGCGAGCCACCTTCCTTCGTCGAGAGGAATGCGAAGCGTTTGCCGTCAGAAGCCCAGCGGGGGCGGTCGGCGTCTTGATCGGCAATGAGGATCCGCTCTGCCGGCGAAGAGGCTGCCGAGCCTTGCTCGGCCTGGACGGGTGAGGCTCCCGTCCCCACATGACCTTCTCCACTGCCCAGCGGGGCAATCCAAATGTGCGGGGTTTTTGTGTTCACGGCTAGATCAACGTCTACAACACTGAAGATTACCCATTTGCTGTCGGGGGAAACTTGGGGGTCGCCTACGCGCTTCAGCTTCATCATGTCTTCGAAGGTCAAGGGGTGCTTGGATTGAGGTGCCGCTAACAACGCGAACGCTAGGAACGCGAAACAGAGTAGAAGAAGACGGCGCATGAAAGGGCTCCTTGAACAAACGGATGAGTGTAGCACTTTGAGGCTGCTCGGGCAGTACCCGCGGTCGTAACGTCCTTCGCGGCCAAGAACGCCGCTCAGGATGACAGGTGGGGGAATGGACGGAAGATGAGCGAGCTTACGGCTTTGGTCTTTCACCGAAGATGGCGGTGCCGATGCGAATGCATGTGGAGCCTTCTTCTATGGCAACCTCGAAATCATGCGACATGCCCATCGAGAGAATGTCCATGGAGATCGCGGGGAGATGGCGGGCGGCGATTTGATCGCGCAGAGTGCGGAGATGGCGAAAATATGGTCTGGCGCCTTCGGGATCTTCGGTGTGGGGCGGGACTGTCATCAGGCCGCGGATTTTTAGGGCTTCGAGGCTGGAAGCAGCGGTCAACAAGTTTTCCCAATCGGGTGAGTCTGGCGCGAGTCCGGTCTTGGCGGCCTCGCCTCCGACATTCACTTCGATTAAGACCTGCAACGTTTTACTTAATGCCTGGGCCGCGTTGTTCAACTTTTCGGCCAGCTTTAATGAGTCGACTGAGTCGATGGCGCTGAATAGCTCTGCGGCTTTTGCGGCTTTGTTGGATTGCAGATGGCCGATCATGTGCCACTCGGCTGCGGGGAGGTCGGAGAGAACGAGGGCTTTGCCGGAAAACTCCTGCACCCGATTTTCGCCGAACTGGCGCAGGCCTGCCTTGTAGACTTCGCGGATGCGTTCGGGCGGGTGCGTCTTCGTGACTGCCATCAACTCGATTGCGGATGCGCTTCTCCCTGCACGCTTTGCAGATTGCTCCAGCTTTGATTGCAGCTCGGCTATGTTCTCGGGAATGGACATACAAAAGCCTTTACCATTGGGGACACAGGGGTTCACAGAGGAACGCTATGCCTCTCTCAATCCTTTGTCCCTTGGCGTTGAGGTTACATGATCGCCGTCGGGGGCGCGGGTTCGTCGGGGCTGCCGGCGTTGGCCAGTGGGACACGGATCATGCCCACGACTAATACAATTAGCGCAATCAGGGCCGCCCCGATCGATGGCGTCCAGTGAACTAGCGTCACATCCTTCCCTGAGCCAACCAGGCCGGCGATCACCAATCCGCAAAGGGCTTCTCCGGCGATCATGCCGGAAGCAGTCAGCACGCCGGCGTTGTCCACACGGGCTTTCTGCGCGTCGTTGAAGCCGCGACGGTCGCGCAGTTTGTCGGTGAGCCAGCGGATGATGCCTCCGACGAAGATCGCGAATGTTGTGCCCAGCGGCAGGTACATTCCCACCGAGAACAACATCACGCTTTTCACTTCGATCATGATTAATCCGATGCCGAGAAGGATGCCGACTACCACCAGCGGCCAAGCCATGTCTCCGCCGACGATTCCCTTCGAGAGCATGGCCATGAGTCCGGCTTGCGGAGCCGGCAGCGCGTTGGTACCGAAATGATATGCACGGTCGAGCACGGCTAGCGGGACAAACAGTACTAGTGAGGCTACGATGATGCCGAACAGATCGCCAATCTGCATTTTCGAAGGCGTGCCGCCGAGGATGTGTCCGACCTTCAAGTCCTGCAACATCTCGCCTGCAACGGCGGATGAAACGCACACGACCGCTGCCACTCCAAGCACTGCGGCCACGCCGCCACTGCCTGAGACTCCGAGCGCCACCATGAGGAGGGCGGCGATCAGGAGTGTGCAGAGTGTGAGGCCGGAGACTGGATTGTTCGACGAGCCGATCATTCCGACCAGATTTCCGGAGACGGCGGCGAAGAAGAAACCGATGATGACCATGACGCCCGCGGCGACGAGCGATCCCGAGAGGATTTTGGAGCCGCTGAGGTTTCCAGCATTGGACATGAAGTAGTAATAAAGAAGGACCATCGCGATGAAGACGATCCCAATCCCAGCAAATACGGCCTTCGCGGGCAAATCGCGATCGATGCGGCTGGTCGCTTCATGAGCGGCAGCTGACTTTTTCAGGTCAGAGATGGCACGGCCCATCCCCACCGCAAGCTGCTTACGCATCTTGAACAACGTGTAGGAGGCGCCGACCAGCATGCCTCCCACCGCAATCGGACGTACGATCGAGTAATAAATGGCGCCCGCGAGTAGATCCCAGGAGAGTGCCTGTCCATTCGGTTGTGCAGCCTGTATGTACGGACCGATGGTGAAAGTGAGGAGTGGGACGAGCAGCCCCCAGGCCAGGACGCCGCCGGCGAAGTTCAGTGATCCGAGACGCGGGCCAATGATGTATCCCACACCGAGGTAGGCGGGACTGATATCCGGTAGGTTAAACAGGGTTGCGCCCCCGGTGACAGTCGTGGCGACATTGGGGTTCGTTCCGGTGCGAAGCAGCAGTTTCTTTCCGAGTTCGCTGATCTTCACATGCAAGGTGTTGCTCGCGCTGAATACGTTGATCGCGCCGAGTAGATACATGAAACCGCCAAAGCCCATGTTGGCGAAAAGAATCTTGGCGGCACGAGCGCCTTGCTGGCCCGCTTTATGGATTTCCGACGCTGCGACGGATTCGGGATAAGGAAGCTCGGGATCTTCAACCATCACGCGGCGGAGGAGCGTGACGAACAAAATTCCTAGTGTTCCTCCGATGATCATCAATGCAACGGAATTCCAATACTTGTCTCGGGTGAGGCCGGGCCAGAGGCCTGCCATTACAAATGCCGGGATGGTGAACACAGCGCCGGCGGCGACGGATTCTCCTATCGAGCCGACGGTGCGGGCGATGTTCTCTTCGAGCAGAGAACCCTTCATCAGCCTAAGTAGCGCCATCCCGATAACGGCCGCGGGATAGGTCGCAGCGATCGTCATACCTGCTTTGAGGCCGAGGTATGCATTTGCTGAGCCGAGGATCGCGGTCATGACGAGACCGATCAGCAGAGCTCGGAGGGTGAACTCCTTCATGTCCATGGTTTCGGGGACGTAGGGCGTGTGTTTCTTTATTACTGGAGGTTCTGTGACGGAGCTGCTCATGGGCGGAATCCTTTTAGGGCGTGGGATGGGATCACAGTCGAATGTGTTGCCTGATTATGAGGCGGATTCGAAGCAACGGCGCACGTTAGCACGCTGCGAGGGCACGTGACAAGCGCGTTTTGTGCGCGTTTTGTGCGGCGCGCTTAGACTTCGGCGCGGAAAGTCGATCCCAGTTCTTCATCAAGTCCGAAATAGTGGCGGAGGTTGTAGACCAGAGGCTGCCACTTTCCGGAATCGATGTAGTTGTCCTTGAGAACAAAATCAGAGCGAACGTGAACGCGAACGGTCTCGACCTCGACGGCAGAGCCTCCGCCCAGCTTCTGAAGACGCGGGTCACCCTCTAGCTTGTGGACCTTGCGCACAACCGCTTCCATATGAACGGGGCATTCGCGGACGCGGGGCGCAGAGACGGGTGGCTGGAAGACGGGTGAAGTATCCGGCTCGGAATTTATCCTGCTCGAAGCGAAACTCTTCTTTTTTGTCTTCGGGGACGGGATTCTTTCCTGTCAGGGGCGCTAGCATTTCCACCTGGCGCCACATGCCCAGCGAAAGGAAGGTTGACTACGCAATCGGGGCAGTTCCTCAAATTGTGCAGAGTCTTGGTGTCCTCGAGCAATCCAAGCGTCATAGTCCAGCCCAGTGCCCAGAAGGATGAAATGGGCGCGAGATTGGATGAGCCATCCTGGTCAATGGAACTGATCAGTGCGACGGGCGTTCCCAAATATAGAATTTTGGGTCTGATGGTGACGAACGGGCTGTCTTCTTGCTGTCTGCTTGTCAACAACAACAACAACTTAAGATGAGAGGGTTACTTCCGGTCTCGCGCGCCAAAGTATGCCAAAAACTTGTGGACGAATTGCTGACGGGAACTGGGTGTAAAATGATTGCAATCTGTTTACACGCCCCTTCGTATTCCGAATTCTGAGGTGCACGTGTATGGGTACTTCCTCCGATACGCCATTTGCTCCGCCCTATCATTGCCGTGACTGCGGAAGTGAGGTGGGGTTCCGCTCACGCCGGCGCACACTTACAGAACGCTATATCTTGCCGCTGTTTCTCCTGCAACCGGTGCGGTGCGGCGAGTGCTTCCGCCGGGATTACCGGTTGATCTTCACACGGGTGAGCGATCGCCTGTCGGACACGCGGATGATGCCAGCCAAGCCAACGGTCACGGCCAATCGAAACGTTGCCTAGGGGTGGGGATCGCCGCTATACTGCTGATGCACTCAGATTGGCCGCGGACATAGGTTGGTCCGCGGAAGTGCGAGGAGGTTGTCTTCAGCAGTAGTGAGGACCGAATCCGGGCTGGCCAAGCCGCCACTGTAGTAGCTGGGCATTCTATTGTTTCCACGCGGAGTTTCTCGAGCAGTCCCTATCTTTGGGTTTGTCGCGCCGTCGAAGGTCTTTTCTCGGTTCTATTCCCATCCGATTGCCGCGTCTGCGGCTCGCCGCGGTTGAACATTTCGCGCCTGCCGGTTTGTACTGACTGCCTGGCGGGAATTCATGCGATCCGCGGGAAGTTGTGCTCGATCTGCGGAGAGCGCGTCCTGTCTTCCTGTGCAGAGAAAGAATCGGATGGAATGCTGCGGTGCGCTGTGTGCCGGCACGTGGAGCGGCCATTTCTGCGGGCTGTGGCATTCGGCAGCCATGACGATGGATTGGGGAAACTGATTCATTTGGGGAAATTGGAATCTGATTTTGTGCGGGCCGAGTGCTTGTTGTACCCGTGCCCTTGTTCACTGGGAAACGTCGGCACCGGGGATTTAATCAGGCGGAATTGATTGCGTGGAGCACATTGAAAGCGCCTGGCGGTGAACGGCTGGTATTGACGACCGGCGCTGGCTGCGAATGCCTGGGAAGCGCGGGCGCAGTGGCGGGGCGAGACGTGGTCCTTGTGGATGACGTCTACCGGATGGGAACGACGATGACGGAATGGGCTCGAGTCCTGCGCCGAGCCGGGACCGCCAATGTATCGGTGGCGCGGACGTTGAAACTGGCATCCAAGTTCGAAGGGCTCGATTTGCCTGGAGGCGGTTGGGCCAAGTTTCAAAGTTTCGAGTTTCAAAGACAAAAACCGAATTCGTGGAGTCGCCCCGAAGAACAGGTGGAAACTTTGAAATCCTGAAAGTTTACTGACTTTTATGTCCTCACGGATGGAACACGAACCAGGCTCCCGGCATGCCGCCGGCATGTATTCGCCGGCGGCTGCGCCTCATCGTCTTGGAGATGGACATTCGCTGCTTTCGCCTGTTCTGGTGCTGAACGCCTCGTATGAGCCGATTAATGTGTGCGCGGCGCGGCGGGCGTTAGTGCTTGTGCTCAAGGGCGTGGCCATGACGGAGGAAGAGAACGGGCACTTTCTGCATTCGGCGCGGGTGGCGATGCGCCTGCCATCCGTCATCCGGCTGCTTGAGTACCGGCGGATACCGCATCAGAGCCGGGCGCTGTCGCGCAAGAACATCCTGCTGCGCGACCGTAATACCTGCCAGTATTGCGGGACAGTTCTGCCTTCGAGCGAGTTAACGCTGGATCATGTGATTCCACGTTCGCGCGGAGGCTCGTCTACCTGGGAGAATCTTGTCGCTTGCTGCCATCCTTGCAATCGGCGCAAGGGGAATCAGTTCCCTGCTGAGGCTGGGATGAAGCTGATGCGCGAACCGCGGGCGTTTAATCTGCACACTTCCCGACACATCATGCGGCTCATGGGTCGCAGTGACGACAAATGGCGGAAATACCTGTTTTATTAAAGTTTCAAGGGTTCAAAGTGAACGGCACATGTATTTGACGGCACGAAATTTGATGAAGAGCCTCCGAATCCTTCCTAGACCTGCCGGAGGCGCGCTCCTATCATCGCGGAAGGACAGGGAAGAGTCACGTCGGGCGAATTCGTTCATTTTCTCGGATTAGCGCGAGGGTCTTTAACTAGAACTAGATGCGCAGCTGCTCATTGCCTCAGATCTCGCCTCTATGAATGGTCAGAGTTCGAAAAAATCTCGGAGGATCTACCAAGTACTGGGCCCTCCTAACCGATTGATTAAATCTGTGCCCAAGAAGCACGGATCTGGCGCTTCCACTCTGAACCTTGAAAGCGTGAAACCTCGCTACTGCGGCTTCTTGTCGTCCGGCTTCTGATCTGGAGCCTTGTTTTGATCCGGCGGTTTGCTCTGATCTGCCTTCGGGATCTCTTTTCCTTCGTACAGGATCTTCACGTTTGAGCCGAATCGTTTGTAGTCCTCGTATTTGACGATCTCGCGGATGCGCACATCTCCACTGTTGAAGTGGAGGTCGTCTTCCGCTTTCGTGTAGACGGGGAACCAGTAGCGTCCGTCGATTTGCTCGCGCCAGGTGGTGAACTTCGGGAAAAGATTTTCCTGATCTCCCCGTTTTTTGACTTCATTGCAGGGCTTGTTGTTGCAAAGGTCGGGAACGGTCTTGCCATAGGTCTTAACGATCTGGAAATCGTGATCGTCGACCCAGACGCGTCCCTGGAAGTACCGCTTCTTCGGCTCGATTTTTTTGGGAGCGATATCAAAGACGTAGCAGTGCAGTTCGTCCTCCGCCTGCTGGCCCACATAGAGGATGTTGTACTCGGGAAGGTCCTCGGTCGTGAGCACGAAAGGCAGCTTATGACGAATGTCAGCGAAGTCTTCCTGCGACATGTAGATTTTCTGCAGGCTGGACTGGGGAGCGAAGACCACGTTCTCCATGCGCTTGCCTTTATCGTCGAAGATGACGTCGAAAACCTCGTGATATTCGCCGTCGACAGTTTGGCCGTCGAGCGTCTGCACCTTTACATCCTGGCGGTAGGTGTAGTTGTCGCGGGCCTTGGCGAATTCGGTTTCTTTCGCAGCGAAGCGCTTGATGATCTCGTCGGGTGTGATGTCTTTGGGAGCGGAACTGTCGAGTGGGCCTTCCTGCGCAAAGACGGGGGAAACCGCGAGTGCGCAGGCCAGCAGCACGAAGCAGAAGACGAGACGGCTGGTAAGCTTCATGGTTCTAGTGTACCGAATCGCGGCGGGGTCGTACGCCGGCGGCGAGTCACTTTTTGAGATTCAAGGAGAGCTCGAGACGTTGCCCAAAGAGGGGCAGATACCGCGGCGACCCATCCCTCCAACCCCTCTCCGCTCAGTGAGGCTGGAGGGAGGGTGCTGCAGTTCTGCCGCTAACTTGGATGCCTCTTCACAAAAGAGGTTGCCGAACGGAAAGTTGCGAAAAACGTGAGAAACCAAGCTTCTGCTCAGGATTTGCGTTATAACCCCTGAGCGCTTGCATTCGTTTTCGACATCGAGCAGGATGGCCAAGCCGAGTTGAGCCATGATCAAAATTGAGGATAGTCGCGGGGGCGTCTCGTTTGCTGTTAAGGTGCATCCGCGCGCAAAAAAGAATGCGCTCACGGGCGAGTTGGGAGACGCGCTGAAGGTGTCGCTGGCCACGCCTCCGATCGAAGGTCGTGCGAATGAGGCTTGCGTGGAATTCTTTGCGAAACTTTTGAAGGTGCCGCGCTCTTCCGTTACCATTGCGTCCGGCCAGACCAGCCGGAACAAAGTGATCTGCGTGACGGGAGTTAGCCGGGAATACGTTTTGGGTCGACTGCGCAGCTGATCGTGGTACCGGGCAGATCGCGGGCGGGGGCGCCCGCGCCACACAACATCTAGGAGCCACTTTGACCTTTTCGGAACGTTTCCACGAAATCCGTACAGGATTTGACCGGCCATTCTGGGTTGCCAATATCAGCGAGTTGTTCGAGCGGCTTTCGTATTACGCCGTGTTTGCGGTGCTGGCGCGATATCTTCACGAGGGACTGCACTTCGATGTCGAGCGCGCCAGCAGCCTCACTGGAATGTTCGGCGGATGGGTGTGGTTTCTGGCGGTGATTGGCGGCGCGGTGGCGGACCGAATGGGGTTCCGGCGCGCTCTATCGCTCGCGTACTTCTTTCTTACAGTTGCTTACTTCTCTCTGGGATCAATCGGCGCCGAGTGGTTCGCGCCGATTCGCAACCTGATTCCCCTTCCCACGTTAGTGGCGCTGGTGCTGGTTCTTCCAGCGCTAGGCGTCGCACTGGTGAAGCCAAGCGTCGTCGGTACTACAGCCCGGGCTTCGAATGAAAAGGTTCGCTCGGTTGGATATTCGATTTACTACACTCTGGTCAACGTCGGCAGTACGCTCGGTCCTTTACTCGCCGGATGGCAGGAAGATCATGGTAGCGCTCAAAATGTCTTCCGGATTGCGGCATTGAGTGTATTTCTGATGCTCTTTCTTGTCCTTTTTCTGTTCAAGGAACCTCGCCGGTCCGGAGAAGAGGTGCCAAGCCTCGGCCAAGTAGGAAGGAACTTCCTGACTGTGATCTCCAATCCGCGGTTCATGATCTTCCTGCTGATTTTTACCGGTTATTGGATCGTCTTCTGGCAGGAGTTCATTGCGCTACCTCTTTATGTTTCGACATACATTGATCCGAACGCGAACACTGCACGGATCCTCGCGACGGACCCGATCGTAGTCATCTGCTTCACGATGCTGATCGGGTTTCTCACCAAGGGGCTGCATGCATTTCATGCAATCGTGCTCGGGACCCTCGTTTCAAGCGTGGCGTGGATTCTACTGATCGTGCACCCGTCGGTATGGATGGCGGTGGCGACGCTCGTTGTGGTGGCGATTGGGGAAATCATTCAGCAGCCGCGGTACTACGACTACATCTCGCGTCTCGCGCCCCCGGAGCAGCAGGGCACGTACATGGGGTTTGCTTTTCTGCCTCTGGGGATTGGATCGTTCGCCGCGGGAAAGTTCAGCGGCTGGCTGATGCGGCATTACGGCGAGGAGATGCATCAACCGCAGATGGTGTGGTGGTGGGTAATTGGCGTGGGAATTGCCACAACGCTCTTGTTATGGATCTACGACCGGGTTATTCGCGTAGAAACCAACACTGCCGCTTGACTTGGCTTCCGCCTAGGAGGATGATTCGCCCCCAGCAAGCGAATTGTAGAGGAGGCTCTATGCCACACTACCTGCAACAAGTCGCGTATTCCGCGGAAGGTTGGGCGGCGCTAGTCGCGAATCCGCAGAATCGCATTGAAGCCGTGCGGCCCGCGATCGAAAAACTGGGAGGAAAAATCGAAGCAGCATGGTTTTCGTTCGGAGACTACGACATCGTGGTCATTACAGAGCTACCCGACAACGTGAGCGCAGCCGCCATCGCCATGGCATTCGCGGCGGGTGGGGCTTGCAAGTCAGTGCAGACCACCCCGCTGATATCGCCCGAGGAGGCCACGCAGGCTCTGCGGAAGGCAAAAGAGTGTGGATATCGTCCTGCGACAGGCCGTGCGGCTTAGCCAAGATAAGCTCAAATCGCCCGACGTTCCCCCGTCCCCAAGCCAGATCATGGCTGCCACAGGGACCACACCAGCCATCATCGCCACTCAAATTCGGAGTGCCCTCAAAGATGGAGGATCGGCAGAACACGCCGCCGGCGTGCAGTGGTTCTTCAAACAGGGGATCAAGTCGCATGGATGGTATACGGCGGCGCTGCGTCGGGCGGTTCGGCGATGCCGGCGGGAGATTTTGCGGGAGCACGATTTTGAATTTCTGATGCGCGTCGCTGACCAGCTCTTTTCGGGTCCGGTGCTGGAAGAAAAAGTTGCGGCGGTGTTTTTGCTTGAGGCGCTGGATGCGCAATGCGGCGATCGCGAGTTCGCGATGTTCGAATCGTGGCTCGACCGGATCAGCAATTGGGCGGATCACGACGGGCTGGTGCATTCGCTGATTTCGCCAATGATGTTGGCTAAGCCTGCACGTACCAAATTTGTATTTCGCTGGGCGAAGTCTGCCAATCGGTGGCATCGACGGGCCGCGTGCGTGGCTTTGATTCGGGGAGCCCGCTCGAAAATGTTTTTCCCTGAAATCGTGAAACTCTCAGATTCGCTGCTGGGCGACCAGGACGACATGGTACAGAAGGGTCTCGGCTGGCTACTGCGGGAGACGGCGAAGTTTGATGCGAAGCGGACTGTGCCGTATCTGATGAAGATTCGCGAACGCGCGCCACGGTTGGTATTGCGGACGGCGTGCGAGACGTTGGGCAACGCAAAAACGAAAATCCTGCAAACGGCGTAATGCCAATTTGGGAAAACAGCCGCGAAATTATGCTTGCAGTCCTTGTGCCAGTTCACACCACAATGCCCAGATCGCGTCTTGGGCCATATGGTGTAACCGTGGTTCGAGTCCCGTCGGGTCCATTCTCCCTCTGGTAGGAATCCAGGAAGGAGAGATTTTCTGGGAGAATAGGCAGACATAATCTCCCCCTGTAACCTGACAACCGTACTGGCTAAGCCAATACGCAGAATGGCAGAGCGCTAAGAACACCACGGTTACAGCAATGACCCCGATCATGGGGTCTTTTGCTTTTGCCGGCAAGCTTGCGGTTACACGCCATTCGCTCAAATCCCTCCACTTGTTTACAATAGAGGTTTGCCCATGGACCTTGCTGCGATCCAGTCTGCTCTGCGCCAACGCAACATTGATGGATGGTTGTTTTATGACCATCATCATCGCGATCCGATTGCGTATCGCGTGCTCGGGCTGCCGACTAGCCTGATGGTGACGCGGCGCTGGTTTTACCTGATTCCGGCGGAAGGCGAGCCGGCCAAACTGGTGCACAAGATTGAAGCGGGGCATCTTGATTCCCTTCCCGGCAAAAGGCACCGGTATTCCGGTTGGCAGGAATTGTTCGAGCAGTTGAAAGCGATCTTAGCCAAGCATCTCGACTTGGCGATGCAGTACTCGCCCAACAACAGCGTGTTCACGGTTTCGCTGGTAGATGCCGGAACGGTGGATCTTCTGCGAGGGCTGGGAAAGAACATTGTCAGTTCGGCGGATCTGGTGGCGCAATTTGAGTCAACATGGACGGACGAGCAGATTGCTTCACACTTTGCGGCACGCGACAGCATCGATTCGATTGTTACGGAAGCATTCAAGGAAATCGGCCGGCGGGTGCGCAACGGCGGCACGAAGGAGCACGAGATCCAACAGTGGTTCACAGAAGCGTTCGGGCGCGAGAATTTGCTGGCGGACGATCCACCGATCGTGGCGGTGAATGCCAACGCCGGGAATCCCCATTACGAACCGCATGCGAGCCGGCCGGTTCCGATTCGCGAAAGGGATCTTGTGCTGCTTGATGTCTGGGGCAAGAAGAATACGCCGGATGCAGTGTACTACGACATCACGTGGATGGGATTTGTTGGTGGCGCACCGTCAGAACGCATGCGGGAAGTGTTCGAGATCGTACGCGATGCCCGCGACGCCGGAGTTAAAACCGTGACCGACGCCATCAACGCCGGGCGCCGCCTCGCCGGGTGGGAAGTCGACCGCGCCACTCGCGGGCACATCAAGAAAGCCGGCTACGGAGATTATTTCATTCATCGCACCGGACATTCCATCGGAACGGACGTCCATTCCAATGGGGCCAACATGGACGACCTGGAAATCCACGACGAGCGGCAGATCCTTCCCAATTCCTGCTTCTCGATTGAGCCCGGCATTTACCTACCGGAGTTCGGCGTGCGCAGCGAAGTGAATGTGCTGGTACGGGCCAAGTCGGCTGAAGTAACGGGAAAAATTCAGCGCGAGATTGTGACCATCTGAATGGCTAATTCCACAACAGAGAAATCCAAGGTTGCTTCGGCAGAGACAACGAACGCAATGTCGGTCATTGCGCCCGCGGTGGGCTGGCTCGTTCCGGGCGCGGGACATCTGATTCAGAAGCGCTGGATTCGTGGGGTGCTGCTGTTTGTCTCGATTGTGACTCTTTTCCTGCTCGGGCTGGCAATGCAGGGCAGGCTCTACAAGGCGAATGGCGGAGACATTCTTGATATTCTCGGATTTGTGGGAGATGTAGGGGCAGGAGCCCTCTACCTGATGTCCCTGGCGATGGATTGGGGCCAGGGCGCGATCGCTTTCGCCACGGCCGATTACGGGACGAAATTCATGATTGTGGCGGGATTGCTGAACTTTATCGCGGTAGCCGACGCGTATCACATTGCCATTGGGAAGAAAGAGTGAAGATGCTTTCAGCTTTCAGCCGTCAGCTATCAGTTCAATCCCTCGGGGGATCTATTCAGTGACGATTACTCTCAACCACTTCAGTGCAGCGCTTGTGTTTTCGTTCTTCGCCTCAATCGTGTTTGGGATTACGCACCGGGACAATGCTCGCGACATGGTGCGTTACGGTGCTTACTGTTTTGTAATGTTTTTGGGCGGCGTGTTCGTGGCGGGCTGGCTGATGTGGGTGGTGAAAAGATAGGTCAACCGCACGTGGTGACGTACTCGGTTTCTCCCTCCAATTAAGCGGTTTTGGCAGCACGATTTTTGATCTTATCCTTCCCAAACGAAGGCATCGAAAATCCGCTTCGAATCAAAGTTGAGTCTGCGATAGAGGGACACCGCTCTCGCGTTCGCTTCCGTCACGGTTAGCGACAACATGCAGAAGTTTCGCTTGCGGAGATTGAGCTCCGTCGCCGCCAACAGCGACTCTCCAATCCCTGTCCCGCGGAATTCCGGCAAGACGCAGACCTGGGTCACGTGGCCGACATCGTGGCGCACACGCGAGCAGAGAATCAGTCCGATCAGAGCCCTCGATCTGCGTTCCAGTGCTACGAAAGATGATTCCACATCGAAGACGCCGCATCCGGGAAAGCGAACGATGTTATTGAGGAAGCGCAGTGAGCCACTGAGCGTGTGGTATTGATCGTTGATCTGGGCATCGACGTGGCTGCGATAGGCGGCTGTGATGACGGCGGCAGAGGGCTGATAGTCAGATTCGGCCCAGGGCCGGATCTCGACATCGGCATGTGAGCTCACGCGCGGGGGAGTGGATTTGCCGAACGCCAGCACCATGAACAGGCGGGGATGCCGCTGAAAGCCGGTTTCGAGGAAGGGCCGGGAGACTACGTTCGCCTCATGCGCCAGCAATTGAGCCTCGACGCGATGAATTCCCGGCGACTGTTGCAACGTCTCGATCACATGGGTCAGTAAATTGAGCTCGACTTTGCGAGCATCCGGAAGGCGGTTGCCGTTCGTAACATAAAGGTCGCCGATGACTCCCTTGCTGCCCTCGTACACGAAGAAGGAATAGCCGAAGACACGACCGCGGTCGACCGCCGCGTATCCGGGCAGGATTTTCGCGTCGACGTAGCGGAGGATCATTTCAGCCGAGCTGGTGTAGTCCCAGCAAAGCAGCCGCGACCACAGTTGCGTCTCGTCATCGAGAAGAGGACGCAAATCGAGAGACGAGAAATGTCTGAGGTCGAGGATCTCCAAAGGGCTCCTGCGGCGGCATGCGCTGGCAGACAGCGACAAACGACCGTAGCGAAAATCCGAGTGTAGATGGTCGGGCCCGGCAGAGGCAAACGGTGGGAACACATGGCGGCAACAGCGGGAATGGCGAACAGAACTTTTGGCCAACGTCACGGTTTCGCGTGACCAAGAGCACCGAAAATCATTTGAGCGCATGTAATCTCAGGCACTTACTGGCAACATAACGGGCCATAACTATGGATAAACAGATGGGTTACGAGGCGTGCGGCGGAAATCAGTGGCGTGCTCTTCCTCACCGCGCGTTGTGATCGCCATCACACCATCTGTGTGCGCTTCCACGCATAATCACATCCTCCGCAGTTGATTTTCGGAGCATTGCTGCTCCGACCCTGGGGGCTCAAGTGGCAAAAGGACGAGTTTCGATTGTCGTCGAGCGCTGCAAGGCGTGTGGCTTTTGCGTGGAGTTTTGTCCCACCCACGTACTGGCGCTCTCCTCCGCTTTCAATTCCAAGGGCTACCATCCGCCGCATGTCGTACATTCCGAGAAATGCAGCGGGTGCGATCTGTGCGGGATGTACTGTCCCGATTTTGCGATCTACGGGACGAAGGTGGTCGAAGCCAAGCGCAGCGCTGCCGTCGGAGAAGCAAAGCGGGCGGGAGGTGAGAGATGAAAGCCGATCCTCATGGAGTGCTGGCGGGTACTCATTTCATCGACGGCGATCATGCTTGTTGCGAAGGGGCGCTGGCAGCGGGAGCACGATTTGCCGCGGGGTATCCGATTACCCCTTCTACGGAAGTGGTTGAGCGATTTGCGGCGCGCGTACCGACGGTCGGCGGAACCTTCATCCAGATGGAAGACGAGCTGGCGGCTTCGATTGCGTTGCAGGGCGCGGTCTGGGGCGGAGCGAAGGCATTTACTGTGACCTCGGGGCCCGGGTTCTCGCTGATGATGGAACACATCGGATACGCTGCCATGACAGAAACACCGTGCGTGTTCGTGGATGTGCAGCGCGGAGGACCATCGACTGGCTTGCCGACTCTGCCGGCCCAGGCGGACATGATGCAGGCGCGTTGGGGATCGCACGGGGATTACGAGATCATCGCGTTGTGCCCGAATTCTCCGCAGGAATGCTTCGATCTAACAATCAAAGCCTTCAACCTCGCAGAAGAATTCCGGGTGCCCGTGATGTTCATGATGGACGAAGTGGTGGGGCACATGACGGAAAAGGTGGTGATTCCGCCTGCCGATCAGATTGAGGTCCTTCCGCGTAAGCATACGCACAAATCGATTGAAGACTACCTCCCGTACGCGACGAATGGCGACATGGTGCCGGAGATGGCGCACGCTGGGGAGGGCTACAAGTTCCACGTCACCGGTCTGACACACGATGAACGCGGTTATCCCAACATGACGGTTCAGACTCAGGACAAGCTGGTGAAGCGTCTGCAGAATAAAGTTCGATCGGCGGCCGATCGAATCTGCCTTTTCGAGGAAGATGGCTCGAGCGATTCGGACGTCGTAGTTATTTCTTACGGCATTACCTCTCGCGTGGCCCAGCGCGCCATTGATCTGGCCCGGGAGCGCGGATTGAAAGTAGGCAAGTTGCGCCTGATCACTGCTTGGCCCTTTCCCGAGAAAAAGGTTTCTGAGCTCGCCACGCGTGTGAAGGGCTTTGTGGTGCCCGAGCTCAATGTTGGACAGATGGTGCGGGAGGTTGAGCGCGCGGCCGCGGGCAAAGTGAAGACTTACGCGGTCCCGCATGCCGGTGGTGGAGTTCATGATCCGGAGGAAATTCTGCAAGCGACTGCGGAGGCAAGCCGATGCTGAACGTTTTCGATGACACGGTGAGTCCGGTCGAACCGTTTCTACGTACCGAACGGATGCCGCACATCTGGTGCCCGGGTTGCGGCATCGGAACTACGGTGAATTGCTTCGCGCGCGCGTTGATTGCGTCGAGAGTCGATTTGAACTCACTCGCTCTGGTTTCGGGAATCGGCTGCACCGGAAGAGTTGCGGGGTATATGAAGCTCGATTCGTTCCACACGACCCACGGGCGAGCCATTCCGTTTGCAACAGGCCTGAAGCTGGCCAATCCGAGACTGAATGTTGTTGTCTACTCTGGCGACGGCGACCTCTCAGCCATTGGCGGCAATCATCTGATTCACGCGGCGCGGCGCAATATCGATCTCAAGGTCATCTGCGTCAACAATTTGATTTATGCCATGACAGGGGGACAGACGGCACCAACCACTCCCGGGCACGCTATTACATCTACCAATCCGTACGGCACCTTCGAGCCGGCGTTCAATCTGCCACACCTGGTGGAAGCGGCGGGAGCGGTGTATGTTGCGCGCTGGACAACCTTTCACGTGCGCCAATTGGCCCGTTCGATCAGCGAGGCATTCCAGAAGAAAGGGTTCTCGTTCATCGAAGTGATCTCGCCGTGCCCCACGCTGTATCAGCGGCGCAATAAGATGGGCGACGGACTCGGCACCATGAAGTACTACAAGGAAAAGAGCAAGGTGAGCAATGGCGCGCCTACGAGCGAAGTCGGGCTCACGTTGAACGGGGAGATCGCAGTCGGAAAGTTCGTGGACCGGGATCGTCCTGATTATCAGTCGATGATGCGGGTGCAATACGTCGAGTTCCTGGGCGAGCGCTACCTCGAAGAGCCAGAAACGGAGTGCGTATGCGGGTAACCGAAATTCGAATTGCAGGCTTCGGAGGTCAGGGAGTCATTCTTTCTGCAGTGGTGCTGGGCAAGGCTGCGTCCATCTATGAAAACGGCTTTGCCACCATGACGCAGAACTTCGGTCCGGAAGCGCGCGGGGGCGCTTGCAGCGCGCAGTTGGTGGTGTCCGATGCTCCCGTGCTGTATCCGTATGTGACTCAACCGGACATTCTGGTGATCCTGTCACAGGAGGCATATAACCGGTTCGCAAATGAATTACGGCCCGGGGGCACGCTCATTGTTGAGGAAGACCTGGTGCGCGTTTTGATTTTGAATCGTGACAAAATGGTGTTCAGCATACCGGCAACTCGGTTCGCCGAAGAACTCGGCAAACGGATGGTATTGAACTCGGTCATGGTCGGTTTCTTTACTGCGGTTACAACCCTGCTCAGCGCAGAAGCGGTGCGCAAGTCTGTGGCCGATTCAGTGCCGGCAAATTTTCGTGAGTTGAACCTGAAAGCGTTTGAAAAGGGATATGAGTACGGGCTGACGGCAAAGGCCGGTACTCCGCCGGAACTTGAGGAAGTCGGTTACCTAGAGGAGTAGGCCTCCGTTATTGACAACCGTTGCTCCAGGTAGGGATGCTTGGACTCCGCCGGGGTTCCGCTTCGCGGCACTCCGGCTACGCTCAGCATGACAGGGTGGCTAGCAGTTGGTGTGAACTACTCAGCGGCTGATGACACCTGCAGCGGCGACCCAATAGTAATCCAGATTCTGTGGAGCATAGTGGCCGAGGAAAGTGACACGGCGACCTGAGGTCAATTCACCCACATTGCTCTTCCATGCCGGCGGTGCGACCAGCAAATGTTCAGGGGCCGGAACATTTCCTGATTCATATCGTGCAACCAGCTGGTCGCGATAAAAGGCCAACCCGTATTCCACTTCTCTGGACGCTCCGCACACGGCGATTGGCAATTTATGGGTCTCAACGGCTGCCAGTTCATTCGCGAGCGGACGCGTCGAGAGCGCTTGATCGATTGCGACGGTTCCGACTTTAAGGACCGCGGCTACGGCGAGCACAACAGGAATCAGTGTGATGAAGCGCAACATGCGCCACTGCGCGCGACCGATCAAGGTCATTGCGATCGCGATGCTCAGTACTAGCGCGACGCTCAGGGCGATCCATGTGAATCGGCCGCCGGCGAGGCAATGCTCGCTGACGATGTGGCCGATGAGCGCAGCCGGCACGATTGGAGCGCAGGCCACGAAGGCGTGAAGAACCGCCAGCCATTTCGGCAAAGGCGTTTGCTGCTCCAATTGCTCACGCAGATAATCCGCCAGCAACATCGCACCCGCGGGTACTGCGGGAAGAATGTAGCCAGGGAGCTTTGACTGCGATATTGAAAAGAACAGCAGCGGCACGATGAGCCAGCAACAGGCGAATACGCGGAATTGCAGCTCAGGGTCTAAGCTGTCTCCGCGCTCCGCCCACCACACGCGAACGGACTCCACAATCGCAGCAATCACGAAAACGACCCACGGCACCAGCGCCAGCACGAGAACGGGCACGTAGTACCAGAATGGCTCGGGGTGATGGTAGAGATTGGTTGAGAATCGAGCGAGATTGTGCTCGAGGATGAACTCGCGAAAAAACTGCGGATTTTTTAACTGGACGGCGATATACCACGGCAGAGCGACCGCGCAGAACAAAAGAATCGCGGGAACCCAGAGCGTCTTTGTGACGATTTTCCAGTCACGCACCACCGCCGCAAAGAGCACGATCACCAGACCCGCCAGGAGAGGTGCGACTGGGCCCTTCGCCAGCATGGCAAGACCTATAAATACGTAGAACACTGCGAGATGAGTTCGCTTTCCCCTCTCGCGCCAGGCCCACCATGCCAGCATACTGATTCCGAAGCACGAGGCCAGCCCCATGTCCATGGAGGCGGCGCGCGCATACCCTACTATTCCGGCGCACGAGGCGGTTATCAGCGCGGCGTCAACTTCGACGGTCCTGCGAAATCGCCGGAAGAAGAAATACACAGCGATAACCAGGGCTGCCGCATCGATACCTGAAGGAATGCGAGCCGCGGCGTCGCTTACACCGATCGCCTTGTAGACGAGCATGGCTTGCCAGTAATAGAGCGGCGGTTTTTCCAGCCACGGTTTACCGCTCAGCGTCGGCGTGATCCAGTCGTTCCGCTGCAACATCTCCCGCGCGACCTGTGCATATCTCGGCTCGTCGGCTCCGATTAGCCCGAACTGTGCAATCCCATAAAAGAAGAGGAAGGTGCAAAAACCGGCGAGAAGAAGGAGGTCCGTGCGAGAGCGGGCGGTCATGGAGATTTCAGACTGCAGATTTCAGATTGCAAGATTGAACAACACGAACGAATTTTGCAATTTGAAATCTGAGATCCATAGTGTGCAATCTTTATTGCACGGAAGGTCCGCGGCCGAGTTGGAGAATTACCGCACGAACGGCCTCGGCCAGGGGACCGTCGAGCGAACATCCGCTGGCGCATTCGTGGCCACCGCCGCCAAAGCTCTCGGCGACGCGGGCAACATCGAGCTTCCCCTTGCTGCGCAAACTCACCCGGTAGCGACCGTCGGGCAACTCGCGGAAAAATGCCGCAACCTCGACACCGCCGATCGAAAGCACGTAATTGACCAAGCCTTCGCAGTCCTCTTCGAGCGCGTTGCACCGTTCCATCTGCTTGCGGGTGACCCAGAAATAGCCGATGTGACCGTCGAGATTGAGGTTGCGCAGGGCCTCGCCTAGCAATCTGAGCTTGGCCTCGGAGTGTGCGAAGTAGATCCCGCGCGCGCAGTGGGCAGGATCGGCGCCAGCGAGCACGAGTTCCCGCGCCAGTGCAAAAGTATTTTCGTTCGTCCCCTGGAACATGAAGGAACCGGTGTCTGTCATCAAGGCGGTGTACAAGCAGGTCGCGATTTCCGGCGAGAACTTTACTCCCGCCTCGCGCGCCAAACGAAATACCATTTCCGCGGTGGCTACGGCGTGGGGATCAATCCAATTAACGTGAGCGAAAGGCCGCCCACTGACATGGTGATCGATGCTGATCAGAAAGCGATTTTCCAGCCCCTCAAGCCGCGTGCGATGGATGCTGTCACACTCCAGAATGATGGCCGCTTCATAGGTACCGGTTACACGATTTGCCTGCACAACCTGATCCGCGAATGGCAGGGATCGATAGATGCGGGGGACGCCATCATGTAGTACGACATCGGCCTGCTTCCCCATCTCGCGCAGGACCTGGCAGCAGGCGAGGGCGGATCCGACGGCATCGCCATCGGGTCGCGCGTGCGAGGTGAGCACGAATCGTTCGTGCTGTCCGATCTGTCGTAATACATCCTCGAGCATTTTGCTATGCCTGCTTGCTTCGCTTTCTTGCCCGCCGCAACAGCTCTTCCACACGAGCCTTCGCTTGTTCGGCGCGGTCCAACCGGAAAAACAGTTCAGGGGCACGTCGGATGCGCAAGCGCTCTACCAATTCGTGACGGATGTACTCGCGCGCTGCTTCGAGCCCTTCTAAACTTTTATCGGCCTCCGTATCATCCCCCTCAACGTTGACCCACACTTCGGCGGACCTACCATCGTCGGCAACGTGGACCGACGTCACACTCACCAGGCCGATTCGAGGGTCCGCCAGTTCGCCCTCCACCAGTGTTTCAATCTCTTCGCGAAGAGCCTCTCCGACTCGTCCGCGGTGGTGCTTCAGCCCGCGCTTCTCCACGACCCACCTCAGGTAAAACGGTTGAGAATATCAGAAAATTGGATGCTGGTCTTGTGCCAACTCGCGCAAGCGCTGCTGTTATTGTCTACTGCCTTTGTCTTGGTCTGTTAAGTACGGAGGTAACAGCGGTTTAGCAGGTATGGGAAAACGCCACCTGGAGGCGCGGGTTTCGCACACGTGCCTGGTCAATAGTACTCAATGTAAGAGTCAGCGATTTCTGCACCCAGGTTATTCACGATCCGTGCTGCCGCATTCTCCACGTTCTTCATCAATCCATCGAGATAGTCGCGTGAATTCGAAATACTGACCACGCCAATGGTCGCGCGATTCCATAGCTCGGCATTGTCGAGTTCAGCGACCGAGACGTTGAAACTCGTGCGCACGCGATCTTTCAAACTGCGCACGACCTGGCGCCGGTCCTTGATCGATTGCGCCGCTTCGATGTGGAGTTCGAGCGTGAGGAAAGCGATCGGCATGCCAGTCGTTAGTCGCTGGTCGTCAGTCGTTAGCAAGCACCAGATTCGCACACGACCAACGACAAACGACCAACGACGAATTTAGGCGATTACTTCCGCCGCGACGCGTACCGTGGTGAAGGCCTCGATGACGTCGTGCACCTTGATGTCGCCATAGTTCGCGATCGAGATACCGCATTCCATCCCGTTGGTGACTTCCTTGGCGTCGTCTTTGAAGCGACGGAGCGATCCGATCTTGCCCCTGAAGACCACAACGTTGTCGCGCAGCAGGCGGACCTCGGCGTCGCGCTTGATTAAGCCATCGACCACGCGGCAACCGGCCACAGTTCCGACTTTCGGGATGCGGAAAGTTTCGAGGACTTCGGCGCGTCCCTGGTACGTTTCCTTGATGGTCGGTTCCAGCAGGCCGCTCATGGCGCGCTTGATCTCATCCTGCAACTCGTAAATGATCGAGTGCAGGCGGATATCGACTTCCTCTTGCTCGGCCAGTTCCTGCGCCTTGCGCTCAGGGCGCACGTTGAAGCCGATGATGATCGCGTTCGAAGCGGACGCTAGCAGCACATCGGTTTCGGTGATCGCTCCGACACCGGAACGTAGCAGCTTCAAACGAACCTTGTCGTTCGAGAGCTTCGACAGGAGATCGCTGAGCACTTCCACCGAGCCTTGGACATCGCCCTTGAGGATAATGTTGAGTTCCTTCGTGCCCGCGGTCTTGATCTGCTCGGCTAAACCTTCGAGCGAAACGCGAGAACTCTTGGCGAGCGCGGCCTCGCGAGCCTTCTGCTCGCGGTATTCAGAAATGCCGCGTGCCTTGTCGCGATCCGCCACGACTACGAACTGATCTCCGGCTTGCGGCAGACCTTCCAGTCCGAGAATCTCGACCGGAGTCGATGGAGGAGCAGACTCGAGAGCTGCGCCGCGGTCGTCGAACATCGCGCGCACTTTGCCAAAGACGTTCCCGACGACGAAGTTGTCACCGGCGCGCAGCGTACCGTTCTGTACGAGGACTGTGGCCACTGGTCCCCGGCCACGATCCAGTTTTGCTTCGAGGACAACGCCGGTTGAAGCCCGGTCGGGTGTGGCTTTCAATTCCGCCAGATCCGCCACCAGGCAGATCATTTCCATCAGCAGATTGAGGTTGGTTTTCTGCTTAGCGGAAACGTCGACAAAAACTGTCTTGCCGCCCCATTCTTCGGGGACAAGCCCGCGATCTGCTAACTGCTTCTTCACACGATCGGGCAGGGCGTCGGGCTTGTCGATCTTGTTCACCGCAACGATGATCGGAACTTCCGCCGCATGCGCGTGGTCGATCGCTTCGAGCGTCTGCGGCATCACGCCATCATCCGCGGCAACAACCAAGACGACGATGTCGGTCGCTTTTGCACCACGCGAACGCATCCGGGTGAAAGCTTCGTGGCCCGGCGTATCGAGGAATACGATTTCGCGTCCAAACGCCGGCGACTCGGGATCGCTGATGCGCACCTTGTAGGCGCCGATGTGCTGTGTGATGCCACCGGCTTCGCCTTCGGCAACGTTGCTGGCGCGGATCGAATCGAGCAGCGTGGTTTTACCGTGGTCGACGTGGCCCATGATCGTGACCACGGGCGGACGTGGTAGGGTCTCAGCGGCAAATTCTTCTCCACCGGCAGCCGCGGCATCGATGTCCTTTGCCGCCTGCTCTTCGAAGGTGATCACGTTCGTGTCGGCGCCGAAGAAGCGCGCCATTTCGCTGGCGAGTTCCGCGTCGAGCGTCTGGTTGATGGTGGCGAAAACTCCGCGCGCCAATAGACGTGAAATCAGATCTTTGGCGCGGATATCGAGCTTCTCCGCAAGATCTTTGACGCTAATACCTTCGGTGATCGTGATGTTCCGAGTGATGGGTGCAGGCTCGTTCGACACCACCATGCGCGGCGGCGGAACGTAGCCCTTCATTGGACCTTCTTTTACACCCCGAGGAACGTACCGCTGTCCGGGACGGCGCGCGGGCGCACCTGGACGGCTACCCGGACGAACGGGTCCCGGAGGCGGAAGCCCTGGGCCCACCCCAATCGGACGCGGTCCCATGGGGGCTGAGCGCGTGGGATGCATGGGACGGCGTTCACCGGGACGAAGAGGGGGACGCGGCCCACCTGCACCCGGTGGTCCCTGGGGACGCGGACGCTGAAAGATCGGTTGGCCCGGCACGGGGCGGCCTGGCCCCGGACGCATGGTTCCCGCAGGCGCGCCGGCGTGAGCGGTTGGAGGTGGCGCGACTGGACGCGGCGGCGCCTTATACACCGGACGCGGTCCCGTCTGTGGAACGATCATCCGCGGCGCAGGGTTTTGTGGAGTGGGCGGTGCCGCTGGTGTTGCTGGACGCGGGGCGCTCGGAGCGACTGGTGGCACGGGCGCGGCGGCCGAAGCCGTGATCGGCGGCGCAGGTGGAGGAGGCGTTGGAGGTGGTGCAACCACCGCGGCCGGAGGCGCGGGCGGCACTTGCGGCCGAACGGGCGGAGCAGCCGCGGCCGGAGGCGCTGGGGATGGCGGTAGCGGTGCGGGCTTCTCGGCCGCAGGCGGCACAATCGTTGGCCGCGCTGGGGCCGGCGTCGGCGCAGCGACGGATACCGGAGGGGCCGGAGGCGCGGGCTTCGGAGCCGCAGGCATAATCGCAGGCCTCGGCGCAACCGGGGGCGGTGCGGGCTTCGGTGGCGCAGGCGCAGCCGCAGCTTCCTTTTTCTGCGTGATTGCCCTCAGCACATCGCCCGGACGGGAGATATGCGACAGATCAATCTTGGTCTTGATTTCTTCGTCGCCGCGCGGCGAACGTGCGGAGCGCGCAGAGGAACCCTGCGATTCAGCGGAGCCGCGGATATAGGTCCGCACTTTTTCTGCTTCGTGCTCCTCCAGCGAACTGGAATGCGTTTTTTTCTCGGTCACCCCGACATGCGGCAGCGAATCGAGAATCGCTTTGCTCTTCACTTCCAGTTCCCTGGCGAGATCGTTGATTCGAACCTTACTCATCCGGCCTTTCTCTTCCCCGCGTTGTGCTAGGTCTTCATCGCAGCCTCACGGAGTCAATTAATTGGACTCGCACGCAAACGAACTTGACTGTGCGGGTCATCGTTATTCGTTTTTTTCGTGAGTCGCGCCCTCCTCGGGCACCGACTCGCCTTCGCTGGTTACGGATTCTGCTTCGGAAGGTGCAACTTCCTCGCCCGCGGCTTCGGTGGAGGCCTCTTCCGGAATGGCTTCCCCTTCGACACCCTCAGCCTGAACCGCGCCTTCGGCGTCCGGTTCCAGGCTGGCGAAGTAATTATTGACCGCGAGGCTGATTTTTTCCACCGTTTTGGGCCCGATGCCCTCAATGGCTTCGAGCTGTTCCGGGGTCATATCGGCCAGCGCTTCAACCGTAGTCACACCGGCAGCAGTCAGCTTCTCAAGCACACCCTCACCCAGCCCGGGAACGTTCTCGAGCGGCGTGGTAGCTTGGGGAGTCATGGCAGCCATCTGCTGCTCGACTTCCTGGCGCTTCTCTTCCTCACTCTTGATGTCGATCTTCCATCCGAGAAGCTTCGCTGCCAACCGCACGTTCTGCCCTTTCTTGCCAATGGCAAGGGAGAGCTGGCTGTCGTCAACCACCACTTCAAGATGCTTCTCCGAACTGTCGATCACAGTCACGCGACTGACCTTAGCCGGCTGCAACGCTTTCTCGGCAAACGTGACCGCATCCTCATGGAACTCGATGATGTCGATTTTCTCTCCGCGCAGTTCGCGGATGATCGACTGTACGCGCATGCCCTTCATGCCGACACAGGCACCAACGGCATCGACGTCTTTGTCTTTCGACATCACGGCGATCTTGGTGCGCTCACCGGCTTCCCGCGCGATAGCGCGGATGACGACGGTGCCGTCGTAAATTTCCGGAACTTCGGTCTGGAACAGATGCTGTACCAGCTCTGGCGCGGCACGCGAGACGACCACACCGGGGCCTTTCGAAGCTCGCTCCACACGGGCAATCACTACGCGCACACGCTCACCCACAGCAAACGACTCAAGCCGCGATTGCTCTTTGCGCGGCATGCGGGCTTCCGCCTTGCCGATGTCGAAGATCACATCCGGACCTTCGACGCGCTTTACCGTCGCGTTGACGATCTCGCCGACACGGCCGATGTACTCGTTGTAAACCGTGTCCCGCTCGGCCTCGCGAACCTTCTGGAAGATCACTTGTTTCGCTAGCTGAGCGGCGATGCGGCCGAGAATGCCGTCAATAGGCTTTGGAGTCAGCAGTTCTCCGCCAACTTCCAGGCTGGGATCGACGCGGTGTGCATCTTCCAGGGTGATCTGCAGGTTGGGATCTTCCACCTGCTCGGGCGTCTCTACGACGGTCTTCACCGCGAAGGCGCTGATCTTGCCGCTGTCTTTATCCAACTTCGCGCGGAAGTTTTCCTGCGATTTGTAGTGCTTGCGCGTCGCCATGACAATGGCATCTTCCACCGCACTCACCACAATCTGCGGATCGATTCCCTTTTCCCGGCTCACGCCTTCGATGATGTTGTAGAGCTCGCTAGCCATAAGAAATCAAAGTTTCAAGATTTTAGGGTTTCAACGTTTCAAGGTTGTTGTCTCTGAAACCTTGAAACTCTGAAACATGGAAACCCCTAGAATTCCGGTACCAGATTCGCCTTTTCTACGTTGGCGAAATCAATCTCAATCTTTTTGCCGGCCTGGTCGCCCATTTTCTTGCGCGACTTGTGACTGGCTACGCTCAAATCCAGCGTTAAGCGGCCGTCCTGAAAACTTTCCAGGCGGCCTTCAAAGTGCCGGTTATTGCTGACCGGCTCGCGCGTTGTCAACTTCACGCGGCTGCCAGTGAAGCGCTCGAAATCCGCAGCCTTCACCAGCTTTCTATCCAGACCCGGCGACGAAACTTCCAGCGTGTACGATCCCGGCATTACGTCTTCTACGTCGAGGATCGTGCCAAACTCGCGGCTGAAGTTCGCGCAATCTTCGTGCGTCACTCCAGCAAGCGGATCATTCCCTGCCGCTGGCTTATCGAGGAACACCCGCAGCATGCGAGCTTTGCCTCCACCAAGCAACTCGACGTCGAGGACTTCGAGCCCGCTGGAGGCTGCGACCCGGTCCGCTATATCTCGCACACGATCGACGTCAAGCGCCATGAATCCAATAACTTACTGGCGGATGGCTGCAACCACCGACGGGGCTCCAACTAAAAAGTGGGCTTGCGCCCACTGGTGTGCTTCGCCAAATGCCGGTACACAGCAGTCTTCAGTTTCTTAATATACGCCCGTGGTGGGTAAAAGACAAACGGGCGTAAGATCTCGCGGTCGAGTGAAAGGAACGCGAAAGACGAGCTTTCCAAGCGGCTTTTGGGCGACGGATTCTGAAATCGCTGGCGCCACAAGAGCGGGGCGCGACTGCGGGTTCGCGCTTCATGCAGAAAATTTTCAGTTTCTGGAGTTCTGCCAGAATTGCATGGATGGCGATTCGGGCGGCGGATTATCGTCTGAACCACTGCTTGATGCCTGAAAACCACTCCGTGACTGAAATCACAGAGGTACGGGACAGAAATCCGCCGAGACGGGGTTCTATGTGGAAGTAGGGATCGATGGGTCGCGCTAGTTTAGGCCCGTGTCCTGTCTACCGATCTAGTCGTTTCCAGCTGGCTCAGCGATAGGGCGCGGCACATCCTGGTGGGCAGGGAGGACTGTCGTTTCCGTAATGGGCACAACTGCGATTATGCGCGTTCCCTGCCCGATGGAGTGAATTTTTAAGGTCCCGCCTAGTAAGCGCAACCGCTCGCGCATCCCCCGAAGCCCTACACCAGCATGAGGCGATGATTCGAAGAGCTTCGCTCGCGGAATTCCCTTGCCCTTGTCTTCGATCTCGGCGGTGAGTGCAGCGCCTTCCAGGATGATGCGAATTGAGGCGGTGGCGCTCCCGCTGTGACGATGGATGTTGGTGAGGCATTCTTGTACGACTCTGAAGATCGACAGTTCTACATCAGAGGGGAGACGTCCAAATGATGTTGGGATATCAAGGCGGGTATCAATTTTGCTGCGTTCGGCGAATCCCGCAACATAGCAGTGGAGGGCGGACACGAGTCCGGCCTCATCCAGGAGCGGAGGATGAAGCAGGTGCGAGATCGTGCGAATCTCTTTTCGGATCTCTTCAATCAGAGCTGCATTCTCCCGGATGCACTTCGCGCCATCTGCACCCAGGTTCTTGGCCTCTGACTGAAGCAATGCATTATTGATGGCCAATGCGGCCACTAATTGCCCGACGCTATCGTGCAGTTCCCGCGCAATTCGCCGGCGTTCATGGTCGCGTAACAGGGTCATTTGGGCATTGAGCAATTCCAACTGCTGCGTCTTACGGCGCAACTCCAAAAATACCCTGACTTTGGCTCGAAGGAGTTCTGGAACGACTGGAACCGAGACATAGTCCACTGCGCCGTAGCGGTATCCTTTCAGTCGATCCAGGTCGGTGATGAGAACACCCGACACAAAAATGATGGGAATGGTTTGGAATCGGGGATGTTCATGGATCATTTGTGCGGCTTCGAAGCCGTCCATTCCCGACATACAAACATCCATCAAGACCAGGGAAATTTCGTTTTTGAGTAACCGCTCCAATCCCTCCATTCCTGACTGAGCTTTAATGAGGTTCTCACCCAGCTCACGGAGCATCACTTCATAGGTAAGCAGCTTGCCGGGATCGTCATCGATCAGCAAGATATTTGCCTTTTGGTCCACGCGGAAATCCCACCTCGATCGAGCTAGACAGGAATAGGCGAAGCCGTTGGGGCTTCGGGCGGTTCCTCCAGACATTGCACAAACTACCTAGGGTTGCACGGCGGTGGGTATACGGGAAATTCCCTATTCGCGAAGGGAGTTACTCTTGGCACCAATAGGCTAATGCACAATCTCGGGGTCATCCGTATGGTCCGCATCCTGTGTATTAGGAACCACATGGCGACGTCACAGATCTGCTCCATTTGCCTGATTTTTCCCCACTCTCTACAATGAAGGTTTACCCACATCTCTGTGGAATTCCGAGACATTTATGATTCATTTTCCCGTTCCTGAGGCTCTTACTTTCGACGACGTCCTGCTGCTGCCCGCGCGTTCTGATGTAATTCCAACCCAGGCGAGCACGCAAACTCAGCTCACGCGCAACATCAGCCTGAACATTCCAGTCGTTAGCGCAGCCATGGACACCGTCACGGAATCGCACATGGCGATCGCGCTTGCCCAGCAGGGTGGAATTGGCATCATCCATCGCAATCTATCCATCGAGCAGCAAGCCAACGAAGTTGATAAGGTCAAACGCTCGGAAAGCGGCATGATCGTCGACCCGGTCACGATGCATGCAACGGACAAGGTCAGCGATGCGCTTGAGGTTATGCGAAAGTACAAGATTTCCGGCGTACCGATCACGGAGCACGGAAAACTGGTCGGAATCCTTACCAACCGCGATCTGCGCTTCGAAACGCGCTTCGACATTCCCATCGACAGCGTAATGACCAAGAAGAATCTGATTACCGTTCCCGTAGGGACGACCCTGGAAGAAGCCGAGAAGATTCTTCATCAGCATCGTGTCGAAAAGCTTCTGGTTGTAGACAACCACTACAACCTGAAGGGCTTGATCACGGTCAAGGATATCCAGAAGAAATTGAAGTATCCCAACGCAGCCAAAGATTCACATGGACGGCTGCGCGTTGGGGCCGCGATCGGAGCCACGGGAGATTTTCTGGAGCGAGCGCAGGAACTAGCGGAAGCAAAAGTTGACGTGCTCGCCATCGACAGCGCGCACGGGCACTCCTCGAAGGTCCTTGAGGCGGTGAAGCTGGTGAAATCGAAACTGCCGGACGTCGAACTGCTGGCCGGCAACGTAGCCACTTTTGACGGCGCTTGTGAACTGGCTCGCGCCGGAGCAGATGGGATCAAGGTCGGGATCGGCCCGGGATCGATTTGCACGACACGTGTGGTGACCGGCGCGGGCGTTCCACAGATCACCGCGATTGCTGAAGCTTATCGTGCTACGAAAGACTCCGGTGTTCCGATCGTCGCCGACGGCGGCATCAAGTATTCCGGTGACATCACGAAGGCCCTGGCGGCGGGTGCCAGTTCGGCCATGATTGGATCACTTTTCGCAGGTACTGACGAAAGCCCTGGCGAACTGATTCTCTATCAAGGCCGCTCATTTAAGTCATATCGTGGGATGGGATCGCTGGGCGCCATGGCGCAAGGCTCAAGCGAGCGCTATTTTCAGAGTGCGAATGGCGATTCGTCGACGGCGGCCGCCGAAGGTGGGTCCAACCGCCTCGACAAACTTGTCCCGGAAGGCATCGAGGGACGAGTTCCATATCGCGGCTCGGTAGCCATGATCATTTACCAGATGGTTGGTGGACTAAGATCCGGGATGGGTTACTGCGGCTGTGCAACGATTCCGGAGCTCCTGCAGAAAACACGATTCGTACGTATCAGCGGTGCCGGCCTGCGCGAAAGCCATGTCCACGACGTCATGATCACCCGTGAAGCCCCGAACTATGCGATTGAATAAAATGCTGCTCATCCGAAGCTGCGGGTGCGCCTCTTCTCGTCGAAGTTGCGAGAAGCAGGAACTCGGATGCATTGGTCGTGCGGCGCTGCCTGCAGCAAGAGTGATGACCACTCATCGACCCCTTTGACTCGCGACCGGCACGAAATCATAAAAACATGGATCGCGCTGATCCTCTGGCTCATCGTCATTGCGATCGAGTCGACGACCTATCTCTCGTCCCATAACACGAGCCGATTTCTATATCCGCTAATGCACTTCCTGTTCGGGATCGACGAAGCGAGCTTTGAACCGTATCACGCGTTCCTGCGCAAATGTGGGCACGTGTTTGGATACGGACTGCTCAGCATTCTTTTGTTCCGCGCGTGGCGAGAGACGCTGCCCTCTTGGTCAGGCGCAAGATGGACGTTTCGGTGGGCCAATATCGCCGTGCTCGGGACGCTGCTGGTCGCGAGCCTCGACGAATGGCATCAGAGCTATCTGCCCTCTCGCACCGGAACAGTGCACGACGTCATTCTCGACACTTGCGCCGGGATCGCGGCCCAGCTCGCGATCTTTGTGATCTATCACCGGGCCGCGACTCAATCCTGAGGCGCGCCTCTACCTGTCAGACCTCTCGTTCCAGATGTACAGCTGGGGTGCACCCGTCCGTCTTGACCAGTGCAAGATCGATGAAGCCGGCCTAGCCGTACACGCGCGTTGTTACAGCTCTCGGCACACAGTGGCGGAAAAGTCTGATCGACGCCGAACTCCAGCTGCTTGCCATAATTCCCAGAACCCGCCTCAGCGCAAAATTCCCCTTGACCGGATCCCTTGATTAGCGTTACAACTTGTAACGCTACAATGACTAACACCAAGCCGCGTCGTCTAAAGAACCTGGGAGAAGTCGAAAAGAGCGTTATGGACTACATCTGGAGCCAAGGTCGGGTTACGGCTGAATCCTGCCGGGAAGCCCTGGCTTCGGCGCGGCCCATGAAGGATTCGACAATCCGCACCGTGCTTCGCCGGCTGGAAGAAAAGGGATTCGTCACGCACGAGGTGGAGGGCAGAACGTTTATCTACCGTGCTTCAGAACACCCGCAAAATGTGGCTGTCCGCGCGGTGAAGAACATCATCGATCGTTTCTGCGGTGGCTCAGTGGAAACGCTTGTGCTCGGCCTGGTTGAGAACGAAGTGCTCGACCATACGCAACTGCAACGCCTCGCGCGCAAGATAGCCGAACGGGACTCGAAAGTAACTGTCAGTGCGGAGAAGAAGGAGAGAAAGCCATGATAGAAGCGCTGGATCGTGTGTGCGCGGCTCTGGGATGGATATTGACCACGTCGGCGGTTCGCTCCTTTGCGCTCGCTGGAGTTGCTGCTGCGGGACTTGCCGCCTTTCGTTCCAGGACAACGTCAATCCGGCTTTTCACCTGGACTTCCGTGCTCTATGCAAGTCTTGCTGTGCCTATCCTCGCAGGCTTGCTGCCTCCTATGGAGGTGCGCTCGCCGGAGTTTGTGAAGCAGCGAATGACACCGATTCGGATAGTGAATGCGGGGAGACCGCAACCGGTGACGAGCTTTGCAAACCATTCCCCGGTCAGCCGTGAGCTAGAGTCGGCAGAAGACTACCGCATGGCTCTCGCCAATGAGGCAACGCCTGCGGCCCCGAACGTCAACTCGAGTAGTTCCACTGTTTCGCTGGCGCAGCACTGGAAGATGATTCCATCGGCGATCTATCTGCTGGTGACATTCTTCTTTCTGGCGCGATTCGCGGCAGGCATCGTATGTTCGCGGAAACTGCTGCGCGACTCAGAAACCGTCCGCGACCCGTTGGTTGTGGCGGAGTTCGCCTCAAGCGCGGGACATCGCGTTCCCCGCTTGGCGGCTTCCGACCGGATTTATGTTCCGTTGACCGTGGGCGCCTTTCGAGCGACGATTCTGCTCCCCCACAACTGGCGAGAATGGAAACGTGACAAACTCTATGCCGTGCTTACTCACGAACTGTCGCATGTCGAACGCCTTGATGCGCTGACACAAAGATGCGCGCTGCTGTATCGCGCAATTTTCTGGTTCAACCCGCTGGCATGGTGGCTGAACCGGCATCTCGCAACGCTTGCCGAGCAAGCCAGCGATGAAGCCGTCCTGTCGGGTGGCGCTGATCGCAAAAACTATGCGCGTACGTTGCTCGATTTCCTTCACGTACTACAAACGGCTCCCGGAAGGATACGCTTGGAAGGCGTGTCGCTGGCCAGAGCTGGTCAGGCTGAAGAAAGAGTCGAACGAATTCTCGATTGGAAAGGAACAGTGGCAATGGACATGAAAAAGTCTTTGGCGGCATTGATTCTTGTTCTCGCCATGCCGGTCGTTTATCTTGCAGCTGCGGTTCGTCCTGCTAATTCAAGTCCAGCGGTTGCGAAGGCTCACACGTCGCGGCAGGCTGCGCCTAATGCACCCCCGGCAGGCAGTGTCTCGGCGGCGGCTCCCACAGGCGGTGTGTCGGCGATCGCCCCGGTCGCGAGCGTGCCTTCGGTCGCGTCAGTCTCTCCTGTCGCACCGGTTGCGTCTGCCGTGGCGGCCATGCCGTCGAGTGCAGCGGCTGTGTTTGGACAGCATCATAGCTATAACAAGGGGTTCTCCTATGCCTACGGATTCGACGACGAAGAACGATTCGTAATTGTCTCGGGCAAAACCGACGCCTTCACTATGTCTGGATCGGCCCAGGACGCGCGTCATGTCGAGAAGCTCAAGAAGCAGATCACGGGTGACTTCATCTGGTTTCAGCGCGACGAGAAGTCGTACATCATCCGCGACCCGGCGACGGTCGATCGTGCCCGCGCGCTATGGGGTCCGCAAGAGGAACTCGGACGCAAACAGGAAGAACTCGGGAAACAGCAGGAAGAGCTTGGAAAGCAGCAGGAAGAACTGGGCAACAAGATGGAGCAGGTCCGGGTGAATGTACCGGACATGACGGCAGAACTGGATCGGCTCAGAGCAAAGCTGCAGAAACTTGGGCCGAGCGCCACGATGGAGCAGATCGGGGATCTTCAATCCGAAATCGGAGAACTGCAGAGCAAACTTGGAGACATTCAGTCCCACGCAGGCGAGCAACAAGGAAAACTGGGAGAACAGCAGGGAGCACTCGGCGAGAAACAGGGAAAGCTGGGCGAGCAGCAAGGCGAACTCGGCCGCCAGCAGGCCGAACTGGCGGAAAAGGCCACCCGCCAGATGAAAGAACTCCTTGACGAAGCGGTCAAGAACGGCAGGGCAAAGCCCGAAGAGGAGATCGTAAAGAATCCGCCGCTTTAGTGCGACGAAAACGCACTCAAAGTCTTACGGAAAGCCTCGCGCCTGACGGCCAACGACGGTCTTCAATACATTGCGTCGTACTTCGTCACAGCCCATTCCCCAGGCCTGTGTTCGAGAGTGAGGGTAAAGAGGCTTTGGTCAATGCCCGCTTGAGTTGGGCCCGCATTGCTAGGCCTCTGGCCCCGGTAACGGAGAACGACAAGGGGCGGTGCGTCTTCCCAATCCACCAATTCCCAGGAGAGCAGCGGATGGTCCCCTTCCTGTTTGCAGATGTAGCGGGCGTACTTTTTGTGATAATCGTGCTCCCATTTTTCGAGCAGCTCGTCACAGTGCCCATCGCGGAGCTCACGCAAGAATTTGTTGGCGGCCTTCTCGGTCGAACGGTCGCGCAGCGGATTCATTTTGATGGTGAGCGGCAATCCCGTTAGCGAGTCTTTCTCTTCGGACCGAGCGAGCACCGGCCCTTGATTGCTCAGCCACCACAAATAGCCGACGAACCCAAAAACAAGCAGGGCTCCGCTGCCGACAGCAATGCCAATCTGGGCTTTAGTGAAGGCCATTAGAGCAAGTGTAGGGAGAGCTCAGCTGGAGCGGCAAGATTACGAGCGTCAGACACGCTCGGACATGTACAAGTGGAGTCTTCGAGCGATCGCTCAGATCGGAATATTCTGCGCCGCCGGGTTGATCCGCAAAGCCATTTCAGGCGTAATACTTGCCTTTTGCAACATCAACGCCCCCGAGATAAACACTGGCATTCACCTTCTTGCTGATCCCCTTACCGCCTTCCACGGACAGCGCGCACGGCATTGCGCGACACAAAATGTCACGTCTTCCAGTCCCACGGACCCCGGCTCTAGCTTATACTTCGCCGCCAAGAATTGATCCTCGACTGGCAGGAGCCGATAGCGTTTCGTCGCCTGTAAGAAGCCGTATTCACATCGAACTCGATCATGTGAACCCTCCCTTTTGGCTTCGCTTTTTTTGAGCTCTTCCAGGTATCCCTCACCTGTTCCACTGTTAGGGGTCCGACTCGTCGCGCAGGGCTTTGTACGTGCTGTAGGTCTTCCACGTAGCGAGCGCTGCTGCGGCCTGGGCAATTCCCCAAAAGAGAGTTCTGCTTCCAAAGCGCCAAGCCGGTTTTTCCGATTGCCGCCAAAACAATCAAGGCGAGGTTCCACAACGCAAGTACGGTCAGTGTTCCAGCGGAGATGAGGATTACTTTCGGGTCACGGACGGTTCCCCACAGAATGCTTGACGTGCCGCAGGAGCGCAGCGTTTTGTCAAATACGCAGAACGCACCGGCAATCTGGAGTCGCTTTCGACGCTCCGGACTGTTCGCCATATTTCCTCCACGGTCAGAAGCTCGTTTTCGATTTTGTAGTTCCAGCTTCGCGGCGACAGTAGCGGGAGATTGTACTCCCGTGTCATTCGGCGCAACAGATGAAAAAAGAAAGGGACATGACCGAAGCCATGTCCCTAATGTCGCCGAGTTTAGAAAGCTCATTCTTTCTTCTCGCCACCCTCGGCCGGTTCTGTCGCAGCGCCTTCGGCCTGTGCCTGAGCTTCGGCCTCTTCCAGAGCCTTCTTGGCTTCGGCGGCCTTCTTGGCGCGGGCTTCGGCACGCTTTTCCTTTTTCTCGTCGAGAATCTTCTCGCTGCCGAGAAGTTCCAGAAAAGCCTTGTCGGCGCCATCACCTTTGTTCCACAGCGTGCGGATGATGCGCGTGTATCCGCCGTTGCGATCGCCGAAGCGTGGGCCGACAGTGTCGAACAGTTTCACGACGGCTTCGTCGGTCATCAGGTAGCCAGCGGCCTGCCGGCGCGCAGAAAGATCACCGCGCTTGCCGAGCGTGATCATCTTCTCGACCAGCGGGCGCGCTGCTTTGGCCTTGGGAACGGTCGTCTCGACGCGCTCCTCCAGGATCACCGAGGTGACCAGGTTGCGCAGCAGCGAGCGCCGGTGCGCGGTGTTTCGTCCGAGTTTGTATCCTGCAACTTTGTGACGCATGAGAAACCCTCAGCTTCTAGCCACTAGCTCTTAGCTTCCAGCTCAAAATCAAAACCTTCTGGCTTGAGGACGACCCGACGTCCGAGAGGCGGAAGCCGGGCGCCGAAAGCCGGTTTACAGCTGGTCGTCCGGTCCGTAGGCGGACGCGGGCAACGGTACGTTCGAAGTCGGACCGGGAACGGCATTGCCGTGCTCATCGATCTTCATACCGAGACTCAGTCCCATCGATGAGAGAATCTCTTTGATCTCGTTCAGCGACTTGCGGCCGAAATTCTTGGTCTTCAGCATTTCGGCTTCGGTCTTCTGCACGAGCTCGCCGATCGTCTGGATATTTGCGTTCTTCAGGCAGTTGTAGCTGCGCACCGAAAGCTCCAGCTCTTCGACCGAGCGATTGAGATTCTCGTTGTGAATCTCGGGTTTGCGATCATCGCTTGCCGACGTACCAGTCTCGATTTCTTCCTCGAAGTTGATGAAGATGTTCATGTGGTCCTTCAGCAGCTTCGCCGCCAGGCCGATCGAATCGGCCGGCGTGATGGAGCCATTGGTCCAGACTTCGAGGGTAAGTTTGTCGTAGTCGGTAATCTGTCCGAGACGCGCAGCCTCGACGGTGTAATTGCACTTGCGTACGGGCGAGTGGACGGAATCGATTGGAATGAAACCGATGCCGAGATCCTCGTCAAAGTTCTTGTCGGCGGAAACGTAGCCGCGACCGCGCTTCAAGCGCATTTCCATGTCGAGCTTGCCGCCCTCGCTAACCGTCGCAATGTATACGTCTTTGTCGAGAACTTCGACGTCGCCATCGGCCTCGATCATGCCGCTCGTGACCACGCCAGACTGATCCGCACGAAGGTAGATCGCCTTCGGCGCATCGCCGGCGAGCTTGAACGGAATCTGCTTCAGGTTGAGGATGATGTCGGTCGCGTCCTCGACCACGCCGGGGATCGACTGGAATTCGTGCAGCACTCCTTCCATCTTGACTGCGGTGACGGCCGCACCTTCGATCGAGCTCAGCAGCACACGACGCAGGGCGTTGCCCACGGTCGTGCCGAAGCCGCGCTCAAAGGGCTGCGCCCAGAAGATGCCGTACTTGTCGGTGAGGGTGGAGGTGTCAACTGCGAGTCGTTTCGGTTTCTGAAAACCCTTCCAAAGCATGTGTTTCTCCTTCGGCCGTTTGGCTCAGCGTAAGCTCCCTGAACCGGTCCGGGTTCAGGTCAGGCGCTCACGCAGGCTGATCTGGCTCGAATGTAATGGACCGAGATTGTTGAGACGTACCTTGTTACGTCTCTCTTGCCACAAAACCTTACCCTTCCGGTGCGCTGACAACGATCACTGCCGATACCAGCAGAGACGTTGCAAGCAAAGTCTCTACTTACTATATAGTTCGACGATCAGCTGTTCGTTCACCGGCAGCTGAATATCCTCGCGCTTGGGCAGATTCAACACCCGAGCTTTGTAATTGTCGCGATCTACTTCCAGCCAACTGGGCAGCGTCGAGTGAGTTGCGAATTCCTTCGCCGCCTCGAGTACCGTGAGTTTCTTGCTGTTCTCACGAATTGAAATTTCTTCGCCCGCGCTGACTTCGTACGACGGGATGTTGACCTTACGGTTGTCTACAGCGACGTGTCCGTGACGCACCAACTGCCGGGCCTGGCGACGGGACTGCGCGAACCCGAGGCGGAACACGACGTTGTCCAAACGCCGCTCCAGCTGTTGCAACAGCTTCTCGCCGGTCACGCCCTTGGAGCGCGCGGCCTTCTCGAAGTAGTTGCGGAACTGACCTTCCTGGGTGAAGTAAATGCGCTTCGCTTTCTGCTTTTCACGCAACTGCAGACCGTAGCCCACGATCTTGGCTTTGCGGTCTTTCCCATGTTGTCCGGGAGCGAAGTTGCGCTTCTCGATAGGACATTTATCGCTGAAGCACTTTGCGCCTTTGAGGAACAGCTTCATGCCCTCACGGCGGCATAGACGACACACTGCATCGGTATAACGTGCCAAGTTTCTTCTCCTTTAGATGACCGGTTTACAGGTTTGGCTTCACCCTTCGTCCCGGACGAAAATCAGGGTCTAGGGCCAGTCGGTATGGCTGATCCCCAGCCCCTAACCGCTAGTCCCTTGTTTATACTCTGCGTCTCTTCGGCGGCCGGCAGCCATTGTGCGGAATCGGCGTGACGTCACGAATCGAGCGCACTTCGATTCCAGCAGCTGCCAACGCACGGACGGCGGACTCGCGGCCCGATCCTGGACCGCTGACGCGAACGTCCACGCTGCGCACACCGTGATCGCGAGCCATGTTGGCGGCATTCGATGCGGCCTGCTGCGCGGCAAACGGAGTACCCTTGCGCGATCCGCGAAATCCCAGCGATCCTGAACTCTTCCACGACAGAACGTTGCCGTTCATGTCGGAGATGGTCACGATCGTGTTATTGAAGGACGCCTGGATAAATGCCACCCCATGCGGCACATGCTTGCGCTCCTTCTTTTTGAAGGTTTTCTTTTTGCCTTTTTTCTCCGGCGCGGCGCCTGTGCCGCCCGCTGCTGCTGGTTTAGCCATAGAACCTCAAGTTTTCACAGTTTCAAGGTTTCAAAGTTTCAAGGTTCTTACTTTTGAAACCTTGAAACTTTGTCCTTTTGAAACTTGCCTTTTATGTTTTCGCCGTCGACTTCTTCTTCTGCGCGACCGTTCCTTTGCGCGGTCCTTTGCGGGTACGCGCATTGGTATGCGTGCGCTGTCCGCGAACCGGCAGGTTTCGGCGATGGCGGAATCCGCGGTAGGAGCCGATTTCGATGAGCCGCTTGATGTTCATCGAAACTTCCTTGCGCAGATCGCCTTCCACCAGTCCCTCGGCCTCAATGACCGTACGGATGCGGTTGACCTCTTCTTCGCCGAGGTCGGAAACCTTCTTCATCGGATCGACCTTCGCCTCATCGAGAATGCGTCCCGCGCGCGGGTGGCCGATCCCATAGATATAGGTCAGCGCAATGTTGATGTGCTTCTGGCGGGGAAGATCCACGCCTGCAATACGTGCCATTGTTCCTAAGCCTCCACAGCTTGCCCTCTAGTAGCTTCCAGCTAGAAGCTCTTATCCTTGGCGCTGTTTATGTTTCGAATTCACGCAGATCACCCGAACCACGCCCTTGCGGTGGATGATCTTGCACTTGTCGCAAATCTTCTTGACTGATGCTCGTACCTTCATAAGACGAATTCCCAGTTGCCGTGGCCGGTTGCCAGTGTGCCATCGGGCTTCGCCCGACCGGACAGCCCCTTCGACTGCGCTCAGGGCAGGCGAGGCGGCCGTCCCTACTAGATCATTTGTACCGATAGACGATTCTTCCGCGATTCAGGTCGTACGGCGAAAGTTCTACCGCGACTTTGTCCCCTGGCAGAATGCGGATGAAATTCTTGCGCATCTTTCCCGAGACATGCGCGAGCACCTGATGCTTGTTTTCCAGTTCAACCCGGAACATCGCATTCGGCAGCGGTTCCAGCACCGTTGCCATGACTTCAATCGCGTCTTCTTTGCTCATGCACCCCTTAGCTATCAGCTCTCAGCTTTTTCCGAAAGCTGAGAGCTGAAAGCAGAAAGCTCTATTGCGTTAATATGACCGGCCCATCTTTCGTCACTGCCACGCAATGCTCGAAGTGAGCGCTAAAACTTCCGTCTGCGGTCACTGCTGTCCACTTATCGCCCAACACTCGCGTCTCCGGCTTGCCGTAATTCACCATCGGTTCAATCGCGAGCACCATTCCCTCGCGCAACCGGGCGCCATGTCCGCGATTCCCGAAGTTGGGAACTTGTGGCTCTTCATGCAACCGCGTCCCGATGCCGTGTCCAACGAATTCGCGTACGACACTGAATCCAGCGGCTTCCACATGCTCCTGCACGGCTGCGCCGACGTCGCCGATCGAATTCCCGATTCGCGCCTGCTCAATTCCGCGATACAGCGAAGCCTCGGTAACTTCCAGCAGTTTCTTCAACTCCGGCTTCAGCCCGTCTCCAACCGGGACTGTGATTGCGGCGTCGCCATAGTATCCATCCAGCACAACACCGCAATCGATCGAAACGATGTCCCCCTCTTTCAGCATTCGCTTCTCCGAGGGAATTCCGTGCACAATCTCTTCATTCACCGACGTACATAGTACGCATGGATAATCGTAGTACCCCTTGAACGCCGGTTTGGCTCCGAGCTCCTCGATCTTCGTCTCGGCTGCCCGCTCTAAATCCATGGTTGTAACGCCGGGCTTGACCAGTACCTTCACATGATCGAGCACCTGACGCACGATGTGGCCGCTGCGCCGCATCTTCTCGATCTCATTCACCGACTTACAAACTATCGCCATGCTTGTTTCTTACGCGCAATGATCTTCCAGGATCCGGAGAATCTGCGCCGTTACCTCGTCGACCGGCAAATCGGCATTTACCGAAATCAGCCGCCCCGTCTGCTCGTAATAGTCCGCCACAGGACGAGTTTGCTCCTGGTACGCCGTAAGTCGCGGCTGAATGACTTCCAACCGGTCATCGTTGCGGGTCACCAGCCTGGTCGCGTGAGACAGGTCGCACAACTCATCCACGCGCGGCGGCTGAAAGTAGACGTTATAGATCCGTCCACAGGTGGGACAAGAACGTCGCCCGGTAATTCGGAGCAATAACTGATTATAGTCGACGTCCAACCGTACCACAATCGGCCACGCTCGCGTCGGATGGGTTTTGTCAAAGAGCTCGGCCTCGAGTAGCGCATCGAGCCACCCGGCCTGGGCTGCAGTCCGGGGGAAACCGTCGAGTACGTAGCCGCGCTGGCAGTCGGGCAGCTTCAGCCGGTCGCGCACCATATTGCAAACCAAATCGTCGGAAACCAGCTCGCCGCGCGCCATCGCGGCCTTGGCCGCCATGCCAAGTTCGGTCCCCTGTGCAACGTGTTCCCGCAGCAGATCACCCGTTGAAATCTGCGGAACACCGTAGTGTTCCATGATTCGCTTGGATTGAGTGCCCTTTCCGGCACCCGGCGGTCCAAGCAGCACCACGGGACCCACTGCACACGAGGTTTCCTGCGCCATCGGCTGGCCAGAGCCTCCCGACCTCAATCTCCCCGACCGTCGTCGTGGACCGCCGAGGTGCAGCAACCCCACTTTCGCCAACAAGCGCCGCAAAGTTACCAGCGGCGTCCGCGGATCCGGCCGCTCCGCGGCGTAAATCCGTCGTAGTGGCGCATGATCAACTGCGCCTCGATCTGCGTCACGGTATCCATTGCCACGCCGACTACGATTAACAACGATGTACCGCCGAAGTAGAAGGTCACACCCAAGCCATTGGTCACCCACGTGGGCAGATTCTCGAAGAAGCGCCCGATCGGACCCCAAAGGTGGTTGAGGTGAATTCCAGTAATCATCCACTCCGGAATAAACGAAATGACAATCAGGTACAGCGCGCCGACCAGCGTGATGCGAGTCAGTACTTCGTTGATGAAATCCGCGGTCCGGCGGCCTGGACGAATCCCCGGAATAAACCCGCCATACTTTCGCATGTTGTCTGCGACTTCGCTCGGATTGAACACGATCGAAACGTAGAAATACGCGAAGAAAATGATGCCCAGCCCGTACAACAAGGCGTATAGCGGTTCTCCCCAACGGATCGCGTCAAATAACGGTCCGAAATAACGGTTATTCCGCAGCCCGTAACCGATCGTTTGCGGCAACGTCAGAATCGAAGAGGCAAAGATCACCGGCATCACGCCGCCCGCGTTGACGCGCAGCGGTAGATGGGTCGACTGTCCGCCCATGACCTTGCGGCCAACGACACGTTTCGCATACTGCACGGGTATTCGCCGCTCACTTCGCTCGACGTAGACAATGAACGCGACCACGGCGATCATGAAGACCAGCAATCCGCCCATAATGACCGGCGTAAGGGGACCGAGAGAACCGTTCTTGGCTTTGTCGATCAACTCAACGGCCCCGCGGGGCAGACCCACAACGATGCCGGCGAAAATTAGCAGCGACATTCCGTTGCCGACGCCGCGCTCGGTAATCTGCTCGCCGAGCCACATGATGAACGCGCTGCCCGTAGTGAGGGTCAGCATCGTCATGAGCTTGAAGCCGATTCCGGGATCGAGCGCGAACCCGCCCTTCTCCAGCCCATAGGCGATTCCCAACGACTGTACCGCGCTCAGAATGACCGTGATGTAACGCGTCCACTGCGTAATCTTTTTGCGGCCGAGTTCGCCTTCTTTTTGGAGCTTAGCCAGCGGCTCGTACACCACCGTCAGCAACTGCAGGATGATCGACGCCGTGATGTACGGCATGATCCCCAAGGCGAAAATCGTCATGCGCCGGAGTTGGCCGCCGGAGAACAAATCCACGAATCCCAGCAGCGAGCCACCGGTTGTACCCTGAGTAAAGAACTGCTCCAGCTTGGCTGTATCGATTCCTGGTGTCGGCAGGTGCCCGCCTAACCGGTACACGAACAGCATGGCAAGAGTAAAGATAATCCGCTTGCGCAGATCCGGAATCCGAAAGATGTTCGTCAGCTTCTCCAGCATTACTGCAAGACCTCGACCTTGCCGCCTGCCTTGGTGATTTTTTCCTGTGCCGACTTGGAAAACTTGTGTGCGCTCACTGTGAGAGCCACGGTCAGTTCGCCATCACCCAAAACCTTCACCGGATGCTTCGTCTTGATTACACCCGCCCGGCGCAGCACGTCGGGATTGATTGTTGTTTCGCCCAATTCCGCCAGCCGCTCCAGGCTCACGATGTTGAATTCCTTGCGGAAGATGTTCGTGAATCCGCGTTTCGGCAACCGGCGATGCAGCGGCATCTGGCCGCCTTCAAATCCGCGGATCATGCGCGAACCGCTGCGCGAACGCTGCCCTTTGTGCCCACGGGTCGAGGTCTTGCCCATGCCCGAGCCCATACCGCGGCCCACGCGCTTCCGCTTCTCGGTTGCTTTCTTCGGTCTGTGAATGTTCGATAAGTTCATTTCTTCTTCTCGTAGAGACGTTGATTGCCACGTCTCTTCCTGCCACAAGCAAGCCTGCTCACCCCAGAGACGTAGCCAGCTACGTCTCTACGAAACCCTATTCGACAACCTCAATCAAATGCGGCACCTTCGCCACCATGCCGCGAATGGCCGCCGTATCCGGCCGCTCAATCACCTGGTTCAGCCGGGTGAAACCCAGGCCCTTGATTACCAGTTTCTGCTTTTCCGGGGCACAAATCGCGGACCGAACCCATTTCAACTGGATCTTTCCGCCGCCCGAATTCGATTTCTTTGCCGTCATTTCTGAACCTCAGTGGCCGGTGATCATTGTTCAGCGGCCAGTCAAATCTTGATTTCTTATTGGCCACTGGTCGCTGACCACTGGCCACTCGCTTCTAAAGCTCTTCCGCGACCTTGCCGCGCAGGCTCGCCACGCTCTCTTTGTTCTTCAACTGCTTCAGAGCGTCAAATGTCGCCTTGATCACGTTATGTGGATTCGTCGTGCCTATGGATTTGGTGAGAACGTTCTGCACGCCTGCCGACGTCATCACCGCACGTACGGCGCCGCCTGCGATCACGCCAGTTCCTTCCGGCGCCGGCTTCAGCAGAACCTTGCCCGACCCGTAGCGGCCCAACACCAAGTGCGCAATGCTGGTCTGGGTGAGATTTACCTTCATCAGGTTCTTCTTGGCGGACTCAATTCCCTTGCGGATCGCCTGCGGCACTTCCTTCGCCTTGCCGGATCCGTAGCCAACCACTCCGGCGGCCGGATCGCCGACCACCACTAGCGCGGCAAACGAAAGATTCTTTCCGCCCTTGACCACCTTGGTCACGCGGTTAATGGCCACCACCTGATCCTTCAGCTGGTACGCCCCTGCATCGAGTTTCCTGATCACTGTTGGCATTCGTAAACCTAGCCTTTAGCTATTAGCTGTTGGCTCTAGCTTCGAGCTCTAGCGAAACGCTAAGAGCCAAAAGCCAGAAGCTGCTGTTAGAACTGCAATCCCGCTTCCCGGGCCGCGTCGGCCAGCGCCTTCACGCGCCCGTGATAAATGTATCCGCCGCGGTCGAATACAACCTTGGTCACACCCTTCGCCTTGGCGCGCTCGGCAATGGTCTTGCCCACCGCTTTTGCCGAGGCGACGTTCCCGCCGCTGCGCCGCTCTTCCTTATTGCCTTCCGCGGTGCTGGCGGCAACCAGCGTCTTACCGGTCAGATCGTCGATGACCTGCACGTAGATGTGATTTAGCGAGCGGTAGACATTCAGACGCGGCCGCTCCGTCGTGCCCTGCAACTTCTTGCGAATACGGTCGTGACTGAACCCACGTTTCTTGTTCTTAGAAATTTTCGTCAGCATGATTAAAGCTCTCAGCTCTCCGCCGTCAGGCAACGAGTCTTCCTGAAGCCCGATGCCTCACGCCCGCTTTATTTCGCTCCCGTCTTTCCCACTTTTTTCTTCAAGCGTTCGCCGACATAGCGCACGCCCTTGTTCTTGTACGGATCGGGTGGACGCAATGCCCGCATTTCCGCCGCAACCTGTCCGACCTTTTGCCGGTCAATTCCGGTCAGGCTGATACGAGTCTGCTTGGGATCGATCGCCGCGTCCACGCCAGTGGGCAACGGAAACTCAATGGGGTGGGAGAATCCCAGGTTGAACACCACCATGGTCTTGCCCTTCATCTCGGCACGGTACCCAATGCCGACGATTTCCAGTTCCCGCGTCCAACCTCGGGTCACGCCTTCAACGGCGTTGTTGACCAGCGCTCGCGCCAGTCCGTGCACGGCCGCCTGCGAATCGTTTTCGCGAATCGCGACCAGATGCCCGTCCTTCTGCTCGACCTTGATTCCGGCCGGCAGTGGAGTGTCAACCCGCCCTTTCGGCCCTTGCACAAGGACCGTATTGCCTTCCACTTTGATCGTGACCCCCTTGGGAATCGCAATCGGCTTTTTTCCAATTCGTGACATAGTAGCTCTTAGCCTTTAGCTCTTTGCCTAGCTGAAAACAATTCGTGCCAGCTCAGGCGACGCAATCAACTCAGTGAACCGCAGGTTCTAGCTAAAAGCCAGGAGCTAATAGCTAAGAGCTGCGTTTAATAAATCTCGCAAAGCAACTCGCCGCCGACGCCTTCCTTGCGCGCCTGACGTCCGGTCATGACCCCTCGCGGGGTAGTGAGGATGTTGATTCCCATCCCGCCGAGCACGCGGGGAATCTCCGAGCGCCGCACATACACACGGCATCCCGGGCGCGAAACGCGCTCCGCCTTCGAGATGGCAGCCTCGTTATTGGCGCCGTACTTCAGGTAAACCCGGATGATCTTGTGGCCCTCTTCCTCGGTCGCCTTGTAATTGGAGATATAGCCCTCTTCTTTCAGGATGCGGGCAATCTCCAGCTTCAACCGGGAAGCCGGAATATCCACCTTCTGGTGCCGGGCCTGGAGTGCGTTGCGCACTCGCGTCAGCATGTCTGCGACCGGATCGGTCAACCTCATTGTCTGCTTCTCCTTGAGCCACCCGTTCGCTCCGCGTCCAGCGGAGAACCTGCAGCGGCGTGTTGCATCAATCGTTCGTCATCGGTTGTTTGTCATTGACTTACTCGCCGTGCCGTTTGCAAACGACAGCGACCAAACAATGGACTTTACCAGGATGACTTCGAAACCCCTGGAATCTCCCCGCGCAGCGCCAGCTGGCGGAAACACAAGCGGCAAATGCCAAACTTCCGCAGATACGCTCGCGGACGTCCGCACAGTTTGCAGCGGTTGTGCTTGCGCGTGGAGAACTTGGGTTTTCTCGCGTCCTTGACTCTCTTTGCTGTAGTAGCCATTCAATCCTTGTACGCCTTTGAAACTTTGAAAAACTAAACTTTGAGGCCTAGGCCCTAAACGGCATCCCCATATGCTTCAGCAACGACCGCGCCTGATTGTCATTCTGCGCCGTCGTCACAATGGTTACATTCATGCCCTTCAGCTTGTCGACCTTTGCGTAATCGATCTCCGGAAAAATCAGCTGATCATGCAATCCCAGCGTGTAATTCCCGCGCCCATCGAACGATTTCGTCGAAACCCCACGGAAGTCACGCACACGAGGTAGAACGATATTTACCAGCCGATCGAGGAATTCGTACATGCGATCGCCACGCAGTGTGACCATTGTGCCGATCGACTGTCCCTGGCGCACCTTGAAAGCCGCGATCGACTTTTTTGCCCGGGTCACGACCGGCCGCTGTCCGGTAATCTGCCCTAATTCATTCACCGCCGGATCGAGGACCTTCGCGTTCTGCGTCGCCTCGCCGACACCCATGTTGACAACGATCTTGTGGAGTCGCGGAACCGCCATCGGATTTTCAAGCTCCAGCTCTTTCAACAAAGCCGGAGCGACTTCCTTCTCAAAACGCACCCGTAGGCGAGGCCTCTCCTTGGCGCTGTGCCGCGCCTGTTCCGGAGCCTTCTGCTCTTGCGGCACCGCTTCCTTCTGTCCTTTTTTCTCTTTTGCCATGTCTCTTCAACTTCCTGTCACGGGTTCGGACTGGTCACCGGTTCGTGAGAATTTGCTGACAGCTGAGAGCTGACAGCTGACAGCTACTTATCTAATGTGGTCCCGCATTTCCTGCACACGCGCACTTTCCGATCGCCGCGGACTTCGTGCCCAATCCGAACCGGTCCGCACGTCGGACAAATCAGCTGCACGTTCGAAATCGCAATGCGGCTCTCCTGTTCTGCGATGCCGCCTTTGATATTCCGCTGCGGATTCGGGCGCACGTGCTTCTTCACCATCATCACGTGCTCGACGAGAAGTTTCGCATCATTCGGAAACACGCGGAGCACGCGTCCTTCCTTGCCCTTGTCCCGTCCGGTGATCACCTTCACGGTGTCGTTCCGCCGAATATCTACTCGCTTGTGCGCAGTCGTTGCTATAGCCATATCGAATCCAGGTTTCAAAGTTTCAAGGTTTCAACGTTGCTCGGTAGTCAAAGCTCGGGGAGTTCAAAGCACCTTGAGACTTTGAAACTCTGAAACTTTGAAACCTGCTCCTAGATGACTTCCGGAGCCAGCGAAACAATCTTCAAAAACTTTTTCTCTCTCAGCTCTCTTGCCACCGGACCGAACACGCGCGTTCCAACAGGCTCGCCTGCTTCATTGATCAACACTGCGGCATTCTGATCGAACCGGATATAAGTCCCATCCCGGCGCCGGTGCTCTTTGCGTGTCCGCACGATCACAGCTTTGACCACCTTGCCCTTTTGCACCTGCCCGTCGGGAGACGATTCTTTGACCGCGGCCGTAACCACATCGCCCAGATCAGCATTCAGACCGGTCGAACCGCCGAGCGGCAGAATCATCTGCAGCTTGCGCGCGCCGGAATTATCGGCGACGTCCAGCATCGATCTCATCATCACAGCCATGGCGTCAATCTCCTTTCATGCTTCGTCGTCCAGGACGAATCTAGCTCGCCGCTTCCACCGGCGCTTCCGGCAGCAGCGCCGCCTTGCGCACAATGTCTTTCAATCTCCACCGCTTCAGTTTCGACAGCGGACGTGTCTCTTCGATCCGCACCAGATCGCCGACGTGCGCCAGATTGGTCTCGTCGTGTGCATAGAACTTCTTGTTGCGCGCGATTACGCGTCCGTAGAACGGATGTGCCTTCTTGCGCGTCACCTGCACGACGATGGTCTTATGCATCTTGTTCGAGACGACTTCGCCCACCACTTCCTTGCGGCGGCCCTGCGCCTTCTGTGTCGTTTCCGCCATTATTTCTTCTCCGTAGCAGCTGCGCGCTGGCGCTCACCCAGGATCGTCTTCACGCGGGCAATGTCCTTGCGCAACCCGCGAATCTTTTTCAGGCTCTCGGACTGCCCCATGTTCATCTGGAACTTCAGCTTGAACAACTGGTCCGCGAGATCCTTCTCCTGATGGCTCAGCTCAACGTCGGTTAAGTTTCGAATTTTGTCGACCTTCATAATTAAGCTCTCGGCTCTTAGCTCTTAGCTTTCAGCTCTCAGTGACCGTCGCTTTTGCCGATCGATGACGGCTGAAGCTGATAACGGGCTCTAGTGCGCTCCCTCACGCGTGACTAATTGCGTGCGCAGTGCCAGCTTGTGCGACGCCAGCCGCATCGCTTCGCTTGCTTCCTGGAGCGATACCCCTTCCATCTCAAACAGAATCTTCCCGGGTTTCACCACGGCAACCCAGTGATCCGGCGCGCCCTTACCCTTACCCATACGGGTTTCAGCTGGCTTCTTCGTGACCGGCTTGTCGGGGAACACGCGTATCCAGATCTTGCCGCCGCGCTTTACGAAACGCGTCATCGCCACGCGGCTGGCTTCGATTTGACGATCCGTCACCCAACCCGGCTCAAGGACCTTCAATCCGAAATCGCCAAACGACAGCGTCGAACCGCGCCACGCCTTGCCGGTCATGCGCCCGCGCTGCTGTTTCCGATACTTCACTTTCTTTGGCATTAACATAACGAATCTTCCTGGCGACGTTGCTGCAACGTCTCGCTCTTACCACAAAATCCTAGGTGTGTCGGCAGGAGACGTAGCTAGCTACGTCTCTGGGAAATCTAGAATCCGCCTGCTGCGACCTGCTGCTGTCCTTCGCGCTTTTTCTGCTGCAAGATCTCGCCCTTGTACACCCAGCACTTCACGCCGATCACGCCGTAGGTTGTACGTGCCTCGCTGAATCCGAAATCGATGTCCGCGCGTAACGTATGCAGCGGAAGACGTCCCTGCAGATACCATTCCGAACGCGCGATTTCATTTCCATTCAAGCGTCCGCTCACGCGAACCTTGATGCCTTTGCAACCGAAACGCAGCGCCGAATCCACCGCCTTACGCATCGCACGGCGGAAGCCGACCCGCTTTTCCAACTGCAGGGCAATCGATTCCGACACTAACTGGGCGTCGAGTTCAGGCTTATGCACTTCCTGGATGTCGACGAAAATATCCTTGCCGTCGGTGCGTTTTTGCAGCTCCGCCTTCAGCCTGTCGATTTCCGCGCCCTTGCGCCCGATGATGATCCCGGGGCGCGCCGTTTTGATAATGATGCGCAGCTTGTTACCAGGACGCTCAATCTCAATTGCGCTGACGCCCGCCGACTTGAGCTTTTCCTTCAGTTCATTCTTCAGCTTCACATCTTCATGCAACTGTTTGTCGTAGTCCCGCTCCGCAAACCAGCGCGACTTCCACGGCTTCGTAAACCCAAGCCGGAACCCGTAAGGATGGACTTTTTGTCCCATTGCTTCTCCTAAATCAAACCTGTGTGCTGCGGACGCCCACGCCCGCAACTCTGCCCTATTTCGCGACCGCCTTGTTCTTTCCAGACTTCGCAGCCGGAGCCCTCCGCCGGGTCTTCGCCGCAGCCGGAGCCACCGCGTCTTCCTCACCAACAACGGTTGCGACAGACTCACCGTTCTTGCCGCGCTCGGCCAGCACCAACTCGATATGGGCGATACGCCGCTGATACCGATACGCGCGCCCTTGCGGTGCCGGGCGAATCCGCTTCATGCGTGGTCCGTCGTTCGCCACTGCGCGCTTGACGTACAGGTTGTCGATCTCGACATCCAACCCCTTCTCGGTAGTGAGAAAGTTAGCGTTGTCGAGCGCCGACTGCAGCAGCTTGCCCACATGCTCCGCTACGCGCTTCTTGGTGAACAGCAACGTGTTGCGCGCATCTTCCACACGGCGGCCCTTGATCAGATCCAGCACCAAACGCGCCTTCTGTGGCGAAACCCGCAAAAACTTCTTTTCCGCTCGAAATTCCATGTTTTCTTCTCAGCTTTTAGCTCTCAGCTGTTAGCTCCTAGCGAAAGGCCAAAAGCTAATGGCTGATCGCTCCTTTTATGCCTTCGGTGCTGGCGCAGCTGGAGCCGCACCCGCCGGGGCCGGTGCTCCTGGTCCACCTGGGATGCCTGCCGGCTTCGCCGCCACTTCCGTCGCCGCCTTCATCGAGTGTCCCTTGAAGGTGCGCGTGAAGCTGAACTCGCCCAGTTTGTGTCCCACCATGTTCTCGGTCACATACACCGGGATAAATTTCTTCCCGTTGTGCACCGCGATCGTGTGTCCCACCATTTCCGGCACGACCGTTGACCGCCGCGACCACGTGCGCAACACTTTCTTCTCGTTGCGCGAATTCATCTGCTCGACTCGCGTCTGCAGGAAGCCATCGACGAATGCGCCCTTCTTTGTTGAACGCGCCATAAAATTCAGCTCTCAGCTTTCAGCCGTCAGCTCTCAGCTAACAGCTCGTTAAACTTTGTCATCCTCAACACGCGCAAAGCGCGTGTGAAGGACCTTCCATCACTTTCACCGGCCACCGCCGTCAAAAAGACGGCAATCAATGCCGGTCGGCTACTTACCCCGACGGCTCACGATGAATTTATCCGTGCGCTTGTTGTTCCGCGTCTTGTACCCTCTCGTGGGCTGACCCCAAGGGGTCACCGGATGCCGTCCGCCGGAAGTCTTTCCTTCACCACCGCCATGCGGATGGTCGACCGGGTTCATCGACACGCCGCGATTATGGGGACGCCACCCCAACCATCGTGATCGCCCGGCCTTGCCGATCGTCACGTTCTCGTGATCGATGTTGCCGACCTGCCCGATTGTGGCCATGCAGTCCTGCGATACCTTGCGCGTCTCGCCCGAAGGCAGCTTCACCAGCGCGTAGTCCGATTCCTTGGCCACGAGCTGCGCCGATCCGCCCGCCGAACGCACCATCTGCGCGCCCTTTCCAGGCTTGAGCTCAATATTGTGAATCACCGTGCCTGGCGGAATGTTCCGCAGGGGCAGCGCGTTGCCCACAAGGATGTCGGCATCAGGCCCGCTAACTACTTTCTGTCCAACCTTGAGCCCATCCGGCTGCAGGATATATCGCTTTTCGCCATCCGCATACGCCAGCAATGCAATTCGCGAAGAACGGTTGGGATCGTACTCGATTGTCTGCACCGTCGCGGCAATCCCGACCTTGTCGCGCTTGAAGTCGATGATGCGCAGCTTCCGCTTGTGCCCGCCACCGATGAAGCGCATGGTGATGTCGCCCGAGTTCCGGCGTCCGCCGGTGCGCTGCTTCGGTTCCACCAGTGGCTTATGCGGATTCTTCGTCGTGATGTCATCATTGACGATCGTCGTGCGATACCGCAGCGTCTGCGTCGTCGGTCTATATGTCTTAATCGGCATAATCAGCTCTTCTCGTAGAGACGTTGCGGGCAACGTCTCCTCTTGCCATCTGCAGGCCTGCCTGCACTCGCAGAGACGTAGCAAGGTACGTCTCTACCACTTCGTTCCTTACAAATTCTGTGCGTACTCGGGCATCTTCTCGCCCGAACGCAAACGCACGTACGCCTTTTTCCAATCCGGCCGGTAACCGGCAAATTTGCCGCGGCGCCGCTCTTTGCCTGGATACGTGGCCGTGCGCACCGAATGCACCTTCACTTTGAAAATCGTCTGCACCGCTTCCTTGATTTCCGTCTTGGTCGCTTTGGGAGCCACCTGGAACACAAGCGTGTTCTGGTTCTCCTTGATCGCAAGTCCCTTTTCGGTAATCACCGGACGGCGAATGATCTGGTATGCGCTCTTCATTACGCCACCTCCGCCGCTTTTTCAGTACGCGCCCGACGCCGCCGCTCTTTCACCGGCTTCTTCGCGGTTTCGTCTTCGCCGCTGCCTGCCTTCCGCTGCTTCTTTGAAACTGAGTTCTGCAGGGAAACCTGCAGCTTCTCGATAGCCGGATGCGAGAAGATCACACGGTCATGGCGCAGCAGATGATAGGGATGTACCTCATTCCCCCGCACCAACTCGAGGCCGTCGATATTGCGCGCGCTCAATTCCAGATTGCGGTTATCGTGCTTCGGAGCTTCAACCACCAGCACCGTCTTATCGACCTTCAGCGCGTCCAGAGCCTTCTGAAACTCCTTGGTCTTCGCTTCCTTCAGATCGAACGCACTGACGACTATCAATTTGCCATCCGCAAACTTCGCCGCCAGCGCCGACCGCAGAGCACCCAGCAGTTTCTTCCGTGGGAACGTGTAGTCGTAGCTGCGCGGAACGGGGCCATGCACCGTGCCGCCATGTCGCCAAAGGGGCGACCGGATCGATCCAATGCGCGCCCGGCCCGTCCCCTTTTGCTTCCACAGCTTCTTGCCCGAGCCCGACACTTCCCATCGCGCCTTCGTTTTATGCGTTCCGGCGCGTTGGCTGGCGCGGTAGTGCTTCACCGCCTCCCAGAGCAGATCTTCATTCACCGCGCCGAAGATCTCATCGGCAAGATCGAATGTTCCGACTTTCTCGCCGCTCAAATTGTGAATATCAATCGTTGCCATATATTTCTCGTGTAGCGGCGGACGCATTCGTCCGCCGACCTTACGCCTTCTTCGCTGCGCGTTTTGCCGCCTTCAACGGATCCACCGTAGCCGCACCCGCAAATCCACGACGTTCTCTGGGCGGCTTCTTCGCTTTGATGATGACGACATACCCGCCCTGCGGACCAGGTACGCTGCCTTCAACGACCAGCAGATTCTCTTCCTTGTCGACGCCGAGCACGCGAAGGTTGCGGACCGTCACCTGCTGATGCCCCATGTGTCCGGACATCCGCATTCCCTTGAACACACGCGATGGGAACGCTGAGGAACCGATCGAACCCGTGATCTGGAACATCGATCCGTGCGACTTCGGACCACCGCCAAAATGATGGCGCTTCACGACACCTTGAAAGCCCTTGCCTTTGCTGACTCCAACGATGTCAACAAACCTCTCGCCATCGAAGATCTCAACCAGCACGCGATCACCAACGTTCACCGCACCATTGCCGTCGGCAGAACCTGCTGCGTCCACTTCCAGTGGAACTTCGCGCAGGAACTTCACTGGAGGAAGGTTGTTCTTGGCCAGGTGTCCGCGCTCTGGCTTTGACAGGCGCGACTCCTTCACGAATTCAACGAGCCCGATCTGCGCCGACTCGTATCCATCCTTCACAGCCGTCTTATGCTGCGTCACCACGCAAGGGCCGGCCTGCAGAACTGTGACCGGGCGAACATCGCCCTTCGAGTCAAACAGCTGTGTCATTCCGACCTTCTTGCCTAAAATTCCCGCGACCTTCGTTGCCATTTCCTTCTCCATCCCCAGCGTGGCTCGTAGCTATTGGCTGGTGGCCTCTCTTGCTCGTGTCGGGACAGACGCATCGTCCGTCCGCGGGCAAGCCCGCGAGCTTATTTGTGCTCTTTCCCGAACGCCTTAATTTCGACGTCCACACCCGCCGGTAGATCCAGCTTCATGAGCGCATCCACCGTCTGCTGCGTAGGCTCGAGAATGTCGAGCAGCCGCTTATGTGTGCGGATCTCAAACTGCTCCCGCGATTTCTTGTCTACATGCGGGGAACGCAGCACCGTGTATTTGTTCTTCATCGTGGGCAGCGGAATTGGTCCCGCAATCTGCGCACCCGTGCGACGCGCTGTCTCCACGATCTCGCCCGTCGACTGATCCAGGATGCGATAGTCGTACGCTTTCAGCCGAATCCGAATTCTCTCTTTGCCAATCACTCGTTTCTTGTCCTAACCCCGCCGGTCTTCGGCGGAAAGATCTTGCGGAATGTTGCAATCCGCTTTGTTTTTTGCGTGGCGCGGGCGTGCGCGCCACACCTGCCTTACTGAATAATCTCCGCGATCGCTCCGGAGCCCACCGTGTGGCCGCCTTCACGAATCGCGAAGCGCAAGCCCTTCTCCATCGCCACCGGCGTGATCAGCTCGATCGTCAGGCCCACGTTGTCGCCCGGCATGACCATCTCCGTTCCGCCAGGCAACTCCGCCACTCCCGTCACGTCCGTCGTTCGCAGATAAAACTGCGGACGGTAGCCCTTGAAGAACGGCGTATGACGTCCGCCTTCTTCCTTCGTCAGGATGTAGACCTCCGCCTTGAACTTCGTGTGCGGCGTGATCGATCCCGTCTTCGCCAGCACCATGCCGCGCTCCACGTCTTCCTTGCCAATGCCGCGCAGCAGCAAGCCCGCGTTGTCGCCCGCCTGCCCTTCATCCAGCTGCTTCTTGAACATCTCCACGCCCGTCACCACCGTCTTGCGCGTCTCGCGGAAGCCGACGATTTCCACTTCCTCACCCACCTTGATCTTCCCGCGCTCGATTCTCCCCGTCACCACCGTGCCGCGGCCCGAGATCGAGAAAATGTCTTCGATCGGCATCAGGAACGGCTTGTCCAGCTCACGCTGCGGCTGCGGCACGCTCTGGTCCACCGCTTCCATCAGTTCGTCGATCTGCTTCTCCCACTTGGCTTCGCCGTTCAACGCGCCCAGCGCCGACAAGCGAATCACCGGCGCATTGTCTCCCGGGAAACCGTAACTCTTCAGCAGTTCGCGCACTTCCAGCTCCACCAGATCCAGCAACTCGGGATCATCCACCGCATCGCACTTGTTCAGTGCCACCACGATGTACGGCACACCCACCTGACGCGCCAGCAGCACGTGCTCGCGTGTCTGCGGCATCGGACCGTCCGTCGCCGCGACCACCAGGATCGCGCCATCCATCTGCGCCGCCCCCGTGATCATGTTCTTGATGTAGTCGGCGTGGCCCGGGCAATCGACGTGCGCGTAGTGCCGGTTCGCCGTCTCGTACTCGACGTGCGCCGTCGCGATCGTGATCCCGCGCGCCTTCTCTTCCGGAGCGTTGTCGATCGAATCAAACGATCGGAACACGATCTTCGGATTGTGCTTCGACAACACCTTCGTGATCGCCGCCGTCAACGTCGTCTTGCCATGATCGATGTGCCCGATCGTCCCTACGTTCACGTGCGGCTTTGTGCGCTCAAATTTCTCTTTCGCCATAACTCAGCTCTTAGCTCCT
>Ga0126373_10000100_pt1 | contig 64838 bp, 95 predicted proteins | sample PanSoiMetPlot_11_FD_92545 | JGI IMG/M metagenome (GOLD analysis project Ga0126373, IMG submission 92545) | Tropical forest soil microbial communities from Panama - MetaG Plot_11 | ecosystem: Environmental > Terrestrial > Soil > Tropical forest > Bulk soil | place: Panama | collected 2016-02-17 | reverse complement strand
GGCGAGTACGTCGGGGATGACGAGTTCCAGCCTATCGAGCTATGCTCGGAATGTATAGACGCCGTCAAGGAATTCATGCCGAACGCATTCATCCTCCAGCACCACTCCGACCACCCAGTTGAGGAGATGGCGGTAGAATTGCCATTGCCTATGCGACGCCATTACGAGGACAGGACGGTAGAAGGATGACCAAGGAAATCCGCCGGTGGGCTGACAATGGCTAAGACCAAAGCCCATACGAACTACAAGCCAGCCGAAAGGAATCTAGGACATTACCAACGAATGCAATGCGTAAAGAATCGCGGAAAAGCTAATGAGTATCTATGTGCCAAATGCGATAGGAAAGCCAAGGACTGGGCACACATACACGGCGAATCCGGCGACGATCCATGGGCCGACTTCGTACCGCTATGTAGGCGATGTCATATGCAGTATGACGGCCATAACCAGAAGGGAGGGAACTCATCAGAAGCCAGATCTGAAAGAATGAAGGCGATCACAACAAACAACTGGAATGATCCAGAATACCGTCAACATATGTCTGATGCTCATTACGGACAAGAAATTTCGACCGAAACAAGAGCTAAGATATCAGCGGCACTCAAAGGAAAGCCCTGGTCCGAGGCAAGAAGGAAGGCACAGAAATGACCGGGAAAGAAATCAGACGTTATGCGGACGAGGCGATGTACACGGCCGAACCGCTCTCAAGTTTCGGTGAGCCGGTACGCCCGAGCGTCGTGCTTATCAGCATGACCGCGAACCCGCTCCGGGTTATGTCGGCCGCGAGCGAACTATACCGGGGAGGCGTATACGAGGATGCCGATGCAATCTCCCGTGATCAGGCACTCGAATGGCTCGACGGCTTCAAGAAGAGCAAGATTTCTGCGCCGCTGGAGTTCATCAATCTCCACTTCTTCATCGACGGCGTGACGCGGGCCTTTACGCACCAGCTTGTCCGGCAGCGTACAGCCGTGTTCGTTCAGGAGTCCATGCGCTTCGCGGTCAAGGAAAACGCTGCCTGGGAAGTAGCCGAGCCGCCGAGCCTGGAGGGAAAGGCCGACGACCATCCCTGGCGCGTCATCTGGAATGATACCGTCGCTACCGTAGGCCGAGCGTACAACCAGCTCGTGAATGACGGGATGCCCGCCGAAGATGCGCGCGGCCTACTCCCGACGAACATCACGACAAGAGTCCACTACCACACCGACCTCCGGAACCTAGTAGCCCAGTCAGGGAACCGGCTCTGCTCCCAGGCTCAGTCCGAATGGAAGTTGGTCTGGGCCGAAATGATCCGGGCCATCCTCAACTATGGGCCGCCCGAGGAAAGATGGCAGCAGGCGGCTATCGCGAAACTATTCAAGCCGATCTGCTACCAGACCGGCAGCTGCGGCTTCAACTCCCCGATCGACCGGTGGTGCGTCATCCGCGACCGTGTGAACGCACACTCGGCAGCCGGAGATCCCCCGGACACCTGGACCGACATCAACCCGCTCGAACCCCTCCAGCATAACGCAGCTCGGAAGTCTCCGAATGTCTGACTGGACTAGCCACGAAGAAATGGAGCAAAACTACATGCCACCTGGACAAGACTTTGGCGATAGCCCGCACGACAAGAAACCCAACCCCGCGCCAGAGCCTACTACCGGCCCATTCGCCCCGATCGATGCCGATACGCCAAACTCTCACGTACACAAGTGGGAAACGCTCGACATCTGGCACCCCGTCTTCAGCAATCACCCTCAGCTCCGTACTCCGGCAGTGACTATCGTACTTGTGAGGTGCCGTGTCTGCGAAATCCCGCAAACCATCGAACTCAAGGGGACATGGACGCTCCAACAAATCCTACAGAAAGGAAAGGATCATGAGCAGTAGACAGGAACTGACTCGCGACGCGGCATTCAAGTACCTTACGGACGTAGGTCTTGACCCAAACCTCGATGCCATCGAACAGCTCTCCGGCCCATTCACAGAAGCCCTAGCTATCATCTGTAAGCGCGGCTACTTCCGACAGGAGGATGACGAAGACGCCAAGTTCTTCTGGATGAAACGCGGCTGGAAAGGACTCGTTCATGACATCATGGACAACGCATTCCGGCTCCGGCTTTTCAGCTGGGAGCGCAACGAGTACTACGAGAACGGCGCAGTAGACCTTATCAACTTCGCGGGGTTCTACATGCGCTTGAAGAATCACGGCCCGAAGTGGGGCGAGATGGGGGACCCAGGGTGAACAAGAAAAACAACACAAGCGAAGGCTCTATCTGGGTCAAGAGCGAGCTATTGCCGGGCGGCTCGTACAACGTCACTCTGGACTTTACGCCGGACGACTCGATCACCCTTACCGACGAAGAGGCACTCCAGTACTCACTTGCGATACTGGAGGTTGCCCATATTGCCGAGTACGAGGCATCTATCCTCGCCCAGATGAAGGCAGCAGATATCAGCGAGACAACTGCTGCGCGGTTTATCGCGGACAACTTCCGGCCATACCGTCACCTACCGGATACCGGCACGCCGCTAGAGCTAATCCCCGGCATTAGTCAGCGGACCAAACAGCCATTCCTAGTAATCATCCTGCGCGGTGTCGAAGTCGGACAGTGGGACTTCAAGGATGCACGCGAACACGCCCAGGCAATCCTTGACGTCATCTGCGTAGCACGGCTCGACCAGGTTTACTACCACTCCCTGGCAGATCGCCTAGAGATGGCCGAGCCACAAGCCCGTACCATGGTCTCTCTGATCGGAAAGTTCAGGCCGAATGGAGTCATCTTATGACTAGACGTACGTACGACTGGCGCGATATACTAGTCTCGGGTATCATCCTAGCACTACTACTACTGCTATTGGTACTGTCAATAGCTTTGTCCGAACCGCCATATCATATATCCGGAGGTGATCTATGGTGAAGAACAAGATACGCTACGTATCACTTCACCACTTACACCATTCGACCTTCAGTCACGGTGATGGCCACAAGCTACCAGCTATCCACGTAGCGCGGGCTGTAGAGCTAGGCTATACCGCGCAAGCCCTTACAGAGCATGGCGGTACGTCTAGTCACTTCCAGTTCGAGCAGGCCGCCCTGAAGCTAGGGCTGAAGCCGATATTTGGGCTAGAGGCGTACTGCGGGCCGGTAGGCGAAAACCGTAGCCAATGGAAGTATCACCTCACGATCCTCGCGGAGAACGCAAATGGATACCGAAACCTCAACCGCCTTGTCACACAGTCTTGGCGAGATCATCACTACCATCCGACAGTTTCTGGACAGAATCTGGTCGACAATCACGAGAATCTTGTCGTACTTTCAGGATGCACTGGTAGCATGCTCGCATGCGCTCTTGTCGGAGGCAAGGGGATCGCCGATCCCACGTCTAGAGACGGTTATGGATGGGATGACGCACGACGCGTCATCCGCCGTTTTGCCTCTCTATTTGGGGCCAATTACTACCTCGAAGTCCAGCCCTTCTACGAGCTTGAAAAGACCTGCCGCATCAATCCAGCTTACGAACGTCTCAGCCGGGAGACTGGAGTTCCACTTGTCGCAACGTGTGATGTCCACTACCCCAGACCAGCAGATTCTGAGATGCAGGCTATACTCCACGCAGTACACCGAAAGAACCAATCCATAGACGACGCACTACGCGCCTGGAACTATGACGTCCCTATGACGTTCCCCGAGTCCGACAAGCAACTCGGCGAACGCCTGATGAAGACCGGCCTATCCCGCGCCGCAGCATGGGAGGCTATCCTCAATACTGAGCGCATAGCCGAGCAATGTACGGTAACCCTGCCAAAGGCAGAACGACTTACCTACCCAATCAAAGACTCCGACTGGGAGCCATGGTGAAGCAGGACATCTACATCAGTCATGTCGTCGGCCTCTGTGCGATATGCGGTTTCTACATCATCGATACCGGCTACAGTGACGAGATGGATCATGAATTTCTTTTCAATGAGCTTTCCCTATACGGCCGGAATGACTGGTTCTTTAACGCATTCCATGGAAGCTGGGAAATTATATGAGCGACTCTGATGATCTATTGTGGTACTGGCTTCGACAGGGCTGGAACTATCGCCGAATAGGCAGGCTACCGCAGGTCGAACAGGACTGGCACGGCGCGCGAATCCGCCGAGAGATGGATATGATCCTCGGCAAAGACCTAGCCGACTTCATGCTATTCACCTCCGACACGATCCGCTGGGCTAAGGACAATGATGTAGCGATAGGCCCCGGCCGGGGCAGCACCGCCGCGTCCGACGTAGCCTATATGACAAGGATCACCGAGATCAATCCATGGAAGTATCCGGGTATGATCTTTGAACGATTCCTTGACGTTACCCGACACGACCCGCCCGACATCGACGTCGACTGTTCTGACGAAGAACGCTTCAAGGTCTATGACTACATCGCCTACAAGTACGGTGCGGAATGTGTCGGCCACATAGGCAACTTCGTCCGGTACCGTGCCAAGAATAGTCTTGCTGACGTTTCGACTGTCTATCGCATACCGCTCTACGCAAAAGAAGCAGTAGCGAATCTAGCCATAGAGAGGTCGGGTGGCGACTCGCGAGCCGACGCTACGCTCGAAGACACTTTTGAGATGTTCCCGGCTGCGAAGGCAGTCCTTGATGAGTACCCTGACCTCGCAAAAGCAAGTCGCCTAGAGAGCGACGTACGCGGAATGTCCGTCCATGCTTGCGGCCTAATGGTAGCCAACTCTCCGCTCACCGACGTCTGCGCGGTATACGAGAAGGACGGAGAGCGTGTACTCTCAATCGACAAGTATGACGCCGAGTATGTCGGCGTTCTCAAGCTAGACTTCCTGGGCCTATCGACTATGGGGATGATCTCTCGTTGTCTCCGGATGACCGGACTAACTCTGGAGGATCTATATGCCATACCGGATACTGATCCTAGAGCAATCGAGATATTCCGCTCTGGAGACGTCGTGGGAGTATTTCAGTTTGAAGGTAGAGCTACTCGGCTTGTCAACCGAGACGTTCATCCAGATCACTTCATGCATATCACGGACATCAATGCGCTATCGCGTCCTGGCCCTTTGTTTTCCGGACAGACCGCAGAGTACATCGAAGTACGTCACGGTCGTAAACGAGCTACCCCTCTACACCCCATCGTGGATGAGATCACGAAGGACACCTACGGACAAATGATCTACCAGGAACATATCCTCCGCTGTCTCAAAGAGGTAGGGGATCTGTCCTGGACGAACGTCCACCACATCCGGCGCATCATCGCGAAGAAAGCAGGCCAAGCCGCATTCCAGCAGAACTTCGATGAGTTCGCAGAGGGTGCGAAACGACTCCACAACATCGACCGGGAGATGGCCGAGAAGATCTGGAACCGGCTCGTAACCTCCGGCACTTATGCCTTCAATATCGCGCACGCAGTATCCTACTCGATGCTAGCATTCTGGACGGCATGGCTAAAGGCAAACTATCCAGTCGAGTTCTACGCGGCGAGCCTGGCAAAAGCCACAGTAGCCGACACTCAGTTCCGTCTTATGCGTGACGCCCTAGCTCATAGCATAGACGTTAAGCCGCCATCACTACAGCTATCCCGCGCCACCTGGCAAGCAGTGCCGAATGTCGGGCTAGTCGCCGGATGGCGTCAGATGCCAAAGGTCGGCCCGGCAATCGCAGAACGCATAGAGGCATTCGGTGGTCACTATGGATTCGATGACTGGATTGAACTCAAGGCGATTCCCGGCCTAGGCGACAAGACTATCGCCCGTATGGAGGAGTGGACGCTAGCGAAAGACCCATTCGGGCTGTACCGGACGGAGAAGCGCCTATCGTCGGTCAGGCGATTCCTCAGGGGTCCGGGCAAGGGACTCGCTCCCCTCCCGACGCATAGCGGGGATCAGCTCGCCGCGATGACAGTAGACCAACATCATACCCACAAGATCTGGCGATTCGGTAAGCAAGTCATCTATATGGGGATGGTCAGAAAGGTCGAGTACAAAGACATAGTCGAAGACGAACGGTCCCGTACCGGCAAGGAAGTGGAGGAGATCCTCAAGACCATCAAGCGCCCTGACCTCATCAAACGAGCTACCCTACACTGCTACGATGTAGGCGACGAAGAGGTATATGCTAGGGTCAACCGGTTCCGGTTCCCGACTATCCAGGGCAAGCTAGGGACAATCAAGATCAATCATGATGTAGTCATCATATCCGGCAACCGGATCTCCGGATTCGGCACGCCTATCACGGTAGATGAGATATGGGTTCTCGATCCTGATAATTGATGGAGGTAACCATGACACCGCAAGAGAATGTAGATCTCAAGATAGTCGTCAGGAATGCTGATGACATGGATGAATGGAACTTCAGAAAACATATGTCCGTTAGGCATAGCGAATCTCTCGCCGGACAGTACACTCTACCACCATTCGCCAGCGACTACGTTGAAGAGTGCTATCGCACATTCCACGACACCATACACCGGCTAAGCCTGTACGGCGAAGTTGATCACGAACATGGGAAGTGATATGACAACCTCAGTCACTATCGGGTACGTCCACAACGATCACGTCCACGCCGGGTTTATGCACTCGCTGGTGAACCTCATCCGGTACATGAGTATCGACACCCTTGACTACTGGTCGAGCGCTAACATATCGACCGCGCGGAACAAACTAGTCGAGCAGTTCCTAGAGTCTGGTAACAAGTGGCTATATATGGCCGATACCGATACCGTCTTCAACCGGAATACGATCGAGCGCCTACTCAAGCGTAACGAGGCGATCATAGGCGGACTCGTTCATATCAATGACCTCCCGAAGTACCCGTCGATGTTCCGGCGTGAGCCTGATGACGAGAACGGGACGCCGGCATACCGGGCCATCACCGAGTATGAACAAGGCGAGGTTGTTGACGTGGACGCGACCGGCGCGGGCTGCCTCCTAGTCCACCGGCAGGTGTTCCTAGACATCCAGGAGAAGCTGCCCAATAAGGCCGCCCAGTGGTTCCAGGAGATCCCGATGGGCGAATATCTTGCCGGTGAGGATGTCACCTTCTGTATTCGAGCGATCAGCCTAGGATACAATATCTGCGTCGACACCTCGGTCAACATCGGCCACCTCAAGACTCACATCATCTAGGAGTCGACTACGGTCGACTATGTCTAAACCATACCCCTCGGCCCTACCGGCTCCGAACCGGCCCGAAAGACAGACTCCTTGCCGGCCCGGAGCCGAACGGAGCGGGCCTATCTCCCCCTCCCGGGACTCTCGGGTACGGCTAGGCTCGATAGGCTCTTAGAATCGATCCTAGAGCCGCGTAGCTATACGTCGCTCTACGTAACCGGCCGACTACGTACCAGTAAGGCCGGTATAGGCCTGGTTCTCTTGCGGGTTCGCTAGCAGGTAGTCGGTACTGATAGATGTAGCGGCAGTAGGGACACCTGCACTAGACACTATTGGCTCGATGACGTTGCTAGTAGTGCCAAGTCCGAAGGCAATAATCATCTGAGTCATGCCAGGATTCGGCGCAGTTGATCCCCAGATGACATACCAGCCACTACCGCTTATGAGCGCCGAGTACGTCGCAGGCACCGCAGGCTTGGCCAATGGTGTTACTTCTGGCGATCTCTCTGTCATGGGCCCGGCTCCTTCACTAGCGGATCATGCGGTTCTTGCCGCCTGATCATCTGGTCGTATACGCCGGGGATACGCGGTTGCGGCTTCACCCATACGCCCCGAAATGGCGCCCGGTAGTAACACGGCCAGGCATACGGCTTATGCGCCGTGTAGGCCATCATCAATACCGCGCCGGGACGCATCGCGCGCTGAACCGAAGACTCCCAGGCTGACTCGAACTCGTCATCCTTGAACGGTCGCGCGGTATACACGATATCATACTCGGCCCACGGCGGCGAGTCCGTCCGCAGGTCCATGTACCGGGCATCGACCTCTATGGCGAGTGCCTTGGCTAGATAGTCTTCAGAGATCTCGTAGCCTACCGCCGTCAGGCCATGATACTTCTCGGCCAGGTATAGCTTTGTGCCGATACCGCATCCGGCTTCACAGAACGAGATCTCGTGCTGTCCTGGGAACATGTGGATAGCGACAGTAAGCATCCTGTCGAACTCACGCAGTTCAAGAGGACTCCACCGCCACATCTCAGGGTCGGGGTCCGTCGTCTCCCGTTCCTTGTATAGCTGTTCCAGTTCCAGGTCCCACAGTTGTTGCTGGCTTAGCACGACGCCTCCCTCCGGTGAATGCGCGCGGACCGATAATCTCAGCACCGAACGCAATGAATGCTGCGATGATGACACAGTCAAGGATTGATTCCTTGCTGAGACTCTTGACGACATCTGTGGCGACTACGTTGATGATCAGCGCGGCTATGAACACCGACAGTATTCGCCACAGATGCCAGACGAGTGCTCGGGCTAGGTTACCGGCGCGGTCCATGCCGCATTCCACGTTTCGGGACCGACCATGCCGTCATAGCTCAGTCCCTTCTCTGACTGGAACTGACGGCAGACGTTCTCGGACTGCGGCCCGTAATGACAGTCTACACTGATCGTCCATCCGCGCGACGACATCTGGGCCTGCCATACCTGAACGTCCGAGCAGTTGTAGTTGTGGCCGTTGGCCGGGCCGAAGTAGTCGACATGAAGCGTCGGAACCGAACCGCCTCCACCGCCTCCACCTCCCGACGGTGGTGGAGTTCCGCCCCGAGCCAGATCCAGGACGTAGTCCATGGGGAATCCGTTCCCGCAGTCGGAGTGGTTTCCGCCCCAGGTTCCGAGGTCTCGGTGCTGACAGACTCCACGACCACTCCCCTGTGCCTGCGAAGCGGTGAGCTTCGTGATCGGAATGTTGAACTTGGCTGCTTCTTCCCTGACCCAGTCGGCCGCGTTCAGGAGCATGTTGTTGTGCGAGTTCCGCCAGGTCGAGTCCGACCAGGACGCGAACCCGCACAGCTCGGCGGCGACCGACACCGGGTTAGCGTTCCCCTGCGTCCACGCCTTGTTCCCGCGCGAGACGTACTCGCCGCACTTGCCGCGCTTGTCATCGATGCCGACGTGAGAAGAGACTCCTGAGCTGCTGCTGGCGAAGTAGTTCCCCAGGGACTCGTACGTCGTTGCCCCTTCGGCCGTGTGGAGTACGATCAGGCGTACCGAGGAACCGCCCCGGCTGCTGTAGTTGGGGCTAGGAATCCAAACCCTTGTGAGTGTCATCTACTGCTCCTCCGCACCTCTGGTAAGCTGAGCCAGATCTGACTCTGGCCTTTCGTCGTCTCCTGGGTTCGCCCAGAACTCGTGCCCCTCTTCGGCAGGCTCGACTACCGGAGTGACCTGCCGGAGATGCGGCGCTAGTGGATCGCGCGGTGCCTCATCCTCGCGCTTCTCCTCATAATCCATCTTCTCTTCCCTTTCCTCACACAGGGCGGTACCCCGAGGTTTCTCTCGTAAGCATTAATCTTGATCTCATCATATATCGCAGTAGCTACGATAATCCCGACGGCAACCAGGCCGCCGTAGAAGATGGAGTCAAGACTAAACACTCACCTGCTGCTTTTCATATACGAAGCCGAGACCGGTAGCGATTGGAGACCCCGTTATTGACGCCCATCCAATCTGTAGCGCCATGCTTCCGCCCTGACCTATGTTGATGTATCCGGCTGCGAATGTCTGGGACTGAGTCTTCGTACTTTGCGCAGTACCAGGCGTGTTGACTGATCGGGACTGCACCATAGTACTAAGGAGCATCGCCGAGCCGTCAGGGAATATCATGAAATCCATATCACAAAGCCAGTTGAATCCCGCGCCAGCAGGAATACCTCCACTGTCCCCGACCGCCGTAATCGTGTTGCCTTGGTAGGCGAGCTGCCAGTTCATCTGTACGGCGGTACCTGTCGCCTGCGTACCGTTCCCAGCAACCCTGAACCTATGGACTACCGCGCCAGCTGCCGCATCGAGAGGCGGAACGTATACTGACTGGTGTACACTGTAGTAGTTCGTGCTGTTCGCTATGTGAGAGCCTATGTTCGCGATCTTCCGGGGCGTTCGCTGAGTATACAACCTTGCGTCGTACATTGTGTCAAGTACGCCGGTCGAGTGTGCTGTCCACTGCGATATCGGGATCTGGAAAATTCCGGTCGAGTTCTGAGTGAGAGTCGGTGGCACCGGAGTAGCTGCTGCAGTGCCCTTAACGACAATCGGCTGAATGACGGCCGGTGAAGACGTCGCGGCGCGGTTCAGCTGGAGGACAAGATAGTCAATCCGGTCCTGGGATTCAGCAGCTGGAATAGGCGTCGATACGCTCGCATCCGCTCGCCACAACATGCCCTTGATGAGACAGTCACCGGCGCTCATGACGGCATTACGCCCGGCAGTATCGAGGGACGGCACGAAGCTGTTGCTGGTATCAACACCGTCATAAATATTCGCAGCCGAACAGAATGTCTCCCACTCAGACGTAGTCGTCATCTGCGTAAAGGCACTAGGACGAGCATCATACGTAGTCATGTCACTCCTAAAAATCCAGCGCAAACAGGACACTGAAAACTATGATTGGATTCGCTGAAATAGTCACACCCTGAACCGAGAGGTTCCCGGCTGTATCAAGCTGAACGTATGGACTAGTAGCTCCGCTCACACCAGCCGTTGCGCCACATGCTTGCATCTGATTGCTCGTCGGCCGGTAGTTGATTGGGAGTACGCCAAAGATCGCATTGGTCGGAGCTGCTGCCTGGCGTAGCTCGCCATTAAGCTCTAGGCTGCCATTCCTCAAGCCGTAATGGTATGAAACCTGCGGCGCAGGCGCTGCAGCATTCGCCCAGCCATTGATCAGGTTGACCTGCTTCCATGGATCGATCGGGTTCGCGCCTGGTCCTAGGAACACCCACTTAGCGCTGCCAGGATACCAGACATAGACGTTACCAGTATCCGTCTCGATTCCGAGACAGGTATTCGCCGGACTTGGGTGATACTTCGATGTCATGTTGATGACGGTACGCCCAGAGAACTGCCTGATGTCCAGGAGAGTATCATACGTCGTGCCGCCGTGGTGCGCGGTATACTGGCAAATAGGAATCTGCCATAGACCAGTCGGGGTCTGAGAAAGAGCGGGAGGCACAGGCGTCGCAGCAGCGACACCTTGTTGAATGTACGGCGATACTACGGTCGGTGATGTCGACGCGGTACGGGAAAGCTGGAGAGTGAGGATGTCTATCCGGTCATACGTCGGGTCAGTAGCCGGCATTGTATAGGACACATTCGCATCCGCACGCCAGAGCTGTCCTTTGATCTGACAAGAACCGGCCGAGATGGTAAGTGTAGTGCCGCTAATTGACGGCACAAAGCTGTTGGGCCCGTCGATGCCATCCCAGACGCCAGCAGCAGACATGAAGTATTCCCACTCTGCCGTCGTAGTCAGCTGAGTGAAAGCACTCGGCCGTGCGTCGTATGTGCTCATGTCATCTTCCCTTGGCCCGCATATTCTTCTCAAGTTTCTTGATACGCGCAGTAAGCTGATTGGTAAGGGTCTTGCCCGAGGACGTTGGATCAGTAGAGTTCCCTATTGTGGGGATAACATTCAGTATCGGACTTTGTGAAGGATCGGCAGTAAGCTGTACACTAGAAACAACATCAGTATACGATATGAGCGTCGGAGTCGTACGGACTTCGACAGTCACTATATCGCCTAGTACATAATCACGTCCATAAATACAGAACGGCGTATCGGAAGCGGTTACGCCCATGGTAGGCCCGAATGTACCGGAGAACAATTCATTTTGTGCCGTGGTAGTAAGAGTCTTAGCATCCGCATTCGAAGTGTCATCAACATACACCTCAGTCTTAGTCCATGGGGTGACGGCCGAATTAGTCTGTGACACGAACCTATTAACACCTTGTACAAGAGCATCAGTACATGTTGGATCTGTCAAAGAGAAGTTGATGGATGTAAGGTTCCCGAGCTGTTCCGAGAAGTACGCAGTCTGCGACTTATCAACCGGCGTGAAGACGTCGAATGTAAGATTGGTGCCTGTTCTGGTAATCCTAAACCCCATACCTCCAGCAACATTCGTCGGGTAGGCTTGCGCGATAAGCGCGCGTATAACATCGAGCAGGCCAAGATCAACGCCCGACGTGAACTGAACACTATAGTTTACAGCCGGACCACGTCCCTGATCAGTAGCGATAACTAGTGATGGATGTCTACGCGCAGACAATGCACCAGGTCCAGCATTCACCGAAACATAATGCTTGATAGCTGTCTCAAGCGGGACATTGACAACTATATCCTTATTCGATGGACGCTGATGTGCCCAGTCGCTAGTAGGATCTGGATAGCATATCCGGTTTGCGAGTATCTGAAGATAGTCACCACCGGTCAGCATTATAAATGGACCGGAGTAACTACCTGATGGCCCAGATCCCGCGCCGGTCGAGCCAGGCATCGAATCGACGTACCCTGGCTGTTCACATTTGCCACCAAATTCAAACATGTTGCGCCAGTTAACTCTGACGATGAAGTCACCGCCGGTAGCGATTTTCCACAACCAGTCCGAGTACGGCGCTAGGATAGTCCATGTTCCAACCGCATTGTAGTAGAGCGTCGCGGTGACAGTCGCGAACTGGATCATACCTTGACTAACGAAGTTGGTGTTAAGTACATCGACCCATACCGTTTGATCAGGTGGCGCAGGCACGCTCGTGAAAAGCTTAACTGAACAATTGTCAAAATAATATCCCCAGTTAGTCGGCATACCATTTGACATCACGTTAAACGATAGGTTCTGCGATATCGTTCCGGCGAGGGTGCCAGACATAGCCAAGTTATCTATAGCAGTCCATAGGCCATTAGGCGACGGTACCGATCCTATAACCGCGACCGTCGCGGATATAAGTACAGGAGCCCACGAATTAGAAACGCTCACTTTCATATCAACAGTATTAGAAGTAACACTGCCGCCAGGAGCCGTAGCGAGAAGCGAGTATAGTCCCTGCATACCGTACGCAGACGCATACCCCTCAAAGTACGTAGTACAGGTAACCGAAATTGTATCGCTCGCACCAAGCGCCTTCGGGCTCAGGCAAGCGAATACGAACTGCGACACGACATTGCCAGGAGCCGTATTTGACATCACGAGGGTATAAGCATTGCCCTGAGTATCGGTAACTGAGAATGAACCTGATGTAGCAACATTAGTCGACACGATATTAACTAGTGAAGAATCACCAGACGGTATAGTACCATACCCACTTACAATGGGCATATTCGAGAATGCATCAATACCGACATAGTAAGCAGATGAAGCCGCATTCTTCGTTCCGGTTACCGTAATGACTATCGTATGGCTACCTCTAGCCAGAACTGGAGATTCCCATACAATGAAGTTATTATGTAGAGTTGATGAATACGTATCAATAAGGACAGCAGTTCCGCCATCAATTGATATAGATCCTATACCTCTGTTCGTATCGACAGAGAACTGAACGTACAGACTACCGCTCATAGGCATGTTGAAGTTAAGCGTAGCATAATTCCCCGTGATATTCGAGAAGTGCTGCGTACCACCATACCACGTCGCAGGCGGTGTCAAGTTCTGGCCGTTCTGAGTGTTGCCCCAATTACCAGTATAAACTATTGCAGCATTGAAGTCATCATATATCCAGTCCGGATTGATTACCATCGTACCGGTACGATCAGCATAATACGCTACACCTAGTCCAGCATATACGCCCGCGTATCCACCAGTTCCCCCGGAACCGCTGCCTGGATTAAGGTGGGTGAACCCAACCGGAACTACCTCAGCTTCAGTATCATTACCGCCTATCCATAGGACTGCGTGATTGCCAGTCCCTATGGTGACATTCGGGACCGTAGGCGTAGCACTCGTACCGGTATCATCATATACCGTAGCTGTAGCCGTTAGGCCGATCATTGAAAAGACTTCAGACCAGCCATTAATCGCATACCCGGATGTGATAGTATACCAGTCATTGATGGCGAACGTAACAGCAGCATTCGACTGCATCAGGAATACGCGCTGCCCAGTCGGAAGCGCAATGAATGCTATCTGTGAATACGCATTCCCGTGATTATCGGCAATGACTGGTGAACCACTTACCGCGCCGGAAGTACACACCATGATGTATACGTACCGGCTAGCAACTGCCTGCTGAATATTGAAATGCCCGGTAACGACTACAGTCGTAGCACTAAACGTCATGGCACACCATGCAGCTGAACCGGAAGGTAGGGTCGCTGTCGTCGCGACACTGCCTGAACCAGTATTCGTCTGGAACCCGACTGTGACTAGGCCAACACCCTGTCCTTGCGTATTACTCACAAAAGTTGTATTTGATCCAAATGCCGGAGTTCCGCCAGCACCACCGCTGTATATAAAAGTCAAAACAGTCTGAGCGATAGAAGGTAGTGCTCCGGTAGCAGTCGATATCGAAGCACTTGTAGCATGCTCACTATCCCGCAACGTCACCATCGCAGTCAGATTATAAACATAAGTGATTGAGAAATTACATGGGGTTGCAGCATTCGGCGTTACCGTAACAGTACTTGTTCCACTAATCAATGCCTTTGACGGCTGGTTAGCCTGGAATACAAGCAGCGGAACATTAGTATAGCCATCAAGATTTAGTGATCCAACCTGCGTGTAAACATTCCCTGCACTATCAGTTACAGTAGCAGATGAAGCGCCGAATCCTCCCATCGCAACGGCGACGAAGATGCCGCAATTAGCGAGCGAACCACCGCCGGTAACAGTACACGTATGCGAAGTAGCGGACGCGCCAGTGTAAGTGCCTATATTAACACCCTGCGGAATCTCGGCAAACTGGTTGTAAGTATTGATATAATTGATCGATGGCGCAGGTGATGCCCCATAGGCATACGGAATCGTGTGAAGCTCAACGCCCCAGTCAACCGACTTCGTATGCGTCGAAGTAAACGTAGCCGACGCGGGATTAGGTATCGTCTGATTATGTCCGAAATTAGTATCAGTATATGTAAAGCCGTTCGCCTGAAATACCGCGAGCGATGAGGCAACTGCTACCGAGGAACTGAGATTCGTTATGGCTTCAGCATTCCATGTTACTGCGAATCGAGTCTCAAGACCGAACCATGCCTTGCCCGGCGAACCGCCTGGTATCGCAAGATTGTTCATAGAGGAAGTGTCGTCAGGCACTGCCTCGGTAGGTGAATAGAATATGTCAATCTTCGCGTATCCCTTTGATGGATCAGGGAAGACGGTGAAGTTGATCATGACCCATTTGTTCAGCGGAACCGGTTTGTTGCTGGTAACTAGTCCGACGCTAGAGTTGTTGACTATCTGTAGGTAACCGTTAGTCTGAAGAACAAGATCAGCTATAGCTGCGCTCGCAGATGTCTGCATCCTAGCAATGATAACGTTACGCGGCGGGTATGACTGAAAATTAGCTATTTGTGAGTAGGCCTGCCCACTCGACGGTAGTACATTCCAGCCGCCCATCCCGACGTCATTGCCAAATGTATAGGTTTGCCCCCAAGCATTACAGCCCTGACCGGCATACCCAAAAATGCTGAAATAAGCATTAGCATAAGAATTCGTTACATTGTTGAAGGTCGTGTGAGTAGTATCAATAACATTACCAGGAGTACCACCCTCGAAGTACTCGTCCGCAAAGTCCGGGTTAATGAGAAACTGGTCAACGCTCATGCTCGGTTCCATTGATTAAAGTAGCTCATGTTCACCTTCGATGCCGAAGTTGATCCTGGCATAGTTACGCTAATAACGTTCCGGCCGCCTACAAGCGGCCACAAGTTACGTGGCGTATTCATGACTAGCTGACCCCAGACATTAGCTCCTGTCGTAATATTAACAGCCATTTGCTGTCCGCGTTGCGTCACAACCTGAACTTGTTGTCCGGCTGGCACAGCGGTATTCAGAGCCCATGACAACCCTGTCGTCTGATTCGTTATCGTTGGAGTCCCCGGTCCTGTAATAGTCCAGGTAGGCCACGCAAGCGCGGTACCATTATTCGTAACAGTGTTGGTCCCAAAAACAGACGGACTGCTAAGCTGGACCGGCAACTCAGGAAGAATACCAGCACCCGCAGCAGGCATCGAAAAATTGACCTGAGTAGCAGAAAGATCACTCCAGAACGGATTCGGCGTTTGAAGAGCAAGCGTATACAGCATCGTATTGTTCTTGCCAACATCAGGATTATCGAGTCCGGTCAGTGTAAATACGTTGATCTGCCGAGTCGGGCCGTTCGGAGGGAACCGCTGAATTATAAGCGTGCCCGGAGTCGGTACCTCGTTACGACGACATATGAACGCACGTACAAAATTGTCAAGTAGCGTGTAGTAGTCGTGCTCATCGTCTGATGAAGGACGAGCTAGCAGAATGGCTAGACCAACAGTACCAGGCTGAGGTAGATATGTGATCGGAATAGCCGTACCGTCAAGCATCGGAAGTGTTTGCATCATGACAGGGAAGCCGTCGATACCGGAGATAGCCGAGCAGCAATACCCATTCGCCATCGTGTAGTCGGAGAAGTTCCAGGTGTTCCCGTCTGGATCGACGTACGATATGTTTAGCGGTACCGGAGCTACTGACACTATGACCGCCTCCCCTGTCTTTGTAGAGCGCCGTTCCTCATCTCCATAAGCTTAAATGCCGTCTGAACATGACCCTCGATAACTGCGCCGGTCAGTCCGTCGAAGTGAGCGTGATACTGCGTACCACCCATACGATCAAGCTGATCCTGGGTGAATATAGCTTCTGGCTTACCGGTACGGTTCACTGCCATCGTTACGCCCGGAGGTAGCCATCCCCCAAGGTCATACCCTGACCCACCGCCAAGCTGTCCTCTACCGGGGCCTATCCCGACGCCGCGAGTATGTACCGCATAGTTAAGCGCAGCAGCAATATTCGCAAGCGGATCGTAGATGTCCCATGATGTACCGGGAACGTGGAACGCCGCGAACGTAGTGCCAGTAGTCTGCATAAGACCGCGCGACGGATTACCGGCCCTAGCATTAGAGTCCCATGTATTGACGATATTCGGATCGCCGCCCGACTCAGTTTGCATCTGACGTAGAACAAGATCTGTGTATGCCGAGGGGAGATGCGTTATAGCAAGCGCCTTCAACACAGTATTGCGCCACTGCTCTACGCCCGCGCCGACCTTGCCAGCTGACTTCCCGGTTATGAAGTTCCAGAAGCCGCCAAGAATATTAGCAGCCGCACCGAGACCGCCCTTCAGTGCCTTCTGCCCCCATCCTAGGGCGCTGCCAATAGCATTCATGGCCGCCTTTGGGAGACCCTTTTCAGATAGCAAGCCCTTAGACACATACGATAGAATCGCATGTGGCCACGACCCGAAGATCTGCGCGATGAAGTGGCCGATCTTCTTGCCTTCGCCCATCATGCCGTGTATGATACCGGTGATAAGATTCGCGCCAATAGGATGCATCTTCTTCGCAGGCGACGAAATCCCGAACACGCTCTTGATGCTTGTGAGGATTGGCATATAGACATTGTCATGGAACCACTGGTTGACGCTACTAGCACCCTTGAAGAAGTCAGATACGCCAGCAAGCAATCCATTGACGATATCCTTGCCGGCACCAGTAAGCCAGGTCACAGCATTCGAGAACCAGTTACTGAAGTTCTGCGGTATCGTCTTGGTGAAGAAGTTCGAAACAGTAGTCCAGGCCGTCTTGATGCCATTCCACATACCGGTTATGATATCAGAGCCGGTCTTCTCCAGCCAGTGAATCGCATCCCAGAACCAATTCGTAAAGTTCTGAGGTATCGTCTTGGTGAAGAATGGCACGATATCAGTATTCCAGATTGTGGTTACACCATTCCACAATCCAGTAATCAGGTCTTCGCCAGTTTTCTCAAGCCAGTGTATTGCGTCAAAGAACCAGTTATGGAAGTTCTGTGGAATAGTCTTTGTAAAGAACGGCTTCACATATCGGTTCCAGCCGTACGCTATCTTACCGCTCAATAGAGACATACCATGAACAGCAACGTTATAGGCCGTTTCGAACCCATGACCTATCATAACGCCTATGTTCGCAATATGTCCGGCCGCTGGCCCGAGCGCAAGCCACTTATTAAGTTCGCCAGGAACGCTAATGCCAGGCTTTACATTCGTTCCTGGATACGGAACCGCCGGACCAAGTATTGGCGCCTTGGCAGCTACCGGCCCAACGAACCCAGCAGGTACACCAGGTTGTCCTGGAGTCGTAGGCTGTACAATATTCCCAGATGTCAGGAAACTCATAGCTCCATGAAGTATGTCGTGAAGAACTCCACCACCAGGAATACCGCTAGCCGCTACATTAGACGGTACACTCGGGCCTATGAAGGTATGAGTCAGTACTGGACGAGCACCAGTTACCGGACCAACAAACGGAGTTGAGATCTTAGCAGGCGCACCAGCCGGAGGAGTGGACGTAGCCTTCATCAAACCATGCCACAAAGATGAACCTAGGTTGTTAAACCATTGATCAGACAGCGGTATCGCTCCACCAGCCCCGCCTCTACTTTGCGCAGCCTGCCCGGTCTTGACTACTCCATACCCGGGAATCAGCGTCCACTTGAGTATCGCCTCAAGCAATGGATGCTTCTCAATATACCCGGCAATTTTCGCTCCCCAGTTGACGATATCAATAGCAAGAACGACAGCCTTTGATAGGAAGTTGATCATATCAGCAAACACTTGTGGATTTTTCGCAATCGTGTTCGCTAGATCATCAATTGCCTTAGCAAAGGATGCCATGTTACTAGCCAGAACGGTAGTCATAGATTGTAGCATGAGCCCGAAAGCATTCGCCACATCAATGATCGCCTTCTGAACTCCAGGCTGCATAAGCGCCTTGATAAAGGCATCGGCAAATTGCTGGAACGCTGGAGCAATATCCTTCATAGCCTGAACGAAGGTCGGCGTCAGAGTCTTCATCAAGCTACCGGCGAAGTTGAGAATTTGAGTGAGAACCGGAACTAGGGGCGCTCCTGACTGCTTAAGGAATGACGAAAAATCCGCACCGAAATGAGCTTCAGGCTTAGCAAGCTTGCCACCCATCTGAGCGCCGATAATCCCAAGGCCAAGGATACCGGTGCCCATAGTACCAATTATTATGCTACCAGCCGCCTGTAGGATAAACGGCAACACGGCGATGCCCGCAGCAACCATAGCCGTAATAGCTGCAGGTGACGTGAGAAGTCCTGAGAGACCCATGCCAGCACTCTCGCCACCAGAGGCAACTTCCCCGGCTACTCCGCCAGCGCCACCGCCGCCACCGCCCCCGCCGAAGAACCCTGTGAATCTGTCAAAAAGACTCGAAAGGCTGCCAAAGATACCGGTACCCGCCGAGGTTGCGCCCGATAGGCTGTTCGCAGCATTCTCAAGACCCGATACATCCTTTGATATGGTAGAGAGTAGACCACCCTTCGTAGCGCCTTGTGGCCCAATCCCGCGCAGCTTATAGAGGATGTCCAAAGCCTTTTGCGAGTCGTAGCTTATGTTGAGCGGCATGTCTTTGCCGGCTTCGAGCTTGAGCCTCTTCAGGTCAAGCATGATACGATCGATCTCGTGAGCCGCTTTTGTCGGATCTATCAGTTTTGAATCATAGATCTCCTTGATCCTGACGCGTATACCATCAAGTCTCTGATCGAGTTGCGTCGAGTCGGCGTCAAGCTGCGCTTTCGGTAGTGAATCAAGCGCAGCCTTTATACGCCTCTTGAATTCCTTGTCGAACGCACCTCCTGCTGAATCTCCTGACTTACCCATCTTGTCGGTGATTGCCTTGCCCATCTCCGTTCCGGCTTCATCGCCTATAGCCCGAGACGGCTCGACAATCTGCTGCCGCATCTTCTCATCCCAGCCTCTAGCGTCCGGCACGACGCCGACTGAAACTGATCCTACGACGATATCAGTCATCGGGCACCTCCAGGAAGCTAGGGCTGTTCATCAGTTTGCGTATCTCGTTGTCACTCATGTCCCTCATGCGCGGGTCGAGCGCCCGGACATCACTCATGCGCAAGATCTTTCGACCCCTACGCTTCGTACCACCAGGACGACGAATAGGCTCAGGCCGCCGTATGTTCCCAGACTTTGAGTTTACTGAAGCATACATCCAGCTCTGGTGCCTAATCTCATCAATCAGGGAAGCTAGGAGTGTCTCAACAGTACTCCAGGGAGCCTGTGCTGGATCACCAGCCGACGCATCAAGCTGCTCTTCCGGCGTCCGATTCCGAATCGCAGTATTCAACGCACCCTCCGGCGGAAGAAATTCGACTAGCACTAGCAGCTTACGCCACGAAAGTTCCGCGCCGAGACTAGCCAGAGCTATACCATAATAGCGCTGTAGATCTGCCTCTACCTCCTCCGGGAATTCTGTGGTGATCCAGAGCGCTTTCTGGATTTTCCCATGTTCATCCGAGACTGCCTACCGCACTCGTTGAACACTGCCTCGACCTGGTAGTTACGCAGGTCGGCTGCGACCCATGTCTGGAACTCCGCATCGTCATCGATGACCTCGCGAGCCCACGTGTCCCAGTCACCGGCCGCCGCCGCACGCATCGCGGTAGATGACCAGCTCTTGGCATGGGACACGTGAACGATCTTGCCGTCAAGCTTGACCGTTGTCGGTTCGCCGACGACCTCCTTGCGCAGGATCTCGTCCATGAGGTCCAGGTCGATGTCGACGGAAACTTCTTCTGGGGTTACCGGTCCCAGTCCCAAGTCCTCACTCATCACGTGAAGTACGTCGTCATCGACTCGCCGTAGTTAATCGTCCGCTGGACGACCGCGTTGGTGGTGGTCCCGATCGTGCCGGGGTAGAACGTAACCGTCATGTCTGTCATGACGATGTCGCCCTGCTGGACCTGGTCGTTGCCACGCGCGGTGACCTTCGCGAACGGCGCGTACAAGCGCTGTCGCTTCGCGCCGTCGATTGAGTCGAAGATGAATGAGTACCGGTTGTCGGCCGGTGGGTCCGGCAAGATGTACGTGACCGAGTTCGCCGGCAGGGCCGTGGTCGCGGTCGTGGGCGGCTTGAGCGGCGAGGACGTCACCGGGAAGACCGGTATGTCATCGTACAGGGAACGAACGTACGGATTGAGCGCCTCCAGGAAGGTAGCCTGAGCCGTCTTGACGCCGCCGGTAAGGATCGACCGCACCGGCGTCAGCAGCCCGGCTGCCGGGATGTCCTTGATGGTCTCGTCGAGCTTGAAGATGTAACCGGCTACGTCGGCCCATCCACAGCACTTGTAGACGCCGACACCGAGCGAGGATGGGTCCTCAAAGCCCGTCGGCGGCGATGCGTTGTTCGGCTGCCCGACCCAGATGACGACATCCCCGGCCGCGTAGAGCATGTCGGAGTTCTTGTACGTGCCGGTGGAAGGGGTAGGCAAGCCTGCGAGCGGAACGGGAAGGTCATAGGCTTCTGCTGCTGAGTCTTGCTTTGTAGGTGACATTACATTCCTCCTAGGAATGAGTTTGAAGTTCGTATGTTGCGGAATAGCGGACGTAGTTTGGGTTCACCTCTGGAAGTTGTCTAGGACCAGTTATAGTTGAGGCGTGCTGTATAACTCCTCCGTTCGGTGCCATCGCGCTCATGAGCGACAAGATTTGCGATTGGATATCCCGCGCAGCAGCAGAGACATTCCCAACCTGGGGCTTAGGTCCAAATATATCAATGTCAATAGTAGGCCGGTCAAGTCCTATATGTTTATTGCCGCCGCCGGTACGCCGGATAAGTACAGTTATCGTGTCAGGATTCGACGCCGGCATGATCGTAGCAAATCGATAGCTAGGATTCGCCGGGGCAAGCAATGTGAGCAACATCGTCTCGGGATCAGGGAATACTGGAACAGTCATCGCCATCACCCGTTGAATGGGCGGAACGCCGCCCGTGCTAGAATGTGTTCCGGCTCAGCGCCCCAGTGAGCGAACTCTACAAAGAACGCTTCCGGCGCGTCATTGTAGACAAAGGCTTCCGCTCTATCGAACGTAGCACCTCCATCAGTATGTGACTTCACCTTGAAGCTTGCCTTGTAACGCCCTGGGTGTGGATCATCCTTCCCGGTATAGATCGGAGCAATAACCTCGGCACGCATACGGATCTCTTCAGCATGCATTTCCATTGCGCGAACCATGTCGTGTGAATTAAGCATCTTGTGGACGCCATCAGGCTTTGCGGTAAACGAGGCATCAGTCATACCGTCACGCCCGTAATCCGAGTCACATTGATCCGGATGGGAGATTCCCGCCCGGAGAATGGTGACGTCCAGTAGCTCGGCTCACCCTGGATCTCGTAAGTGTCCCCGTTGTAGATTACCGCGTCGAGCGCGGTAACAACAATACCAGGCGGGAAGAATATGGTATCTGTCTGAGAAACCTGGTCAGTGAAGATAAGATTCTCGGAACTGCCGGCAGGGACGAACACGCACTGCGGAACCTGGATCAACACATCGTTGTATACGTCATTGCCGTACTCATCCAGCGTACCGCTCAATACCCGCCGCACCAGTGTCATGGACACGGCGAAGTTCTTCATCACCACCCACTGCCAGTCGATAGGCATAACTTCACCTCCTCCGCAGGCGCGGAATCAGAATCAGGCAATACGACCTCCGTCGTGAGCGGGTATCTAACCCCGCCCACGACAACCACGCCGGAGATCGTCACTGTCACGGAACGACCGCTGTGAACACTGATGGATCGGACGTTGAGACGAATGAGAGACCGGAGCAAACCGGCACCTCGTACGAGACGGACGCGGCCGGAGTCCCTGGCAGCGTGATCGAGGTTGAGACGTCCTGACTGACGCCGCCGACCACGACCGTGCCGGTGATAGACACGGTCTGCGGAGAGATCGGGTCGTTCCCATCAACAGTGTACGTAACGGTAACCGTGTCGCCATGGTTCGGCGAACTCGGCGCGGCATTCATAGCGCAGCTAACGGTCATTACAGCTTCACCTTCATTGTTCCGTACGATTGCCTGTAATCTTGTAGAGCGGTCTTCATACCGGCATCGATGAGCGCGGCATTCAATCCCGCGCCGGACGTACGACGCATCGAGAACGAGTAAGCCCCAACAGACTCACTCATCAGAGTTGCGGACTGCGTAGGCGTCGCTAGCTCGGAGCAGCACGCGTTGCACAACACGGCGACGACGTCAGCCGGGACGTCAGCAAATCCATGCGCGCCGGTGACCGTGAATGAGCCGCCCCACCAGAATGTCTCTTCGTACCAGATCTCCGGCAGGTTGATGATGCCGGATAGCGACGGGTTGAACACGGTGATCTTGTCGACAGCATCAAAGTGGTACCAGGTCACCTGGATGTCCTGGATACCAGGCGTGCCGGATAGCGCCACAATCTTATCGATCGACTGAATCGGCTTCCATGACGTCAGCTTGATGATACCGCCGTCGGCCGTGGTCGTGATCGTGTCGCTGGTGTAGTACAGGAAGTCACGCCGACAGTATCGGCGTAGGATACCTGACCCGTCGTCAAGCAGTCCTTGCACACGCGCGGCTTCCACCTGGTTGAGGTTGCGGCCCAGCCTCGCCGCGATATCATCGGGCGTGGCAAGGCTGGGCAGCGTTCCCATGACTGTTACTCCTCTCCACCATTCGTGCGGGTGCCGCGCCGAGAGTGCGACCTGGCAGGAGTACTTGCCTCCTCCTCGGCGGCATCCTCTTCATTGACGACCGCCCCCTCGACGGCGGCCATCGTGCCACCGGGGTAGGTGCCGATGACGTTGATTGGGGCGGACGGCGGCGGCGTCGTGAAGCCCTTGGCCAGAACAGTCCCGAACGGCCACCGCTGGGTAATCGTCTTGCCCTTGTTCAGGACGGTGACGGGGTTGACGGTCGCGTAGGCGAGACGCATGACCATCCGCATCGCCACAGCGTCCTGCTGCATGAGGTTGAGGATGACCTTGCCGGTGTCGTCCGAGATGACACCCTCGGTGAACATCTTGAAGGAGATGTCCTGCCGCATGCCGATGATGGCCTTGGAGAAGTCGCCGCAGAGCAACGTCGCACCGGACGTCAGCGTCGGCATCTGCCATGAACCGTTGTTGACTTCCGAGAGCGGGTAACCGTAAAGCGTGCCGCCCGGCTTGCCGGTCATGTCCGGCTGGTAGATCGGGATGCCCTGAGCCGACCGGATTCCGACCAGCTTCCAGTTCATGCCCGGCATCGCAGCGAAGCCCGAGAGGGTGTACCCGGTCTGAGCCATCATCTGGCCGAGAGTCGAGACATCCTGACCAAGGTCAACGCCCGCGCCCTCAAGGACGTAGTGCTGAGAGTTACACGCGCCGACGTAGACAGACTCGCCCCAGGTAGTCGGCTTGTTGATTCCCCACAGCACGGCCGAGTCGATCAGCGCCCCGACCGCTTCGGTGATCCTGGGCTGAACCTGCGCCCAGAGCGGCACCTCCGCATCGTCAAGGTATGCGATCGGGATCGGCACGATGCAAGCGAGTTCCTCGACGACCATGATGACGTTCTGCCATGCCATCTGGGTCGTCTGCTTCATGCCGGTGTCGCCGCCGACCCAGTACGCCATGGGCAGCACGTCGAGCACTGGCATGCGCTGGGTCTTCGAGGACAGGGTCGTCCGGTTCATGAGCGTGAGTGCGGCGGAAGCCTTTGGGGCTTCCTGGATAATGGTCGCAGCAAGGGGCTGCGGCACGAGAGGGTCAGGAGTTCCTGAACTCCTGAAGATACCCTCGTTGTAAACGCCAGCCATTGAAGGCCCTTCCGCGTCACAGCGGAACTGTAACGCTACGATCCGTGGAGCAGTTGGCGGAACCATTGCTCTGGTGTGTTTGGCGTTGCGCCAGCTGGGGCCGAACCCGGCCTCAAGGACTCAACCGGCCGTGCGGCCAGTTGCTGTTGCGGCGCAGCGCCGTTCCGGTTCGCGCCTTGACCGACTACTAGCTCCCCAGAAGCTACCTTGTCGGCTATGAGCTGTTCCGCTATCTCCTGAGCCATCTCTTCGATTGATGTCTGGAGTAGCTCTGCTCGCTCATTGATCTCATCGTCCGTTCCGGTGCCGAGGATATCAATGAGTTCCACGGGAAGGTTGTGAGCGGCCGCAGCCATGACGCGAGCGTGCGTTGCCAGCGCTTCGTCACGAGCTGCTTCCGCTTCCCTCTGTGCCGCCTGAGCTTTCTCAAGCTCAGTCATATTGGCCTGGTCGATGGTCTTGAGCCGAGCCGCCGCTGCGGAGTTCTCCTTGGCCCGCCGCTCGTTCTTCTTGGCCATTTCCTTCCAGTGGACTACCTGGGCAGCAAGATCCTCATCGGATTGCGCCCCTTCGCCCTGACCTTCGAGCTGGCCGGTTGTGCCATCAGCGTCGTCAGTAGAGCCTACGCCTGCCGTTCCGGCTGGAGAACCTTGCCCCGTTGCGGGGCCAGTACCGGCATCTCCTGCGTCTGCGCTCATCAGCTACACTCCCATCGTACCTAGCGCGATTATACTACGGCTTCGCTCCCGCGTCTAGCCCCTCTTTTTCCGAGCTTCCGAGAGAGATTCTTCTAGGCCCGGAGCATGCCCGGGCCATCCTCCGGTTGCGCGCCTATGTAGATTGGCGCACATCCCCTTGACCATCGCGGCCGGCACGTACTTGCCAACTACCGCGAGGCAGGTATCAAAGTCACCGGGAACTCCCCAGTGAAGCTTGGCCGCTCCGGCTCCTTCAGTCCAGTACTTCAGGAGCTGAGCCGGCATATTTGAATGCTCTTCTGACTGAGCCATCACACAGCCTCCACTAGCAGTATCCCGAACCCGACCGTACTCCTGTTGCTGTACTGATCGATTACGTCGATCCTCCACCACTGTGATCCGACTACGCCATTGTCGGCCGCCGGGATCAGGAACTGCGACATCGTCGCCGTCTGGTTGTTGGGATCATCAACAACCTGCGCCGTATACACCTTCGTCGTCGGGTCATTGTCCGGAACCGTCCGGTCAGTCTTATAGTAGAACTCCGACTTTGCTCCGGCAGTTCCTGATGGAATATTCGGATAGTGCGCAGTCACCTGGATGTCATTCCCCTGTGGGAAGTACATAGCCATCTGCTGGACCGGCATCGCGGTCTCTTGCGGAAACTCCATCGTGACAGTCATGCTTCACCCCATATTCGTCGTTAGCGTAGCCGGAACTACCTCGGCATATATATCAGCATCCACAACATCAGCATCAACTAGAGCAGGAATGACTTCGGCATAGATCGTAGCTTCAACACCCTCGACATAAATACCAGCAGGTACCGTACACACAAAGATAGTCGCCTGAATATACGCCGGGAGATCAGTCGGCTTGAATGGAGGATTGATATAGGCATGAGCATACGAGACGGTAGAAGACATACCATCTACCGCATTAAAGTCGACAAGCGATCCCGCGCCAGATGATATCGTTGCCGACAGGCCATCGATCTCTATCACGAGTACGATGGAGCCATCGCCATCAGTAACAGTAACCGACGACCCGTCAATCGCAATATCTAGGACAACCGAACCTGACCCAGCCGACCCCGTAGCTGACAATCCGGAGATGAGTATCTCAAGTCCTATAGCACCATATGTCAGGGAACTAGTCGTCGAGGCTCCAGAAATCTCCTCCTCAAGAGCGACGACGCCTACTGCATCAGATACGGTTACAGACGAACCATTGATCACATAAATGTAACCAAGCGTTCCGCCGCCCAGGCTAACAGTCGCCGACGAACCTTCTATGAGTATTTCGAGTGATACCGTGCCGGAGCTAACAACAACTGCAGACGATACACCTGACACCGGCGAGACGGTCCCAAGCGTGCCACTTCCGGAAGATACAGAAGACGAACTGCCTACGATAGCATAATCATACGCGACAGTGCCATACCCACTAGAAGCCGTCGAGGATGCCCCGAAGATAAGCGCCTCAAGACCCATGGTCCCGGTAGCGACAGAGACCCCTGATGAACTACCGCTAACCGCCATGACGGTCGTAAGCGCAGGTCCGCTAGACGCAGAAAGAGTAGAGCTTATGCCACTAACATCGATAATCGGGCTGCCAGCTATATCAGCAGTGCCTAGCGCATACCCGGCCGACGTAGCCGACAATCCGGACAGTACCGAGTTACGAATGACCGTGCCGGAAGCAGTCGATACGGTAGCGGAACTGCCTACTAGTACAGGCACATTCGACAGCGTGCCACTAGTACTTGATACTGAAACAGACGTACCGGCTAGAACACCCGTAGCAGTAACGCTCCCGCTACCACCACTTGCGGCCGTGGATGAACCAGCCAGTACGCCCAATCGGACAACGGTGCCGTTGGCGCCGGACACCGTGACCGACGATCCGGTAAGTGCGCCCAAAGCAGTAAGCGAGCCGCTCGTACTTGACGCAGTAACTGATACGCCCGACGTAACGGCATTTAGAACAACCGACCCACTCGCCGCAGCTACGACTACCGGAGCCGTGAACAACATACGAGTCCACGCAGGTGCGCCACCCGTAAAGCTGCTCGACACCGATACGCCGCTAGCGTTCGGCGCGCTCTGCCATCCTGCCGACATAAAGCCAGCAGAGTTCCCATTAATGGTACCCGAACCACCAACTAGCGAGTTCGTCGGCGCATTCCAGTTATTCAGCAGCGACCAGTTATACTGGATGGCCAACACACTTTGCGGGAACGTCCCTGAGAGCGGGCCTGTTGAAGTTACCAGCGTAGCCGGGCCAACACCATCCTCGCCATCCACAAGCGAGAACCCCATACATCCGGGTATCGCTAGCGCCATCATATCGCACTGAGCGTTCGAGCTAGGCACCGCCGTGATGACGCTACCGCCTACGAACGGCTGAACCGGATTCTGAGCCTGCCACACCTGACAGTACGCAGTCGTCCCGTTGATAGCGTGATTGCCTATAAGCGCATAGACGTTCCCAACAGTATCCGTAAGCGACGTACACACGACGCCGTTCTGGCCGAATGCCGTAACAACTACAATCTGTGCTCCGGCCGGGGAAGCCGTAACTGTACACGCATGCGCCGTCGTCACCGGACCATTGTGTGTCCCGAGTACTACAGGGACTCCACTACCAGTAGGATTAACTCCGGTAGCCGACAACCCGGATATCAGCGCTACCCTGCCAACCGCACCATTAGCTACAGATACCGTAGAAGCTGACCCGCTTATGCCAAATGCCGTAGACGCTAGGCCTGTAGCATTCATAGCGTACCCGGAATTTGACATACCGGATATAGCGCCGATAGCAGTAACCGCGCCAGACGTAGAAGCGACAGCCAGTGCCGTACCGGATATGACGCCGATATCATAGAACGTACCCGCGCCAGAGCTAGGCGTCACGGCCGAGCCGTTTATGCCCATCACATTGACGAGTACGCCGGTAGCCGTAGGCAGCGGATTCGACCCGTACATAAACGCATCAAGGATCAGCGTATGCCCGGACGACGACGGATTGCCGGATGCGGTGCCCTGGTACGTAAGCGTATGCGTACCGTACGCAAGTCCACTAACTGAATAAGTTATGACTTTAGACTGAGCTGTGGGACGGTACATATCGACCTGTACCCCGGCTCCGCCATCTAGCACCATCGAGGCGTAGCCCTGGTCAGGCCCCAGGTACCCGTAAAGCGCTACCCACGTTCCGGTGAACGTCAATGTACATGAACCGCCGCCTCCAGTCCAGTGATACGTACCATTCAGGAACCGAGAGTCGGCCGCTACCGGAACCCATTGCGACCCAATAGCAAGATTAGGATTCCCGCTAGCATCATCAATAAATACTGTCTGCCCGGAGAACCCATCCAGTTCCTGTCCAAACAACGTAGCCGGGAGGTTCGGGAGTATGCCCCAATCTGAAACAACGAAAGCGTCAATCCCAATATACGTACCACTCGATGCCGAGTTCTTCGAGCCAGTTACCGTCACCGTCACCGTATGCATACCTGGCGTAAGCGGAAGTACCGGCGACCGTACTGTACCAGGGGCAGTAGCGTACGTATCAAGAACAATAGGAGGACCACTATCAAGGACAATTTGAGCTATGCCCCGGTTAACGTCGGTCGTGAACTGTACCTGTAGCTGATTACCGGCACACGAAAAGGCAGCAGTGTTATTTGTTGTATTCGAGTAGGACTGTGTTCCGTTATATGCTCCGCCACCTACCGAGTTATGAGTCCACGTGCCTGTGTAGGTAATAGCAGAACTAGGGTCGTCTGTGAATGCCTCATATAGCACAACTCACCTCCTAGGCAGCCTCACCGGAAGCATGATGACCCGCGACACACGTACAGGAACAATCCCTCCATTCACCGCACATTTACGGCAGATCGCCCCGCCTGCCGAGACGATCGCCGCATGTACTGGACATAGCCATATCTGATCACAGTGCGAGATCACAACGCATATGCGATGATACTGTGCGGTAGGTGTAGCGCCACAGATTGTATCCGGACGCACCACAGCTTCGCACGGCGGGAACCGGGGAACCTTCAGATCAAAGACCTGAGGTTCTAGCTGTAGACCCATGTCACACCTGGCAGATGAACCCGACGCCTGCCGCGCCGGTGCCGGCGGCGGCTTGTAGCGAGTCCCCGATTGCCGGGGTACGTGTGGACGAGAGCAGGAATGCTGCGATCGTGTGGGCCGCAGTCCCGGACACCGCGTCGCACGCGATGCCCCAGACGCACGTACCCGGCGCGGCCGTGAATGGCCCCCAGGTAATCTGCGCCGAGTTCCAGAGCTGTGACGGGGACGCCGCCGATGCCGCCGTGGGGTTGAAGTTCTGCCGCGCGTAGCCGGATGCCGTCGGGTACTCGTTGATCGTTGCGCCGGCCATCGAGACCTCGGTAGATGCGAGCGCGCCAACCGCCGTGGTCGAGAGCGCTAGGTAGGTGTTCGCGACCGCAGGCGACTGCGCCTTCAGGAACACCGCATTGAGAGCCTGCTGCTCCGCGTACTGGAACATCTGTCCTTGAGATAGGTTAGGCATCCTACTTCTCCTAAGCTGGTAGGAATTGGTTGTCGAATAGAATCGGATCGATCGTTGTGATACGACCCAGCCCCGTGGAGTCTGTCCACTCGATGATTGGCCATCCTGAGTCGGCATCGAACTCGATGAACTCCACCTCGGTGCCATCGTGAAGATCCAGATTGTGCATCTCGTCAGTAAGCGCTGAGCCTTTAGCCTGGCGCCCATAACCGTACACGTCCTGGTTGTGATAAATGAACTTATCACCCATGACCGGCTTCTCGCCCATCACTTCTTGCCCTTCTTGGTCCAGGTATCGGGGATGTCCTTGCCCCACCCCTTCGCCTTGGCCACCCTCTTGATGTAGCGCCGGACCTTCTCGTGCTCGGCCGGGGTATTGGGCCTAGCACGTCCAACCGCCTTGATGGCCGATGCCAGGGAGTTCGGCCCCGTCCGTGCCTGGATCGGGAACCTAGGCGAGTTGGACTTGTTGGTTTGCGACGGCGGCATTGCCTGCCCCTTGGCCTGTAGGCGTTGCCTGAGCTTCTGTCCCGCTACCGCCGTTCCCGCTGCTGCCATTTCTACCACTCCAGTACTTTTCCCAGGCCGCTACTGCGTCCTTGCCACTCTTTCCTGCCGTCTCTCGCGACCATTCAGAAGCAAGAGCAAGATTAGCCGAATGCTGGCCCTGAAATACCGCGCGAGCCAGGCACTGGCAATTATCGTGCGCATGGAATACAATCGTCCCTGCCTTATGTACACCACCGCTAGCAGCAAGCCCAGAACAATAGCTACAAGTCCTAGGCTCGACAATACGTTCCCAACCCAATGCGCCGTTGTCATTCGCGACTGCATTTGTTACCGTATCCCGCCCACCATTCAGCACTACGCGAATGCTGTTGCCTATAAGATAACGCATAGCCATCTTAGATGCGATGGCCGGTTCGTAACCATTCCCAACGAAGCTGAGGAATTTCTGTAGCCCCGTATTCCGAGTTAGTACCGAGAGGTAATCAGGGTTTAGGTACGCTCCTGGCACAGACGTGCCATAATACCCGGCAACTGAACGCGATAGGCCGTAGTACTGCGCAGCATCCGCAGCAGACATCCCGTGATTCAGGTCTACGATGCCCTGTATGATTGGTTCGAGCGTCTTCCATGTAGTGGCGAAGTTATTAGGATCAACAATAGAAGCCCACATACCAGCAATCGATCGCGACACTCCTTGCGCAATCATATTCTGGTTGTTCCTGTATCGCACAAACAGAACACCGCCTGTTTGCGCCGACGTACTAGGAAGCCCGTTCACGGTCCAGCCCCAATAGCAGGCGGCGCACCAGGAACAGCGCCGGGAGTTGGACCAGGCGGGAGCTGTCCGCCCGGAGGAATGGGAGCGCCAGGAGGAGCACCAGGAGGCATAGCACCGGCACCAGCCGCAGCTGCCTGCTGTTGCGCTATCATCTGTTGTACGATCTGCTGAGCTTGCTCCCTCTGGTATGCCAGCTGCCACGACGCGACGTCATCTGACGTAGCTCCAGGCACTCGCGACCACAACTCCTCAGCAGGCACGCCAAGCATCTGCGTCAGCTTGCCAAGCGCATCAATCGTCGCCGCGAAGGACCGTGCTGACGTGTCGCGCCACAGAATTGTGCCGAACAGGTCATTCCATCCGGCAGTGTTGCCCTGAGCTAGACACGTAAGTCTGAAGACGTTTCGCCAGGGATCTGTCTGTCCCGCTTGCAGTTCTTCAATCTTCCGGTCGAGTCCGTCGCGAGCAGCTGCGAGCGCTTCTGCTGACATATTTGCGACCTGTCCCAAAAGATGATACGGCGGAATCTGTGAGACAGTTGACATATGCCGTATTCCATCTTCTCGCACGAGAGAGTATGGCTGGAGTGCGGTTTCACCAAATTCTCCAAACTTCGTTGTCGGATCGTCCGACGCCCATACGCGGTCAACGCCCGGCCGGAACGGCATAGTTTCCCGGCCATCCTCATCGACCGGCGACATACCGGAGACATACCGCTGCCTGAACGCAGCGAACTGCGTCGAGATCATCAGGTTGAACGTGTCGAAGTTGATCTGGTCCTGGATCGGCATAAGCGGCTCGATCTCGCCTATACAATCCTCTTCGGCATCCAGGTCAACTTCATACAGGAACCGCACTACCGGGCATATACCCATCTCATGCGCCGAGATTACCTGCTGCCCGTTGAGCAGAACATCACCTGCTTCCGCAAGATGGATGTTGGCCTGAGACGGATCGACAGCGGCATCGCCGGTTAGTATGTACCGGTTCGCTTCATCATAAACGTACACCAACATGCGTGCTGTGCCATTAGGCATGTTGACGACGTTCACCTCGATTGCGAATTGCGGCCACTCATCATCTATATCGTCAGCATAGAATGCCGTCATCCTACGCGGGCTAACCGGCCGGATAACCGGCACGTTAGCAGGCTGCTCTTCGTCCGAGGTAAGCTGTCCAGGCAACACAACGGTGTACGCAGAACCGTACTTGATGACCGCGCGATGAACGCCGTGCTGCCGAGACACCATCCGGTTCGCGCGGAACGCATCCCATTCCGGAGTAGGCTTCTGCGGAGATGCCATCTCATTAGCCGTCGTGCCGGTCGGCTTGTATCCGTCCACATGGAGGTTCTCTGAGATAACAGAGATGATGAGAGGCAAAAAGTTCCGCCGTGCCTTCTTGGCTATCCACCGGTACTCAGCATTAACACCGCGCGGGATGTAGGGTGGGTCTTGCCGGCCACGTACGTAGTTCCCGATCCGGCGCAGCCTATTCTGTTCAGCCTCTCGCGACGCAAGAGCCTTTTGCGTCGTCTCCACTACCTGATTCGTCCCGATGATCATGAAAAACTCCATACTCTGCGCTTGCCGCTCTTGGCTGCCATAGCCCGGCGTTCCTTGTACGCTTTAGATCCGAGTACAAGCCGACGAGCATGCCTCGCGCCAATCATACAAACACAGGCGTCGATTTTCTTTGGCGACTTAGGTGCTTCCTTACCAATACTTATGCCCCAGCGGTTCGGCCGACGCCGAGCATTAACAACGTGCCGTCCTAGCGCCGAGTCTCCATCATGCCAGAATACTGGATCACCCGGAGACTCGATTTCGCTAAGCACCATCTCGCATGCCTGCGTAAACTCCGCAGTATGCGAGCGCATATCCCATGCTACAGGCTGTGGATCACGCCCAGAAGGGACAGCCCATATATCAAGGCCCTCTTCAAACCACTCACGCCACGTAATCTTCGTTGACTCTTCCCACTCATTGACGTCCGCGAAGAATGCGCAAACATTCCACTTCTCTTGTGCCGACCGTATAGCAAAGTGGACTTCATCAACCGGTACATTACGCGTACCCAGCGGCTCCCAAACACCAAGAGTGAAAACGAAACCAGTTTCCACATGACATCCAACCAGTGCAGTAGCGTCATCAGTCCTCGATCCATCGAAGAACATAGTAATATCGTCGCCGTCATTGATCCTGAATTCTGGATCTGACAGTCGTGCCCACTTCTGCTGCGTGGTCCACGCATCCTCGGCCGACTCCGGCCAGTTTAGGTAGAATCGCTTGGACACATCTAGCGGCGTACGCGGCGAGAGGATACGATTCTCAACGATATCATCAGTATCAGCCCAGAAAGCATCGCCATACGCGAATTCAACCGCCTTGCGTATGGATGATACGTCATCGAAATCAACATCAGGAGGGGCCATTCGCGAATCATACAGGATCTTACCCTTCCCTTTGAGCTTGCCCTCTTCTTGCGACACCCACGCATCGAATGTAGTCTCGGCTACCGTCCCCGCGCCCGGCTCCCAGGCATTTGACGTCTCGATAATCCGCGAGCCGGACTTACCAACATTACGGTCCATGACTTCGGCAAGCGCTATTCCTCCGTTGGTGGCAGTGAACGACTCGGTCTGATCAAGTATCGCAAAGGTGACAAGAGCACCCTCTTCGGTAGTTGGCGAACTCGTGATGACCATGAGTTGTCCTCCGCCTGGCACATGGAATATTGTCTTGCCAGCTTCGACATCATAGTCTCGCAGGATTCGCGATTTCTTGGGCAGTAGCGCCCGCACCATCCGCATTGTGTTGACGTTGGCCTGGTCATGTGACGTTGCGCCAATCTGTACGAGCGGCATCGACACCGCTTTCCCAACGACGCCGCCCGGCGCGTCGGAGTCCCATCGCCAGAAGCGGACAGGCGCGAGTAGCTCGATCATCGCCAACACCGCGGCAAACGGAGACTTCCCGGCACCTTTTGGGTACCGGCGCACTCCGTGATAGAACATCCAGCGCCCCTCGGGCGTTAGCGCATACCACCAAAGTATGAATCGCACTTGCGATTCCGTGAACTCCCACCGGTTCCCGGCGTCCGGCCCGTCTGGCTGCTTGAGGTAAAAGGTACTTGGATGCCCAGTGAATCGCTTCCCACCCAAGCGTAAGCTCAGGCAAGCCTTCAGGAAGCGTAACCAGTCTGTCACGTGGCGCTACCAATGTACTCATTCAATCACCACCTCTCGCAAACCTACTTGGTAGCTACATACGTAGCGAGTTGCTTCATCACGGCCGCACTCGGCTTAGCGACCTGCGCCCTGCCGCCCTTGGCCGGATGAGCAGTCAGGCCCTTCGGCGGCTTTGGTGCTGCGATACGCCGCTGTGCCGCAACCTTGTGAGCTGCCTTCCGTACTGCGGTCTTCTTCCTTGCCGGTGCCTTCTTCTTGGCCTTAGCCTTAGCCTTGGCCGCCGCCTTCTTGTGGCTGTGCAGGTATATCCCGAGCCTAGCCAGCCCCATGCCTAGCCGGGCAGCCCCGCCGAGCGCACGCCCCGCCCCAAGCAGGCCGCGTCCCAGTCCGCCGCGACGGCGCTGTTGCCTACGCTGCTTGTCCCGCTTCTTGCGTTCCTCCTCGCGCTTCTTGTCGCTGGCCGCGCGTTCCTCACGCCTTGCCTTGTCGCGCTCAGCGAAGTCCTTGTTGCGTTGCTCCCGGTCAGCCGCCCTGGACGCATCCCGCGCGGCGTCACGCCGCCTGGTCTCCTCGGTGATGCTCTGATGTAGGGCTTCCTTCCGGGCCTGTAGCTGCTCCTGCCTAGCGACACCATACTGTGCCATCGCCTTGTGGAGTTCTTCTCGCGAGATCCCAGCTGACCTAGCTTCGCGGCCCGCAGTCTCGACTGCCATCCTGTCCTGTAGTATCTGATGACGCCGAAGAGCAGTCTTCTCATCGCGCGTAATCGTGTCCGCCGCGCCGCGTTCGATTTTGCGAATGGCATTGCGGACGTGCTTGTGGTGTTCGCCGCCAAAGATCCAGCGCCCGTGGAACCCCCGGATCTCAGCCGGGTTGAAGTCAACCATCGTCCGTCCCCGTCCTCACTATGCCGAGACGTCCGTGCCACTTGATCACGGCATCGTCAGCCGCTTCCTCATCCTGATCAGTGACATCCTGATCAGTGAGTTCGATTCTGTTCTTCTTGCGGTCGATGACCGTCACGCCGAGCCGAGCCGACAGCCGCTCGAATACCGGCAGTAGGTTCGCCCGGTACGTACGCAGGAAGATGTCATAGATCTGCGCCGCCATGACGGCCGTAGCCCAGTCGGAAGCCTCATAGAACTCCGACTGGCCGCTAAGCGCTAGCGCCCGGAACCAGGACTGTGCCTGCGGATGCCAGTTCGGATTCGCCTCTGGGATCGGGATGTCCTTGCGCTTAGACTCCCCGGTCGACACAGCCAGGAAGCGCGGGTCATCACCGCCACCAGTACCCGCGCCCGTACGATTCTCAGGCTTCTTCTTTGGAGCAGGCATAACTTACCCTTCGGCATAACTGGCCCGTCTCCCGACTTCCAGTCCTTCGGCACCACGCCCGCGCCATGGCAGATCTTACACACGTGCGCGTCGACCGAGCCGGTGCCATTGCACGGCGGACATATCTTCTCGTCGGGGCCAGGTTCCCGATGCTTCTGGATCGGGACAAATGGGGCAGGAGGCATAACAACATCTCACCTTCAGTATGTACATCACGAGCACCACGAATGACACCCGGATGTGGGTCTTGCGGCCTCTTGCGCAACGTGTGTCGTACGTTGCTTTGTAGATTTGACCGCCGACGATGGTGTGACAAGCAAAGACCCCGCAGCATCTCCAGGCGATGGTCATTGGCATCGCCCATGTGGTCGCACTCAGTCGCATCCTGTCCGCAAGGCCCCTCTTCATCATGGAGTAGGCCCCATTGGCATACGCGATCCCGCGCCAGAACAATCATGCGTAGACGCCCCCACCCTGGAGGCAGGGGCGTCTTGCGCCAGCTACCGGCGCTCATAGGGACACCCTGAGGGAAGTGCCCGAGCGCACCGTCGCACTACCACCGGACGCAGGACAAGGGAATGATCCCGCGCCACAAACCTCCATTGGGCCGAAACCCTCCATCCTGATCCACCGCCTCAGTGCGACATTCGGTGCCTAGGTAGTATCGTACTCGATCGCGACCGATCCGTCTAGACCCGAATCGGATTAGCCCGACGACGGTCGACTACGGCATAATCGTCCATTTGACCTTAGACTTTGCCGTACGCCTTGAAACGGCTCCGGCAACCTCCAAAGCCGCTAGCAAAGAAAACGCCCGATAAGGGTCTGAAATACCTGCTCCAATCGAGATTTCATAGGCCGTAGAACCCGGATTTTCGACTAGCCAGTTTAGCATCTTGATAGCGTCTTCCCGGTCGTTCATTTTGCACCCTTCTCAAACGCTTCCGGTCTAGGCGATAGGGTCCGGCACCGCCCCCTAGGCTATATCTTCTATATATATATATATAAATTCGATATAGAGGGGGAGGCGGTGCCCGGGTCTATCGCCTAGATCCGAGGACTTTGTTTTGAGCCGCTTTTTTCGACGGTCCATTCCCAGTAATCGATACCCTTTCCGGCCTTTTTATAGACTGCTTTTTTCTCGATTCCAAGCTTATCCACGGCCTTATTCAAAGTAGCCTCATTGGTACTAGCTCCAGCCTCTCTTAGCTGGTTTATTATGTCCTCTTTCTTCCATGTTTTCTGCACCTTAAATATCGCCTGAAGCGCGTCGATAAGGTCGACTAGCGCGCCTGACATCTTCCTGGCGGGCTTCCTGTTGATTATCTCGGAAGCATCCTTGTCAGTTGTGCCTAGGAACATGATTGTGCCGGCTGTAATTTCCTGTTCTTCATCAACTAGGATCTCTTCAATCCTGTAGGCAATAGACGGCCATGACCGTCCTAGGTTGTTCTTTTGCTTCGAGATTACGCCTATCCCATCCTCATCCATTGCCAGGTATATGACGGCTCGGGAGACGTTCCGGAACTCTTGTGATCCAGACATTCGCTCCATGGCGTCCGCGGCATTGTTCTTGTTGAAGTGTACGTTCCCGATTATGACACAGTTCTGCCGTCGTGCGATAGACTGTAGCTTCATCAGGATGTCTCGTACATGTTGCCCATGATTCGTGTCACGGGCTAGGTCTATCGCCCCGACTATCGAGTCGAAGAACACCCATGAGGCATCGTTCTTGTCGATAGCTGCTTCTAGCTCGCCGTAATCTTTTGGCAAGCTGATGATCTCGCCGTCCGGAGTCTCTTGTGTAATAACTTCAAGACCGCCTATCATATCGAGATCCGCCCCGGCCGCGACAAGACGTGGTATGATGGTCCGCTCCCAGTCATCCTCCGAGGCAGCTATGATACAGAACTGAGGCTTTCCATACCAGTACCCATCTAGTTCGCCTAGCGTAAGCTGAGCTATAAGGCCAAGATTGAACGTACTCTTCCCCGCTTCGCCATGTCCTGCTGTTAGGGTTAGCTCGCCTATCGGGATTCGCTCGTGTCTGCCATTAGCCCATCCCCAATGGACTTTCTTCATTGTATAGTCGCTTGCGAGAGTCACCTTCCCGACGCGATGTCCGTTGCTGGCAGAATTGACATCGCTTTGCCAATTGCTATCGACGTACGTGACGCCGCCACGTCGTAGTGGCCGGTTCCCGTTGTCACTGTTGTTACTCATGATGTTCTCCGCCATGGTGACACGAACTTCGAGCACTCGTCACCCTTGGCTTGCGGAAGGGCAGCCGCTTTGGCCATTGCGCTGTTGACAGCGCCCTTCCATTCCGAACGTAGGTTTCGCCTCCTCCCGCTGTTCATGAAGGCATCTTCGCAGACCCCAAGAGCGTAGTCAAGTCCCTTATGTCCCTCGGCCGCGTTAGTACATAGGAACATCGCCGTCGCGACAATCGTGTCGTGTAGTCCGCCGAGAACTGCCGCTGCCCGTATCTTGCCTGCCTCTATTTCAGAAGCATTCTTCATGTAGTAACACATCGCCCCTCCTGATACCTTCCCATACCATGCGACAACTTCAGCTTCCTGTGCCGCACCTTTCACGACATACTCGCGCGGGGATAGTAGGTACTTACCCCATTCAGGCGGTAGCCATGGCAAATCTGTCGGGCGCGGTTTCCCTGCTTCACGATCGCCGTACCACCACCGGTAAATCCGCCCAGTTGAGTTATGTACTGACGGTTCTACTGTCGCGAACCTATGGTGGAACTGAGCTATCTCAACTCCAGACCCGACTCCAAGATCAGTAATCCACACCCACTCATCTCGGCGCGGAGCATAGTACAGGTAGATTCCCGACATGCCATCATCGCGCGAGGTAGAGCGCCAGGTCTGAGGCAATATCCCTAGCCTAGACTGTAGGTTCCATATCGTTCTGTCGCCACCCCGGTTTTCGTATGCATCGACATCAATTCCTATGATATCCCATGGCAGCCGAATCCCTATATTAGCGGTCGGAAATTCGGTGATCAATTCCGCTAGGCGTATGTCGTCTGGGTCAACTCCGTTGTGTCCGGTCACGCCTTTTGCCAAGGGTGCTTTCGTGCCCTGCCGGGTAACCGGAATTGTACCAGTCCAGCCACGCTCGCGATAGATCCGAGCGGCATCACGGAATGGGAAATGCTTCTCTCCGCGTAGGTCTTTACTTTTCCCGCCGGACGCGGTAGACTCGTTCATGTGAGCCCCTCCTCACTCGGGCGGGCCAGGACTACTCCTCTTGGCCCGCCGACTTCCCTTGGTGTATGTTTACCCCGCCGTAACCGGACGGAAACCCCTAGTATACCTCGGAACATGTCCCAAAGCTACCCCCGGGAAAAGATTTTTTCTTTGCCCCCTTCCCTTTTACCGGCCGGTAGAGTAGGATACTAGTGCGGGTTCCGGTTTCGCTTTCCCGGTAGCCGCCCGAGCCGGTCAGGAGCGAGCGCCGCTGTCTGGCCGGCTCGGCACTGAGGGGAGAAGCATGGCGCCAAAGAATATCCACGTCATGGGCATTGACCCCGGAGGAACGACCGGCTGGTACAACATTACAGTACCGGCCGACTGTATTTTTGGAGATGCCCCGTCTTCGATCATCGAGCATGACTGGGGCGAGTTCACGGGGCCGGAGCCACAACAGGCAATCGAGCTAGCCCGGCTTGTACGAGAGATTCAGGGTCTAGACTACAAAGTTGGTCCTGCCATGATCATGGAAGCCTGGGATCAGGACCCAACATTCCACTCCACAGATCCGGAGGCTCTATCTCCCGTACGCCTAGGCGCGATGATGACACTCCTCCAAGAACAGAAACTACTCGCCGACGCAACCCTCCATTTCCAGTCACGTACCCTCGCATTCGGTACAGTAACAGATGAACGCCTCCACAGGTGGCGGCTATGGGTAAAAGGCAGCGATCATGTCCGCGCGGCATTGCGACATGGCATAACAGCCTTGCGACGCGCTCGTGAGAACCCGGAGTGGGCGAACTCTTTGTGGCCTTACCTTGCCGAATATTATGGGCGAAATTAGGGGTTCCCTTTTCCGGCCCGACGCGCTATAGTAGGCGTAGCCGGGAAGCGAGGGGAGGTTAGGATAGGAATGGAAGTTAGCCGCTACCGTATCGCAAGCGGGTATAGTGCCTGGTGGTCCCCCTACCAGGTGCGGTATCTCCTCAACCTCTCGCTTCCCGGTCAGGCTTCAGGAACGGAGGTGATGCGATTCGAGAGATCTAGCCGACAGCAAGATCCAGTGGTAGGCCGAGATCCCAGCCCGTCGTTTCAACCCCAAGAGACGCACTCGACGGGCGACGTCCATATTCACAAATCCTCCCGGCCTACCACTCCCCCTACTGAGAAGGCGAAATCTGGATGCTAGAACATGGTTTTAAGAAATGGATACAGAAGACAGATACCGTCATCCTCGTTTGCTGGGATCTCGGTCATATCTGGTCAGCAGAACTGTACGGTCACCTTGAGCGCCGTCCGCATGGAGCGCACGTGATGCTCGGGCCGTGCCAGCGAGGATGTGGAGTTGTTCGGGCGCGGTACCTTACCAGCTCCTGGTCGCCGGACTCCTCCAAGAACAGCTACAAGTACCCGCATCACTATAGCCCGCGCGAGTACATGGAGGGCAACCCATTCTTCATGTCAGCGGAACACCGCGCGGCTATCCGCAGGGAGCTTTCCCGCCGGATCAAGGCTGAGGGCAATCAGGAAGTTCTCGACACCGGCGCGAGCGTTCACGACATCACGGCCAGGTTCTCCGGGTGAGTATGGCCGAAGCCAAACACCAAGTCCATGCTGACATCATTCGCACCCTAGTGAGGAACTAATGAGTACCAAGGTCACCATCCTGAGCCAGAACGCCTGGAGCCAGCGCGTCCGGATCAAGCCGGACGGCAAGCCTCCAGTCGAACTCAACGTCATCAAGACGTCATGATCTTCCGGTCGCGTGTCAAACTCTCCCCAGAAGTCGCCGGCACGCGGCCGGAACTAAAGCCTCCTCAGGGGAGGGATAGCAGGTTGGGAAAGCAACCTGCGCGACAGAAAGGGAACATCATATGTTCCGCAAGTCAGCAGTACTCATGTCAGCAGCAGTGCTCGGCGTCTTCGCGGCAGCGGGTGGGGTTGCCTCGGCGAACGTCCGGCCCGCCGACGCGACTGACGCCTGCCAGGCAATGTTCGACGGCTGTTCGGGCATCGTGGTGGCGCAGTCTGCGATCAGCTCGCACGACTTCTACCCGCGTTCGGACGCGGGCCTGACTGTCGTCGGCACGCCCAAGGCCGGAGCGAATGTTCAGATGAACATCTCCAACGACCTCCAGGACGGTTCGCAGGACTTCACCCTCAACTACGACGACTTCGTCGGTGACGGCAGCGACGGCATGACCGCGTTCGATGTCCTCCACTACGGCGGCGACGCCATCGTCTCCATCGAGTTCACGCCGTTCGGGCAGGACTCGGGATGGTGCCTCCAGCCGAGCGCTACGAAGACCACGCTCCAGAGCTGCGACGGTGCGGCCAACCAGGCCTTCATCCTGACCGATACCGCTCCGTTCGTCAACCCGGCCACGCACGGCTACACGTTCGTGCTCTGGGCCCCGCAGGCGGCGAACAGCGATCACCACCTCGCGATCGACGCGCCCGGGCACCTGTCCGGTAACGTGGACGCACAGCGGCTGGTGAACGTGAGCCACAACCACGCCTCCACGTTCATGTGGAACACCATTCCGTAACCCACCTAGCAAGAAGGGGCCTGGCTTCGGCTGGGCCCCTTTTTTTTGTCCGTATATGCCAATGAAGCCAATACAGAACAGATATCGAAATTAGTTGCGATTCTAGACGACTACACTTCGTGGTCTGGGAGAAGCCTCCTCCCAGGGGGTCGCCCCCCACCGATGGGCCTCGACTGCAGTCGACTGCGGCCAATCGTCACCGATGGGCGTCGCGTGCAGTAAATTGCGGTCGACTACACTCGAATGCAGTTGAGGACGATCGACCGACTACGTCTGCACTCTGGGTGTAGTCGACTGCGACCGATGGGCCACCGATGGGCTCGCTTGGGGTCGACTACAGTCCAGCCCAGTCACCTGCGCTCGATTGGGTTCGCCTCGCATCGAGTGCAGCCGGGGGTAGTCGACCCCATCTGACCCCGGTCGACTGCAGTCCATCCCACTCGACCCCAGTCGTCTGTAATAGGAACTCCCTGACTGTAGTCGACTGCAAATAGGAACTCCCTACTGCGACCGATGGGCTTCGAGAATTCGCCACCCTCACCGATGGCGCTCGTTTGTAGTCGAGTACACTCGCGACGCTCTATTGTAGTCGAGTAGTCGACTACAATCGCGAACTCGACTACAATCGAGTAGTCGACTACAATCGTAGCGCTCTATTGTAGTCGAGTAGTCGACTACGTTCGTACGTATCTGAGTAGTCGACTACGTTTGACTAGTCGACTACGTTTGACTAGTCGACTACGTTCGTACGTCTTTGAGTAGTCGACTACGTTCGTAGTCGTCGACGTCGTCGACTGCAGTCTAGTAGTCGACTACGATAGAGCGTTACGAGATCGTTATATACCAAATCCGTAACCTAATCGTTACCTTTGGGTAGTCGACTACGAACGAGCTAGTCGACTACAAACGTAGCGCTCGACTACGATCGTCTAGTCGACTACGTACGAGACGTTTGACCTTAGTCGACTACGATCGCGACGTTTGACCTTACTCGACTACGAACGACTATTGGTAAAAGTCTTTCGATATCTTTTCGCCGTAGCGGCGTCGGAAAACGGACCCTAGCTAATACCCGCGACCGGCGTTTCGTCGCGCGAGAGGCGCCTTTCCGGCCCGTCTAGGGGTATCGTAGCGGTTCCGGCCGTTCGCGACGCGCGGCGCGGTTTTCGAATTTACCCCTTCCGTAATTCGAACGAAATCCGAAGACTAGTCCTTCGAAAGACTTATTCGCTTCCCGGAAACCGGTCGGGTAGTCTTTTTTCGTCGGGCCGGGAAGTTCCGGATCGCGACGGTTCGCGACTCGCTCGTAAAAGCGGTAGCGTTTCCTTAAAATCGGTTAGGACTTTCGCGACGCGAAACGAGCCGATTAGCGGAAAACGCGAAACTCGGGTAGACTAGCGGTAGCGGGAAACGCGGAAACGCGAATTTCGCGAAAAAGCGCGGCGCGTAAAAAGCGGTAGCGTTTTCTAAAAATCGCCCCTCGACGGGCTCGTAATAGGCGTACCCGAAACCCGGAAAAGTCCGGCTTAATTCGGCTACCCCGAAATAGAAAAGAGAAAAAAGTGGAGCGAAGCGTTATTTCCTCTAAGGCGACCCCGGCTAAGGGCGAAGTCTCGGAAAAGACGTCTACTCTTCCCGCGCCGGTTTCCGAGAGCGAACTACTCGAAATCGCGAGGCTTCGCGCGGAAATCGAGTCGCTACGCGCCGAAAAAGAGGCGGCTATCGCGTCGCGCGGAAATTCCGGTCCCGGGAATTACGGGACTAAGGATATCCCGCGCGCTATGGTCGGCTTTACGAAGTGGATCGCGCGGGAATATCCGGGACTCGGAATCGCGCTAGGCGAAAACGGCCGCGCGGACGATCGTACGGAGCGGCTCGTTACGATCGCGAGTAAGGCGTATCGGTATTTCCAGTCGTCGGACCTTAACGTCTAGGAATTTCGCGAGGATTACCCTCCGGAGAAATCCGGAGGGTAACCCTCCGCTTTACCGAAAATCGAATACAGGCGAAACATAGCACCGATGGGCGTGTTGTGTCTTCGGGAGCTGACCTACCCGAGCTGAAGAGCCAGGTCGAAAAACAACATAGAGGAGCCAAATGGCCAAGCACGCGCACAACTGCGACGTCGAAAATGCCGTCGCCAGTTCGATCGCCGCGACAACACACTATGTGCCGCGGCATGCCGATTCCGACCGCGTGGTCGAGGCAGCCAAGGCAGCAGCAGGGGAGATCCCCAATCCGGCAGATGAGTTCGAACTCATCCCTGAGGACCAGGACAATTCCTGGAAGGAGATCCCCGAACACGATGACGCGGCAGAATGCGAAAAGCATGGGCCAACACGGATCGTGCGCTCCGGTTACAACTCCGGTTTTGCCGGGGAGGGTCTGTCCTGGGCAGTGCTAGAGTGCGGCTGTAACCTCGCCGAGCATGGCGAGTACTGGGACAAGTAACACGACAACAACAATCCTGTGATCTGGTTTGTCTAGGGAAAATCAATTCCCTAGGCATTCCAGTCCGCAAGGACTGGCAATACAAAAAGGAGGGTTACCCTCCTCAGCAAGATGCCCCCAAAAACAAGAGGGATACCCTCCTGTTTGACACCGATGGGAAAACAGAAAAATGAACAGTGAGAACATCGCACTGGGTATGACCCAGCGTGAAGCCGACTCTGTAGCGCATGTCCTCATGGCTGCGCTCCACCAGCCGAACTTCATGCTTGATCGTGAGCGTGATGATGCCGCCAATGCTGCTAGGGTCCTCTTCATGCAGCTTGGCTATGGCTACACCTGCGACCGCATGGGCAACCGAGTGGAGCTGGCGAATGACCGCGTGGCTTGATCGCCTGCTAGTCATGCTCGTTGGCGAGGATTCCATGAATCCAGACCCCAAAGACATAGGTGACATCTGGTAGCTGGTTTGCCGGAGGGTACAGATACCCTCCGGCATTCCAGTCCTCAGATGGACTGTCAAAACTCAAGAAAGGAATGCTTATGGACCACGAAGATCTCGTTGTGGGCCTGCTATGGACGATGAACATCGGCCGTGGCAAGGGCAGAACGATGACAGTCTCTGGCGCCAAGCCTGGCGAAGTCCAGAGGGTCATTGTCGAGCGTGAAGCAGAAACCAGATGGGCGGTTGCCTTCCGTCCTGGTGATGGCATGCCAGAGCGTGCCGTGCGACGCTACCACAACCCACACAAGGCAGCACGAGCACTCATGAACCTCGTCCACGAGGACTGACCAACAAGGAGGGTCAATACAAGTGAATACCGGAATTCCGCGCAAGACGACGTGGACATGTTTCCTGTGTGACCAGCAATGGCCACCGCAGACGACTGACGACAGGATCAGGATCGAGATCAACGCATACCGCATTCATCCTGGTGTATACTGTCGTCAGGACAAGTTCCCGAATGACGCCAAGCCACCCAAGCATGAGGAGGTCGTGTGGAGCCCGTTGCTGAGCTGACACCGCTTGATCACGTCAATGAGGCAATCGCATTCTACCGTGCGGTTGCTGATGTCGATGATCACAACATCACGTGTATATTCATCGCGTTCCCAGACATGAACCACGCAGTCAAGTGGGCAGTGGCTATGGGCATTGATGATCGTGTTTGGCTTGTTGCGCCATCACCGACCACAGATGCCAAGTACTTCAACAAGCCGGTCATCATCTGCTATGAATTCTGACCGCAAGGAGGGTACCCTCCGCAGAGGGACTGCCTCCTGACGCAGCGGAAACAAGTTTCGAGATTGTTCCGTGCTCAGGGACTGAACACTAGCGCAGCCCGTCCTGGCGCGGTATACTTTAGCGTAGCGCCGAAAACGGCGCGGACAATCGAAGAAATGGAAAATAGAATGCTAGACAGTGTGAAGGCGCAATACACGAGCGGATCTCGCCACGGCGGAATCCAGAACCGTGTCGACCTCGTTGTCGACCGTCGGCCGACCGGCGGCATTCGCGCGATGATCGCGGCGGACAAGGCCGCTGACCGCGCGTTTGACGGCGGATTCAGGATCGTGAAGCAAAACCTGTGCCACGACTGCTTCGAGTACCGCTCCGTTAATGGAAGCTGCGGCTGCTAACAGAAGGAAACCCATGGACGAGACACCGCTAGAGACATTCGCCAACGAGATGATTGCTGCCGTACACAAGGCAGCCAAGGCAGGCGTCAGTGATGACGACATCCTTGACGTCATCAACGGAATCTGCCTAACACTGGAGGAGAGGACAGATGACATCCGAAATCCCTGACCAGGAAGAGACCAACTACAACTGGCTCACGATGATGACCACTGTCGCAACGCGCCACGCGCTTGCCTGTGGAATGTCACGTGAGTTCGCTGCTGATTGCCTGCGCAGCCTAGCCGACGCAATCGCCGACCCAACGTCGGTCGCAGAGAACATGAGCCCGCTGACGCAGGACATGATCGACGTGACCGGCTGGTTCCAGGTCGCCACCAACCGGCCAGAACTGGCCAGAGAGGTCATGGGCAACAATGAGGGGCTTTGACGACAACCTCGACAACTACGGCGACCCAGGCCCGCTGTTCGAGGCACCAGAGGATGTCGAAATGGGCATCTATGACGAGATGTACCCAGATCCACCGGAATACGAGTATGATGACGAGGACGTCATAGAGTAACAATCCGAATTTGTTAGGGTGCTGCCCTAGCGCAGCACCTTAGCATCGGCTATCCTAGATGTAGCGGGAAAGACCCGCGTCAAACAGAAAGCGAAAATCATGTTCCTCATGGCATGGCGTGTCAGCGACTCAGTCATCATCCACCGCAAGGGCTGCTCCCACCGCAAGCCTCGCGAGGCTGACCAGATCGAGATGGGCCAGTTCGACTGGACCAGCAAGGAGGCATTCGCTTCCGACCACTGGTCCGACATCAACAACGACCACAAGGATGAGGAAGGCTTCAAGCCATACCTGTGGGAGGAGATGGACTTCAAGAACTGCACTGACGATCTGCCGGAGTACGAGCCGCAACCGGCCCAAAAGGGGAAGGCCAAGGCGAACGGCACGAAGCGCGTGACCGGTGCCCAGCAGTGGGCAGCCAAGCCAATCCCGCGCGCCATGGTCCAGTTCACCCAGTGGATCGCCAGGGAGTACCCAGGCCTGGAGATCGACCCCAGCGACGACGCCACCATGCGGATCGTCATGATCGCCAGCAAGGCGTACGGCTACTTCCAGTCGTCAGACCTGAACGTCTCGGACGCCGCATGAAGTACAAGCGGTTCTCAGTTACTGAGGCAGACGTCGAACACGAGCCAGACACCAACATCGACCTGGTGGCTGAGAGCGCCATTGCCCGGTACATCGCTCAGTTCATGGAGATGCCGACTGACTCCATTGAGGTCCACGGCGATGAGACGTTCACCGTGGTCATCAAGGGCAAGTGGCATGTCGACGGCATGGCACTGGAGCTAGTCATCGAGGACAACGAAAGGCTGTGATGACTAGCTTCGGGCACAAGCACGGCCAGGTCAAGAGGGGCAGGAAGGACTTGATCCAGAGAGCAACTGACCAGTCAATTCGCGAAGCAGTCGCAGAGCTGCTTCATGGCCCCAAGTATACCGAGGACAACGTGAGAGGTGTCGCGGTATTTGAAGAAGGGACGTGGTTCGCATACCCAGATTCAGGTTCCTGGATTATGACCTCTCGTGGTATTTCCGTCACTCATTCAAGCCGAGGAGAGTAGCCATGACCAAAGAACAAGTCATCGCCAGGCTCAGCGAGATGTCCGAGGATGAGGCCAATGCTATGGTCCTCATCAGGCAGGAGGATGGCACATGGGACCTGATCCCGCTTGAGCAGATCAAGTCCATGAGGCCAGTCGGCAAGCACGCACGACATGACCCAGGAGCCGGGCCATTTAGCCACGGCTACGGCAACCCGTCCTAGCGCGCGTCCGCGCCGCTAGCAATCGCTGTCAGAGTACTGAACAGCTCCTGTCAGAACCGTGCGCGACGGCTCCCGTACTCGGGTACGCCGTCGCGACGCGGCCTTGACAGGGCCTAAACAAGCCCTACCGCAGCGGACTCTGATAAGGTATAATTAGCGTAGCGCGGAAACGCGCGGACAGGGAGGGAAGTGAAGAGATGCCGCTGGTGAATGCGGAAGATCTTGATACCAGCCCGCCAGAATATCTGGTTGAAGGAATGATCCCATTCATCGGGACAGGATTCCTCTGGGGCGAGTCAAGGTGGGGCAAGTCACTGCTCGTCAATGGCGAGCTAGCGCTAGCCATCGCGAACGGCACAGAGTTCTTCGGCAGGAAAACTGCCAAGGGTTCAGTCGTCGTCTGTCTAGGTGAAGGCCTGTATGACGCAGGCGTTCGCAAGCAGGCACGACTGGCTCGGGAACGTGATGACCGGCTCAATGTGGCAGCGCGACTCGCAGTCAACACGAACGATGACGAAGCAGCCAGCGCATGGCTCGACGGTCTGCCCGAGTATACAGACGATAACCTGTACTTCATGACTGACCCGTTCGTGATGCCGCTTGAGAACTCCGGCAGGATGAGCCAGAGCTTGCGGAACGCAATCGACGTTCTCAAGCAGGTTCCAGACCTAGCGCTGGTCATCCTCGATTCACTGGCCGACTTCACTCCATCCTTGTCCATCTCCAATGATGCCTCGGCCAACCGAGTCGTCCAGGGCATGAAGATGATGGCTCGTGAACTCGACTGCGTCGTGCTCGCCGTAGCTCATCCAACCAAGGATGGCCGTGAGATGCTCGGCGCCAAGCGGCTGTTCAACTCAGCCGACTTCGTCATCAAGATGGAGCCGGACGGCATGATCAACGGACTTCAGCACGCTACCGTGTCTAGTGAGAAGTCCAAGTATGGGCCTGGGTTCGACAGCTTCGGCTACTACATTGAGCCATGCAGCTGGGATGATCAGATCCTGGATGACGAAGGCAGCCCAACAGGCGAGACAGTACGAGTCAACTCCGCGACCGTCCGGCCACGAGATGGCAGCCTTGGCGCGGCATTCGGACTCGACAGTGTCGCTCCCAAGAAGCCAAAGCGAGAGCTGCCGACACTGCTCCCACTTGGAGACGTCAAGCGCAAGCGAACCGGACTCCGGTAGGACGGCCCGGAGCAATCGTTGTCAGGCCGCTGCGCAGCTTCTGTCAGGGGATGCCGCGCGGCGGCCGGTAGGACGGTACGCCCGGGAATCCGGGCGCTGACAGACCGGAAACAATATTCGCTTCAGGCCCGCTGACCGGGTATACTAGGCGTAGCGGGAAACCGCGAGACAGAAAAGGGAATGAGATGGACGACGTCAATGGCGTCTTCTGGTTCGCCCCAACGGCGAGCAGGAATATCAACCGCAGTATGAGTGACGCAGTCATGAGTGTTCACCTGCCTAGGATCTATGCCGGCTGTGGACTCTGGTTGCTGATCATCAGCTTCATGTTCGTGATCTACGTAGCGATCTATGCTGTATGGCTTGGCTCGCTAGCGTTTGTCTGGGCACTACAGATTGCGGTTGTTCCGCTATGGATCATCGTCGCCGTCATCAAGCACTACCAAGGAGAAAAGTGAACAGTTTCGAATGGGCCATCACCGAGCCGGTCGACGTCACCGAGACCAGTGAGGGCGTCTACCGCGTCCAACAGGTCGAAGGTCCTGGCGCCGTACTGGAGATCTCATCGACCAAGGATGAGAACAGCTACCTGCTGTTCAACGGCGAGTTCGTTGACGTCCAGGATGACTTCATCTCGTACGTGTCCCTGATCGACGACTACTATGAGCAGGGCGGCGAGATCGGCAAGACAATCAGGATGAAGCCGTACCAGGATGACCCTGAGTGCGGCTTCGAGGAAGTGTGACGATTCCGGTGCTGCCCGTATGCCTATGCTGCGGGCAGCTACTCACCAAGTTCTATAATGTCGCCTGGTGCGACGCATGTCTCGATGAGTTCATGTACGTCGCACCAGACATGGAAACAATGGATGCGTTCATCGAGCGCAAACAAGCAGAGAGAGAACATGGAGATCACTAAAGAGGAACTCAGCATAGTTCTCATTGATACCGCGCCAGACACCTCGATCAGGTTCTCATTGAACAATGAAGAACTGGAAGTCGCATCAATCAACCCATACGACGCCAGCGGCGACGTCTGGGTGACACTAATCGTGAAGGGTGAATACACCCCACCAGATAGGGAGCAGTAATGTTCTATGTACTCGTCAAGTTCCATGGCCAGTCGACACCGGTCATCTTCGGCACTACGCACGTCTACCACGCATCGCAACTCGCGACGATGGATGATGTCGAGTGGGTCAGCCCTAACATCGCCAACGGCCAGGTCATCATCGAGCCGCGCCTGAACGGCGGTGAACTCCGGCATGGCGCGGTCGGTCAGTATGTTCGTGGCTACTACCCGAACACTGACGAGATCAGCGAGACCAAGCCAGACACCATCGTCATAGCTGATCGTGAGCGCCCGACTAACAACGACACCAAGAAGTAGGAGACAATGGAACTCGCAGGAGTACTGGACAAGATTCGCGGCCTGATCGCCAAGGCTGAGTCTCTGGAGATGTCCAAGGACCCCAACGCGGCTCATGAGGCGAATGCCTGTCGCGAACGGGCTGATGCCATGATGCAGAAGTATGCCGTCGAGGAATGGCAGACGATGCGCAAGGCACCTGTCGCCGCCAAGCCGACTCGCATACGCATCGAACTCAGCGACTCGGACAACCCATTCCTCACGGAGATGGCAACGCTCGTCAACATCGTCTCCAGCTTCTGTAAGTGCTCCTCCATCTGGATCAGCGCTGGGTCAACCACCGGCCGCGACTACTGCTGGGTGTACGGCTACGAGTCTGACCTGCGGTACTTCGAACTGCTCTACACCAGCCTGTTCCTCCACATGTCAGGCGCGATCTTCCCGCAGCCAGACCCGAACAAGACACTGGAACAGAACGCCTATGAGCTCCACAACGCCGGGCTCAACTGGTTCGACATTGCCAAGGCGTATGGCTGGTACCAGGTTCCGCCAGAGTCTCATGAGCCGGTTAACATGTACGTCAACCGGAATACCGGGGAGCGGAAGCCCTGGTCCCAGGCTATCGGGGTCATCAAGGCCGCCTATAACCGGGAGATCAAGCGGCGCGGCGAACAGGCGGTGCGGGTCGCGCCGAACGGTAGCATGACCTACCGACGGAACGCAGCCAGCGGCTACCTCGCCAGGATCAAGCAGCGCCTGCGTGAGATATCCGGCCAGCGTGGCTCCGGCGCGGAATTGGTGCTCGCAGACAAGAGTCAGAACATCGCCGCCGCCATGTCTGATGACTTCCCGAATGCCCGGGCCATGGCCGGCAAGAAAACAGTCTACAACGCCACGGCCTACGGCAAGGGCGTCGGCCACGCCAACACAGCCAAGCTGAACCCGGAAGCGACAAGCGGGAACCACAAGGCCCTGTCATAGCCGTAGCGGCGTCGGCTCCGCGCGCCGGTAGGGAAGCCCTAGCCTAAACTCAAAACGGCTAGGGCTTCCGCTACGGCCCTGGCAGCGGTATACTAGGGTAGGCGCGCGAAGCGCCGAAAAGGGAAGCGTCAAAAGAGGAGGGTTACCCTCCTGAAAGAGGGGTTGGTATGGCACGCAGGATCACGGTGCTGATCACCGTTGGCGAAGCCGGAGACATCACTGTAGATGCACGTGGTCCTGTCAACGGCACTGAAGGTCTCAAGACCATACTCCAGGAAGCACAGAAGCTCGCCGAGCAGGGTCACGTAGTCATCAAGTAACTATATTGAGCACTCACATACACGGGAGGCGGTACGTGAGAGCTAGCAGGTGAAGGGGACGGCCGCAAAGGACCCAGCGACCCACCACCCGGTGTCGTGGCTAGCACAACTACAGGAGGAACAATGACCGTCTCAAGCTCTATTACAGACATCGCCGTCAGCGCGTTCCGCAATCATGAGCGGGCACAACTCGCCGCAGACGCGGCCGAGTACAGGCTGGAGAAGATCCTTGCCGCAGGCAACATCGACATGACCGAGTACTACCGGGCAACAGAAGAGATCCGCGCAGAGTACGACAAGAAAAGAGAGGAGTTTGAAAAGTCGGGATCGCTTCCCGGCAAACGCCGTGGTACGGTATAATAGGCGTAGCGCCTAGGAAGGACGACAATGGCACTCGAAGTACTAACTGCTACCCATATCAAAGATGGGGTATGGCAGTTCACATGCCCGATACATAGTCCACTACCATTCGGCAGCCAGAGTGTTAGTGCTCCGCGCCAGGCAATGGCCGCTCTCCAGAAGCATATGGATGATGCCCACCCTGGCGTTACTGCTCGCCTCAGGACGATTAGCCAGTTTTCAGGCACACGCAGCAGTATCTATACCGCGCCAAGCAACGTCAAGACAAGCGATCTGCTATGAACCATAGTGACAGGCTAATCGATGAGATCTGGTTCATCCTTCGAACCTGTCAGTTTCTATACATAGCCAGCCTCAAGCTTGGCGCAATGAACGGCATCATCATCACGATCATCTTGACTGAGGACTATGTCGAGATAGTACACAACTACCTCTAGGAGAACAGAATATGAGTGGTAAGCTCCGTGACCCAGTACGTGACTTCGTTAGGAATCACATCCAGCTATTCCTCACGGCCGATAACTCAGACCTGCCGACGTTCAAGACTCTCGGATTGCCGGAGGGTGTCGATCACATGAAAGTCACTCCGGTAACGCCACAAGGCACCCGCATCAGCTTCTTCATGAAGTCCGGCGGCCCACGACACTTCTGGGTCAAGGTGTCAGAAGAATGGTTATACATCCATTCCCAGAGGGGACTAGAATCATCATCAATGTCGAAGATGTATACACACACGAAGGAGTTGTACATGCGATATTGCCTACGCATTATGATGATTTTGATAAGGAAGGATGGTACCTGATATATGTAACTGACAGCGATGAACTAGAACTCTGGGAAGCACTCCCGAAATACATTTCCCTAGCGGAAGGATAATGATGATCTGGTACAATCAAAAGGAGCAGCGCATCGATCAGGAAATTGATGAATTCCTGGCATGGCTCGAACCACTACGAAAGGATCACGAATATGGTACAGGAAGGCGTCGCAAGCGCAACAAAGCAGTGCGAGGTTCTAACCGGCCCGCTCAAGATTCCATGCGGCAACCCGACGACCAGGCAGTATAAGGCAATCTGCCAGCAGGAGCACGTCCGCATTAAGTGGGCATGTGATGAGTGTATTCATCACCCGAGCGTCTCCTGCAGTACATGTGTGAAAAATGGCGCCGCTACTGCAGCGGTGACCATTACTCCGCTCGATGAGCAGATCATGGGAGGAATGGATGAACAAGCGATGCGAGACAACGGGATCATAGACTAATGGCACTCAACAGATCTCACAGCAGCCGGGCCATGCGAGGCGAAAACAGGGATGGCCGTGCCGAGCAGAAGAACAAGCATATCGCAATACTCCGGCGAGCTAATGGCCGCGAAGTCAAGAGGAGAACTGTAGACTCATACTACAAGGCCAAGCAGGTACAGGACAGCTGGGAGGAAATCTACGACGACACATATTATGTAGAGATTGTCAAAGCACGATAATGTACATCCAGAGGTTTTTCAGACACAAGCTATTCCACCCAATGAACCTTGATGGGGTGTGTAGATGTAAGTGCTTCTTCTGTTGGGATACTTCCTGGCAAAGCTGTATATGTAACAAATGCTCCGGCATAGGGCATACTGAATGCCGCAATGCTAAGCGCAATCGCAAGAACTACGTCCGTATACAACGCAAACAGCGCAAGCTAAAGCACGGGTTCCCCGGTCATCGCGGCTGGTAGAGGATTGGACTAGACTTCAGCGCCGAGTTAGGGTAAGATCTAACTAGAAAGCGAGCGGAGAATCAGGAGTTTAAATGCCGATTAAGTGCGGTAATGGCGCTCATTACCATGACACAATCGACGAAGTGCGGACATGCTTCAGCCAGCCTGCGCCAGTGAAGCAGGCCTACCGGTCAAACCGGTACGCCGGAACGTGCTGCAAGTGTAAGAACAACGTACCGGCCGAAGCCGGTAGGATCGACAAGACCGAGAACGGCTGGCAAGTTTCACACATAGGCCAATGCCCCGAGAAGATCACGGCTCCCAAGATAGCAATTGACAACGAGCGGTACAGCGGAATCCCGCGCGGACACTACGCGACCAAGAGCCTTACCGGCAACCAGGACTTCGACTTCTGGCGAGTTGACCGGCCGGAGCAGGGTACGTATGCTGGTCGTACGTTCGTGAAGCGGATCGTCGGCGGCAAGCCGGACATGAACGTCAGCCGCGACACGAGGTTTGCCGCGCTCGAAGCAATCCTAGCAGAAGGCATCGATGTCTGCGGCACGCGCTACGGCGTCGAGCTAGGCCGATGCCGAAGGTGCAACAGGCACCTTACGGATCAGACATCGCGCGAACTCGGGATTGGACCCGAGTGCCGCAGTAAGGGATAGGAGGTTGTATGGTCGTCTACATTCCAACTATGGGCCGTACCGGCAACATCAGGACTGTGGTGCCGTACTGGCTTGAGCAAGACCTACAGGTCAGGCTGGTAGTTGACCGGTACGAGTACGCCACCTATACCGCCGTCAAGCGAGAGATGAAGTGGGGCAAGGAAGTCTACATCCTGCCCACTCCATCGAACGGTCGCGGTATTGGCTATGTTCGCAACTACTGTGTCAAGCACGCTAGCCGTACCGCTCTCGATGCCATCATCATGGCTGACGATGACCTGCGCCCGAAGAACGGCACAGACATGTACGAACTCCTGGAGGAAGCCAAGAAACCAGGCGTCCTGGGCATTGGCGCAACACGTAGCATTCACGACCTGATGTCTCAGGGCGCGGTATCCCGTAATCACGGACCTATCCTATGTCCGGGTGGCTGGGGATTCCAGGTGTTCGCCCTGAACATCAGCAAAACACTTGATTGCGGAAACTTTGACATCAGGCTACACTCACTCGGCGAGGATGCTGAACTAGCACGGCACGGAATCAAGAACGGAATTCCGTGGCTCGTTCACTGTGATGTCAAGGTTGACCCAATCGGCAAGCGCTATGCGCCCGGCGGTATCAATACACGCTTCAGGGCGCCAGAGAAGCGCACGGCCGCCGAGCGAGAGTGTATGACCATCATTCACGGCATGTGGCCAGACTACACGAACACACCTGATAAACCGCTCAGGACAGCCTGGCAGCGCATGCTCGATGACTTCATCCCGGGCTGGCAGGAAGCCTCCGCAATACATGGAGGCAGTCTTGATCGCCTCTGAGAAACTGCGCGAAGCACTAACGACAGTGCTTATCGCACTCCACGAGGCCAATAGCGTTGACGATCTTGACGCTGTGTCGGTCGAGCTATTCAGCCACATATTCCACCAGATCGAAAGGCTCGACAATGGCACGCCCGCAACGTATCAAGGTGAGTCCAGGGGACAGGTTCGGCCGCCTGACGGTGATCGAGGAGCTGCCACACGCGAAGATGTACGATCGCGTACAGAGAATAGTCAGCCTGGAGTGTGACTGCGGCAACAAGGTCATCAAGACGCTCCACTCCGTCCGGAACGAGCACACTAAGACATGCGGCTACAAGTGTCCGCTCCGCTTCCCAAACGGCAACGGACGAAAGGCAAATCATGACTTATAGCCCGATCCTAAGAGGAGCAATTCCTGGATGGTGTAGCATAGCTCAGCGATATGCTGAGTACCTACAGACTCTCACACCAACACCGCGCGAACCGGAGCCAGACGTCGACCCCGAATCCGATGTAATCGAAAACAAATCCCCCTAACCCCTAGCTATCAGGCCCCGGATCGGGTAGACTATAGGTATGAAGGCGATAGTAACGACGGACGGGAAGCGAGTCCTAGCCAAAATCGATTATGAGAGTGGTCAGGGTCCGCGTGCCGCCAAGAGAGTTCCCGGCGCTCGTGCCGACTGGGACAGGAGCGTGACTCCGAGCATATTCCTCGGGTGGTCCTATCCGCTCACGATGGATTCCTGCCGAGCACTCCGCAAGGAGTTCGGTGATGAGCTTGAGATCCTCCCGGCACTAGCTGACTGGGCTCGCAAGGAAGTGGCGAAGGAACGCCACCTAGAGGAGATGCGCGAAGAGAACATTCACAACATAACCTTCACTCGGGTCGCTGAGGAAGCGCCCGACCTGATGGCGGCGATGCTCAACCGGAAGTATCAGATAGCAGGTACGGCTTTCATCCTGGCCGGCAAGAACGTGATCCTCGGTGATGACCCAGGACTCGGCAAGACTCTCCAGACGCTCGCGGCATTGATTGAGAACGACGCGCAGGAAATTCTTGTTTCGTGTCGCAAGACCGCGAAGCGAACTGTGTGGGAGCGCGAGACACTGCGCTGGACCCCGACGATCAAGACGTTCGTTGCGGAAGGAACAAGAGCCGAACGTGAAGCCGTGATGTACGACTACTACACATACCATGGCGGCCGCAAGATGCTTATCATCAACATCGAGATGATCCGGGCCAAGCGTAAGGAACACTGTCCATCCGGAGTGAATGGCGAGTGCGCCTTCAACGGGTCAGCTCCGTACGGACATCCTCGTCATGAGTATCATGCGACGTTCGACTTCCCGTTCTTCGCTTCGCAAAAGTGGGATGCCATCGTATTCGATGAATCACACAACATCCTCGCCTCGACCGCGAACATCCAGTCCAAGCGGATCACGCTAGGCCGGTTCGGCGCGTCAAAGGTCAGGAAGCAGCTCCGGCCGAATGGCCTAGCCATTGCCCTGTCCGGCACGCCGTTCCGCTCCAAGCTTGAGAAGGGCTGGGGTACACTCAACTGGCTTCGGCCCGACGTGTTCAGCAGCTACTGGCGATGGGCCGGACTACACTTCGGTGTCGAGGAGGGGACATATGGCAAGATCGTAGGTGGCGGTGACAAGGTACTAGAGCCTAGGGATATGGAGACATGGGACAAGATGCTCCGGCCCTACTACCTGAAGCGCAATAAGGCAGAAGCCGCGCCAGACCTACCGGAGATCATGTACGCTGGTACGCCTATCGACCCTAACGACCCGAACAGCCCGTGTTACGTTCAGCTCGACATGACGCCGGAACAGTCGAAGGCATACTGGTCGATGGAGTCGCTCGCGGAAGCCCAGCTTGAGAGCGGTAAGATCACCGCGACGGGCGTACTTGCCGAGATCACGCGACTCCGGCAGTTCGCTACCGCGACGCACGACCGAGGCGGTGAAGGCCGACAACACCTTATCCCGGTCCTACCATCAAACAAGATCGAATGGCTACTTGAATTCATTCAGGAGCGGGAGGACACCGGACAGAAAGTGGTCGTAGCTTCCAGCTTCTCCTCCATGGTAGAGCTAGCCGCCCGCGAGATTCGAGCGCAAGGGCTTGAGGTGCTGACGCTAACAGGGGCAACGTCAGACCGAGACCGCGCGGATCTAGTCACGCGGTTCCAAGACCCAAACGATTCCCTCCGGGTGGTATGTATAAATCGTGACGCGGGCGGCGAATCAATCACGCTCGACGCGGCCGACGAGATGGTCGTGCTCGACATGCCATGGATCTCCGACCGTGACGAACAGCTGTTCTCGCGGATTCACCGGGTAAGCCGCATCCACCAGGTGACGATCTACCGACTAGTCTCAGTCGGCACGATCGACGAGTGGATCGCGAACCTCAATGATGAGCAGCGCGCCGCTGTCGAGACCGCGAGTCCAGTCAAGCTTAGCGAAATGGCTATTGCCGGAACGGACAACGGGTGATAGAGAAGATATTCATCATAGCTCTGACGGTAGTTCTGGTAGCATTCGTCATTACGATATTCGTATTGCAGCTACCATGACTGAGGAAGAACTCGACAACAAGTGGTACGAGGCATTCGCCGACAAGGTCCATCTACTCGGGAAGCAATGGCCTGATCCGCTTACCCCGGAAGAGTACCAGGCCTGCGAGGATTACGCCGACGAAATCGTGCGCAGGCCAAAGGGCGAAGTAGCGCGACCGGAACCGCCAGGCTTTACCTGTCCGCGATGCGGACACATATCACACAGTTCAGACGACGTATTCGAGGGATACTGTGGCAACTGCCATGATTGGACGCGGAGTTAGGACGATCGCTGCCGAACTGATGAATGAGTACGGCTACAGCGAGGATAACGCCTACCTAGCGCTTAACTATACAGCCATGGATAAGCGCCGTCCAAACAAGGAATGGAAGGTACCGAATTCGGCTGGATTCATTACCCTGCGTTACCTCGGACGCGGCCGGTTCACGCTCGAAGATCATCGAGAAAAATCTAGAAAGGGGGTAGCGCCCACTCGCCGGATGGCGTATACTCGGGAGAGTAAGGGAACCCCCTCAGCGAAGTCCGAACGAGAGGACACGCATATGCCGCCTGCCAGGGGACGTAGGTCCACCCAGACAGCGCCGCCTCCGGCACCAGAGCCGGAAGAGAATGGCCAGATCGACTACCAGAAGTATCTGGACAAGGATCTGTCGCCAACGATGACCGACTACGTGACGTGGTTCGAGGACAACGTCGCCGCGCTGGAGGATGTCCCGGTGGACAAGCTCCTGGTTCTCGGCTCATCCCTGTATCCGCATTTCCAGAAGTCCGACTTCAACATCACCCGCCGGGAAGCGCGCCGCGCTGGCCGCCAGGACGAAGTTGAACCCGAACCCGAGCCAGAGCCGGCACCAAGGAAGCGCGGTCGACCGTCGAACGCATCCAAGGCCGCCGCCGCTGCCGCTGCGGCACCGCCGCCAGCTCCCGCACGACGCAGGGGCCGTACGCCGGCCAAGGCCGGTGCGGAGGCACCCTACTAGACGTCAGGCCCGGTCTCCTCTTCCCCGCCCAGGGTTGAAGGCCGGGCCTGGCCCAACCTGCGCCCTGAGCGTCCCAGACGGCATTTGGTCTCCCGTGTCGAACGGCCGTCTGGGACCCTGAAGGCGTTAGGAGGGATCGTGGACAATCTACCAATACTTCGGACTAGCGAACGCGCCACCTTCAAGCGTTGCGTATTCAGGTGGTGGCTTGAGTACCGTATGGGCTATAAGCAGCGAAGCCCGCAAGCCGACGCTCTATGGTTCGGCATTGGTGTCCACGAAGCCCTAGCACAATGGTATAAGCGAGGGACAAAACGAGGAATACACCCAGCCGACTTCTGGGATGACTGGGTAGGCGACGAGATTGGTTTCGCCAAAACATACTTTGATGAGACATTCGATGAGCCGGTATGGGTTGACGCTCGCGAACTCGGCTACGCCATGCTTGAGGAATATATCGAGTACTATGGCGCCGATGAACAATGGGAGATCATCTCCGTAGAGCAACCATTCAAGGTTCGCATCATGCGACATGGCAAGCCTATTGCTCACTTCGCTTCGCGATGGGATGGCGTTCTTCGCAATCTTGAAGACGGACTTATCTACCTGCTTGAAAACAAGACCGCGGCACAGATCGCAACCGCCTACCTGGAGCTAGACGATCAGGCCGGTTCCTACTGGGCGGTCGCGTCACAAGCCCTTCAGGCGAATGGCATTCTGAAAGCGAGTGAGCATATCGAGGGAATCATCTACAATTTCCTCAGGAAAACAAAAGGCGATGACCGACCGCAGGACAGCGATGGCAACTATCTTAACAAGGACGGTTCCATCTCCAAGAAGCAGCCGCCGCTCCCGTTCGTGCGGGAGCTGAAGGAACGTAGTCCAAAAGAACAGAATACCCAGCTGATGCGAATAGCTGACGAAGTGACCGTGATGAATGCGGTACGCACAAGGCAAATCCCTATAACCAAGACGCCGACGAAGGACTGCCCTCGTTGTCCTTTCTGGATTCCATGTGGACTTCACGAGCGCGGTAACGAACATGCCTTCTATGAAGTTCTCAAGAACAACTACCGGCAAGCAGATCCCTACGCAGATATGAGGAAGAGTGCTATCTAATGCCGCCTACACGGGGCCTGCGCGGTGCCCGAGGAATTCCGCGCCAGTCGGCTAAGCAGTCACGAGAAGCACCGCTCTCCATGATGGAAGCGGATGTCGAAATCAAAGAAGAAGATCTTTCAAGTTCCGGACAGAGCGCCGCGATCAACATTCTAATTCACGGCCCATCCGGACACGGTAAGACCCTTCTAGCAGGCGGCGCGGCGGACGGTTCCCGCAACGTGACGTTCCTCTCGACCGAGACGGAAGGGATCGCCAGCGCCCGCGCGGTAGGCAGCCAGGCCAAGCTGTGGCGCTGCCCGTCTTGGGAACATGCGATCGCCGGGGTTAAGAAGGCAGAAGCTGAATTCACAATCGACGACTGGCTCGTGGTCGACTCCGGCACCAAGATGCAGGAGATGTACATGCGCTGGATTCTCCAGCGCGAGAACGAGATCAATCCGCAGCGCGACCTCGACATCCCTGCGATCCAGAACCACCAGAAGTACCAGAACGGCTTCAAGCGCTGGACTGATCGCCTGATCGACGGGAAGTTCAACGTCATCTTCATCACCACCAGTATGACCGCCGACGATGCCGAGGGTGAGGAGCGTATCATCCCTCATCTCCTGGGCAAGAAAGGCGAGATCTCCGACTACGTCAGCGCCCAGTTCTCCGTCGCACTCTACTATGCGGTGGCGCGGGAATCCCGGGAAATGCGTGGCGCTATTCTCCGACGCGCTCTGTGCCAGCCGATGCCGCCCTGGTACGCCAAGGACCGGTATATCGCACTAGGTAAGTTCTGGGACGTCGAAGAAGGCAGTTTCTTCGAGATGTCCAAGATGATCCAGGCAATCGAAAAGGCGATAGGAGCAAGCGATTCCTCCGACACGCAGACAGAAACCGTATCCCGCCGCACAACCAGATCTACTGGTCGACCCAGACACTCAGTCCGCTGACTGGCTCAAGAAACACGTCATTAAGCGGCACAACCTACTGCTGTATATCACGAAGGGAGAACACACAGCAGATCACCGCCTCCATCAACAATATCTAGATCACGATCACGAAAAGGGAAACTGATGGTACGCCTCCGCAAAGAGGACACGGAAGACCTCGACGTTGATGAACTCGATGCGATCGAGTACTCAACCGAGACGTTCGACACCTACGATGGCGAAGTCCCGCCAAAGGACACCGAGCTGTCCGGCTTCGTTCGCAAGATGTGGTGGACGCGAACGCAGAACGGCGACCCGATGCTCAAGATCCTCTGGCTCGCCGCCGAGAACGATGGCGATGAAGAGGAATTCAACGGCTGCCCGTTCTGGCTCAACTACGCGCTGATCGGCGGCGCCAAGTTCCGCTGGGCCCCGTTCCTCGACAACTACGGGATCACGCTCAAGGACGTCAAGACGAAGACGGACGTAGCCGACAAGGACGACCAGAACGGCGCGCCCATCAATTCAATCGGCACCTTCCATCCGGGCGAGGAGAATGATGAGGCCTGGGGCCGCATCATCACCGACCGGGAGCGCTACAACGGCGAGTACAAGCCCGCCGTGAAGGAATGGCTCCCATGGGAGGAGTCCGACGAAGAACCAGTAGACGAAGAGGAGGAGCCTGAGGAGGAGCCTGAGGAGGAGCCTGAGGAGGAGCCGGAACCGGAACCGGCCCCGTCGCGCGGAAGGGGCCGTGCCAGCGCCCGTAGCGCCCCGGAGAAGCCCGCTGCCCCGGCTCGGGGTACCCGTACCCGCGCGGCGTCGAAAGAGCCGGAGAAGCCCGCTCCGGCCCGTGGCCAGCGCGGCGCCAGAGCGACTGCGAAGCCCGCCGCAGCAAAACCCGCGCCAGCTCGCGGCCGGGGTCGTGCCCGTGGCGGCGGCGACGACAACGAGCCTCCATTTTAACCCCATCGCCAGGAACCTAGCGGCAGAGATTGAACGGCTCCGGAGGGAAACCCATGCGGAATTCCTCCGGGCCGTTTGGTCCGGAGAATGGCCATGATAGTATCAGCAGCAATAACAGCGGTAATGGCAGCAACCGCATTCACGGGAACTCCAACAACATCAGTCCTAGGCTGGGAGGGATGCGCGGCCGGGCCGACATCCGTAATGACTACCGCCTGGTGGCTATTCGGGTCGGCCAGTACCGGTTCCAGAACAACAGCAACTTCAATATGGGCCGGTCTCGGGCATCATGGCAGGGAGCGCGCGGGATTCACTGCTACAGAACGCTACGGCCATACTACGTACAAGGTATGGACTCAGGCCTGGCCGAACCCTTATGTTGCGGTGCCAGAAGTAGCTCGCCAGGGAGACTACGTCTCGGTACACATCAGGTACCTTGGCGGTACCAGGTACGCGATCGGGATTACCGACCGCAACCAAGGATGGCACTTCGACCGTACCGTGACTTCTGAGTACTCGGACCACAGCACCCAGGAGGCAATCGCCGAGGCGTTCGGGCCGCCGCCCGCGCCGCTCCACCAGTTCACGTTCTACCAGAGCTTCAACAGCACAGTCTGCTACCGGCAGATCCCAGGCTACACGCTAACCCGCGCCAACCCCCGAATCACGAGGATCACAGGATGAGCTATCTTGAGGATTCGATCGACTGGCAGATCATCCACCGTGTCGATGAATGGCTCGACGAGAACGTCAGCCAGGAATACAAGGACCAGCCCCTGGCTCAGGACTGGGCACGGATTTCCAAGGGCATCGAGGAGCTAGGCGAGGCAGTAGATGCCCAGATCGGCGTTACCGGCCAGAACCCACGCAAGGGCGTATACGCGACGCCAGAGGAACGTCTCGACGAGCTAGCCGACCAGGCACTCACAGCCATCCTTGCGATGCAGCACTTCAAGAAGAATACCTCCGAAGTTCGCCAAATACTACTCCACAAGCAGGAACTGCTGTATCAGCGCATATTCAACATCGGCTAAGATGAAGGAGTATAACAACCACCCAGAACGATACAAAGATAACGTCACATACAACGGTATACATCAAAGAATTAGTCGTGAACGCGGAAAGGCCAAAAAGTACGCGTGTAGTACATGCGGCCAAAATGCCAAGGAATGGGCTCACGTTCACGACACTGATGAACTAGACATAAACAACTATCAGCCTATGTGCGTAAAATGTCATCGCCTTTATGATGATATATACCGGAAGGGATGGGAGACAAAAAGACACAACGGACTCGATGGAATAAAAAGCAAGATGTCCGCATCACAAAAGAGAATAGCGCCAATGAGAAGAGAAGCAGCGTTCAGGAGGGAACGAGATGAGTATGGAAGATTCATATTATGTCGGTTGACGTAGTCATCCTGGGCTGCGGACCGTCCGGTCTGGCGGCAGCTACGGCTGTCGTCAGGTCCGGCCTTACCGTCATGCTCGTTAGCAATACTGACCGCCGTAGTCGACAGTATGGATGTCAGTACCTCCATGCCCCGGTCCCCGGATACGAACAAGTGCCACATACCGTAGTCAACTACACCTTGCGCGGTACGCCAGAACAGTACCGTTACAAGGTGTACGGCGACGGCTGGATGGGCAAGGTCTCGCCCGAAGACTTTGTCGGAGAACATGAAGCCTGGGATATCAGGATGACGTACTCGGCGATGTGGATGCATCTTCACGAGACCCCCGGCCAAGTACAGTTCCTTATAGCTCCAACCATCTCAGATGGCGAGCTACCGACCGAGGTACGCCGCGCCAACCCTAGCGTGATGATCTCAACCATTCCCGCACCCGCACTATGTAGCGATCGACGTCATATCTTCAGGCATCACGTCATATACGCGACCGGGAGTATGACACAAGAGAATAGTGTCGATGACACTATTGTCTGTGACGGAACCGACGAACATACCTGGTACCGTAGCGCATGCGTCTTCGGCTACCGGACAACTGAATGGTCACAACGTCCTAGCAATGGCGAATCGCTAGCTGCTGTCGCTAAGCCTCTCAGTACCGACTGTACGTGTCATCCTGAGATTTCCCGGATCGGCCGGTACGGCAAATGGGAAAAGAGCTATCTCGTTCACAAAGCTTATCCGGAAGTGATGGAGATCCTGAAATGACGAACACCCTGTTCATCGACGGCCCGGCTCGTGGACAGATACATGACATCACAGGCATTCGCGTCGTCGCGTACGACGTCATCGATACCGGCATACATGAACTAGACCGGCCGATAGATCTACATCAGATGGCCTACCACGTACACCAGTACAAGATCTTCGGCAAGGTCATCCACATCGCCTCTAGGTTCTCTCATGCCGAAGACATCAACATGAACGCCGCATACGACCTCATCCTATCGGACGCGGCCAAGATGACTATCAAGTGAGCCGATTCATGACAGGACCTGAGATCAAGGAAATGTTCGAATCAGGCATTTTCCGTAGCGGCGGGGATAAGCCAGTCGTCGCGCTCGACATCGATGGTACCCTAGGCAATTACCATCAGCACTTCCTGTGGTTCGCAGAACACTGGCTCGGCCAGGATATGCCAGACTCATCCAAGATCAACCCCGGCCTACCGCTCAGTCAGTTCATGGGCGTACCTCACCACATCTACCGCGAGTGTAAGCTCGCCTACCGGCAGGGCGGACTGAAGCGCTTCATGCCTGTGTACGACTACGCCGCCGAGCTCACACACAACGTCCGCGCGGAAGGGGTTGAAGTCTGGATCTGTACTACGCGCCCGTACCTGCGGCTCGACAACATCGACCCCGATACGCGGGAATGGCTACGCCGGAACAACATCGAGTACGACGCCGTCATCTTTGAAGGAGTAGACTTTGGCGGCGGCATCTTCCTGACCAAGTACCAGGATCTCGTACGACAGGTAGGTCTTGACCGTATCGTAGCGGCGGTCGATGACCTTCCGGAACAGACCGCTGACGCGATAAATAACGGAATCAATAAGGTATATCTCCGCGAACAGCCGTATAATAGGGATAGGGACGTACCCGGCGAGCGGGTACGCGACCTGTACCAGCTCTGGCTCCGACTCCGGAAGGACATAGCAGAATGGGTAGCGACACACTGAAATGAAGAAAACCTTCTGCGACGTATGCGATAAGCAATGCATCAACACAACCTTCGTCCTTCGAGTCGCAAGACTCCAGTACACCAAAAATGGCGAGTACGTCGGGGATGACGAGTTCCAGCCTATCGAGCTATGCTCGGAATGTATAGACGCCGTCAAGGAATTCATGCCGAACGCATTCATCCTCCAGCACCACTCCGACCACCCAGTTGAG
>Ga0126373_10000099_pt1 | contig 64975 bp, 58 predicted proteins | sample PanSoiMetPlot_11_FD_92545 | JGI IMG/M metagenome (GOLD analysis project Ga0126373, IMG submission 92545) | Tropical forest soil microbial communities from Panama - MetaG Plot_11 | ecosystem: Environmental > Terrestrial > Soil > Tropical forest > Bulk soil | place: Panama | collected 2016-02-17 | reverse complement strand
CGGAGGTTGCGGTCTTTCTCCAGGCATTTGTTGATGACCTCTTCCAGCTTGACGGGTACATCGGGATTCAACCGCACGGCCGGGGTAGGCTTGCCCTCCAGAATGGCATTGAAGATCGCGCCCGCACTCTCCCCCCGGAACGGCAATGCGCCCGTTACCATTTCATAGAGAACCACGCCGAAAGAGAACAGGTCCGTGCGGGCATCGAGTTCGCTGGCGCGAACTTGCTCGGGAGACATATAGGCAACCGTCCCCATTGCCGCACCTGGACTCGTCAATTGATCCTCACTCACTGTAGGCAGCGCTGATGCTCCGCCATCCCCCAACTGGCGTGGATCAGCCGTCATCTTCGCCAAGCCAAAATCCAGGACCTTTGCTACCCCGCGCTTTGTGACAAAGATGTTCGCAGGTTTGATGTCCCGATGGATGATTCCCTTGGCATGAGCTGCATCGAGGGCATCGGTGATTTCTATGCAGAGATCAAGAATCTTATCGGTCGCCAGCGGACGCTCGGCGATAGTACTCCTCAGCGTCGCCCCTTCGAGCAATTCCATCGAGATGAACGATCTTCCGTCATGTTTTCCGATTTCATAGATAGTGCAAATGTTGGGATGATTGAGAGTCGACGCGGCCCGGGCTTCGCGCCTGAAGCGCTCCAACGCTTGCGCGTCGTTCGCTAGCTCGTCGGGCAGGAACTTCAGGGCGACGAATCGACCAAGCTCGGTGTCCTCTGCCTTATAGACGACACCCATCCCGCCGCCGCCGAGTTTCTCAACGATGCGGTAGCGCGCGATGGTCTGACCGATCATGTGGGCTGAAATCTTAGGTCGAGAGATTGGGCAAGTCAACGAAGGCTGATTTAGATCAGCGAATCCCCTGTTTTTATTCGTCGGCCCCGATTTTGCTTTTGACAATGACGACACAGGAAAGCCGATATCGTCATTTGCCAGTAGGCTTCCTGTCTTGGCCTTCGTCGCTCCCAACTTCAGCGTTTCCTGCGAACGCCGCAAGATTACGATGGGAAACGAAAAAGTTGGCGTGGTTTGTAGGGTCGGGTGCCGCAAGCCGCAATGCTTTTCACTGCGTTTGTGAACCTGCGTGTCCTTGGTGGTTTCAGGTTCAAGGAGAAGAACATGTTCTAAAAAACTGATGGGCCTAATAATTTCCCTAACGAAACAGCACCGAGGCGCTCTATAATCCCCGACCCTCGCTGCTAGTGGTCTTATGCCTGAAGCTTACCCCTCACAGACAGCCACGGTACCGCTTCCCCTTCCTGATGAGTTTGTGCAACCTGTTGCACTTCGGCCATGAATATCCGAATCGGAAATCACACTCTTCCCGGAGAAATCCAGGTTCCAATTTGGGAATCCCACTCGTGCTGTAATAGGAAAGCTGGGAGGCGTAGCTCGGATGGCTCGATTCTATGTAGGAGTAGCAGTCTGTCTCGCCCTGATCTCAAGCGTTTCGCAGGCGCAGGAGAAAAAATCGAACAATGATTTGCTGGTCGCGGCTGCTGCCGATCTGAATCCGGCGCTCAACGAAGTTGCGCAACAGTTCCAAAGGAATACGGGAACACACGTCAAGATTTCTTTCGGCGCGTCCGGGGCGCTCACGCAACAAATTCAGAACGGAGCTCCCTTCGACGTGTTCTTTTCCGCCGACATGGACTACCCGCGCCAGCTGATCGCGCAGGGACAGGCCGATGCCGCCAGCCTTTTTCAATATTCCCTGGGAAAGCTGGTGCTCTGGGTTCCCGCCAGTTCATCGCTCGATGTGGAACACAAGGGAATGGACATTCTTCTCGACTCTTCAGTCAAAAAGATCGCCATCGCGAATCCGCAGCACGCCCCGTACGGCCGTGCCGCGGTTGGTGCGCTTAAGCATGCTGGCCTGTACGACCGTCTGACAGAACGCCTGGTCCTGGGCGAGAATGTCTCGCAGGCCGCTCAATTCGCCGAGTCAGGAAACGCACAGGCCGGATTCGTCGCCCTCGCCCATGCCGTGTCACCCGCGATTAAGAGAACGGGGAAGTTCTGGGTGGTCCCTGCGGATTACTATCCACCGCTGGAACAAGGCGTGGTGATCATCGCCAGATCACAGAACAAGGAGGAAGCCACCGCATTTCTGGATTATGTCAAAACGAAGGAGGCGTCAGAAGTGCTCCGCAAGTATGGCTTCGCGCTTGCGCATGAGTAAGAAAGATAACAAAGAGTAGAGGCAGGTTGATGGCTTCAGCGCCCCTGCGCTGCTGCCTTGGCAGCCGACCGTGATCCAGCGCCGCTGGTGGGCGTCATCAGGCTCACGTGGTACTCCTCGAAAGTAGTCTTCGGCACTTTGGCGACGTGATCCGCATAGGAGGCGAGCGCCTGCAGGAAGGTTTCTATCTCCACGCGTACTTTGGCGTTGTCTGACACCCGCTCCCTCCTTCGTCGAGCCTCGATTCCCTTCATTTCGTCCTTCCCACTTCCGCCGGTGAAGGCTTTGGCCTGCCTCGTCATCGCGCCGACTCTTAGAACCCAGGCGAGGCGAGATAGTTGTGAGAAGGAGAAAGCTCAACATAATCCAGAACCTGCCGGAGGTAAATGGCACAATTAGGGTAGGAACAATACTTGAAAACTACTCACTAGCACTAAGACCGCCCGCCTCGTAGGCTGATGGCCGTTGGAAGCAGCTCGGCGTTCAGACCTTTTTTCGCGATGTGCGCCGCAACCACTTTGCGTGCGCTCTGGACAGGCTTTTTCGGGTCAAGAAATATCAGCACCGACGGTCCCGCCCCACTAAGCGCCGCTCCCAGAATCTCGCCCGTTTCCTTGAGCTGCTCGAGGCACGGCAGCAAAGGACACAGCGCTGCCCGATACGGCTGGTGAATTCGATCCTCGAGTGCGGCACGAAGAAAGTCCGGCCGCCCTTGGGTGAACGCGGCCACCAGCAGCATGGAATTCTGAATGTTTGTGACGGCATCGGCGCGCGAATACTGAACGGGAAGAACGCGCCGCGCCTCTTCGGTCGAAAGCGGTTGTTCGGGCACCGCCAGCAACAGAGGCCACTTCCCTTCCGGGCGAATTACCGCAACCTGAGCCTCGGCTTCTCCCGACAAACGCGCGATCGTAAGCCCACCCATCCAGCAGGCCGACGCATTATCGGGATGGTGCTCGCGTCGCGAGGCTTCCCCCACGATCTGCGCATGGTTCCATTTGAGCCGCCCGAAATGCACCGCCAGCGCAATTCCCGCCAGGCGCGCCGCCGCCGAAGAGCCGCAGCCCTTCCCGATCGGAATGTCATTATCAATTCGAAGCGACAATGGGGTGATCTTGCGACCCAGAGCGGAGAGCATTTCCCGATACGTATTCAGGATCAGGTGATTTTCGACCGCGCCACAGATCTCCGGATCGCGCCCCGTAGCCACAATCGAGAACCCGTCAGCAGGTCGAGCTTCAATCTTGATGTAGAAATCCATGGCCAGCGCCGCCGCATCAAACGCCGGCCCTAGATTGGCCGAGGTCGCAGGCAGAGCAAGTTTGAAAGAAGCTCGTGAATGCTTCGCCATAGTAGAGGTTCAACCAAAGCTGAACTAAGGCTCATCCAAAAAAAGAACTGGGTTGCCCCACTTCTTGCCGAATTTGCGAGAAGCGGGAACACGAACCCTGAAGATTTCCCGCAAAGATCAGTGGAATCGCTCTAACGTCTGAATCACCGCATCGAGCGAAGCATCGAGCACCATCGGCGCGTGCCGCAATGCTTCCAGGGCCGTATTCTTTTCTCCCAGCATCTCCCCACGGTGAAATTCGATCGTGAAATCCGGATCCTTCAAAAGATTCCCGGTAAGCACCAAAACAACGCTCTGATCGGACTTCACGAAACCTTGTTTCACCAGCTTTTTCAGCCCCGCCAGAGTCACGGCCGACGCCGGTTCGCACCCAATCCCCTCTTCGCCAATCTCCGCTTTAGCCTGAGCGATCTCGACTTCCGATACCTGCTCGCAGGCCCCGCCGGTCGCTTCGAGCACATGCACAGCCTTCTTCCAGGAAGCAGGATTGCCAATCCGAATTGCCGTAGCGCGAGTTTCAGCTGGCACGCTCATCAACCGCTTGCCACCAGCTTCCCGCATCGTGCGCACCAGCGCATTCGCGCCCTCGGCCTGAATCACAGACAGCTTCGGCAGATGCGATATCAGGCCGAGTTCATGCATTTCGAGCAACGCCTTCCCAATCGCCGAACTGTTCCCGAGGTTTCCGCCGGGCACAATAATGTGATCGGGCGGATCCCAATCGAATTGTTCGAGCAATTCGAACGCGAGCGTCTTCTGCCCTTCCAGGCGAAACGGATTGATCGAGTTCAGCTGATACACCGGCGCTTGCCGGACAAGGTCCTGCAGCAGCCGCAGGCAGCCATCAAAGTCTGTGCGCAACTGGCAAGTCACCGCGCCATAGTCCAAAGCCTGAGAGAGCTTGCTCCACGAGATCTTCCCTTCCGGGACGAGCACCAGGCTACGCATTTCTCCGCGCGCAGCGTAGGCCGCCATCGAGGCAGAAGTATTGCCCGTCGACGCACAGGCCACCCAGCGGAACCCGGCGCGTCGAGCGAAGGTTGCGGCCACAGTCATGCCTGCATCCTTGAATGACGCGGTTGGATTCATCCCTTGATGCTTTGCAAAAAGCTGCGGCACACCCGTAATCCGCGCACACCGCGGAAGTTCGTAGAGGGGAGTGTTCCCTTCCCGAAGGGTGATGACTTCGGTATCTTCAACCTCAGGCAGCAGATCGCGGAAACGCCAAACACCGCTTAAATCTGCCGGACAGGACGAGAGCTTTCGGCTTTTCCATGCCGACGTCAGAGTAGCCGCATCGGGCCGTGTTTCTTTCCATGTGGGATAGGTGATTTCCAGCAAGTCCCCGCACTTGCCACAACGGAAATCCTGCCCAGCCGCATCGCTGAGACTGCTGCATGCGATGCACCGGAACCGGAAATTCTTCTGCCTTACTCCCTCGACAGAGCTGGAGACCACAGCCATGGGTTCGGTCTATTCCTCTCCCCGGAGGTACCTGTCAGTTTTGTTGATCCAGTCCTCGCGCGGCGGAGTGAACACGTCAAGATCGACGGTATCTTCCATCGCTTCGGCCTTGTGCGGCATGTTCGACGGAATGCAGAGCACTTCTCCGGCATGAACCGTGATCTCTTTGCCATCGATATAGAACTTGAGCGCGCCCTCGACGATGTAAGTCAATTGCTCATTGTGATGGCTGTGCAGCGGAACGATACATCCCTTCTTGAGCAGCACGCGCGCCAGCATGATCCCCTGCCCGACCACAAACTGTCGTTGCAGTAACGGATTCAGATCCTCCAGCGGAATCGTCTGCCAGGGAATGTATTGAAGTGATGCCTTCACCACAACTTCATTCACGGGCGTTGCCTTCACTGAGGGTGTGGACTTTCCGGCCTTGGCTTTGGTTCTGCCAGGACCGCTTTTCGTTTTCTTTTTCGAAATCGCCATTGATGTTCTCGAATGAAACTCTGAAATTGACCAATACCGGTCATCCCGGGATGTACTCTATGAAACTGTGAATTCAGCTCATTCCTGTCATCCCGAGCGAGCAGAATTGCCGCTTCTCAGACATTCTGCGAAGTCGAGGGACGCGGCGTTCCGACTGACCTCTTCCTGCTTTCCTACGAAATACCTTCCAGAATCCGAACGTCGCGTTTCGCTTCTCCCAGAACCTCGATCGCTTTCTTGTACTCAGGGCTTTCGTAGGCGGCGATGGCATCCTGCACGCTGTCGAATTCGACGATTACCGACCGCTCCCTGATCCCAGCCTCATAGACCTTCACGGCTGTCCCTCGTGAGAGAAACCGCCCACCGTGCGCCTGCACCACAGGCGTGGCCAGTTTCGCGTATTCAGTCAAAACCGCCGGATGCTTGACGGAATGATAAAAGGTGACCCAGTATCCTTTAGCCATAAGGAAATACCTGCAATCTTCAGATTGTTGTCCTGACGCCTGCCGCCTGCTCTCAGTGCACTCTGCCGCCGTACAACTTCACCGCCGTATCATGCAGATAAGCGTGAGCCAACTCGATGGCACGCGCTTCAGAAATCTCGCCCTCGGAGACCATCTCAGCCAATGCCGCAGCCAGCGCCGTACGCGAAGAATACGCCCCGAGCCAGTAACTCTCTTCCGCGCCCAGAACCTCATTGTATGGGAAACAGTCCGTCCCAAAGGTGATCTTGTCGGGAAAAGTTTCCAGCCACATCTTCAGCGTGTGCTTGAACTCCGCAGGATACTGCGCGAGCTCCCCGAATGAGGAATCGAGATAGACATTCTTCATCGCCGCCAGCCAGATCGCTTCCCGCTCCAACGGATATCCACCGTGAATCATCACGAACGTGGTCGACGCATACCGCGGGTCCCGCAGCACGGTTTCAAGTGTCATGATGTTGCTTTGCGAGAGATTGAAGTAGTCTCCGATGCCTACTGCCGTGTGAATATGGACCGGTAAATGTAGCCGTCCGCCTTCCTGAACCAAATACCGGAAGATGTAATCCTGAAACGTGCGGTATTCCTTCTCCGTTGGAATACCGCCGGAGATGTAGCGCGTATAGATGTTCTCAGCTTCTGAACTCGTGGGATCGCTGAACGACATTGGACGGAAATATGCAACTTCAAACTTCATGGCGATCCCGCCGCGCCGGGAGTTGTCCTCGAGCACGCGGCTGATGAAACTCAGATAATCCGCAAACGAAGTTGGCAGCTTCGTCACATTCTCCTGCTGCATCCAGCGATGCAGCATCTTCTCCTGCAAGGGGATGAACACTCCTTCGTCGGGATTGCGGCCGGTTTCGCGCTCGTTATTCAACGGCCACATGAACGAGTCGGCGAAGAACACCCACGGAAAGCGCTTCGCGTCCAGATACCCCGGCATCATGGCGCGATTCGCCACCGAAGATTCGATATTGATCTTGTCTAGAATGGAATTGAAGTACGCAGTCCCGGAAAGCTGCTTCTTCAACTCACCCTTTTTATCGAGCAACCACTTCGCGTGTTCGGGTTTGAGATCCGTATATGGATATCCGAACAGGGCCTTGGCAGCCGCGGCCAACTCAGGATTGTCGTCGCGAGTGCGCAGCGCCTCGCTCGCATTCGGAGGTGCTGCCATCGCATCGACATCTGGATCGTCGGCGTATCCCGGGTGCGCGTGATGGTCAAATGCCGGAATCTTGTCGATCTGCGGCAGCAGCCGTTGATAGATCTGCTGCACGTCTCCTCCAGGAAAGGGCCGCGCCTGGCCGGCACAGAATGTACTGACAAGAACAAGAACAAAGCGGCGAATTCCAATTCGCATGGCTCTCCTCGAACCCAAGCTTGAATCTGGGACTTCCCAATCAGCGCGCCGCTGTTGCCGGCCACGCAGTGGACACCTTCTGCATCCGCTCGACCGCTTCCTGCAATGTTGCGGTCGACGAGGCAAATGAAAAACGGATGAAATCTTTGCCCGCAGGGCCAAAAGCTGCTCCCGCAATCGCCGCAACGCCTGCTTCTTCGAGCAGAATGCGACACAGTTCCTCAGCGCTCAGGCCAGTTCCCGTAATATCAACCCACGCGTAAAACGCGCCTTCCGGCGGCACGCAGTGGAAGCCCGGCACTCGATTCAGATCGCGCGCGAACTGATCGCGGCGCCGTTTAAATTCCGCGACCATGCGCGGTGTGCTGCCCTCGCGATCCCGGAGCGCCTCAATCGCCGCGTATTGGGTAAACTCGGCCGTGCAGGTGTAGGTATTGACCACCATCAGATTGAGAGCCGGCACAACTTCGGGCGGAGCGACCGAATACCCGAGCCGCCAGCCAGTCATGGCGAAGCTCTTCGAGAATCCATCGATGATCAGCGTGCGTTCCTTCATGCCTGGATAGCGCAGCATCGAAAGATACTCGCCACCATAAATGATGCGGGCATAGATCTCGTCCGACAGCACCCACAGATCATGCTTCACGGCGAGTTCGGCGAGCGCGCGCTGCACATCATCGGTGTATACGGTTCCTGTCGGATTTCCCGGTGAGTTCATGATCAGCATCCGAGTGCGGGAAGTGATCTTCGACCGAACCTCGCCCGGATCAGGCTGAAGCTGGTTGCGTGCGGACAAAGTGAACGGCACCGGTACTGCGCCAAGACCGAGCGAGATCGAAGCATATCCCGGGAAACCGGGATCGGGATACAACACTTCGTCTCCCGGTTCGAGCAGCGCCATCATCGATTGAAACAGTGCAATCTTGCATCCCGGAGCCACAACGATGTTCTCGGGCGAGACCTTAATACTGCGCGTGCGCTCAAGATAGTCTGCGATCTCCTGGCGCAGAGCAGGAACTCCGATCACGTTGCAGTAGCGATCTTTGCCCTCAACCAACGCCTTGGTGGCAGCGTCGATCACCGACTGTCCGGGATGAAAATCCGGTTCCCCCAGTTCGAGATGAATCATCGAGCGCCCTTGCCCTTCCAGTTCTTTGGCGCGCGCGAAGACCGCCAATGCGCCTTCGCCAGTCATGACCGACATCCGTGATGCAATTCGTCGCATGAATCTCCGCTTTAGTCCCGAGTCCTCAGTCCCGAGTCCCGTGTGTCTCCTGGTCAATTCCGGGTGCGTTCTTACTCGCAACTCGGGACTCACGGGTCGGGACTAGAGCCCTTTATACATTCCGCCATCCACCAGCACCGTTTGTCCCGTGATGTACGATGCGCGCTCTGACGCCAGCCAAACAATCGTTTCGGCTAATTCCTTTGGCTCTCCCAGTCGCTTCACCGGAGCGTCAGCCGCCCAGGCATCGAGGAATTCCTGCTCTGGCTTTCCACTCGCCGCGGAACGCGCTTTCGCCAACTCCTTCAGGCGATCGGTCGCCGTAAAGCCGGGGCCGACGTTGTTCACCAGGATTCCGTCTTTGCCGAATTCGTTGGCCAGGCTTTTCACCAAACCGACAACTCCAGCGCGCACCGCGTTCGACAGCACCAGATCATTCACGGGCTGCTTTGTCGTGATGGATGTGATGGTGATGATGCGTCCCCATTTCTTGCGCTGCATGTGGGGAATGACTTCGCGCGCGAAATAGACGGTGCTGAGAAAGTTGGCATCGATCGCCTTTTTCCAGTCATCGAGCGATGCGGCAAGAAATCCCTTCGCGGGCGGGCCTCCTGCATTGGTGACGCAGATATCGACGCTGCCGAATTTGCTCGCCACGGCATTCACAAATTGTCGGACCGCGGCAGCGTCGGTAACATCGAACGCATCGGCGAAAACTTCGCCGCTGTATTTGTTGTGGATCTTCTCCGCCATGGCGTGAAGCGTTTGCACGTTCCGTGCACACATGGCGACACGACAGCCTTCTGCAGCGAAGGCGTCGGCTGTGGCAAGACCAATGCCCTGGCTGGATGCAGCTACCAGGGCGACACGACCCTTGATCCCTAGTTCCATGGTGGATTGAATTCGGCATTATAAATGGTCGTGGGGGGTAAGACTCTCACCACGGAGTACACAGGGGAACACAGAGAAGAACACTGCGGTTTTACTTGCGGGCACGAAACCCGCACCTTTAGTCTTGATGCGTGAGGCAGCTATGAAACAGGGCAAACGTCGTTCGGAAACCGCGTCTGTGCGCGGGGCTTCGGACCTGGAGAAGAAGAATGGACCGGTCGCGCCGGAGATCTATCAGACCTCGACTTTCGAAGTAACCGACAACGAAGAGCAGATTCGCGTCACGAACACCGATCGCTATTACACGCGCTGGGGTAATCCGACCATCACTTTGGCGGAACAGACGCTCGCGGCTCTCGAAGGCACAGAGGCTGCGTTGGTCTTCGCTTCTGGTATGGGAGCGATCACAACCACAATCCTGGCGCTGCTCAAGACCGGGGACCACATCGTCGCGCAACGCGACGTTTACGGCGGTGTAGCGAAATTCTTCGCCGAGTGGCTGCCAAAGCTTGGAATCGAGACCACGCTCGTGGATACGACTGAGTACGAGCAACATCAGCGTGCGATTCGGCCGAACACCAGGCTTCTTTATCTGGAGTCTCCGACGAATCCTTCGTTGCGCATTGTCGACATGAAGATGACCGCTGCGCTCGCCAAGCAGCGTGGCTTGATCAGCATGATCGACAGCACGTTCGGGACGCCGATCAATCAGCATCCTGCGGAATACGGGATTGATCTGGTCATGCACTCAGGAACGAAGTATCTCAGCGGACATGCGGACCTGACTTGCGGCGTGGTCTGCGGACGGCGTGAATTGATCGACGAGATCGGCGAGACGCGCAAAACGCTGGGTAACTGCATGGATCCGCACGCGGCGTGGCTGCTGATCCGTGGACTGAAGACACTGGCAGTGCGCGTTGCGCGCCAGAACGAAAACGCCCTGCGCCTGGCGCAATTCCTCGAGCAGCACGCGAAGGTGCGGTGCGTGCATTATCCGTTCCTAAAGAGCCATGCACAGCATGCAATTGCGCGCGAACAGATGTCGGGCGGAAGCGGGATGGTGACGTTTGAGGTGGAAGGTTCGGGTGAAGATGCGCGGCGTGTCAGCGAAGCCATGCGACTGTTTACACTCGCAACCAGCTTGGGAGGAGTGGAATCGCTGGTCTCGATTCCCGTGCTGACCTCACACGCGATGATCTCGGCGGAGCTGCGGAACAAAATGGGGGTCAACGAGCAGATGGTGCGGCTTTCTGTTGGAATTGAGAGTGTCGAGGATCTGATCGAGGATTTGGAGCGGGCGCTGATAGCTGTGGGGGCGCGAGCGAGTGTTCCGGTGGGATCGAATGTAGGGTGATGGGTTGCGAAAACTGAAGTGCTCGACCGCGAAGAGCACTGAGGGATCGAAGGGCGCGAAGAAAATCTGCAGGAAAATTCCTGGCCTGAGCTTTTTGTGTCCGTTTTGCATTTTCCCCGAAAGGGAAAAACCAAGCTTTCCGCTCGGGATGACAGGACTTTGGACTCTGGGGCACTGAATAGCGCCCAGCCAACAATGAGGACGCATCAACTGTACGAAGGGTGCAATTGAGAAACGGGGGGTTGCCCGAGAGTACAATTGAAGCTACACATTCGCCTTTGCGATCCGGAGGCGTGCCATGATTAAAGCTGGTTTTGCAGCAATTGCCCTGCTCGTCTGCACACTTTCAACCGGCGCTCAGATGAAGGACGTTTATATTCCTGGAGTGCCCCCGCCGCCGGCCCCGCTGGATCCGGACCATGGGAAGACGGGTCCAGACGAGCCCAAATTACAGCGCCGCATCGATCCAGCGAAACTGCAGCATGATGCCGACGATCTGGCCCGCGCTGCTCAAACCATTCCATCTGATGTGGCCAGTATCCGCCGCGGCACGCTGCCGAAAGACACCATCCAGAAACTGAAAGAGATCGAGAAGCTGTCAAAGCGGCTGCGGAGTGAACTGAACCCGTAGAAGAGCGATCGGCTTTTATTGTCAGCCACTGCATGTCAGTTATTCTTCGTTCATCAATGCAAAAAGAACCGGCCTCTTTCGAGGCCGGGTTATCGTTGGCAATCGAGCAACGAGTTAGAAGATGAACTTCGCGCCCAGTTGCACGATGCGGGCGAGATGCGCGCCACCAACTTCAAGGAAACCGCCGCTGGGCGCCATATCGGCCTTCATGGCAAGGTTGGAGGGGGCAGTCCACTCACTGTGATTGAAAACGTTGAAGGCTTCGAGCCGGAACTCAAAGGCTGTCTGCTCCTTGATAGCAAAGTGCTTAAACAGAGCCATGTCGAAGTTGGTGCGATTGGGAGCGACCAGGGAATTTCGCGCCACATTTCCGAAAGTCAACCCAGTGGGCACGCCAAAGGCTGCGGGGTTGTATTGGAAAAAAGCATCGCTGCTCAAAGTGAGGTCGCTCTTGGGCGGGACGTTGGCCCTGGGATTGCCAACTAGATTCGGGTATGACTTTGTGCCTCCTCCTCCTTTGCCAACGCCGGCATTGTCGCTATATGTGGTTCCGTTGGTGATGTTCAGGGGAATGCCAGTCGAGAAGGCGACGATTCCGGACCATTGCCAGCCACCCAAAGCCGTGTGTACGAGGCCCGGCTTCTTGAAGAAGGGAAGATCGTAGACGTAGCTGACGTTCAACAAGTGGCGCTGGTCGAAGTTGGAGGTGGCGCGGTCCCTTCCGATGTTGTAAGAGTCAACAAAGTCAGAAGCACTGTAGCGATCCGATGCATCATCAAGGGAGTGACTGTAGGTGTAGGCCACGCTGAGGCTCAAAGCTCCAATATTCCTCCGCGCCGAGAACTGGAGCGCGTGGTAGATGGAAGATGCCTTGTCCTCAAGGCGAGTGATGCTCTCAACACCGTAGAAGGGTCGGTAAGGGTCGGCCGTAAACTTACAAGCCGTCTGCAGATTGATGGCTACCTGACCGGTAAGGGTTTGTCCGTTAACCGTGCCCTGTACGTTGGGGTCGCCGATGTTCTGAAGACTGTTGCAGTCGCCACTGCTGATCGGCTGGCCAGTTTGATATGGATTCAGCGAAGCGGGGAGAGGGTGCAGTTGATTCATGTCACGTTGGCGTCCGAGGTGCGTACCCTTACTGCCCACATAAGATAGCGTCGCTATTACGTGCTGGGGCAGTTCGTGCTGGACGTCGAGATGCCACTGCTGCATATACGGCCAAACCACCTGGTGAGGAATGGATATGAAGCTAAAGGGGAACGACGGAGCAGCAGTTCCACCACTGGCACCGATTTTTGCGTATCCGGTAATGTTTGTCTGGGTGGCAACCTGGATGAGAGGAGTCGATTGACCTTCCATGCCCTCGGTATTGGCCTCATTCCCATTTGTGTGCTCAAAGAAAACACCATAGCCGCCGCGGATAGCAGTCCTGCCGTTTCCAAAGGGATCCCATGCAAAGCCTAGACGCGGAGCAGGGCTGAAAAGGTCACCGCTAGAGCAACCAACTGGCACACCGCCTACCCCGCACTGGACCAGACCGTCGTAGGGGTTTCCGATGATCTTGCCGGAGGCATCCGTTACAAGTGCACCCTCGGTTCCGCCAGTGAGGACGGCCCCAGCAGGCGCATTTGCTGGTGCATTCCCGTTGTGATCGTAAAGGAACGGCGCGGTGGCGGGATCGTAGGCCGCAGGATCCCAGTTGTAGGTACGTTTGTAGCGATCCCGGTAAGTCCCCATCAGGCTGAAGCGCATGCCCAGATTCAAAGTGAGCCGATCGGTGATACGCCAGTCGTCCTGAAAGTAGGGCTCGAAGATCTTGTACCGATTGTAGAACTTGACCTGCTGGCTACCTTGTGTGAACTGGTTGATATTCCCCAATAGCAAGTCGGCGAAGGCATTCCCTGTACTGTTCGGAGAGCCCGTGTCAAACGTGAGTGCGCCATTCAGTTGCAGGCTGCTCAATTCATTTTTTTGAGCGGTAACGAGATAAGCACCAAACTGCAGGTTGTGGCGTCCAATGATCTTGGTCACGTTGTCGCGATAGGTATAGGTCGGATTCGAGTTGTATGGGCCTTCGGGCCATAAGCCGTCGGGATCCTGGAAGATTCCGTCGTAGATTCCGCCAGTGAGAGTAATGGCCGGCAACTTTCCCGCGCCGTCGTTGGGGAAGAGGTAACCCATACTGAAGCCAGCCGGCTTGGCAAAAACCCCTTGCGACTTAAAGGAGATATGATCGGTGGTATAGCTGGCCACGAACTCGTTCAGCAGCGTCGGAGAGATCGTGCTGGTCAAACGCGCCACCATGCTCACGCCCGGGCCGTTGAAGAAGGTCTGCGTGGTGGGAAAAGAGGAGCCCGTCCAAATTGGGGTACCCTCGACCGTACTCCAGGAATCGTGTATGTAGCGGAACGTGACGCGATGGTGCGATGTGATATTGTGATCGACCTTGAGCAACTCTTCGCGCCAGCTTGTCGGCAATGTCGAATTCATCACAAAGCTCGACGCCCCAGGAACATCATTCGTGGCCACAGGAATCAGCGGCAATATCGCAGCCGCCGTAGGATCGACCGTAACTTTATTTCCCGGGAATGGATTGCCCGTGGTTGGATCAATGGGACAATCTGCCATCGAACCGCTTTGCGGATTCGGGCAAAGATCGCTGAAGTCTCCACTCCGCTCAGCGCTGTAAGGCACCGTGGTATTGAAGCTCTGCGGCGCACGTTCACGGCGCCACTCCTGCGACCAGAAGAAGAACGTCTTATCTTTGTTCTTATTGTAAACATGCGGAATGAAGACTGGTCCGCCGATGGTGTAGCCAAAGTCATTCTTCTTGTAAGGCGTGGGTTGCCCGTTGCCGCCATGCGATGTCATGTCGTTGTAATTCAGGGCGTTGAAGTAGTCATTGCGGACAAATTCATAGGCATCGCCGTGGAACTGTTTGGTTCCGCCCTTGGTTTCGACTTCAATCGTGCCTGAGCCATTGCGGCCGTACTGAGCACCATAGTTGGAGGTAAGCACCTTGAATTCGGAGATGGCGTCGAGGCTCGGATAAACGTTCAGCGTGTTGTTGCTGCCGTTATCCATGTTGTCGCCGCCGTCCAGTTCCCAGTTGTTATATTCGGTGCGCCCGCCGTTGATGCTGTAGTAGATATTGGAAATCCCAACCGCGGCCTCGTCGGGTGCGCCGGGTGCACTGCTTACGCCGGGAACGAGTGTGACAAGCGAGGTGTAGTTGCGGTTGTTGAGTTCAAGCTGGGTGATCTGCTTGCCGGTGACCGTGCCCGAGAGATCGGAGGACTGTGTCTCGACCTGAGCCACGGCCGTGCCCTCAACAATGACTTCCGTTGCCGCGGTGCCGACCTCCATAGCCACATCGACACGAGCCTTCTCCGCCACGTCGAGCTTTATGCGCTTGGCTTGATACTTCTTGAAGCCCGTGGCGGTTACCGAAACGTCATATTCGCCAGCCGGCAAACCCGACTGGTTGTACTCACCGCTGGAGTTGGTCGCCATCTCGCGGTTGATGCCGCGTTCCGGGCTGGCTACAACGACGGTGGCTCCTGTGATGGCAGCGCCGGAGGGATCTTTCACGGTGCCGGTAATGGATCCAGTAGTCTGGGCCCACGCGGCGCCGCAGAACATCAGCACGCACAACATCCCGAACAGCATACGAGCAGATTTCATGGTGAACCTACCCTCATTTGACGCGCGGTCTTGCGCCGCGCCTGAATCGATCGGCGTTGCCTTCGAACCCCATGGCTCGATTTCACTGGTTGCAAATTTCCCGTGGCGGATTGAGACCCGGAGACGGGTTATTAAAACGAATGAATAGTGCGTTTGCGTTATGTCATCTGTCAAGAAAAATCGAGGCACAATTTTCGCGGAAACGTTTCCATGAACCAAATTCATTCCCTCTGCACGTTTCGCCCTAAAATGTTCACACCGCGCTCCGGGTCGACTCGCGCACCACCAACTCGGGTGCGACCTTGCGATGGCGGGGAGTTGCCTCCCGCTTTTCAAGGACGGCGTTGATGCCATCGAGTACCACCCCGACTGCGGAGGCGCCCATGGTTTCCATCGGCTGGCGCACTGTGGTCAGCGATGGCGTGTAAATCGCCGACGTCGCGACGTCATCGAATCCAATCACCGAACATTGCTCGGGCACCCGAACGCCCGCGCGGCTCAGGGCGCGAATTGCTCCAAACGCGCTCATGTCATCGAAAGCCAGGATCGCGCTAAACGATCGCTTCTGGCGCAGGAGTTCTTCCGTCAGCTTGTAGCCGTTTTCGAAGCTGGAAACAGGATCGCGCGATTCCGGCATATCGACGACCAGGCGCGTATCGAGTTCCAGACCGGACTCTTTCGCAAAGTTGCGAATCCCCCGCCATCGCGGGGAACTGTCGGTCAGGGCCTTGGGGCCGCGGATGATGGCGATCTTGCGATGTCCGAGCGAATGCAAGTGCTCAATGGCGATATGGCCGCCCAGTTCGTTGTCGACGATGACGGAACTGATGGAATCCGTCTTCAGCTCGCAGCCAATCATCGCCGTCGGGATGCTGCTTTTCTCGAGATCGGCTAGCAGGTTGATATCGAGGAACACCCAGTTGGCGATGACGATCAGGGCCTCGATGCGGCGGTCGAGCAGCATCTCCAGGTAGCGTTCGAAACGGCTGCCTTCGTTGTGCACGTCGGTGAGGATGGGAAGATACGATGCCTGGTACAGCGTGTTCTCGATGCCGCGCAGGATCAGGGTGCAGAACGGGTCGGTCATGTCGAAGACCATGACGCCGACCGTGTGGCTGCGCTTGCTGCGCAGCGAGCGGGCAAACTGGTTGGGACGGTATCCGAGCTTCTCGGCGGCACGCTCGATTTTCTTCTTCGTCGCCGCAGGGATATAGCGCGCCAGGGGCGCGTTGTTGAGCACTATGGATACGGTGGTCGAGGAGAACCCGCTTTCCTTGGCCACATCTCGGATCGTTACCATACGTAAAGTTTCAAAACGCCAAGTTTCAAGGTTTCAACGCTTCAATGTTTCAAAGTTTGGCGAACACCTGTGCACCTTAACATGCGGTGCTCGAAATCAATTTGTCTCGTGTTGTTCATGCGCTTGAATTTCCAGCGAGTGCTGGCGGACACTACAGCAAAGAGTTATGCCAGTGTCAAGCGCACGGATCACATCGATCATCTCCGTTTTGCTTCTGGCCTCAACGCATGGGGTGGCGCAGAGCCCTCATTCAAGCGCTGGAGACCGAAGATCGACTGACACCAGAACGGCGGATCCAGCTTTGATTTTTCAACGTGGGGAGCAGGCCCTTAAGGAGAATAACCTAGGCGCGGCGGAGAGCGATTTCCGACAAGTGCTCGCGGTCGATCCGCGCGCGGGCGCCGCTTATGCCAACCTCGGAGTGGTGTACATGCGGCGCAAGCAGTGGTCGAAGGCCCTGGAATCGCTGCACAAAGCCCAGGAATTGATGCCGAATGTAGCGGGCATCCGGCTGAATATCGGGCTGGCGTACTACCGGCAAAACGAGTTTCTGAAGGCGATTCCTGCGTTTGAATCGGTGGTGCGGGAGCAGCCCGACGCGGCGCAGGCGCGTTATCTGCTGGGGCTCTGCTATTTTTTTGCCGAGCGCTGGAATAACGCGGCTACTACCCTGGAACCCTTATGGACACAGGAATCGGACAAGCTGCCGTACTTGTATGTGCTGGCCAATGCGGCGCATCGCGCGGGTCACACGGAATGGGACGACCGCGCCTCCGCGCAGCTGCTGAAAATCGGCAATAACTCCGCTGAATACCATCTCTTCGCCGGGAAATATCATCTCAATCGCGAGGAATACGACTTGGCGATTGGTGAGTTCGAAGCGGCGGCGAAAGTGAATCCTGCGCTGCCCTTCTTGCACTTCAATCTCGGGGTCGCATATCTCAGGAAGCAGGACTACACCCGGGCGCGGGAGGAGTTTCTGAAGGATCTGGCAATCCAGCCCGATTTGGCCCTGGACTACGACCAACTGGGAGAGGTGCATTGGCAGATGCAAGACGATGGCAATGCAGAGAAAAGTTATCGGGAGGCCATTCGGCGGGACCCGCGTCTGGTCACTTCTTATCTGGGGTTGGCGAAGATCTATCAGCGCCAGCAGAACTACGATGCGGCCCTGGCCGAGACCGCGAAGGCTCTGAAACTGGATCCGGAACGGACCGAGGCGCATTACATCCGCGGTCAGGCGCTGCTACATCTGGGCCGCAAAGAAGAGGCGAAGAAGGAGATGGCCGCGGTTGCCAGCCAGAAGAAGGAATCTACCGTACCCTCTCCGGAGTTAATGCAGGATACGCAGTGATACACTTGGGGCGCCGCGCAAGAACTTCCTTCAGCATGTCGCTATCCGCCGTTCCGGCAGGAGGTAAGAAATCATGAAACGCTTTTTCAAGATTGTAGGCATCGTGATTGCGGTGCTGATTGTCATCGTCATCGTTCTACCGTTTGTCATCGACGCCAACACGTTCCGCCCGAAACTGGAATCGGAGGCCACAGACGCTCTGGGGCGGCAAGTGAAAGTCGGCAATTTGTCGCTCTCGCTGCTGTCGGGCGGGATCTCGGCGGACAATATTTCCATCGCCGACGATCCCCAGTTCAGCAAGAGTCCGTTCGTGCAGGCGAAATCGCTGAAGGTTGGCGTGGAAATGCTGCCACTGATCTTCTCGCGCGCGCTGAACGTCACAGAAATCACGCTCGAGCAACCGCAGATCAATCTCGTGAAATCGACGAACGGCGACAAATGGAATTTTTCCAGCCTGGGGGGGAAGAATGCGTCGGCGCCACCAAATAACCAGGCCAAGACTTCTACGAATTCGGCGAAGCCTTCACCGGAACAGACCGCAGCGAGCGAGAAGAGTTCCGGCGGCAGTAACCCGAACCTGACCGTGGCTAAGTTGAACGTGAATGATGGAAAGCTGACGGTATCGAATGCGAATTCGTCACAGCCGCAGCGGGTGTATGACAAAGTTAATATCGAAGTTAAAAACTTCTCCTTTACTTCGTCGTTTCCGTTCTCGATGACGGCCAATACGCCTTCGGGCGGAAACATGAAATTGTCGGGAACGGGGGGACCGATCAATCCGGAGGACGCTGCGCGGACACCGCTGAATGCCAAGATCTCGGTGCAGCACGCGAATCTGGCCACCTCGGGATTCCTTGATCCGGCGTTGGGCATTGCAGGCATCGCCGATCTGGATGGCACCCTGGTTTCCGACGGACATCAGGCGAAGGTGAATGGCACGGTGCGGGCCACGAATTTAGTGGTCGTGAAGAAGGGCTCGCCAGCCGGGCGTCCGGTCGACGTGAAGTTCGCGGTCGCGCATAACCTGGTTGCGGAAACGGGCAACATCAACCAGTGTGACGTCTCCATGGGACAGGCGGTCGCGCACCTGACGGGCTCTTACAATGCGCATGGAAAAGTCACATCAGTCAATCTGAGACTGGTGGGCAACGCCATGCCGGTGGATGACCTGGAAGCCATGCTTCCGGCGGTGGGCGTGGTATTACCTCCGAAGGCAACCCTGAGGGGTGGCCACTTGAACATCAATGTGGACAGTTCCGGACCGGTTGACAAACTGGTTAGCACCGGAAACGTCAAAATGGAGAATACCCAGCTGGCGAATTTCAACCTTGGCGCGAAGCTGGGTGCCGCCCTCTCGGCGCTTTCGGGAAAAGCCAGTACCGGCAACGACACAACCATTCAGAATTTCAGCTCCGATGTGAGGATGTCTCCGGCCGGCACCGAGGCGAATAACATCAACCTTACCGTGCCCGCCATTGGCATATTGACCGGCGCCGGCACCGTGAGCCCGTCGAATGAACTCGCTTTCAAGATGAAGGCCGACGTGGCCGGCGCGGGGATTCCGTTCGGAGTGACGGGAACGGCACAGGATCCGAAGTTCACTCCAGACGTGAAGGGGATCGCCGGCGGGCTGCTGCAGGGATATTTGAACCAGGAGAAAGGCACAGGACAGCAGCAACAACAGAATCCCATTAACAATGTGATGGGCCTGTTTGGGAAGAAGAAGCAGCCGCCGAAATAGAGCAGGCGGCAGGCCTTCGGCTCCCGGCCTCCACTTCCGGCTTCGGGCTTCTCGACTCTGCGCGAGTCGGAAGCCCTTTTTGGTGCGGCTCGGTCGTGCAGCGTTCGTTGGCCTGCATGCGTTCGCCTGTGTACTCGCAGTCTGCCTTCTGCGGCGACGATTCCGTGAGGTACTTCCCCGGCCTCTCACGCCTGACGCCCGACGCTGCTGCATTTACTGTCGGGAATATTTCTTTTAATATGGTGAAACTGTGCCGGACGCGATTTCCGCGGGACTGCAACGCTACTCGATCGGGGAAAAGCTGCGTACGTTGCGGCTGCGAAAAAACATGGGGCTGGTCGAGCTGAGCAAGCATACGGGGCTTTCGGCGGCGCTGCTTTCCAAACTCGAACGGGGGAAGCTGTTTCCTACCCTTGCCACGCTGTTGCGGATTGCGATGGTGTATTCGGTGGGCTTGGATTATTTCTTCACCGACGAACGCAAGCGGCGGGTGATCAGCATCGTGCGCAAGCAGGATCGGGTGCGCTTTCCCGAGCGTCCCGGGACGCAAGATGTTCCCTACTATTTCGAGTGCCTCGATTACAAGGCGAATGAACGGAAGCTTAGTGGTTATGTCGCGGAATTCCAGGAATTCGCGCATGAGAAGCAGCGGCCGCATCAGCATCCCGGTGTGGAATTGCTGTATCTGCTGAAGGGTTCGTTGACCATCAAGATTGGCCGCGAGGAATTGCAGCTTGAGGCCGAAGACGCGGTCTACTTCGATTCAGCGGTGCAGCACAGTTATCACCGACGAGGGCCGAAACCCTGCACCGGGGTCATCGTGACAGTCCCATAAGGACATCGGCGAAACTGCTGAAATTACAGCATCTTCCCAGCGTACGGCGTGCCCAGGTAACCTTAGTTTCATTGACAAGACCATTGGGGAACCCCATACTTTCGCCTAAGCTTCAAAAATCCTAAATTTTGCTGAGCTCGGGCCATCGGCGCATTGTCGTGCGGTTTCTTAGTGGTGGCTCCAAGTCTTTCCCCCGCAAAAGAGATTAAAGGTTGATTCCAGGAGGAGTGTTGTGTCCAAACCTTCAATTCCCCAATATCGGATGCCTGCTGCGCGAAAAGCTGCTGTTGCCGTTCTAACGCTGGCGGTCGCCGGGTGCGCTTTCACCTTCTCCGCATTCCACGCCAAAACTGCACATACCCCTCGTGCAGCCAGCAAAGGACCGCAAGCTCCCGCGCTCAATGCGGAACAACGCGGACGCGTTCGCGCCAGCCTCGACGCGCTGCCGCTGGGCTTCGAAGCAAACCAGGGTCAAACCGATCCGCCGGTGAAATACACGGCACGCGGAAACGGATACTCGGTGTTCCTGACGGCGAATGACACGGTGTTTGCCATCAGCTCCGCGAAGCGCAGAACACAATCCTCACCCGTCCCGAGTGCGCACGCGCCGCAGCACGCATCCGACAAGGTTGAGAGCGCAAGCATTGATATGAGGCTGGTCGGCGGAAACGCCAATCCGGCAATCACCGCCGGCGATGCGCTCCCCGGCGTCGTGAACTACTACGTCGGTAGCGACTCGAAGAATTGGCACACGGGGGTCAAGCAGTACTCGTCGGTCTCGTATGGCGACGTGTATCCCGGCGTGAACATGGTGTTCCACGGCGCGCAGCGGCAACTGGAGTTTGATTTTGTCGTAAGCCCCGGTGCCGATCCCAAGGCAATCGCGCTGGGCTTCAAAGGCGCGCGCAAGCTGGAGACAGACGCTTCCGGCAACCTGGTGCTGAATTCGTCGGCCGGCGACGTCGTGCTGCACAAGCCGGTCGCGTATCAGGAGAAGGATGGGAAGCGCGAGATCGTGGAAGCGGCCTTTACGGTCAAAGACAGAAATGAAGTGGCACTGCATGTCGGCACGTACGATCGCGGGCGGGAGTTGGTGATTGATCCATCGCTGAGCTACGCGACCTATCTCGGCGGAAGTGGAGAGGATGATGCGTACGGCATCGCGATCGACAGCAGTGGGGACGTGTATGTGACCGGGGAGACGAAGTCCACAAATTTTCCGAAGTCGGCAAGTCCCTACCAGGCAAGCAATAAAGGCAGCGACGACGTTTTTGTAAGTAAAATTGCGGCGGATGGGTCCGGCCTTGTTTATTCGACCTACATTGGCGGGACTGGCGATGACAGCGGCAACGCCATTGCAATTGACGCTTCGCTGAACGTGTACGTAGCAGGAGGAACTACAAGCACAGACTTCCCCACTCAGGGCCCGCTTCAGGGCAGCTCGAAAGGTGGTGTTGACGCATTCGTCCTCGAACTGGCATCGAACGGTGGTTCTCTGGTATTCAGCACCTATCTGGGCGGGAGTTTGACTGACGTCGCTGCCGGAATTGCCGTCGACACGTCAGGCGTGTATGTCGTGGGCTCTACCGGTTCGACAGATTTCCCGACCACCGGCGGTTCATTTCAAACCGGTAGCGGCGGAAGCTCGAACGGCTTTGTTACCAAGTTGAACTCGGCGGGCAATGCTCTCGTTTACTCCAGCTATCTGGGTGGCAGCACGCAAGACTCCGCGACTGCAGTTGCGGTCGACTCGTCAGGGAGTGCGTACGTCACTGGCATCACGGCCAATGCAAGTTTTCCGACGACGCCGGGAGCGTTTCAGACCATCTGCGGCACCGGGTCGAACTGCAATGGCGGCCTGACGGATGCGTTCGTAACAGTTTTCAATTCTTCGGGATCGGGCCTGGTCTATTCAACATTTCTCGGCGGGGAGGCCAATGACGAGGGATTGGCAATTGCGGTTGATGTCGCCAAAGACGCTTACGTTACGGGGCTGACACTGTCTAGCCACTTCCCAGTGCAATCCGCGCTTCAGGGAACGTCCGGTGGCAATCAAGACGCCTTCGTCACGGAATTGAAATCCGATGGGAGTGGCCTGGTTTACTCGACGTATCTTGGCGGCTCCGGAGATGAGGCCGGCACGGGTATCGCACTAGACGGAAGCAAGAACGCTTATGTAACTGGCCAAACCAGCTCGTCAAACTTCCCAACAGCAGCAGCGACCCAAGGCAGTCTGGCTGGGGGCAAGGACGCTTTCGTCACTGAGGTCAGCGCGTCCGGTTCTTCCCGACCATTCTCCACTTATCTTGGCGGGACACTGGACGAAAATTCGAGCGTCGCCAGCGTGAGTCTCGGTCCTATTGGCGCCATCGCCGTTGACAGCGCCGGCGCCAACATATATGTGGCAGGAAATACCTTCTCCACCAACTTCCCCGCTACGAGCGGATCTTTCCAACTAGGCTCCGGTGGGGGCGTAGATGCGTTCGTAGCGAAATACTCGACAGGGTCCACTTCCAACGCCAATTTCACGGTCACAAATGGAACTCTGTCCAACACGTCAGGTCATGCGGGAGTGTCGGCGACTTCGACGATCACGGTCACTTCCACGAACGGCTTCAATTCAGCGGTGGCACTTCAGTGCACAGTGTCGCCGGCTGTAACGAAGGGCCCAACATGCAGCTTGGATAAATCGAGTGTGACGCCACCGGCTAACTCAACCACCACAGCAACGCTCAGCGTAGCGACGACGACGGCCAGCGCACGGCTCGCGCATCCCGCGAACCGTCCGGGCTCTGGCGTAGTGTATGCACTCATCGCCCCAGTATTCGGCGTCGCGCTATTGGGTGCCGGTATTGAGAAATCGAGACTCCGCCGCAAGAAGCTCATGGGATTGTCGATTCTGGGATTGGCTATGACCTGCCTGCTAATCCTGCCTGCCTGCGGTGGCAGCAACAACAACAATGGAGGCGGGGGCGGCGGAACGCCAACAGGGTCTTATACGATCACGGTGACTGGCACGAATGGCAGCAACGTCGTGACCGGCACCCCGGCCCTTACGCTCACCATCAATTAATCACCTGAGTTGCGGCCGCCTTCTTCGCACGAAGGCGGCCTTTCTTCTTTCTAAATGTGATTCATCCCAAGTGGCCGCTTTGAAGGGCACACAAAGGCTTAGTATTTTCAGAAATTGATGTGACCAAGGCTGTTTCCGCGGCGCGCAAAGCTGTGCTGAGATTTCGTCCCTTCGGGACTTTCTCGACAGTTTCAGATTAGCCAGGGCTCACAGTCTGGGCTAACACATTCCGCCGCTACGGGGCTGCGGCTTTGGCGCTCAGCGCTTCAGTGGCTTTTTTGATGGCAGTTTCTCACGCACACACTTAGGGCCGCGTCGCCGCCAAAATCGCTTGATTCCACAGGTATGAATTAATCCCCTCTGGGGGTCTCGCGGATTTTTAGCTTCTGGTCGCGTTGTTCGAGGAGGCGGTTGATTTCGTCGACGAGGTTCATCAGTTCGGCGGGGTCCTGCTCTTTAGAGGCCTGCTCGCAGAGTTCCATCCAACGTTCTTTCGACTGCTCGTGCATTAATACCAGCCCGGAGAGAAACGGTAAATAAGGAAACCCGCCAGCACTGGAATAGTTGCGCGATTGTGCGCCACTTTGATTTGCCGTAACGCTCACGGCTTGATGGACGGGCGGTATAAAAACCCAGGAGCGCCCACCGAATGGTGTGAGTCCGAACCCATCTTGCGGGATGGTAGTATGGGAACCAAAAACTTTAAGGCCAAGGGTATTGATCCCGAGACCTTGAACCGCACTTTTAAGTAAACACGGAGCCGCACTGGCTGCGGGCAGTGTTTTGCACTGGCGGACTTCACACCATCGCCGCATGCTTCGCGATCTCTGTGCGGCGAAGCGGAGGCACAGGAGAGGGTGGTGCAGGTGGCACTCCCGCCGGCACCTTACAGCCTCACTGTGAGCGGTGCTGCTGGCGTACGAGTCACGGGGTCGCACTCACTCTCACCGTCAATTAGATCGCGAATCAACGGCGGCCCGGCTTCGATCACGAAGGCGCCCATTCGCTCTCCTGCGAACACCGCCAATCCGGAAATCCGACGCCGCCGGGATGGTACTATGAAGAATTCAGTTTAAGGCCGACGGTTATCGGTCCCGAGAACCTTGAACGGCACTTATGTGTAGATAGGGGCCGCCGTGGGTCCGGGCAGCATTTTTGTACTCCCAGGAATCGAAGCTAGTTGAACCAGAACCCATTCATGTTGAGATCGGCGTGGTCTGAATCCAGAATGAAATCCACCGCTAGACAGAAAGCAAGGGGCATTGTGTGCCGGTTGGCCGCTTGCGCTGGTCTGGCTGTCATGTTCGCGTCCACGGCGGTGGCGCAGGGAACGTCCGAGTTCACGCTCACCGCGGAGTCGTTCAGTCCGAACGCGGTCGCGCCGAGTGGAGTCTCTTCTGCCGAAATTATCGTGGGTTTACCTACGCCCTCGAGCCCGGGCGTCACGGTGAACTTGAGCTGCCAGGTTACCGGGCAACCGGGGGCGACGAATCCTCCCCAGTGCATTGTTAGTCCCGCATCAGTGACTTCTCCAGGCACGACGACCGCCACGGTTACGACTCAGAGCACAACTACCACGCAGGCGTACAGCGTCACAATCACGGGTACCGGTCCGACCACGACGTACACCACGCCAGCGCTTCCACTGACGGTGCTGGCAGTGTCGCCAGCGTTCACGATCAGCGTGACCGGCGCAGTCGCACCCACCAGTGTGCCTGCGGGCAATGGCGCGCAGGCCACTGTAACCGTCAATCCCCTGTATGGATACGTCACTCCCAACGGGGGCGGTATCACGCTGTCGTGCGCGTCGATGACTCCGCTGGTCACGATTCCGCCCACATGCTCATTTGCCTATCCCAATGGGAGCACAAGCCTACAGTTGAACGGGACAACATCCCAACCCGCCACTTTGAATATCACCACCTTTGGGCCGATTACTACCGGCGCTCATAAGAAAAGCACGGCGTTCGGATTCTGGCTCTCGTTGCCGCTGCTGGGCCTGGTCGGCTTCGGTGCCGCGGCCGGCGGGAAGCGCATTCGAGGAGCGTGGACGGTGATGGCGTTGTTAACGCTTTCTGGAGCGTTCGTTTTGACCGCGGGTTGCGGGAGCACCAATCCGAACTCCACCACCACCCCAAACGGGGTGACGCCGGCGAATACCTACATATTCACGATCGCGGGCGTGGATTCCAACGGGGTGGTTTCGAGCAACACAGCATCTTCCACCACCAACACGGCGCCCAGCGTCAGCCTGACTGTAACTGCGCCTCCTAAAACCCCATAACAACATGAATCGGCCTGCCGATCGCACGCTCCAAGCGCTTGCGTTGGCTCTGGCCGTTGCATCTCTGCTGCCTTCCTCTGTTCCTGCAAAGGACAAGAAAAACATGCTTCCCGCGGTCCGCTGGGCAGAAGGTAATCCGGGCTGCACGGTCTCGCGCGGCGACGACGGCAAGTATCGATATGGGCTATGGTCCGACGACGTCGGGATCGTCATGGCCGTGGATTCGCAGGAACTCGAGAAGGTGCATCGCCGTCACCAGCTGTTCTTCGCTGTGCTGCTGACGGTGCGCTATCGGGGACAGGGAGCGCTCGACATAGCGACCGACAATATTTCGCTGCAATTCATAAAGCATTTCCAGGTGATGCAGACGGCGCTCGATCCGGATGGCTTCTCCGAAAAAGTGCAGAGCGACGCCGATACTCTGAATGATCAGACGGCGCGACAGGTGGAGAAGCATCCAGAGCAGAAAGAGCAAAAAGAAGCGTTGGTGCGCGCATACCTGAAAGACTCCACCGAACTGCAGGAGTTCGTCGGTAAGAACAGCCTGCGCCCCACGCGGCTCAGCGCCGGCAACAACGAGACCAGCGGATGGGTGCTTTTTCCCACAGAGAGCAAGTGGATCGGGCACTGGAAGAAACAGGAAGAATTCATCCTGCGCGTACCGATGGCGGGGAAAGTGTTTGAGTTCCCATTCCGGCTGCCGCCGAAGCCTGGGGAAACGATTTTGAGGAAGCGGGAGTGAAGCAAGGCCTCAGGCAGCAGGCGTCAGGAAACCTAGGGGTTTGCGATACGCGGCGCGCTCTTGCGGCGATCCACAAGATTCCCTCATCGACGTTATTCTTGGCTGACGCCTGACTCCCGACGTCTGACGCCTCTACGATGCGGCTCGCCTCGTCTCCCTCTCGAGCTGGGCTGCCTGGTGCATCAGGACATCGCGCAACGAAACCAGGCCCTTCAATTCCTTGCCGTCCACGATCGGGAGATGACGGAATCCGAATTCGCGCATGATGAACAGACACTCTTCGATGCTCTCGTCGGCGGCGACGGCGCGCGGGTTGGCCGTCATGACTTCGGATACTGCAGTCGTTCCGGGCGTGCGGCCCACCGCGACTACGCGATTCATGATGTCGCGCTCGGAGAGGATGCCGGTGAGGTCTCCGTTGCGGAGAACCGGGACAGCGCCGACATTGTTTTCCATCATGTAGCGGGCGGCTTCCAGCACGGTACGGCCGGCGTCGACGGAATAAACTCTGCGGTCTTTGATGAGCTCGCGAAGAGTGGTCATTGATGACTCCTTGGTGGAAGGTCTCAGGACACGGCCAGCCCCAGGTGCCGGAGCTGAGTGAGTGGGAAATACTGTATCACAGGCATACTGCGCGAATCGTGGGTTTTTCGGCTCACTGGTACAGGAAAAAGGACAATCATCTCGCGCTGCTATCTGGGGCACATCGTCATCCTGAGGACCGCCGTTCTTGCGGTCGGAAGGATCTGTGTACGTCGGCTGCGACCTATTGCTACCCGCACCACGTAAGATCCATCGGCGCAAAATATGCGCCAAAGTATGACATGACCACAACTCAGGGGATGAGATGACTCAGCGAAGCGCCGCAGAATTGCGGTGTCCCAGTGCAGGGCCAGGTGATGTTCTTCCTCCGACTCCGGTTGGACAGGTAGCGGCAGTTCTGTGCGGCGCAGCAGCTTCTCGGATCCCGGGGTGTGCGCAAGCCTGGGGCGGTTTGCGTTTCGTGCACTGTAATAGCGGCAGGAACGGAATCATCAGCACGAAGACGACTCCCATCAGCCAAAAGGCTTCGACGAGTGCCAGCAATGGAGGCGTGTTCCTGCACCAGCCCATCTGGGCATCGCGCTTTTTTCGAACCTAGAAAACCCCGGCTATTCGAACCTACAAAAACCGGCGGCCAAAAGGCCGCCGGGGTCCCAGGAGTGCTGCGGTTCAGAACCGGAACTGTGGACCGAAGCTGACGCGCAGATTGTTGTGAACACCATTGTTGAAGAAGATGTTGTCACCGACTTCCGCGCGAACGCCGATGGGTCCGGCAAACGCCTCGATACCGCCGCCCGGGTACAGCGCGAAATAGGTCGCGTTGTTAGTCAAGCCTACGGCACTCGTGAAGCCGGTGGGTACGCCCTGGTTCGTTACCATAAAGTTCTCAAATCCCACCTTTCCTGTGACGAATAAACGGACTGGCCCGGAGCCTGTCTGGAACTTGGGACCGAAAAAGCCGTGCAGCGTACGCAGTCGGCTGTTCACGTTTGCGGTGGTCACACCGTTGCTGAACGTATTGGTGTAATTTCTCTCGAAGTCATATCCCATTTCTGCTTCCATCTGTACGCTAGACCGAACGTTGAATGCTGCGCGGCCGCCAAGGCCGATGTAATTACTGGTCGGACCGGGGTCGCTGAACCGGAAGTATTCGGCGAAAATGCCGACTTCCCCGTGATCTGTTAGCTCGGTTTCCTGCGCCAGCAACGCCGGCATGGCGAAGAAGAGCGATGTAAGGATTAGTCCTAGATAACGTCTCATGGTTATGGTTACTCCTCCCAAAGTTTCGTCCTGCTGAAATCCCGCACTGTCAAAGGAAACGAGCGGACGCCAAACGCCAAACCGCTATATGGATGCGATGGGTTTGGGCAGGGTTGGGAAGGACGCAGCCGGGCTACAGCCGATTCGGTATCGCTGCGGATGGGAGTACAGACATGACCTGATGAAAGAACACGCACGGGTAGAATTTCCCGCGCCCGTTCTTTATCTCTGCGATTGATTCCTACTGGAGATGATTGACGCGCGCGGGAGATGCATCTGCGCTGCTGCCGTCGGTGCGCGGAGTAATCGAGATCACGACGTACTCACGCTCCTTGTCATCGGCGTCTTCGACACGGAGCAGCACCCTGTCTTTCTGCAGACGGAACTCCGCTCGTTGGCCGATCGGGAGAAGCGCGGCATGTTTTTCATTCTTCGGACGAACGTGGTAGATCACGTGTTCGGTCTCGAGGACGTACTCCTGGCATCGGAGTTGCTGCGTCTTCTTGGTGTTGGAATCGGTGCCGAGTACTCCCCCTTCAAGACCGGTTGAATCCCTTTCGGCGGTCCCGCACTGCACCGAGATCATGTGTATCAGTGTGCCGGTCTGATAGGCTTTGGGCTCTTTGGCGAAGGCCGCAGAAGCGCAGGTCAGTACTAGACACATGAGAACTTTGGAACGCATCGAATCTCCCCCAGACAGTAAACGAACATAGAAAGGCGGGGTGCGAAAACCTCGGCCTGTCGCGGGTATTGTCGCTGTACGTACGAAGGGATGGCAGGTCACTTACGTAACGGAATCGGGTTACCAACGAGCCGCGGTCGGGGTTGGCACCGGCGAGAATAAGCCGGGCGGCAGCGGCTACGTCATGAACCAGCCACCATTGACGGAGATGGTCTGGCCCGTAATGTAATCGTTGGTGGCCAGCATCACTGCCACGGACGCGACGTCGTCCACTTTGCCGAAGTGTCCCATGGGGATCAAACTCGGGCTCGCATTTGGATTGCTCGTCACCATGTCCGTCTCCACCAGAGCAGGAGCGATGGCATTCACGGTAATGCCCTCTTTGACGAATGCGGAGGCACAGGAGTGAGTCAGTCCGATGATTCCGGCCTTCGATGCGGCATAGTGTGCTCCTACCGCACCACCGGTCTGCGCGGCCACGGAAGCCAGGTTGATGATGCGGCCCCACTTTCGTTTTCGCATCCCGCCAATCACTGCCTGCGTTACCAGGAAAACGGATTTTAAATTTACCGCGAGGATCTCGTCCCACTCTTCTTCGGGAATGTCTTCCAACCTGCGCGGCCTGGCAATGGCCGCGTTGTTGACGAGAATGTCGATCGCGCCCAGTGATTTTTCGATTCCTGCGATCATCCGCTTTACGTCGCGTGACAGGGCAACGTCGGCTTGAACCGCAATCGCTCGCTGTCCCAGCGCGATAATCTCGCTGCAGACTGCATGGGCAGCATCCGCCCGTTCGAGATAATTGATGGCGACGTTTGCACCAGCCCGCGCCAGCGCCATCGCGATTCCAGCGCCGATGCCTCGACTACCTCCGGTGACGAGAGCTGTTCGGTTTGTCAGTTTGTCCATGGTGTCATTGTAGGACCGCGGTCTTGCTGGGAGTACGAGATCTCCCTGCCCGGGCAGTTGCTCTTGGGGTAGGGAGGTTTCGACTCCGCCGGAGTTCCGCTTCGCTGCACTCCCGCTCTGCTCTGCATGACAACCACACTGGTGGAACAAGAAAAGCGGCACACTTCCGAAAGCGCGCTAGCGAGCGGTGAGTTCTTCCAAAGTATCGAAGAATGCCGGGTACGAGATGGCGGCGGATTCGGCGCCTTGAATCAGGGTTTCGCCTTCGGCCCGCAACGCCGCGACGGCGAAAGCCATGGCGATGCGGTGATCCCCGAAAGAATCAAGTTCGGCTCCATGAAGCAACTGGCGGCCGGGCACCTTGAGACCGTCTTCGCGTTCTTCCACCTGCGCGCCCATCTTGCGAAGATTGGTCACGATCGAGGTGATGCGGTCGGATTCCTTTACACGCAGTTCTTTGGCATCGCGCATCTCGATTCCCTGCTCTGTGTAGGGCGCAATGGCAGCCAGCACTGGAATCTCGTCAATCAGCGCGGCCGAGTCGGCTCCGGAAATCGTGGTTCCCTCAAGTGCACCACCCTCGATTTGCAGGGATCCCACCATCTCTCCGTGAATCTCCTCAAGCTGCGTGACCGCAATGTTCAGGCCCATCTGCATGAGGATGTCGAGCAGCCGGGCCCGAGTGGGATTCATGAGCAGGTTGGGAAGAACCAGCTGCGATTCTGGAAACAGCGCAGCAGCGCAGAGAAAAAAGGCCGCGCTCGAGAGGTCTCCGGGCACGCGAGCTTCGATGCCGCGCAGACGCCGGCCTCCGCGAATGTGCACTTCACTGCCTGCTCCCAGGCTCTTGCGTTGGACCTCCACGCCGAAAGCGCGCAGGGCGACTTCGCCGTGATCGCGCGTGCGCAGCGCCTCTTCCACTCGCGTTTCCCCATCGGCGAACAGGCCGGCAAAGAGCAGGCACGATTTCACTTGAGCGCTGGCCACCGGCATCTTGTAGTCGATCGCTTTGAGAGCCCCGCCCGTGATCCGCAATGGCGGCTTTCCCTCCTGCGATTCGATCTTGGCTCCCATGGCGGAAAGCGGCCTGATCACGCGCTCCATGGGGCGCCGCGAGAGCGACTCGTCGCCGATCATCTCGCTCGTGAAGCTCTGTCCCGCGACAATCCCGCTCAACAGGCGCATGGTGGAACCGGAGTTGCCGCAATCGAGAGGCGTCTTCGGCGCTGCAAGCGAAAGGCCTCTTCCCTGCACTTCGACCACGTTCTGGCCTTCGGTCTTGCGTTCCCAGTTCACGCCCAGCGCGCGCATGCAGCCCAGCGTGCTCGCACAGTCGGCACCGGTGGCATAGTTCTCAATGCGCGAAGGGCCGTCGGCAATTCCCGCCAGCATGGCGTAGCGATGGGAGATCGACTTGTCTCCGGGCAGTTCGACACTGCCGCGGATCGTGCGCGTCGGGCGCACAACTACGCTTGTGGGCGTTTCCATGCTTTGATCAATATAGCGGACGGGGCTTCGGCAATTGTTGATGGTTGAATAAGAATCTATCCGGAACGCTTTGGGAGCAGGATTTTCATGCAACCATCAACGATCATCATTCAACCATGCTCAAGCTGTCTGCTGGATGGACACTTCCTTCAGGATCTCCGCCGGAATTTCTTTCAGTGTCACACCGAATTCGAACATGGGTGTCTCGGTACCGCGCCCCCAGCGCGCCATCTCCCAGTGGGCGCGAACGAACCTCACATTGGGGCGCTGGGATAGATCCAGAATCAGAGGAGTTTCCCCTGTATAAAACTCCTGGCGGAACGCAGCAATCGATTTTGGCTCCCAGGCTGCACCGTCGGGCGATCCGAAGATGGAGACATCGAGCGATTCCTGCTCGATGATCTTCGTAATGGAGAGTGTGGCGAGGAAGATACGGCCGGAAGGCCCGCTCAGTTCAACGCTCGGACCATCTCCCTTGGTCGTGGCTATGGTTCCTGCTGGAACCAGCACTTGTTCGGTTGTCGCTGTTGGCATCGTCGGAGATTCTAACAAAAGAGTGGCCAGTGGTCAGTGGCAGCAAAGAAAGCTGGGAGCACTCATCTGGTACTGATCCCTGATCACTCATCAATGCCCACTGATTACTGATTACCCATTACTCCGTCGGGTGCGGGCCGGTGAACTCGCTGCAGCATGGCTTCTGGACTGGCTTGAACTCCATCAGTTCGACTCTCGTCAGATCCGGATCGTAGATGTTGAGTTGCCATTTACCATCCTTACCCATTTGCGCCTTTTCCTTGTCGTGCTCTTTCCATCCATGCGACTCTAGAAGAGCTTGCGCCTGTTTGATGTCGGGGACTCCCAGCGAAATGTGATTCATCACGCCGGTCAATTGCAGGTCTGGATGCTGCGGCTGGTTCAGCATGTACTCGAGCCAGTCGGTGCCGTCGGGGACCTGTATGGCGAGCCAGTCGGTTTCGTTGTCTTTCATCCCGCCGTGCCAGTACGGACGAAAGCCGAGAATGTCACGGTAGAAATGGTCTTCGGCAGGCTGGTCGTATACCAGAAACCCGGCGTGGATCATGTGGCGCGAAACGCCGCTCGATGCAGGGGGCGCGGCCTGGTCCTTGCTGCGCTCGACGAACTCGATCGGGTGGCCTTCGGGATCTTTCATCATCAGCGCGAGGCTGTGGTCGGAGCGGCCTTCAATCTGTCCGGGCTTGAATCCATTCTGAACCAGGTAGCGGCGGAGCGCGCCGATGTTGTCGGTCGTGAAGGCGACATGATCCATGCGGTCGCTAGCCTTGGGATCCGGAGCGGGGCTGAATCCGACCCATTGCTTGCCGGTAAAGTAGCGGAGCGTCTCGCCTGCTTCGATGGGGGAGGCGGAACTCAGCCCTAGAATGTCGACATAGAGTTTCTTCACTCCGTCTGCTGATGTCGTGTAGAACGCCACGTGATCGATGCCGGTGATGCGCGGGCGATCGGCCGATTTTGCTTGGGAGAGGGCTGCGATTGGCAGGACGGCACAGACGAGAACAGCGACGAGGTTCTTCATGGCGAATCGATTGTAGACGGGTTGAAGAATAGTGTGAAACCTACGTCTTTGATTGTTGCTGTCGGTTGTCATTCCGACCCAGAGCGAGGCTGAAGGGAGGAACTCCTATACTCGGCAGTGCCCTTGGGGTAGGGATGCTTCGACTCCGAACGAGTTCGCTTCGCGAGCTCGGTGTCCGCTCAGCCTGACAAATCTGGAAATCTGCATTCCAACTACAACGAATCGAGAAATTGCCGAAGCAACCGGGTCGCTTCTGCCGCTTGTTCCCAGGGCGAGTAGTGGCCGGCTCTTGGGATCACCCGTAACTGGCATCCTCGGATGTGCTGCCGCATGAGTTCGGCTTCGTTGATGCCGGTCAAAATATCCTCATCACCGGTAACCAGTAGGGTGGGTACATTGATCGTCTTCAATGTGTCGATCGAGTCAGGACGTTCGGCCATGCCGCGCTGCACTTGAGCAATATCTTCCGGAGACATTTGGCGCATCATCCGCAATGCTAGGTCAACGAGATCGGGACGCGTTTCGCGTGTACTCTGGGCCAGCAGACGCGGAACCATCGACTGCAGGAACGGTTCGGTGCCATGCTGAAGGACATCATTGGCTGCCTGCAGGCGCCCCGCGCGTGCTTCCGCGTTGTCGGCGGGTGCTTTTGTATTGCATAGGCCGAGCGCGGCAACTCGATGGCGATGGGTTCGCCAGAATTCAAACAGGATGTATCCACCGATAGAAACCCCGATTATCGGGGCGCGGCCGACTTTCGCATCGTCCATCACGCAGAGGAGATCGGCGGCCTGCTTAGCCATTGTGGCAGGACCCTCACCGACTTCGGATTCTCCATGACCTCTTACATCGGGAAGGATCAAGCGATAGCGGGAAGAAAGTTCCTCAGCCACCGGTATCCAGAAGTCATGATTCGCGGGAAAAGGGTGCAGCAGTACAACCGAGGGTCCGTTGCCTAAAACCCAGTAGACGATCTCAGCATCATCACTGCGCAAACGGTACGAGGGAATGGCGCCGGCCATGCAGTCATTAAAACACGAGACTGGCAGTGATCCGGAGGCTACAGTATTCCCGCTGGAGGCCGGCACGAAATGGGCACGCCGTTCAGTCGTGCGAAGGCGGCGATAAGCAGCCGCCAAAGGAATTCGCCGGAAGCGATCAGAAACAATACAAGCGGGAACTCATAAACTTGCTCGAGCGGGCTTGCCGGCACTTGGTGCATCTCAATCTAGTAAGCAACTCGTCGCTGCACATCCGTTCCTGGCATTCAACGCAGGTCATGCCTTCCTTGTGAAGTCGCGCTCTCCCCTGGACTGCTGGCCCGCCTCCCTCCCCCGAAAAAGGCTGACCAGGATCTTTGCGAACGAGACCCTGCCCAATTTGGACAAGCAGTCCAGCGCAAAGCGCAACGCAGATTCTTGACTTGGGGGTTCGCTTGAATCCGCGGCCGTTGGGGGAAAGACGTTAACGAGTCAGGTTATTCGAGAACCTTAGGAAGGTCTGCGCCCAGAATCACACAAACGTGTGATTCTGTCTCACACACGTTTTCGATTGCGGCACAAAGACCAAGTACGGATGGAGCAAGATTTCAGGACCGCGTATTCTGCACCGGCAGTGTCGTCCTTGGAGCTTGCAGCATCAGAGGCTCTTCCGGAATGATGACCCACGCGATCGGATACGAGAGGAATCCGATCCCCGTCATACATGCCACAATCAGCCACACCACTCGAACCAGAGTGACATCGATGTCGAAGTACTCCGCGAAGCCAAGGCAGACACCCGCCACTTTGCGTCCCAGCCGGGGACGAATCAGCTTCCGCCGCGCCAGCGAGGCCCCCACCCGCGTGCCACAGTAGGCACATACCATCGCATCGTCCTGAATCACCTTTCCGCAGTAGTTACAGTACATAGCTTGACCCTCTTCTTGTTCGCCGTTAATTGATAGTACGCGCAAATGAAAGTTAAAGTTCCAAAGGCAGTCTCGCATTGAAGCATAGGCGTGATCGCCTCGATCAACTCTCGCGCGTTGACCAGCCTCGTGCCCCGCAGTCAAGACTCGCGAAAATGTCGCTTGTTCCCTGTGACGAGGAATTCTGCCTGCGCTCAAGGGCGCATGCGATGAACTTGCCATCATCGGATCGGGAGAGGTCCCTTTTATATGGACGGGTCGGACTAGTCTGCCCTGGTCTCGAACCCGGTTCAAGAGAGATTCAATCTCATCTGCATCAAACCCAAACTTCCGACGACGTAAAACATCTTCGTACTCAGACACGATCTCAGTCGAAAAACACGGGGTAAGCAGGCCGCGGGCAATGGCGAGCGTCAAAACAGCCTCGTTGCCAGAAGGAGAAATCATTGCCGACACCAGAACATTGGTGTCGCTCACCACGCGAATCACTTCCGCTTCTCGCGACGGTACGCGGCAATCTCGTTGTCAATGCCTGGCGGGGTCGGCTTGTCCAGCCCTATTCGCTTTGCGCCATGCCAAGCCTTTTCGAGCCAATCTGGCGGTGGCGACGCCGTGCGGATAAAGTCCTGAACACTCATAATTACAACCGCAGGTTCTCCGCGACGCCCCACGACAAAGCGTTCATTGTTCTCGATGGCCCGATCCATGATGTGGCCGAATTGCGTACGAGCGAGATGAGCGTCAACATCGTCGAATCATTTACACCACCAATGAATCAATATGCATTCATCATGACAAGGCACACAAGAGTCGCTTATTCCCGATACGCGTCTTTCAAATACCGTCGCGCCTGATCGGCCTGCCCACTGTCGGGTCGCCCGGTCAGCACCGCCTCATAGGCCCTCATTGCCAACTCCCGCTTCTGCATGAGGTCATACATCTGGCCGGCGGCAAGATTGGCTTTTTGACGAATGTCCGGATCGGGATTGGGAGCCTGGTTCACAAGTTCATAGGCCAGCGCGGCGCCAGCCAAATCTTTCTTGCTCCGCAGCAATTCTCCCAATCCCCAGGCGGCCATCTCATAATGAAGTTTGCCGTATTTCCCCTCCCGCCCGTTCTGCCATATCTTGCGATACTCTGCTTCTGATTCATCGAGGCGCCCGGCGTCGCGTTCCAGGTTGGCGACCTCCGTCGGAAACAGATGGTTTCCCGGATATCTTCCGCTCAACTCCTGCATGTAGCCGATGGCCTCTGCGTATTTGTGTTCCCGGCGCAAGAACAATGACAGGATGACTTTGGCATCCACCGACGTCTCGGCATCGCTTTTCGCGACCTCGCGAAGGTAGGCCAGGCCGCGATCTTTCGAACCACTAAGGCCAGCCAGCGCTGCGGCTACTTTGATACTCCAAGGCAAATTTCCCGCCACGTAATTGTGCGTGCCCACGACCATCTTGGCGTCGATAAATGCGGGATCGAGTTGGAGAACACGCTCATGATCGTGGCGAGCGCCTATGGCGTTTTTCAACGCCGAGAACCAGGCCCGTTCCACCAATCCGGTGTATACCGCAAATTCGGCGTGAGTCACACCGCGACAATAGAGTGCATTGATGTCCGAGGGATTCGCCTTGAGCTGCTTTTCCTCCGCTTCCTGCGCCCGGCGAACGAGGGCCTTGATGCGGACCTTGACTTTGTCGTCGGTGGGTCGGGGAGCCCGACCGATGAAGCTATCGTTCGCGTAGTCCCCCGTGTTCATCGCTCCCGTCTCATAGAGATCGCGCATCAGGATGATGCTTAAGAGATGGTTGACCGCGAATGGGTCGTTGGGATGTTTCTCGAGGATTTTCTCGAAATCCTGCGTGGCCCGGTCGTATTCCATGTTGTAGAAGTGAAAGAAGGCTGCCTGGGTTTCAGGATCGTGGGGCACGCCGTGACCGGCATCTGTTTCCGGCGCGATCTGCGCCCCGGCCACCGTCACAATAATCAGAGGGATTAGCGAGATAAAACGAGGGCCGAGCAGGAAAGTCATGCGGAACTCTGCTTCGAAGACCGATGAAGCCGGTTTCGCTTAGTCTAAACGAAGCGGAAGAGTCGTGCCGGTTGGACGCAGCTCGCCGGGAAAAACGGCAGCTGCAAACCATAGTGTCGCTGACGCCTCCTCCCTTCTCTTACTTGCACTCGGTGCGGGCGGACGAGCTACATTCCTCGGGGGGAATCAAGAGTGTTTTGTCTACGCTCCACGGGGCGACTCTGTTTAGACCCAAAAAGCCCCCCTATCCTCTCGTCAGTACACATCTGTAGTATGCGAACGATCCGCTCGGGTTGCGGGACGAGGGTGATGCATTCGCGGGATTCCAATGGTGCCTGAGCCTTCGTAATCGAGCAATTTACCCTGCGTGCCGCGTAAGAATTGCTCGAACCGGAGAAGGAATGCGAATTCTGGCAAGCGCTAAGTATTTATTTTTCAATTAGTTATACAAAGCAAATCTTTGGCGCTTAGAGTGCCAGCCAATGATGTTCCAGGCAAGTCCCAGTGGGTTTACACGATGGCTGAAGTAGTACAAGGAACACAGCAAGAGTTTTGGCGGCCTCCGACGCAGCGGTTGAGCGACGAAGTCACGCTCAACCCGCGCCCAGCGATGGCGGAGGCGTGTCCGCGTTGTGGCACAGAATTTCTACTGGGCTCGCGATTCTGCCACTCCTGCGGGACACGTCGTCCCGAGGCAATCAGTGCCTCGACCCGCGCCGATGCCGCCGCCCTCGCCGGATTGTGGGAAAGCGGGGTGGGTGCGGTTCAATCTGCGGTGGCCGGACTCTCGTTGAGCAAGCTGAGCGTGCCCTCCTGGGTCCATTATCTTCACTTTCACGAGATCAAGCGCCGGGTCGGACTTTCGACCGCCTCTTTGGTCGCCTTCGTGATCGGACTGGCGTGCATCGCAGGCGCATTGCTGGTCGGGTTGATGACGGCAAAGACGCTCGTTGACTGGGAAGCGATTCAGTACTATCGCGCGGAGTGGATGCTGGCGGCCATCACATCGTTCGTACTCGGAATCCTGCTGAAAAAGCCTTCCCAGGACTAACTCGACTCAGTCCCGCTACCGGCAGCCCGACGCTGCTGATTCATCCTGTAAAGATGATTCACTGGTCCGACACCCTTGCCTAAAGGATGGCCGTTGGAGATTGCGGCCGTGACGTAGGTTTTGGCCAGAAGTGTCGCTTCAGCGATTCCCCGGTCCAGTGCAAGATGGCATGCCATCGCGGTCGCAAATGCGCAACCGGTTCCGTGGGTGGAGTGCGAACGCTGGCGTTCGGCCTTGAAGATCTCCTGTTCAACTCCGTGCTTTGTGGTGAAGCTCAGCAGATCGATGGCTTTCTCGAGATGGCCTCCCGTTACCACGACTGCATGAGCCCCCAGTTCGTGAAGTTTGGACGCAGCCTCCTTCATTTCATCCAGGTCTTTTATTTTGATTCCCGTCAAGGCAGCCGCCTCGTCGATATTCGGAGTCACGACGTCCGACAGCGGAAGCAGGCGCTCGACGACTACCCTGGCCCCAGCCTCATCCAGAAGGTCGGCGCCTGACGACGACTTGAGAATCGGATCGAGGACGATATTCGGCAGCCGCTCCCCATCCGATCTGGCGCGGCCCAGAAAGTCCGCAACTGCATTGGCCACCCTGGCAGACGCGAGCATGCCTATGCGGACGGCGGCAATTTCCATATCGGCCGTCAGTTCCCCAAGCGTATCCATCACCAGGGCCGGATCGGCGGGTTCAACCTGCTTAACCCCAGATGTCGACTGTACCGTCATCGCCGTAATGCACGAAATGCCATAGCAGCCATGGGCGGCGATGGTCTTAATGTCGGCGGTAACACCTGCTCCGGATGAGGGATCGAAACCTGCGATGGTGAGAACTATGGGCGGTTTTTCGGCCATGACCTTTGGCTGTCCGACTCGATGAACTGCCGAAGTTTGGCACAGAATCTAGTCATCGGCACCCCTTCACCTGGTGTTTATGTTCAAGGCTGAGAAAAAATTTTCCGGCTTCGAACGAACAACGCTCCCGTAAGCACCTGATTCGATGTAAGTTATCCGCTGATTTTCTGTAATTCATTGATTCCATTGGGTTTGTAATTTCTACCCGGCCACATCCGCCGTGCTATTTAGCATTTAGTAAATACGTAACCGTTCCGAAACAAAGGGGATTCTTCGCATCTCTATAATTTAGCAGCATGTTACGTAAGTCTTCGATAACTAGGAGGTGACGGCTGGACGTGTCCGTTTGCCTTGACACGTGTTTGGCAGGCCGATAGCATCTACGAACTGCAGTACTAACTAGCCTTAGGCCAAAGGGCACTTTTGAGTATGCGAGGAGAACTGAATGCACAGACGTTTAGCTCATGGACTGACGATTGCTTTTTTGATCGTCGGCCTGGGAGCGGCTCAGGGACCGAACAACTCGGAGGCGAAACCGGCTCCAACTAGTTCGATTCAGGCAAAGTCCGCAGTCCGCAAACAGGTCGGCAAGACCAAACCGTATCAAGTTGGGACAGCATCGTGGTACGGGAAAAACTTTGAGGGGAAAGAGACAGCCAGCGGCGAGAAGTACAACATGTACGACATGACCGCGGCTCACCTGACGCTTCCTATGGGAAGCTACGTCAAGGTCACAAACCTCCGCAATGGGAAGGCTGTCGTGGTTCGGGTGAACGACCGCGGGCCGATCGTCCCGGGCCGGATCATCGACCTCTCGTATGGGGCTGCGTCAGCCCTGCAGATGAAGGCACATGGGTTGCAACGCGTGCGTCTGGACCTGGTTGACCCGACCGTGGTTGCCAGCCAAACAAAGCCGGCTTACCAGACCATCGCCGATAACCATCCCCCTGTAGCGCAACTCCCATAAAACCCATACACTAACCGGGATGACGGCTGCTCTGCCCAACCGCATCCCGAACGATAGCCTCCGCTATCGAAGCGCTGACCCGCGTGAGCGGCTCATCGTCGCGCTGGACGTTTCCTCGGCCGCCGCCGCACAGAAAATTGTGGCGGCGGTCGGAGACTCCGTCCTGACCTATAAGGTCGGGATGCAGCTCTATACCGCTGTGGGACCGCAGATCGTGCGGGATCTGGTGGCGTCCGGGCGACGGGTATTCCTGGACCTCAAGTACCACGACATTCCCAACACCGTCGGGGCGGCCATTGCCGAGGCCGAAAAGCTGGGCGTCTGTATGTTGACGATCCATGCGGCGGGAAGCACAAAGATGATCCGCGCCGCCGCCGAAGCCGCCAAGGTCCGCCCGGACCTGATGGTGCTCGCGGTCACGGTGCTAACCAGTATGGGCGGGCAGGATTTGGAGACGATCGGTCTAAGCGGAGGTGTGGAAGACAGCGTCGTTCGGCTGGCCACCCTGGCGCTTACCAACGGCTGCCAAGGTATTGTCACCTCGGCCCGCGAGGCTTCCTCCGTGCGCGCCAGGCTCGGAGGTGAGTTCGCGATCGTCACCCCTGGGATACGTCCGGCCGGTAGCGGCGTTGGAGATCAGGTTCGTGTCGTGACTCCGGCGCAGGCGATTGCCGCCGGAGCCAGCCATATCGTCGTGGGACGTCCAATCGCCGAGGCTGCCGATCCGGCGGCCGAAGCGCGGGCGATTCTCGAGCAGATCCGAGGATAATCCTACTCGCGAACCTCATCCGAAATGCTCGGGAAATTTTCCGCTGCGCCTTACTTATCACCAAATGTTCTGAACAAGAAGGTGCTTCGCGCCTGGGACAAGAGTGGTTTTCCGTTGAAGGTGGCATCGCCTTTTTCGTATCCGCCGACCACATATTTCCAGCCAAACGTAGCGCCACCGCTCAATCGCATCCGATAGACCTGCCCTGGTGCTAATTCGATTCCGCCGTTTGGCAGAGTAAACAACACCCGCTCCGAGTTTGCCTCTTCTACCGTTTGCGACACGATAGCGAGTTTTTGATCCCGTTCATCCAGAACCATCAGGGTCAATTCGTCCTGGTGAGCGCCGGGGTTCCCCACAACCAATTCGACTTCCACTGCGAGCAATTTCGGAAGCGAAGGAGTAAACGATTGTTCTACGACGTTCACCAGGTTGGTCCAAGCTTTTTCCCATCCGGCGGTATTGACCTGGTCCGGTTGCATGGAGGCGGTTTTTGCTGGCTTCGAGATTGGTTCGGGGACGGAGGAGGTGACAGCCTGATGTCTGCACGCAATCATCAGCACGACTAAGAATGTAATCCCCGTTGCGAGTGGCCGATTCACGGAGGGTCTCATGTCAGTCTCTCCGCGGGATAGAACGGAGCAGTATCGATAGCTTGCAGTGACTCATTACAGGTTCCAAGAAATCCTGGCCCATGGCACGCTTACATCGCTCGCCTTCCCACTGGCATGACTGACAGTTCACGCAGGAGGTCTCAACACTCAACAATGTCGGGTCGCCCAGCGCTAACCGCTAACAACCGCCGCCACCGGCCGTTGCGTATCGAACCTCGACAGATCCCAGGCAGAGAAAATCGGGAATCAACATGGAGGAACAATGAAAAGAGAGGCAAAGCCACGAGAAGACAATTCCATCGTTTCGATCGTTGACCGTCGGAAGTTTCTTTGCGCAGCGGGCGCCGCCTGCGCCGTTCCTCATCTGGCTTTCTCGTCCCTGCAGTTTGCCCCTGACCTGAGCCGTTCTCTCAGCAAAGAAGAACGGGACAGCATGACGCCGTCGCAGGTCATCGACGAACTCAAAAAAGGGAACGGGCGCTTCCGAAGCGGCAAGATGGCACCACGGGACTACCTGGCCGAGAAACGATCCAGTGTGCCGGGGCAATACCCTGCCGCGGTCATTCTCGGATGCCTCGATTCCAGAGTGCCAGCCGAGATCGTGTTCGATGCTGGGATTGGCGATTTGTTCGTGGGCAGAGTAGCGGGCAATGTGGTGAACGATGACCTGCTCGGCAGCATGGAGTTCGGTTGCAAGGTTTCGGGGGCAAAGCTCGTTCTGGTCTTAGGGCACACCGCTTGCGGCGCCGTAAAGGGTGCAATTGATGACGTTGTCCTGGGCAACCTTACTGGGCTGCTGGCACGGGTTAAATCTGCGATACCAGCGACAAAGTTTGACGGCGAGAAATCGAGCAAGAACCCGGGTTACGTCGATGCCGTGGCACGAGCCAACGTCCTTGTCGGATTGGCGGACATTCGGCGCCGTAGCCCCATCCTGGACGAAATGGAAAAGAAAGGAAGCATCAAGATCGCGGGCGCTATGTACGACCTGGCGACGGGCGCAGTGGAGTTTGTCGCGTAGTCCCTCTGTGCGCGTAGTCCGCGGGCGAACCCTCAGACCGGCACCGGTTATCTCATCCGGACGCGAGACGGAGAAACAATCCGTAGCCTCACCTTGAAATCCCGCGGCTTCCGTTATAGCATCGCGGGCCGTCCGTATTACGCGAGGGGGCGTGATGGATGGCAAGCCACGGGTGGTTGCGGGCCCTGGGGCGGCTGGAGTACTGCTCGTTCTGGCAGCATTGTTCTGCATACCCGGCGGGTGCGGCTCTTCGCATTCTTCGCCGCCGCCGGCCGATTTCGCACTCGCTCTCTCGCCGGCATCTGTGTCCGCGCAAGTGGGCACGGCGACCACGGCTGTGACCATCACGATTAATGGCGACCCCGGCTTCGCCGGTTCGGTCAATGTATCGTTGCAGGGGGTTCCGACGGGAGTAACCGTATCGCCTTCGTCGTCGTTCGCGATCGCGGCCGGAGCGAACCAGACCGTGACTTTTAAACTGGCCGACTCCACCGCCATCGGTCCGGTCGTGGTTACCGTGTCGGGCACCGGCGGCGGGCACTCACATAGTGCGCAGATCACACTCACCGCCGAATCCCTGGTGCGCACCTACCAGAGTGGAACACGCCTCTATCTGGAATCTGGCAACAGCGTAGACGTTGCACGGATCGGACTGGAAACCACTTGGGGTGGCAGCATCGTCGAGGTCAGCGTCAATGGAACCGAATTCGTGAACCGCCACGACACGGGACGCGAAGTACAGCCGGCGTTTCGCACGAGCAGCGACGTGAACTGGAATCCCACGCTGGCGGGCGACAGCTATGATCACGGCACGCCAGTGATCAACCAGACGCTGGCCGCCGACTCGATCTACATCCAGGCGCAACCCTTGCAGTGGAGTCCGGACTTCTATGGAGGCGGCCCGACTCAACCGATTGCCGGCGACATGCGGGTCGAGCAGACGGTATCAGCCGTCACGACCAGTGCCCATACGTTCAAGGTCCACTACAAGGTTACGCACCTGGGCAGCGACACGCACGGTACTGGCGGCCAGGAGTTCCCCGCCGTCTACACCAATCGGGACTATATCCACTTTGCCTACTACGACGGCGCGAATCCGTGGAGCAATGGCGCAGTAAAGGTGACGCAATTCCCTGATCTTGGGCAGCCAAATCCGCCAGTTACGGTGCTGGAGCGCTGGGGCGCGCTGGTGGATTCAAGCAATGCGGGGCTCACGGTCTTTTCTCCATCGTCAGGCCCCATTTATATCGGCTTCGTTGCTCCTGACCCAGGCGATCCGGGTGGCGGCCCGGAAAACAATTCGACCAACTACTTCGCGGCCCTGCCCAATTGGACCATCACTCCGGGCTTCGTCGAGGAAGCCGACATCTACGTGATCGCAGGCGACTATCAGGCAGCACGCACGATCGTGTATCAGTTACACCAGACCGTGCCCGCACCGGACATCTCCGCACCTGTTCAAAATCTGGATCAGCCCGTGCCGGGGGCAACGCTCAGAGGAGTCGCTACCGTGAGTGGATGGGCGTTCGACGATGTAATGGTGTCGAAGGTTGAGGTCCTGATCGACGGCGTGGTCGATGGCGCGGCGGACTACGGGCAGCCTCGTCCCGACGTCGCGCAGGCGTATCCGAATCTTTCTCCGGTGAATGTCGGCTTCACCTACTCGTTGACGACAACGAAGTTCAGCAATGGACCGCACCTGCTGACGATTCGCAGTACCGATACAAGCAACAATATCGCGCTCTCCGCCGGCGTGATGGTCACACTCGCGAACTAGAATCCTGACGGAAGCTCCGGTGCCATTCATCAAATGGTCAGCACCAAACTGACCTCTTCTTCTAAGGCTGTATGATTGTGCGAACCAGCTTACAGGACGCAGCTTCTTTTTATGGCTCTGGCACACTCAGCTCGTACTCCTTGGTGGTCCTGGACTTGGCCCGCCCTCGGGCTAATCATTCTTGTGGCGCATTTTGTACTCGGCGCGAGCAGTGCGCTCACTCCCGCGGAAGCTTTTGCTTTAATCGCCACCGTTTTTGCTGCTGTCTATCATGCTGAGGTTGTCGCACTTCGTGTCGGTGAGCCTTTCGGCACACTGGTGCTGGCTCTGGCTGTCACAACGATTGAAGTGGCACTCATCGTTTCCATGATGATTGCAGGCGGATCAGAGACAGCCGGCCTGGCACGAGACACCCTGTTCGCCGCGGTGATGATCGTCTGCAACGGTATCATCGGCATCTGCCTTCTCGCGGGTGGCTTGCGGCATCGCGAGCAGGACTTCCAATTGCGGGGCGCAAATGCAGCCCTTTCCGTTTTAATCGCGCTGACGACGCTGACTCTGGTCATTCCCAACGTCACTACCACTACCCCGGGGCCTACCTTCAGTCGATCGCAACTTGCCTTTGCGGCCATTGTCTCGTTGATCCTTTACGGTTCATTTGTGTTTGTACAGACTGTCCGCCATCGCGAGTATTTTCTTCCCGAGAGCGGAAATGCGGGAGAAGTGCATGCTGCTCGGCCGTCGAACAAAGTCGCCCTGGCCAGCGCAGGATTGCTGCTCGCATCGTTGGTCATAGTGGTGGCGCTGGCGAAGGCGCTTACCCCTGCCGTCGAGCACGGGATCGAAGCGGCCGGTGCACCCAAAAGCGTGGTTGGAATCGTCATCGCCGCGCTCGTCCTGCTTCCGGAAGGCTTAGCCTCGTATCGGGCAGCCACTGCGAATCATCTGCAAACCAGCGTGAACCTGGCTCTCGGGTCCGCCTTGGCTAGCATCGGACTGACCATTCCGGCCGTGGCCGGTATCTCGCTTTTTCTGGGCCGACCACTGACACTCGGCCTCAACCCAAAAGAAGAAGTCCTCCTTGCCCTGACTCTTGTTGTGAGTATCCTGACCCTTGGAACGGGTCGCACGACGGTGCTGCAAGGCATGGTCCACATCATTATTTTCGGCGTGTTCCTTTTGCTTGCTATAGCGCCCTAGTTTTCAAAGAGCAGGCAACTTGGCGTCTCCAATCGGAGCCGCCGGTCGTAATTCTCGCAGACATCAGCCCGATGGAATCACGGATCAGAGCACGCAAGTGTTCTGCTAGACTTTCCGACAACACTGGGGCAGGGGCGGTGGCTGGCGCAAACATAACCCGATGGGTCCGGTTTGGAATCTTTGAGGTCGATCTGTTGTCCGGTGAACTGCGCCGTGACGGAGTGAAAGTAAAGCTCCAGGAGCAGCCCTTCCAGGTTCTGGCCACGCTCCTGGAACGGCCAGGCGACGTTGTCACTCGCGAGGAACTCCAAAAGAAGCTTTGGCCTGCCGATACTTTTGTTGACTTCGATCACAGCATCAATGCCGCCATCCGCAGGTTACGGGACGCTTTGGGCGATTCCGCCGAGACCCCGGTTTTTGTCGAGACAGTGGCTCGACGTGGATACCGGTTTATCGCTCCACTGGAGCTGCAACAGTCCGCAATCGTTCTACCTTCGATGGAGGACCGAAGGCGCCGTGAATCGTTTCAGGTTCGACCCAGGCAATCTTCTTTGGCAAAAAGAAGCACTGTTCTGAGCGCACTAACAATCGGTGTGCTTGCGCTGCTGCTTGTTTATTACAGCCGATCTTTTCGCGGGCAGCTCCAGCAACCAGTCATTACTCCCGCGCTGACCAACATCGGCGAGAAATATACACCGAGTTTGTCGCCCGACGGTCAGCACTTGGCTTTTTCCTGGAATGGCGGATCCGGGCCTCACTTCAGCTTGTATGTGAAGGTCCTTGGAACTGAGGAACCGCTTCGTCTCACGCGACAAGACTCCATCGACTTTGATCCGGCGTGGTCTCCCGATGGCCGTTACATCGCATTCTGCCGGATCTCACAGGGCGAATCGGGGATTTACGTGATTCCGGCAATGGGGGGCGCTGAGCGTAGACTGCGCAAAACGCTTTGGGAAGAACGAGAGTCTTACGAAATTTTTTGGTACGCCGGTCGTCTCGCCTGGTCTCCCGACGGAAACTATTTGGCGTTTTCCGATCGTGCGTCCCGTGATGAGCCGGCTCTGTCAATGTACCTGATGTCTTTCGAGTCGCTTGACGCTCGCAGGCTAACCTCTCCATTTCTCTCTGCCGGTGCTGAGGCTCATGAATCTTCACCCGAACAGCCAGCAATGGCCTTCGTCAGCTTGCGTTCCAGAGGTGACGTCAATCCTGAATTCTCGCCGGACGGTAAAACGTTGGCCTTTGCAAGAGTTTCGCGTGGAGTTCAGGCCATCTACACGATTCCGATTCCTGGCGGGCCGGAACGACACCTGATCTCAGGCCGCGCATTTAACTGGGGGCTGGCTTGGACGGGTGACGGTCGCAACATCGTTTTTGGAAGTGCCGGGTGGCTCGCGACTGACGCTTCCCTGTGGAAGATCTCCGCTCACGGCGGCCAGCCTGAGCGACTTCAGTTTGGAGACGAGGGAGTCCAGCCTTCCATTCGCGGAAGCAAATTAGTCTATGTGCGCCAGAGGGCGAATCTTAACATCTGGATGCGGAGACTTGATGCATCGCGTCATGCCGGCTCTCCCCATCGCTTGATCGCTTCTACCAGGATGGAAAGTGGTCCGCAGTTCTCACCGGATGGGAGTCAGATTGCCTTTGAGTCAACGCGCAGCGGGACATACGAAGTCTGGATGTGCCAGAGTAACGGAACTGGTCCAATTCAGCTAACCCGTTTCAACTCTCATACTGGAACTCCACGTTGGTCTGCTGACGGACGGCAGATCGCCTTCGACTCTCGCGCCGCCGGCAATGCTGATATTTATGCGCTCGGTTCGGAGGGCGGGCCCACACGCAGGCTTACCAGCGAGCCCTCGGGAGAAGTCGTGCCGAACTGGTCGGGCGACGGGCGTTGGATCTATTTTGCCTCCGATCGCTCAGGCGGTTGGGAAATATGGAAGATGGCATCTTCGGGCGGATCGGCAGTGCAAGTGACACATCAGGGTGGATTTGCTGCCGTCGAGTCGTCCGACGGCAGATTTGTCTATTACGCGAAAGGCCCGACACTGCCTGGAATTTGGCGCATTCCGACGAGCGGCGGCGATGAGGAAGAGATTGTAGGCTCGTTAGAACCGGGTTACTGGGGCTATTGGGCGCTGGTCGACGACGGCATCTATTACCTCGACACCAGGGCACAGCCTGCGATCACCTTTTTTGATCTCAAAAGCCGTCGTACCTGGCGAGCGTTTGACCTTGAGAATCCTCCCGCACGCGAGGCGCCGGGATTGGCTCTGTCATCCGACAAAAAGACGATCCTCTACACACAAATCGATGGACTGACCAGCGATGTGATTCTTGTGGACAATTTTCGATGAGAACCAGGTGCAAGAGAAAGATTCGAGATGGTGAGGATTGCGCCAAATCTCAAGTTCTGAGTCACGATCAGCTTGCGCTGTCTCTTCGCCTTTTTGAAGCTAGCTGTCAAATTCTAGAACATAGTTTCGGGCAGGTAAAAGTTCGACAGTTCATCGGACTTCAAGAAGATGGAGAGGCCAACATCGATGAGGTCTCCGGTGAACGCGAGGAAGCCCTCCAGATTGACCGGAGCCCGGATAAGGAGTTGAAGGAAAGAAAGGACTCAGGTCCGCGGTTTTCTTTAGCGGGTCCACGGTGCCGTGCAGCGGCTGAGCCACTGAGCCCTATAGTTTCTCGAAGAACTCACACGCCGAGCACGAGATGTAAATCCCGCCCGGGATGCCCCGCTCACGGTCTTTCACCCGCTTCACGATACGGGTCGGCTTGCCGCACTTGGGGCAATCCGTGCTCTTGGTGGTGTCCATGACCTTCTTGCGGTCGGCTGTTTTTGCAATCTTGGCGCCTACTGCCATGCTGAATCTCTCCTGATGTTTCGAATGTGTGCGCAGCGCTCGGCATCAACCTTGCAGAGCAATGTGGATGGAATTGTCTGGATCCACTCGGGAAGAATCTGAAGCTGCGTCTTGGTGCTCTTCCGCCGTGATTAATTTTACAGTAAGGTTGTGCCGGCTGTCTTGGCCCGAGGCGCTCATGCCGCGTAGATTCTGGCCGATCGTCAACACGCTGCTCTTCACCATCTTCGTGCCGGGTACGGTCGCGATCCTGATTCCGCGGTGGTTGGTGGGGGGCTTCTCCCGTCCGCAAGTCGGAGTTCTCACCTGGATCGGCGGTATTGGGTTCGTGACTGGAGCGACTATCTACTTTCGCTGTGCGTGGGAATTCGCGGCGAGAGGGCTAGGCACCCCGGCGCCGATCGCACCGACAAAATTCCTGGTCACGACGGCGCTGCATCGATACGTGCGTAACCCGATGTATCTCGGCGTGGCGCTGGCGATTTTGGCAAAAGCGGCGATGTTCCGATCGGTGCATGTCGCCGAATACGCCGGAATCATGCTGCTAATCGCTCACCTGTTTGTCGTCTTCTACGAGGAGCCAACCCTGAGGCGGCAGTTTGGCGAGTCTTACGAGCAATATCGGAGGACCGTGCCGCGCTGGGTCCCGCGCCTAAAAATGTAGCCGCGGACGAATGCGTCCGCCCTACACGTGCATCTCAGATTCAGGGATCAGCGCCGGTTTTCACGCGTGCATGTCATGAACGAATCTCCCCGTGGAGATCCGTAAAATCCGTGGCGCTTCTTCTGAGGATGGCTCCTATTGGCTTAGTTTTCCGCGCAGGATCGTGATCGACGCTTTGGGAACTTGATACAGCGCATCCGGACCTCCCGGCACCGTCGATCGCGATGGCGGGCCGTCCGGATCGGCGTGGCCACGGACGCCCTCCTGGTGCCACTGATACTCGTCCGGGCCGAACGTGATGCGATCGACTTGTCCGGTGAAATGGCGCTTTGCCTTTCCTGCATCGAAGGCAATCTTCACTGCGTGATCGTTCGATTGATCGCGGTTTACCAGCATCACCGACCACTGTCCATCCGGACGCTCGACCGCATAGGCGGTGACCAACACATGTCCGGCGGCATCGTTCACGTCGCTGGCCGCTTTGAACTGTTTGTGGGGCGCATCAATGGGCTGCACCCAGTCTTTCGTGATCAATTGCGCCGCAATGTACTGCGGCGGATATCCCACCACCTTGTAGTCGTTGTCGATCATCAGGAAGTTTCCAAAACCCGAAACATTGCCGGGATAGGGCATGTAGTGGAAGTAGTAGGTTGCGCCCGCGCCTTCGGCCATCATGCTCCCGACGTAGTCGGCGAGCCAGAGTCCAGCTTTCACCGTTGACGGCGGGGCGCCGCCGCCAATATTTCCTTCCGTCATAAAGAACGGAATGTTCGGCGGTACGCCGTTGTCCTTCCACACCTGCACGATGTGATGGACATAGTCCGGCTCCGGGTAAAGATCGGCCCACGAATAGCTCGGCCGATCCTGATACGGGTAATGCTCGAAGGAGAAAAACGTGAAATCCTTGAGACGGCCATGCGCTTTCAAGTAGTCCACAAAGCGCCCGATCCATGAGACCTTGCCGCTGGCGTCGGGCCAGACTTCCACGTCGCCGAATGTGCCCTCAAACGGTGGGCCTCCGAGTTTGGCCTCAGGCACGAGTTTGTGAATCGCGGTAGCAAACTGTAAATACAAAGCGCCATAATCTTCCGGGAGCATATGCTGACCGTCGGCTTCCTCGCCCATCTCAATCCACGAGATCGGATATTTTCGCTTGTAGAGATAAGCGATTTCGTTGGCCGCGTCTTCCGGCGTCGAGTACAGCATCGCGATCGGAACCATCGTCGGCAGACCGCGGGTGACGCCGCAGTTGAAAAAGAAGTCGAAGCCGACTTGATCGCCGCGGTTGTGATCCAAGTCAGATTCCGCATGCCAGGGATCGACCGAGGACGGCCAGGTGATCGTCTGATCGCGGCTGGGGAAGTGGGTGACATAGTCGTTGAAAGCGCCATCCTCGCTGAGCGCGCCCACGTAGAGTTCGCTGACCGCATATCCGACGCAATTCCGCTTGTCGGCGGAGCCGTGGGTGTCGCAAGTATTCGACGATCCGGTCATCCAGATACGCAGGTAGCGCACATTGATCATCCAATTCACCAGCTTCAGGGTGACCGTACCGCCCTTGCCCTGCGTGATGTTTCCCAGAGGAAACGTCTGCCAGGTGCCCTTCATCGTGCCGTCGTAGAACGGCTCCATCTCGCCGGTCCAGAATTGCACCGCGTACTTGGTCGCGTAAGGATCCGCCCAGGCAATGCGGATCGCGTTGACATCGATTTTCGTGCCCAGATCGATCATCACCCACTGCGGATGCAGTGAGTCATCCTCGCCGGTGAAGGTCTTGGTCAGGTAGGGATTGCTCTTCCAATACGAATGAATGTCGCCATCGGTCAGGCGCGACCAGCCGTTGCCATCGCCGCGGCTGAATCCACGATGCGGCAGCGGATACGCCCATGAGCTGTGAATTTCTCCCGCAGGTTCGGCATCGCCGACAAAATATCCTTCCTGTTTCTCGGCGTTGCTCCACTTCCCTGACGGATTCCAGTGCCACGCCTCGACCATCAGCTCGGTGTTTTGCCGATACGTGACCGTGCCCCACCCCGCACCCAGGATCTCTTTCAGCAGCGGATCTTTCAGCAGATGATCCGGTGTTCCGGTGCGCAGCCGGTCGATCGCCGCACCCAGGGCGTGCGGCGGGCTGAATGTATTGGCGACATGGGCCGGATCGGCATCCACCGTGACTTTCTGGGCCGACAGCGAAACCGACAGGGTTGAGACAAAGATCAACAGAAGTAGAAGTACAGGAAAACGATTTTCGAGACGCAAGCCAACCCTCCCTAACTGGCCGGCACATGCCAATCCACAAGCAAGGCCGCCTATTGAATCGATTGAATACTGAGGAAAATTCGCCAACAGCATACACCGAAATCTCCGCCGAAGCTTGCATAATCGGCAATACCAGACACCATTCTGCCGCCCAGGATTTCCACCGACACAACGAAAAACATTCCTTGACGGTCCTTACGAACAAATCGAGGTACAATGCTGGACGCTTTTCGACCGAGAGAAGACGTTCCGCCTGGGGAACCCCGACTGTAAGAACCTCAACGCTGCATGACGCGCAGAACGCTCCTCCTCTCATCGCCCACACGAAAGATCAAAAGAAGATCATTGGAGAATTCCTATGACGACCCTGCGCACCTTCCTCGCTGCCCTCAGCTTGCTCGTGGCGGCAACCCAGTTATCGAACGCACAACGCTGGGTACCGCTGCCCAACCAGCCCGATATTAACCTTCAACTCAGCAATCCTCTCTTGCTCACCGACGGCACAGTAATCCTGCACGAACAGTGCGGACCTCACTGGTACCGTCTGAGCCCCGATGCATTCGGAAACTACGTGAAGGGAACATGGACGAAGATCGCGCCGATGCCCGCCGGCTACGCTCCGCTCTATTTCGGTTCGGCCGTATTGACCGACGGCCGGGTGATCGTTGAGGGTGGAGAGTACAATTTTTGCAATGCAGTCTGGACCAACCAGGGTGCAATCTATGATCCGAAGACGAATAAGTGGACGCCGGTAGCCCCGCCGACCGGTTGGCACTACATCGGCGATGCACAAGGCATTGTTTTGCCCGATGGCACCTATATGCAGGCCAGCTGCTGCACTACCGAGGCCGCTCTGCTTGATTCCACGACGTTGAGTTGGACGGCCACAGGCCAAGGCAAGAAAGATATTTACGACGAAGAAGGTTGGACGCTTCTCCCAAACGGTACGGTACTGACGGTCGACGCGTACGTGGGCGACTACCACAAGGCCGGAAAACGATATGAGATTTATCATCCGTCCAGTGGCAAGTGGACGGCTCCGGGTGGCACTCCCGTGCAGCTATGGGATTCGTATCCCGATGCCCATCACGCGTCCTATGAGATCGGCCCGGGCGTTCTGCGGCCCGACGGAACGGTTTTCTACATTGGTGCGAACGGGACACCCGGCGAAGCCGGCCACACAGCTACCTATGACACCAAAACCAAGACCTGGACCGCCGGGCCGGACATTCCCGATGGAATGGACTCCGCAGACGGTCCGGCCGCTCTGCTGCCGGGCGGCAACGTTCTCTTCCAGGTGAGCCCTGGAATCTACAACACTGGTTCCAAGTTCTTCACCTGGGATGGAACCCAGTACAAAGACGTGACGGGCGGAATGGCCGACGCGCCGAATATCTCGTCTTACTATGGAAACATGCTGCTGCTGCCGACGGGCCAGGTGTTGTACACCGACTTTGCCAACGTGTGGGTATTTCAGAACGGCGGGACTCCAAAGAGCGCGTGGCTGCCGCAGATTCTCTCACTGCCCACCATGCTTAGCCGCGGGCATACCTACCAGGTCTCGGGATTGAACTTCAACGGATTCTCGCAGGGTGCGGCATACGGAGATGACGTTCAGGGTGCAACAAACTATCCCCTGGTCCAAATCACGAACCGGGTGAGTTTCCACGTGTTCTACGCACGAACCCACGACCACAGCACGATGGGTATCGCATACACCACACCGGCATCCACGAACTTCGATCTCAACTGGAAAGTCGAACCTGGCCCCAGCGATGTGCGAGTGGTGGTCAACGGCATTGCGTCGCCTCCCGTCACGGTGAACATCAAATAGGACAGTTGATGTAAAAATGAAATCGAGTGCCCCACTTCTCTGCAGTTGCGAGAAGTGGGACTTTTCACAACGCGAACAAATTGGCCAGAGTCACAATAGAGACATCGTGAGCACGGAGGAGAATGACGGACGGGTAATCGCGCTCGTTATAGTGGCCGGAAGTGTTTCGTCTGCCGTACTTGTAGGGGGAGAGTGGAGTGCGTCGAAGGAAACGGAAAGCGCCGAGATGGATGCATGTTATCGGCGCAGGGTGTTCATCAGGATGGCGTAGCGGTATGTGGCTTGTGGTGTGTTTGGTATTGCGGAAGTCATTAGAGGACGAGCGCCCGCGAAGAGCCTTTTCGGTTTACCGATTGCTGTCTTGCTAGCTTGGTTGTGGTTACGGGCTGCTATGCGTGTAAAGGTCCCTCCCGCCTGATTACCCAAACACGACTTTCTCCAAATTGCCGCATCTTTGCCGCAGCAGTTCGCAGAAGATTCAAGCGGGAGACACTAGCGCCAGTTAATTCGACCTCGGGCTGACGAACGTCTCCCCATTCAGAATGGCGCGGAGCGCGACTGCCACATGAGTGCGGGCGCAGTACTTGAAGACATATCCGCGCGCCCCGGCTGCCATGGCCGCCTCGACGATTTCCTCGGAAGTCTCTGAACTGACGATCAGGATCTGCGATTGCGGAGAGACGGTTCTGACCTGCCGCGCAACTTCCAAGCCACCTAGTTTCGGCAATCCGAGGTCCAGCAGAATTAGACCGGGCTGGAGCTCCCGCGCTAACTCAACGGCCTGCTCGCCGTCCCGGGCCTGAACCACGTTTGTGAATCCTAAACTACCGAGAATGCCACAGAGATGTGTGCTGAACGGCTCGAAATCTTCGACAATAAGAATTTGAAGGTCACCCAAGGTATGCAATCCTCGCACTTCAAGCAAACCCTTAAGAATTTCACATTCCTCGCGATCTGTAGTTGCCTGCGAGCAACCTTTCAGGGCCACACTTGATCCCTGGGACCAAAGTTCGTCTTTCACGAATGGTGCCAAAGTTGGTGGGAACGGCCTCACAGTAGACATTAGTTTGGTTTGTTGCCGCGCGTGGCAACACGGTTGAAGTTGGAGTGTTCTTTCATAAGAAGCAGCTGCTGCAACCGATCCAACTCAGCACCTATTTCATAGGCACTCCAGCTTAGTTCGTCAGCAAGTCTGGCCAGCTTCTGTATCTCGCGAATGAAGTTCGTGGTATCCGGTGTTTTCTCAGATGTCATAGGAGGTCCATCCGTTCAGAGTTTCTAGAGGCAAAGATGGCTCGGTCGGCGGGCTGCTGCCGTAAGAGGAAGAATTCCGCGTAACCCAGTACGTGGCTCCTTCCCCAAGGGAGGGGCCCACGACCGAGCCATTTTAAGAATAGGGAGGGAGTGGTCGTAGTGTCGTTGCCCGTCGGCAATAAGTTCGACTGAGGCAATGTGAAGTTCTGGTTCGATTGGGACTTCAAGGCTGCGGAGGCGGCCGCGCGGCGGGCCATCCAGCTAAACGAAAACTATTCGACGGCTCATCTCTACCTGGCGCACGTGCTTTCCAACCTCGGACGGCATGAGGAAGCCCTCGCCGTCATTCAACAAGCGCTCGTGCTGGATCCATTCTCCTTGATCGCCGGAGCCATGCGCGGGCAGTTCCTGTATCACGCCGGGAGACACGCGGAATCAGTCGAGCAATTTCATGTCACGCTCGGAATGGAGCCCCGTTTCTGGGTCGGGCAAATCTGCGCCGCGAAAGTGTACGCGAAGCTGCAAATGCGCTCCGAGGCTCTCCACGCCTGGATCAGGCCTGGGAATACTCCTCAGGTAACACGGAAGCGCCCTCCATCGCGGGCTACATCTACGCAGTGGCCAAGCAACGTGCAAGCCGTCTGCGCATCCGTAATGGTCGTGTCGCCCATGTGCTTGAGTGACGCCGCGGAATGGTTCGCAGCTTCTTCATTGCCGAAGCCGCAGGCATCCTGAACCACAATTGGCCAGAAACCCAGGTCGGCGCCCTGCCGGCACGTGGGATCGATTCCAATTTCGAGCGCAATCCCGACGATCAGAAAGCTGCGAATCGCACAATCGCGCAGTGCAATTCCCAGATAGGTCCCTTCGAAGGCCGACATGGTGATCTTGTCGATAATCCCTTCGCTCGGGAGCGGCTGCAACTCCGGGATGATTTGAAAGCCCGGACTGTCGCGCAGGAACATCGGCTTCACTTTTTCAGGGGAGCCAACGCGCTGCCATGCCATCGCGGTCCGGTACTGGAAGGCTCCCATCAACTCTTTCGGCAATGACATGTGTCGCGTAAAAAAAGTACGCACTCCGGCGGCGCGGGCCGCAGCCAGTATACGGCTGACTTTCTCTGTGATCTCCTGCCCGTTCTTAATCTGACCCGCGATTCCCACCTGCATGTCATAAACAACCAGGGCGGTATTCTGCGGACTGATGATTTCTTCCAACGATTGCGGAATCTTGATGCCTGCGAACTCTTGCATCACTTACCTCGTTCTAGAACTCTACCACCCGCCAGGGCGTGATCCCCGAGCGCAGCCATTTTTCAAGCGGAGCGAGGAATCCCCCTCAACAGGATTCATGGGGGAGATCCCCGTAACCGCTAAGCGGTCAAACTGAGTCGCAGGTATATGCCCCGCCTTGCCCCTTCCTTCCCGCAGGTTGTAGCATCAAAAGGTTTGGGCATTCATGGTTTTCAGCGTAAGGAGACGTCATCATGGCGACCGAAACTCTAGCCACCCCAGCGGGCCTCAGCAGGACGCAAACACGCGTTTTCAAGAACTTCATCGACGGCGAGTGGGTCGACTCCTCGAGTGGAGAAACTTTCGAAAACCGCAATCCCGCCGACACCCGGGAAGTGGTCGGCCTTTTCCAGAAATCGAACCGGGCAGACGTGAACGCGGCGGTCGATGCGGCTAAGCGCGCATTCGCCAAGTGGCGTCTTGTGCCAGCGCCGCGCCGCGCCGAGATGGTCTTCCGCGCCGCAGAGATTCTGATCGAGCGCAAGGAAGACTACTCCCGCGACATGACTCGCGAGATGGGAAAGGTCCTTGCCGAAACCCGCGGCGATGTGCAGGAAGCGATCGATGCCGGATATTACAACGCCGGCGAGGGGCGCCGCCTCTTTGGACCCACGGTTCCGTCGGAAATGCCGAACAAGTTCGCCATGGCTGTGCGCCAGCCCATCGGCGTCTGCGGCATGATCACGCCCTGGAATTTCCCCATGGCGATCTCTTCGTGGAAGCTATTGCCAGCCGTGGTGTGCGGTAACACCTGTGTGATTAAACCTGCGCAGGACACTCCGCTTTCGACGTTCAACCTCGTGCGCGCTCTCAGTGACGCCGGCCTGCCCAAAGGCGTGATCAATATCGTGACTGGTTTTGGCGCTGAGGTTGGCACGCCACTGGCCGAGCATGCGGATGTGCGAGCGGTCTCGCTTACCGGATCTTCTGCCGTGGGCAAGATCATTGGCGGCATCGCCGCGCAGAGCTTCAAGCATTGTTCACTCGAACTTGGCGGTAAGAATCCCATGATTGTCCTCGACGATGCCAATCTCGAGCTCGCCCTCGAAGGCGCGCTCTGGGGCGCCTTCGGCACCACCGGACAGCGCTGCACCGCGACCAGCCGCATCATCGTGCAGAAGGGGGTCTACCCCGAATTCCACGAGCGGCTGGTCGAGCGCGCGAAAAAACTCAAGGTGGGAAATGGGCTCGACGAAACTGTGCAGATGGGTCCGGCTATCAACCAGAAGCAGTTGGAGACGGACCTCAGCTATGTCGAGATCGGCAAGAACGAGGGCGCCAAGATGGTCTGCGGCGGCAATCGCCTCGAAAAGGGCGATTACCAGTACGGCTGGTTCATGGAACCGACGGTCTTCATCGATGTTGATCCCAAGATGCGCATTGCACAGGAAGAAATCTTCGGGCCAGTGGTAAGCATCATCCCATGTGAGGGCATGGATGAAGCGATTGAGATCGCGAATGGCATCGAGTACGGGCTTTCGTCCGCGATCTACACCAAAGACGTGAACAAGGCGTTCACCGCGATGCGCGACTTGTACACGGGAATCACGTACATCAACGCTCCGACCATAGGCGCCGAGGTGCACCTGCCCTTCGGTGGCACAAAGGCCACCGGTAACGGACACCGCGAAGGCGGGATCGGCGCCATCGATTTCTACACTGAGTGGAAGTCGGTGTACGTAGATTTCTCCGACAAGCTGCAGAAGGCGCAGATCGACCGGGCGGAGTAAGGCAGGCGTCGGGCGGCAGGCGTCAGGAAAAACCTGCGACCTCGGCTTTTTGCCGTTGCATCCGTAAGCGTTCCGGTTGCTGCATCAGGGTAGGTACATCGTCGCGAGCACCCGACCAGACATCTAAAACGCCTGACGCGTGACTTTTCTCGCTTACCCAGGTAATCTTGCCCGCGCTGGCTTTGCCACATACGGTGACATCAAGGCGTTCCCCCTCCAGCCTTTAACTCTGCCCGCTTTTGGGGGTTCGCCCAATGAATTCGTCTTTTGTCGCACTCCGCGACTCGTCTCCGATCCGCAAATTTATGTCAGCTTTGGCGTTCACACTGCTTTTTTTGACGCTTCATCCTGCGTCCGCACTGGCCGAGGGGACTGCTAAGAGCGGACGTAAGATCGTTGTGCGCGTCGAACCGGAGTATCCGGAATTCTTCCGGAAAGGCCACTTCCAGGGACGCGTAGTCGCGGAGGCTAGCGTGCTTCCCAACGGCGATGTCTCCAATGTTGAAATCAAAGGTGGCAACCCCATGTTCGCCAATTTCGCTGCCAAGGCGCTGAAGAAATGGAAGTATGCTCCGGGCCCTGCTCAAACTGTGGAAGAAGTAATTTTCAACTTCAGTTCCGACGCTCGATAAGCGCGCTTCTTCAGTCGTTGCTGAGTTCCCCTGTTCTCCCGCCATGCTTTAGAATTTCCGTTGAACTGCGGCGCAGATGCCGCAGCGGGGGTTGCATGGCTCCGACCACACAAGTTTCCCAGATCAGTGCTGCTTCGCGCCTCAATAACGTCCGCTACGCGATTCGTGACCTGGCCTGCGTTGCCGATGAAGTCACCGCTCAGGGACACAAAGTTCTTCCTCTGAACGTTGGCGATCCGCTCAACTTCGACTTCCAGACGCCGCAGCATATTATCGAGGCCGTTTACCAGGCCATGCGCGACGGCAAGAACGGATACGCGCCCTCACCTGGTGTTCCCGAAGCACTCCAGGCAATTCGGGGCGAGGCCGCTCGCAAGGGAATTACGACAGTTCGCGACGTCTTCGTAACCACAGGCGTCAGCGAGACCGTCGATCTCTGTTTAACCGCTCTGCTCAATGACGGTGAAGACGTTCTCACCCCGAAGCCCGACTATCCGCTCTATTCGGCAGTCCTGTGCAAACTCGGAATACGGCTGAACCCCTACGACCTGAACGAAGACGACGGATGGCAACCGGAACTGGCCGACATCGAGCGCAAACTCACGCCGCATACACGCGCTATCGTGCTGATTAACCCGAATAATCCCACGGGATCGCTGTGCACGCGGCCAATGCTCGAACAAGTCGCGGAAGCGGCGCGCCGCCACAACCTGGTCGTGTTCTCCGATGAGATTTACGACAAGCTGATCCTGGAAGACACGGCGCACATCGCCTTCGCCTCGGTCGCGCCCGATGTGCCCTGCGTGACCTTCGGAGGCATGTCGAAGAACTATCTCGTGCCGGGATGGCGTATTGGATGGGGCATCGTTTCCGGCGATGCGGCAGCGGTGAAGACCTATACCGAGGGAGTGCATCGCCTATTACGCACGAGACTTTGCGCCAATCATCCCGAGCAATACTCCATCAAGCCAGCGCTGGAAGGTCCGCAGGATCATCTCGTCGAGGTCAAACGGAAGTTGCGTTCCCGCCGCGATCTCACGCAGCAGTGGTGCGAGCAGACGCCACGCGTCAGCTGTGTTGCTCCACGCGGCGCGTTCTATGCCTTTCCGCGCATTGAGATCCCGGACAGTGATGAGACTTTTGTGAAGGAACTCATCCGTCAGAAGCACGTCATGGTCGTCCACGGCTCCGGCTTCGGTCAGAAACCCGGCACGCAACACTTCCGCATCGTTTTCCTCCCGGATGAGCAAACACTGACGAAGGCGTATGCGGGAATTGCGGAATTCATGAGTGAAAGGTACGGCAATCGCTGAAACAGCACCGAACGAACTCTCGACAGGCATTGGGTACCCCCCCGGTGCATGCCGTTCTTGTCACCCATCATGCTGTGAGTTTCATCCTCGCTCCCCTGCGTTCGCAGGATTAATTGCCGCGGTTGCTCTCCTCCCGTAAACTTTGGCCCAAGATCGAGTCGCCGAGTTTATTGGCAAACGCTCTCGAAGGAGTCTTCTTATGCTGAGGCGATCCCTGCTTGTCCTGTTTTTTGCGGCGTATCCGCTTTCCGCGCAACAGTCCCCGGTGCCGGAGATTCCATACCGCTCGGTGCCCGACTTCCTACAACTCCCATGGGATGTGTATTTCGGTGAGGTGGCTGGCGTCGCGGTGAATTCAAAAGGACATGTCTTCGTTTTCTCTCGCGGCAACACGACAGGGCCGGCGTACGGAGCAAGCGCGGCTCAACTTCTGGAATTTGATGCCAACGGCAAGTTTGTGCGTGAGATTGGCCACAACTTGTATGCCTGGTCCTATGCACATAGCGTCAAGGTCGATCCACACGACAGTATCTGGGTTACGGATAAAGGCTCGGACGTCGTAGTTAAGTTCAACCCTGAGGGTCGCGTCGCGATGGTTTTCGGTCGTAAGCAGGAAGCTTCTGACGAGGGAACCGGTCCCTTAAAGCACGTGCATCCTCCGCTGTCCCCTGAAGACGGATTGTTCCGGCAAGTAACCGATGTGGCGTGGGATGCCGCGGGCAACACTTACATCAGTGATGGCTACATCAATTCGAGAATTGCGAAGGTCGACAAGGATGGCAACTGGCTCAAGTCGTGGGGTGAACCGGGCAACAAGCCCGGGCAATTCGATACCCCACACAGCATCGCGGTCGATGCGGCAGGAAATATCTACGTCGCCGATCGTGGCAATCGCCGTATCCAGGTGTTTGATGGAGAAGGAAAATTTCTGCGCCAGATCGTCATTGATGTCCCCGTCCCACCCGATGCTCGACCCGCAATTGGCAACATAAGCGCGAACCCATCGGGTGCGAGAATGCCCGGTTCCCCTTGGGCGATCTGCATTACGCCGCCGCCGAATCAGGTCTTGTACAGTTCTGACGCATTTCCCGGACGAATCTACAAGCTCAGCCTCGACGGAAAAGTGCTTGGAATGTTCGGCAAGTCGGGCAAACAACCTGGGCAATTTGGTTGGATTCATGAGATCGCCTGCCCTGCCGAGAATGAATTGTATGTGGCTGAGCTGTTGAACTGGCGCGTGCAGAAACTGCTGCTGAACGGGCACTAGGGCTTATGACCATGGTATAATGACTATGGTCATGAAAACGATCCCCGCCGGTAAGTTCAAAGTTCATTGCCTCGCCATCATGGATGAGGTCCAGGCCAAACGCCAGGCGGTGGTGATCACCAAGCGCGGGAAGCCCGTGGCCCAGCTGGTGCCCATCGAGAAGGAAAAGGACGATATCTTCGGCTTCTTCAAGGGAAAGATCAAAATCACAGGTGACGTTGTTGCCCCAGCCTTCACTCCCGAGGAATGGGGAGATCTTTATTGATCCTCCTCGACACTCACGTGGTCGTCTGGCTCGCGTCGGGCGATGCACGAATATCCCGCCCGGCGCAGGCTGAGATTAATCAGGCTCGTCAGGCAGTGCGCGGGCTCGCTATCTCTGATTTCACCCTTATCGAGTTGTCGATGCTATTCCGCAAGAAGCAATTCGCGCTCGCGGTCAGCCCGGAAGCCTTCTTGTCGGAAGTGGAGCGCAGATTCGTCGTCCTGCCGATCACGGCTACCATCGCGCTTCAGGCGCTCGAGTTACCCGCTGTCTATCCCCAAGATCCTGCCGACCGCATCATCGGAGCCACGGCGCTCATCGAAGACATTCCGCTTGTTACCGCCGATAACGAGATCCGGCGCTCGCGCGCTGTTCCGGTCATCTGGTAGCAAGCCGCTCGGCTTTCGCTTTGCCCGCGAATCTGTTTAAATCGAATTAGCGCAACACCGGGGGCGTAGACGGTGTTCTTTACGTTGTGGTCGACATTCATTCGCACATTCTTCCGGAAGTAGACGACGGCCCGAAATCGTGGGACGTCTGCCTCTCCATGTGCCGCACAGCCTCGGCTGACGGCATCAGCCACATGGTTGCGACACCACACGCGAATGACCGCTACCACTACGATCGTGAATACCTCCGGGGACTCGTCGCGCACCTGCAGCCGCTCGTTGGTGACGCGCCCAAGATTTTGTTGGGATGCGATTTTCATCTCTCGTACGAGAATCTCCAGGATGCCTTCAGCAATCCGTCGCGTTACGTGATCGGCGAGACGCATTACCTGCTGGTCGAATTCAGCAATTACAGCGTCCCGCAGAACACAACGGATTCGTTCCTGAAGCTTGGTGATCTTGGAATCACGCCGGTGATTACGCATCCCGAACGGAATCCGATTTTGCGTGAGAGTCTGCCGCGAGTCGTGGAGTGGGCCGAGCAGGGATGCATCATTCAGATGACCGGCTCAGCGCTCACCGGGTTCTGGGGCGACCGCACGCGCCGAGCGGCCCAGTGGCTGCTTGAGCATCAAGTGGTGCATGTGCTCGCCACGGACGCACACGATCTGGAAAAACGTGTGCCGATTCTTTCCACGTCGCGCGATGCGGCAGCCGAGATTGCCGGAGACGAAGTCGCAGACGCGCTCGTGATCCATAATCCGACGGCCATCATCAATGATCAGCCCCTGCCGTATTTTCCTCGCCCGTCGACCGAGAGCAGTTACCGGAAACGGTAGTTTCTTGGCTCAATTTGTTCGTCTTCGCAGGGACGATCCGGTCGCTGCCTAGACTGGCCTGCGGGGCGCGCTGCAGAGGCTCGCGGTGGAACTTTGTCGGCTTCGTCCGGAACAAGCTCAAGGAGCATTTTCGCGGCCCCACGGGCAAGCTAAATCGGTTTAACTTGCGGATATAAGTTGCTAAAAAATAATCGGCTTGCGAGGTTTATTTTCACATCCCTGAAGAGCCCTAAATCCTTGAATCTGGCGCGCTTCAGTGCGAACGCACCATTCGTGGTGCCGTGAAGGAACCCCGACTGGCCCCAGAGTTTGTTCATGAGCGACAACTCAAGATCTACCTGCAATTCCCGTATTGGGAAACACAGGGTCTCTCGACCGCATGCGTTGGCTCGCTTCGCTCTCCGACGCACTCCGCTCAGGATGACGCTGATTATTGTGGGCTGGACGGATCGCTCGCGGTGGGAGTCGAACTCGCGGCCGGAGTTGCGCTTGTAGGCGCGAGGGGAGTACTCGTGGCTGGCGCTGTGTGGGAGCTTGCAGGCACAGGATCCGATTTTGGCGAATCGGGCACGGTTGTCATCGCGCTTTCCGGATTGAGCAGATGATCCTTGCTCGGCCCCAGACCGAGGCTGATCAGAGCGCGCGAATCCGGGACCGTCTTACTCTGCCATCCGTGATCGGCCTGGAACTTCCGCATGGCGTCTTCGCTGGCCTGGTTCCATGTCCCGCTGGGCTCGCCGGTCAAATAGTGTTCCCGGATCAGTGCCTGCTGAATGGCCAACGCGCGGACTGAGTCGATTTTCTGCTGTCCTCGCACTTTCGAAGATTTCTTGTGCGAGGAATGCTTTCCCGTCGACTTGCTCGAGGCCGAATGGTGTTTCTGGGAAGAGGTGGAAGTAGTTTTCTTGGCGCCTGTAAAGTGAGTCGGTGCGGCCTTGGCAGATGAGTTCTCTGGGGAATCCTGTCGCGGGCTCGCGGCCACCATCAGCGCGCACGTCAGGGTCAGGGCGCATACGGCGCCCACATCGACCTTACGAAATTTTGCACTTCGCCGAATCATTCCGATCGAAATTCTCACTTCTAAGCTTTGAAACGCAGCTTTCAATCTTTCTTGGTTCAACTCTCGAAACCCCAAATTCTCCAGAAAAGCAAAAGCCCAGCCTGAAGAACCGGTATGGTCATCATCGCTGATCTGCTGGGACCATACCAGTTCCGGCTGGGCCAAGAACCGTTACGGAAGTGTACCGGCGTCGAAGATGGTTCCATCCTGCCGCGACGAGCCGCGCGGGCGCACCAGGAAAACCACATCCTGGCCGCTCTTCATTTGCGACTCGATCCGCGAGAAGTCTTCTTCGCTGTTCACTGGCTGTTTATTGATCTCCAGGATGATGTCGCCGCGGGCCAGGTTGACATCCTCCGCGAAGGATCCAGGCTTCACATCCTGCACGATGACGCCCTTTCCTGACGGAATGTCGAGGCGGTCCGCCATCTCCGGGGTGACTTTGCGTACCGTGATACCGAACTTGCTCGGTTTGGGGGCATTTTCGTCTTCGTTGTCCTGGTCTTCTCCCAGGCGCGAAGCGAAGAGTTTCGCTCGATCGGCGATCGTCACCGTCGCGTCTTGCGGCTTTCCGTTGCGCAGGAATCCGAGCGTGACTTTCGAGCCGGGCTTGCGCGCGGCGATCTCGGAAACCAACTCGCTTCCCTTCGTGACCTTCTTGCCGTCGACACTGGTTACGGTGTCGCCGACCTTCAGCCCCGCCTGATCCGCAGGACTGCCGGCCACGACGCTCGAGATGGGCACGCCCGAGCCGGATCCGTAGACGCGAGCGATCGCGGGATTCTCGACGGCGTCGAACATGATTCCAATCGAACCACGCGAGACCTTATGCTCAGGACCCACCAGCTGGTTGTAAACTTCCACCACAGTCCGCGAAGGAAGCGCAAAACCGATGCCAGCGTAGGCGTTCGTCTCGCTCAGAATCGCGGTGTTGATGCCGATGACTTCGCCATTCAAGTTGACCAGCGGTCCGCCGGAGTTGCCGGGGTTGATCGCCGCATCGGTCTGAATGAAAGTCTGGAACTGCCGGCCGGGAACGATGTCACGGCCCTTAGCCGAAACGATGCCAGCCGTGACGGTACCAGCCTGGCCGAACGGGCTGCCGATGGCCAGTACCCAATCGCCGACCTGCATGCCGTCAGAGTTACCCATCTTCGCGGCGGGCAGTGGACGGTCCACCTCGACCTTGATCACCGCAAGATCTGTTTCCTGGTCCGTGCCGATGACTTTTGCCTCGTGCTGGACTCCGGGCGGATCCTCTTCAAAGCGCACGCGAATGCGGTCGGCTTTCTCCACCACGTGCCGGTTGGTCAGGATGTAGCCCTTGGCATCGACAATCACGCCAGATCCCAACGAGCGTTCGCGGATCGTTCCCTCGCCGGGCCCACCTTGGCCTAAGCCCTGACCCGGACCACCGAAGAAATGGTTGAAAAAGTCGTCCAGGCCGCCGCTGTCATCGCCGTCGTCGGGACTCTGCTGCCCTCCGCGGCGGCGGTGCGGGTTCTTGATCGTCGATTCGGTGTTGATATTGACGACGCTGGGCTCGAGCTGCTTGGCGATCTGCGCGAAAGCCTGGGACAAGGGATTATTGGTCGGCTGCGCGGCAGGCAGCGTCAGCGGAGTGGGGTCGCCGCTTTTCTGGCCTTCTTTGCCCTTTACCTCCGACGAAATCAGGGTCCCGATCAAAATGCCAACCGACAGGGTCGCGAGAACGCTCAGCGTATAAACCCAGCGGTGAGCTTTCATGCGCATCCACATTGCGCCTGAATCCATATGCGTACCTTCCTCCGGAAACTCTTAAATCCTTAATAGTATACCTATCACTAAACGCGACCGGTGCTGCGATCTGGGCTCCAGGCCGGCAGGGACACGGGGGGGCGTCTGGTGGTTAGACGCTAGAGCGCCGCAAATCGTTTTATCGCAGATTTCGGGGAAAGCGGCTGCCAAGGCGCGTCGCCGATCTCAAGCAATAGATTCGAGCCTATTCGTACCTTAGCGCGACCACGGGATCTACCTGGGTAGCACGACGAGCAGGCATCCAAGCCGCCAAAACAGCGATCAGAGCCAGAACGGCAACTGCCGATGCCAACGCCACCGGGTCCGAGGAACTCACGCCGTACAGAACTCGGGAAAGAAGCCGGCCGGCGATAAGCGCCAACAACAATCCGGCGGCCAGCCCGATTGCAATCCGCGATATTGCGTGCTGCAGGATCATTCCCAAGACATGGG
>Ga0126373_10000098_pt1 | contig 67457 bp, 47 predicted proteins | sample PanSoiMetPlot_11_FD_92545 | JGI IMG/M metagenome (GOLD analysis project Ga0126373, IMG submission 92545) | Tropical forest soil microbial communities from Panama - MetaG Plot_11 | ecosystem: Environmental > Terrestrial > Soil > Tropical forest > Bulk soil | place: Panama | collected 2016-02-17 | reverse complement strand
TCGCGCTGCATCTCGACTGGGCCCCGGTAACCGGCTCGGTCCCGCCATCGGTTTTCCTGATGGCCGACCTGCTGCTCGGGCTGGGGATGCTTTTCATCGTGTTTGACGACTCCCGCCGGCGGACGCGGCGTTTGCAGGTCATCAACTCGCTTACCTCGACGATGGCCCGCGCCCAGCAGCACGGCCCGATGATGCAGAGCGCACTTGAAGAACTGAAAAAAGCCATGCGCGCCAAGGGCGCATGGTTCCGCTTGATGGAAAGCGATCGCACGCTCATGACCCATCACGTCGGACTCTCGCCCGAGTTTGTCAAGGCGGCGGGATTGCTCAGCGTCGATCAAGCCATCGAGAAAGCGCTCTCCGATGCTCAACCTACCGTGGTCAAGACCAAGTCGACGGTCCCCTCGGTGCAGGCGTACTTGCGGGAAGAAGGCTTCCACCACGTAGTGCTGGTTCCGGTACAGGGCAAGAAAGCGGTGATCGGCACGCTCGCCCTGGGCAAGGCGCATGCCTGCTCGTACGCATCCGATGATCTGGACTTCCTCCAGACCAGCGCCAACCAGATGGGCATGGCGGTGGAAAACCTGCGGTTGCTGGAGCAGGTGTTGCGCTCGCAGCGGCAGTGGATGAACACTTTCGATTCGATCCAGGACGCGATCCTGGCCCACGACGCCGATTTCGTCATCACCAAGGCCAACCAGGCGCTCTTGCAGCACCTGGAGCAATCTTCCGGCGACGTGGTGGGCAGCGTGTGCAGCGACGCCCTGCCTCACAAATTCAGCAAGTGGACCGAATGCCCCTACTGCGCGCGCGGCGACGTGGACTTCGTCGAGGGCCCAGACCCCTGCTTCGGCGGCTACTCGATGGTCTCCACCCAGACCTACCTCGAGCACGGCGGAGCGCAGAAAGGCATCATCCACGTTATTCGCGACACGACCGATCGGCGCAGCGCGGAAGAGAAATACCGGCTGCTCTTCGAGCAGGTGCAGGAAGGGGTGTTTGTCGCCACGCCCGAAGGCAAGCTGCTCGATTGCAATGATGCCTTCGTCAAGATGCTCGGTTACGAGCAGCGCGAAGAGTTAATGGCGCTCGACATCAATGAGGCACTCTACGTCTCCCCTGACCAGCGCGCCGCCTTCAAGACCGAGATTGAGATGCACAACTCGGTCCGCAATTTCGAAGTCACCCTGCGCCGGAAAGATGGCGCGCTGCTGGCTGCCGCCGAGACCAGCTTTGCTACCCGGGATTCGGCCGGCAAAGTCGAGCGCTACCAGGGTTTCCTGCTCGACGTCACCGAAAAGAAGCGGGCCGAAGAAGACATGCGGCGGCGCAACCGGGAACTCAATGCGCTGAACGCGATGGCGGTGATCGCCACCCAATCCTTTGACCTCGACGAAATTTTGAACCTGACCTTGCGCCAGGTGGTTTCCTTATTCGCGGCCGAAGGCGGCTCGATCTACCTTTCCGATGCCGATGAAACCACGTTCCGCCGCCGTGCGGGCTGGGGCCAGCGTAGCGAATCGCGCGCCCGCTTCAACGTCGTCGAACTCAAAGAGGGCTTCGGCGACCTGGTGATGCGCTCGCGCACCGAGGTGCTGACCAAGGAATTCCTGCCTCACCTGCCGCCGCTGGTGATCGAGTTTATCCAGGCCGATGGCATGCCTTCGTGGCTGTGGGTGCTGCTGTGGAGCAAAGATGCTCCCATCGGTATCATGGGCATCAGCACCCGCGAAGCGCGCGAATACGGCCAGAACGACGAGAGCTTGATGGTTGCCATCGGGCGCCAACTGGCAACCACCATCGAAAAAGTCCGTCTCTACGAAGAAACCTGCAAGGCCTACGAGGATCTCCGCCGCACCCAGGAGCAGCTGCTGCAGAGCGAGAAGATGTCGGCGGTCGGCCAGTTGATCGCCGGGGTGGCTCATGAATTGAACAATCCGCTCACGGCCATCCTGGGCTACGCGCAATTACTGGAAAGCGAAGGCTTGAACGACCGGGCATCCGACTTCGTGCGCAAGCTCTTCAAGCAGGCGCAGCGAACCCACCGCGTGGTACAGAATCTGTTGTCGTTTGCCCGCGAACGCAAGCCGCAGAAACAGGAAGTGGACATTCGCAAGGTGGTGGAGGAGACGTTAGCGCTGCGCGACTACGATCTGCGAGTGAACAACATCCTGGTCGAGCGCGACATCCCCGCCGAAGTGCTGGGCGTGACCGCCGATCCTCACCAACTCGAGCAGGTGTTCCTGAACATCATCAACAACGCGGTCGATGCAATCCTCGAATCGGGCAAGGGCGGGGGCAAGCTCAAAGTGCATTTGCACCATACCGATGGGCACCTGGGCGTGGAGTTCCTCGACACCGGCGTGGGCATCAAGGATCCGAACCGGATTTTCGATCCCTTCTACACCACCAAGAGTGTGGGGAAGGGAACCGGCCTGGGGCTCAGCATCTGTTACGGAATCATCAAGGAACATGGCGGCGACATCACCGCGCACAATCGCCCGGAGGGCGGTGCCGCGATCGAAGTCCGCCTGCCCGCCTCGGGCCACGTGGTCGAACACGAAATCGCAGGCGCATCGGGACGCCGCGAAGCAGCCATTGAGGGCCGTGTCCTGCTGGTGGAGGACGAAGAGGCTGTGCTGGAATTCGAGCGCGATGTGCTGGTCGGAGCTGGAGCCCAGGTGGTCACCGCGCTCACCAGCGACGAAGCCAAGTCGCGGTTGCGCGCCGAAACCTTCGATGCGGTCATCATGAATGGCAAGATGCCGGGCGGATGGTCCGCCCCAGACGCGCACCGCTGGATCGGCGCAGCCTGCCCGGGCCTGGAAAAGAAGGTCATGTTCACCTTCTCGAATGTCGCTGAGTCAGATGTGCGCTCGTATCTGCAGCAACATCACATTTCCTCCCTGGTCAAGCCGTTCGAAATCGCAGACCTGATTGTGCAGGCGCGCAAGCTGCTGCAGAAAGCCCAAGCGGCGGTCGCGGGATAATCGAACTCCGTAGAGACGCGGCTTGCCGCGTCTGAGACGGGGCAAGCCCCGTCTCTACCCGATCGTCGAACCTGACCGTTGGGGAATGCCTTCGCAGGCCGGCGATCACAACGTCTCGCGCAAGCGTTTGGCAAACTCTCGAATGGCATTTTCATTCCGCCGATACCACCGCCACTGGCTCTGCTTCGCGGACTCCACCAGGCCCGCCTTTTCCAAAATCGCCATATGGTGAGAAATGGTGGGCTGTGAAAGCCGGACCCGTGCCTCGATGTCGGAGGCACAGAGTCCCCGCTCGTGGTCTTTGGCAGCGGCTTTTCCCGTCTTCGGTTTGAGAGCTTGCAGAATGCGCCGGCGGGTCGGGTCCGCGATGGCGTGAAGAAGGACGTCGAGCGAGGGATGGGGATTCATAATTTCAAGGAGTAAACCGGCTATCGATGAATGTCAATGTGGGAGCGCCTGCCTCCCAGGAGCACGGAAACCCAACCCCGCCGTCGCTCTGCTCGAATGCAAGTGTATGCGTTGTTCTGAATTCGCTCAGTGCCCCACTTCGCCTTCTGGGCACGGCTTTTGGGCTGATGCCGCCATGTACTAGTGGCTCCCTTTCGCAATCCTGACAGTGCACCTCCGAGTATTGACTCCCGCAGATTTAGGGTTAGAGTGTCCGGCAATTCTCCCAACCACCTGGCCCGGCGGGTGCGCCAATCCGCCGCTGAACCTGCTTCGCGGAATCACGGACGTGTACGCGGCCTTCCTCGTGCGCTCGTATTCCCCGTAGTGTCGGCAGAGTCCAGGCTCACTCTGATCAGCCAGGAGTGTGCCTGCCCAACCCGCGCGCCTGGAGGAACGGTTTCAATGAAATGCAGCAGTGTGTGCGCAGTAGGCTTCGTGTGTCTGTGCCTGTCGTTTGCACCCGCATCCGCCGAAGCACAACATCGTTCAACCGATCCAAGTGTTCGCCAATCAACCTCGGGAAGTGGGGGAGGAAGTGAGGCTGTCGATCCCGGCCCACGGGGCGGTACGCCCGGCGCTGGCGGCCCAATCAGCGGATTGAGTTCCGCGGACCTCACCGTCTTCAACAACGCCCTTGCCGTGTTCGCCGAGGTGGAGTCAGTCTCCGGGAAAGTGCCTGGCGAAGCGGGCAGCGGCCTGGGGCCGACATTCAACGGCAATAGCTGCGCGCAGTGTCATGCCGAGCCGGCGATGGGGGGCTCGAGCCCGGGACTGACCAGCCCGCAGCATTCAGTGCCGAATCCGCAGGTCGACCTGGCAACCCTGGACGGGGCTGGCAATGCTCTCCCGCCGTTCATCACCGCAGACGGGCCCGTGCGGGAAGCGCGTTTTGTGCGCAATCCCGACGGCTCGCCCGACGGCGGGGTGCATGGGCTCTACACCATTGCCGGCCGGACGGATGCGCCCGGCTGCACGCTGGCTCAGCCCAACTTCGGGCAACAGGTGGCGGCCGGCAACGTCATTTTCCGCATCCCCACGCCAGCGTTTGGCCTGGGCCTCGTCGAGGCCACGCCCGACGCCACTTTGCAGGCGAATCTCGCGTCCAATGCGGGCGTCAAGTTCAACCTGGGCATCCGGGGCAAACTCAATAGCAGCGGAAATGACGGAACGGTGACGCGCTTCGGATGGAAAGCGCAGAACAAGTCGCTGATCGTCTTTGCCGGGGAAGCCTACAACGTCGAACAAGGCGTCTCGAATGAACTGTTCCCGAATGAACGCTCGGCGGGGCCCGGCTGTGTGTTTAACGGCACTCCCGAAGATGCGACCAACATGGAGGCCAGTGGGACGGCGAATGAGGTTTCGTCGGATTTGGTGAACTTTGCGACGTTCATTCGATTCCTGGCCCCTCCGGCCCCGGCCGCGTTCTCGGCTTCCGCGCAGAATGGGGCGAACCTGTTCAATGCCGTCGGATGCGCGCTCTGCCATACGCCGGCGCTAACGAGCGGGACATCGCGTTACTCAGCGCTCTCCAACGTAACCTACAACCCCTATTCCGACTTCGCGTTGCATCACATGGGACAGGGGCTCGCGGATGGCGTTGCGCAAGGAGCGGCTGGGCCCGACCAGTTCCGGACCGCGCCGCTATGGGGTCTGGGACAGCGGCTGTTCTTCCTGCACGATGGACGAACCGCCGATTTGCAACAGGCCATTCGCGCGCACGCCAGTCGAGGCTCAGAGGCGAACACCGTGATCCAGAGGTTCGGCACGCTGAGCCAGTCGCAGGTGCAGGATCTGCTGAACTTCCTGCGGTCGTTGTAAGCCCCGTGGGAAAAAACTCTCCCGCTGCCAGACTCCGAGTTGGCGGCGGGAGAATCATTCGACGGGATGGGCCGGCTCCCTGGCATCAGGGCGTAAGCCGAAACTCGGAGTGCAGCGGTGCGGTCGAGTCCTGGCCCACCCACACGTCGAATTGCTCCGGCTCCACGACCCATCTCTGGGAAGCAGGGCTCCAGAACTGGAGTTCCTCTTTTTGCAGAGAGAAGTGAATTGTGCGCCGTTCGCCGGGAGTGAGGCTGACGCGTGTGAACCCTTTCAGCTGGCGCACTGGTCGCGATGCGCTTCCCGCCTGCTGGTGAATGTAGAGCTGAACGACCGCATCCCCCGGGCGGCTGCCGGAATTGAACACGTCGGCAGAGACGTCGACGGAGGTGCCCACGTGTGTTAGGTGCGGCTTCACATTTAGGTTCTCGAAACCGAATGTCGTATAGCTCAAACCGTAGCCGAAGGGATAGAGCGGCGTGCTCAACCGGTCCCAGTACCGCGATTTGAAATCCGGAGACGTCTCCGGCAACTGCGTCAGGTTGTGGCTGTAGTAAATCGGCGCTGCACCCGTGGCGCGTGGCCAACTGACCGGCAGATGGCCCGAGGGCGATGCGTCCCCAAAGAGAATGTCCGCGACGGCATTTCCACCTTGGCTGCCCGGATACCATGCTTCGAGGATAGCGGGCACATGCTCGGCAGCCCACGAGATGTCGAGCGGTCGACCGTTCACCAGCACCAGCACGACGGGTTTGCCCAGCCCAACCACCGCCTCAAGCAATTGCTCTTGTCCGCCGGACAGTTTGAGCGAAGAGCGCGATGCCGCCTCGCCGCTCATCAGATTCAGTTCCCCCACCACCAGCACCGCCAGGTCCGCACGTTTCGCCACTGCGACCGCATCCTCCATCGCCTTGCCGGCTTCGACAGGGCTTTGTTCCGGCTGTTCCTTCAGGTTGGCGGTGAGTTCGAAACCCTCGAACGCAGATGGTATATTGCGCCGCAGGTTCGGCCCATGCGCATAATCGACCCGAACCGCAGGTCCTACCTTCTCTCGAATGCCCTGCAGGATGCTCACCGTTGGCCCAGGTTTCACGATGGCGCCCCACATGCCGAGCAGGTCCATTTGTGCGTTCGCCAGCGGGCCAATTACTGCAATCGATGAGAGCTTCTTTCCCGACTTATCGAGAGGAAGAAGGTTGCCTTCGTTGCGCAGCAGAATCATCGACTGCTGTGCCGTCTGGCGCGTCAGCTTCTGGCTTTCAGGGTCGTTGAGAACCTGGTTCATGCGAGCCAGGTCGGCATAAGGATGCTCGAACAATCCCATCCGAACCTTCGTCTCCAGAATTGGGCGGACGGCATCGTCGATCTGCTGCATCGTGATGCGCCCCTGTTGGAGCAAGATTGGAAGGTACTTGAGGTAGGTTCCGCTGGCCATATCCATGTTCACGCCTGCCGTGAACGCCTTGTAGGCCGCATCCTCGAGATCCCGGGCATAGCCGTGAACCATCAGGCTGCGTACTGCGAACGCGTCGCTAACTACAAATCCGGAGTACGACCACGCGTCTCGCAGTACGCCATGCAGGAGGAATTGATTGCCCGTGGCCGGAATATCGTTGAGGTCCATGTAAGCGCTCATCACGCTGCCAACTCCGGCGTCGACAGCGGCTTTGAAGGGCGGGAAGTAAATATTCCACAACTCCGTATCGGGCAGGTAAGAGGCGTCGTAGTCCCGGCCGCCTTCGGCCGCTCCGTAGCCGGCGAAATGCTTCATGCAGGCAAGCACATGATCCGGCGAACCCAGCCCGTCGCCTTGGAAGCCGCGAACCTGCGCCCGAGCCATCGCCGCACCTAGATAAGGATCTTCTCCTGCGCCCTCCACCATGCGTCCCCACCGGGCGTCCCGAGCGATGTCGAGCATGGGAGCGAATGTCCATTGAATGCCGACAGCCCTCGCTTCGCGTGCGGCAACCGCTTGCGCGCGTTCCACGAGTTCCGGGTCCCAGGAAGAGGCCATCGCAATCGGCGCGGGAAAGATGGTGTGATACCCGTTGATCACATCGAGGCCAAACAGGATCGGAATATGCAGGCGCGATTGCTCGACCGCCAGGTGCTGCAACCGATCGATGTCCTCCGGCTTGGGGACCCAGAGCACAGAACCCGCTCCCACGCGCTTGATCACCGATTCGAGTGGTTCGGGAACATTTTCTTTAAACTCGCGAGCCGGGAAACCGGGAAGTTGGGAGAGTTGCGCGACTTTCTCCTCGAGCGTCATTTGCCGAAGCAGAGCATCCGCGCGCGATCGGACACTGGCCGAGTCAGCCGAACCAGCATTTTGTGCGGGAAGGGGAACTACCAGGGAAAGGAAAATCACTACTGCGAAGCAGAAAACGTGCTTACGGCCGTCGAGCCGTTTCAAATGGGCCTCCAGAGGATGCGAGCAGCGAGCATCGCTGGTGAATTGTTTGCCTGTGCAAGGGAGGCGTTATAGCACATGGAAGGGTGGGACCCGCGAAGCTTGAACCGGAAAACGGCGCCGCCAGTGCGCGGCTATCGTTTCAGGATTGGATTGTAGCCATCGCTGATCAGCTTGGAGCGGGTGAGTTCGGCATCCTTAATGTCGCCAAACGGGCCAATCTGGACGTGGTACAGCTTGTCTCCCGGCGCGTTGTTCGCGGCGAAGGCAGAATATTGCTTCTTCTTGAGTGCGTCCACCAGCGCCTGCGCATCGTCCTGCTTGCTCACTGCTGCCACCTGTACGAAGTAGTTGCTGGCTGACGGCAGGGTGGTGATCGGCTCAGCCGCGGCCGGTTGGCTCGGGGGGGCAGTCGCCGCAGCGGCTTCGGCCGGAGGTGAATTCTTGGTGGACGCCTCATTAAGAGCGGGGGTCGCGTCTTTCTGCTCCACCGCCTTATAGAAGGTCAGGGTATCGTTCTGCGAGTTCGCTGCCGCGGACTTGTCAGCCGAAGTCCGCACACCGGGAGGGGCGGTGGTCACCCCGGCTTCCGCCGCCAGGCTGGGGCGCGCCGAGCTTCTACCCAGCGAGAATCCCAAGCCGAAGAAAACCGCGCACAACATGACCAGCCCGAAAAACAGGGCCAGCATCTTGCCCGTGCCCAAGGTTATTTCCGTGTCTTCTGAAGCCATAGCCTGCTCCCGAGAAATCCCCGCTGCAGACGATCAGCCTTTCGCCGCCGCAGTCGGAGCGCTGTTTCCATCCGTCGTTCCGAGAAATTTCTGAAGTCCCGAGAAAAAGTCGACCGGTACCGGGAAGATCACCGTCGTGTTCTTCTCCACCCCGATCTCGGTCAGCGTCTGCAGGTAGCGCAGTTGAATGCTGACCGGTTCGGTGGCCAGTAACTTGGATGCGTCCACCAGGCGCTGCGCGGCGGAGAACTCGCCTTCGGCGTGAATGATCTTCGAGCGCTTTTCGCGCTCCGCCTCGGCCTGCTTCGCCATGGCGCGCAGCATCGATTCGGGCATGTCGACCTGTTTCACTTCCACGTTGACTACCTTCACGCCCCAGGGCGCCGTATGCGTATCCAGAATGCTCTGCAGCCGCAAATTGATCTTGTCGCGGTGAGCCAGCAGTTCGTCGAGTTCCAGTTCGCCCAGCACCGAGCGCAGCGTGGTCTGCGCGAATTGCGAGGTCTGGTAAACGTAATTCGAGACTTCGACCACCGCCTTGTTCGGCTCGATCACCCTCAGGAAAATGACCGCATTCACCTTCAGCGTAACGTTGTCGCGGGTGATGATGTCCTGCGGTGGCACTTCAAGCGCTTCCTGGCGCAGCGAAACCCGCACCATGCGATCCAGCGGCGCAAACACGAAGATGATCCCCGGCCCTTTCGCCTGCGGCAACAGGCGGCCCAGGCGGAAGATGACGCCCCGTTCATACTCGGCCAGGATCTTGATGGAGCTCAGCAGATAGATGACGAAGATGATGATCGCAATGATGGGCAGCGACAGCATCGTTCCCTCCATAATGTTCGCGGGTGCTCCTGCGCGGATTGTAACGCAGATAGCCAGGATTTCGCGGGGCGGGAGGGTATCGCCAAAGGTGCAGAAACCTGAAAGGGAACCACTCGTTTGCGGTTCGCACCCGAATTTGGCTGGTTGCTTTCGCGCTCTTTTGAGGGCTGCAGAATGTAGGGACGTTCGGATTTACAAGAAGGGTAACCCAGTAAGGCTGATTGATTTGCGTCCTTGGCGGCTTTCCCTTGCGATCTTCGCGGTAAGAGCTCTTTACCGCAAAGGGCGGAAAGGACTCGCTACGGTCGAAGAGACGGTCTCATCACCATCCCCATACTTTGCAATCCTCCCTAGATCACCGAAATCGGAACCTCGGTCTGATCCTGCGCCGCGGCGGGGGCTACCGTGAGTTGCAGGCCGTTCACCTCCTGGACCACCACCTGGCTTCCCACCGAAACCGGCGCCGAGGCAACGGCATTCCACAGTTCGCCATGGACAAAGACCTTTCCCTGCGGGGATAGCGCGGTCTGGGCCACGCCAATTTCCCCAATCAACCCCTGGACCCCGGTTACGACTTTGTTTTGCCGAGCTCGCAGCGCAATCGACATGAGAAATGCCGTAATGATGCCCAGCGGAATACTGACCGCCAGCGCCGTAAACAGGTGCACCCGCATTTCCGGGATCGGGGCATCGACCAGCAGCAAGCCTCCCAAGGTCAGCAAGACAATGCCGCCGATGGTGAGCACGCCGTGAGTAGCGAACTTCGCATCCAGCGCAAACAGAACGAACGCCCCGACGATCAGGCCCAACGCCGCGTACCGCGTCGGCAAAAGGTTGAGCGCAAACAGGGCCAGCAGAATGAATACCACGCCGACCGTGCCGGGAATCACTGCGCCGGGATGGTTGAACTCCGCATACAGCGACAGGGCTCCGATGGCGAGCAGAATAAACGCGATGTTCGGATCCATTAAGAAGTCCAGAATCCGCTGCTTCAGGGTCATGTTGTAGTCGTGGACGGGTGCCTTGACCAGGTCCAGGGTGGCAGTGCTTCCATTGAAGCGCTTGATCGGCTTGGCGGAGATCTGTCCAAACAAATCCTGCTCATTGGGTGCGATATAGTCGATCAGGTGCTGGCTGAGCGCCTCCTGCTCGGTAAACGACTTCGATTGCCGGACCGCGCTCTCGGCAACTTCGATGTTGCGGCCCCGTTTGGCCGCCACCGAGCGCATCAGGGCCGCCGAGTCGTTCTCCACCTTCTCCTTCATGACGTCGTCCATCTTGCCGCCGCCCAACATGACCGGATGCGCCGCGCCCGTGTTGGTGCCCGGGGCCATCGCGGCCACGTCCGCGGCCTCAAGAATGAAAAACCCCGCTGAGGCCGCTCGGCTGCCGCTGGGGGTGACGTAAATGATGACCGGCACCGGCGATGCCAGTATCTTTTCGATGATTTCGCGGGTGGATTCTGCCAGGCCTCCCGGCGTATTCAATTCGATCAGCACGGCCTGATCGTTCTCGCTCTTCGCCTGCGCCAGCGCGCGCGCAATGTACTCCTCGGTGATCGGGTTGATGGTGTCGTTGAGAACGATTTTCAGTACTTGCGCTTTGGAGGGCAGGGAAGCGATCAACAGCATGCCCAGAATGGCGACCCCGAGACACAGCTGGCGGACAGCGCGAATTCTCATCAGTTGGGCAGCGGCTGCGCTTTCTCCGCGAGCTTGGCTGCAACGGCCCGCTTGAGCGCCAGAGCCGAAGCATTACTTGGCTCCAGCTGCAGGGCTCGATCCACGTGTTGCGCGGCCGCTTCGGCCTTATTGTCTCGCAAATCGAGGCGGGCGAGAACCAGCAATGGGTCCACCAGGGGTTTCACACGCAGCGCTGCTTCAGCCTCGCTGCGCGCTCCATTCGGGTCGTTGGCAACCTCCAGCGCGCGCGCCAGCCAGGCGTGGGCTTCGGCGCTGTTGGGAGTCAAGGACAGGGCAGTGCGAAACTCCTTTTCGGCTTCGGGGACGAAACCCTGCGAGAGCAGTTCCTGACCTCGCCCCAGGTAAAACTTGGCCCGGGTCGCGGGATCGGCCTTGGCCAGCCGCTCTTCCGCCGCCGCCTGCACCTCGACCAGAAGCTGGCGGAAGGAACTCTCGTCGTAGTTGCCCTTAACCCGTTCCGCGGGCGGCTTTACCGACGCCGATCCGGACGGGCCTCCAGCCTTTGCCACCGGCCCCAACGAATCGGCAAAGCTCCGTGCCTCGGTGTCGCCAGGATGCAACGCCAGGCACTGTTTCAATTCGCGCAGGGCGCCTTGCGCATCGCCGTTCCGGTAGAGGGCAACCCCCAGGTTGAAGTGGTAATCGGCATCGTTCGGATCCTGCTGGACTGCCTTCTGAAAGTAGCCGGCTGCGATCTTCTTACCGCGCAGCGAAGTGACCACGCCAAGGTTGTTGAATACCTCGGTCAACGGAAGTTGCCCGGCCACGAAATTGAATGCCGACTCGGCCCGGGCGTAATCGCCCTGGTAGTAAGCAGCCAGTCCCAGGAAGAAGTTGGCCTCGCGTGCCAGCGAATCGCTGGCGGGCACCTGCGCGAAGGCGGCAATCGCCGGAGCGTACTGGCGCTCCGCGTAATAGGTCTTCCCCAACTGGAGCCACGCCTCGCTGTACGACGGATTGAGCCGCACCGCCTCCTGCAAGCGGCGAACCTTCTCCTCGCTGGTCGTAGCCAAAATCCCGCGAATATAGCTTTCAAAGGCGTCCAGGCGGATCGGCCGCGCAGCTTCGACGAACGCCTGCTTGCCGATACTGCTACCAGGGTGCAGCGACTGAAGCACATCCCATGCCAGCGCGGTCTGAACATTGATCAGGCTCACCAGCGGGCCCGATTCGCTGACCTCCGGCAGCAACTTCAGCTTCCGCATATCCAGCACTTGCCCGGTGGCGGTGAAGGTTTGCCCGTTGAACGAGAAATGGCCCAGCACCACGAAATCCACATCCATCTGCTCCGCGATCCGGTAAATCGTGGCACGGGACGGATGCAGTTCCGCCGGAATTCCCATCCGGTCGTAGGCGCGCAGCCGCTCTTCCCGCGGCACGATAAAAAGATTGGGAGCGGTCATTCGCTCCTGAAGTACAACTGGAAAAGCCTCGCTGATCCATTCCAGCCCGGGCGCATTCGACAGATTTTCGAAAGGCATTACCAGGACGGTCTCGCCAGGAGTGATCGAGGTCTGCGCATGGAGAAGCGGACCGGCGATCAGGAGCGCCGCTAGCAATGCACTGAGCCGGAACATTCGCAAGATACGGCCATTATAGCGGCTGCAGATCGTGCCCTAGGAACTTACGGACGTGGGCTTTCTCAGTTCCGGTTCCACCGCCTCGGTCGGTGAAGCCGGATGGATGCCTTGCCACCCCGGAAGCACCGTCGAACCGGTGATCAGGCGCGCCCCGCGTTCATAGGTGAAGTATGACCACGCCCATTGAATCATCACCAGCACCCGATTGCGAAAGCCGATGAGGAAGAAGATGTGAACGAACAACCATGCCAGCCAGGCGATATATCCCGAGATGTGGAAGCGACGAATATCGCCGACGGCCGCCGCCCGCCCGATCGTCGCCAGGCTGCCCTTGTCCCAGTAATGAAATGGCTGGCGACGTTTGCCTTCCATGCTCCAGCGAATCCCCTTCGCTACATATCGGCCCTCTTGAATGGCAACCGGAGCAAGACCGGGCAGCGGCTTGCCATGCTCATCGTTGAGCGAAGCGAGATCGCCAATCACAAATACCTCAGGATGGCCCGGAATGCTCAGGTCCCGTTCGACCAGGACCCGCCCCGCACGGTCGACGGGCGCACCCAGCATTTTTCCCAGTGGTGACGCGCTTACGCCCGCTGCCCACAAAATCACCGGGGCCGCCAGACGTGTGTCCCCAAAATGCACGATGCCTGGTTCCATGCCCGTCACCATCGTATTCGTGCGTACTTCCACGCCGAGGTGGCGAAGTTGTTCTTCCGCGCTGCGCGACAGATCTTCCGGATATGCCGGCAGGACGCGAGGCCCGCCTTCGAGCAGCAGGATGCGGGCGCGACTCGGGTCGATCGAGCGAAATTCATGGGTCAGCACATGGCGGCAAATTTCGGCCAGAGTTCCCGCCAGCTCCACTCCAGTGGGCCCTGCTCCCACTACTACGAAGTTCAAAGACTCCGTCCGGTCGCCGGCCACGGTTTGCCTTTCGGCAAGCTCAAATGCCAGCAGCACGCGGCGCCGGATCTCAAGCGCATTCTCAATGGTCTTCAATCCCGGAGCCCAGGGTTGCCATTCATCATGGCCGAAGTAGGCGTGGGTCGCGCCGGCAGCGACTACCAGGTAGTCGTATCCGATATGCTGCTCGGCGGTATGAACGATCTTCCGCTCCACATCGAATCCCATCACCTCTTCGAGCAGCACAGTTACATTGGTCTCCCCGCGGAAAATCCCCCGGATCGGGGCGGCAATCTCTCCCGGAGACAGGCCCGCTGTCGCCACCTGGTACAGAAGCGGCTGGAATGTGTGATGGTTGGTCCGATCGATGATGGTGACTTGCACGCGTTCGCGGGCCAACCGGCGCGCGGCGTTGAGACCGCCAAATCCGGCGCCCACGACCACCACCCGAGGAATGCTCGCCTTGCCGCCCATAGCCCCACCTTATAAGATTGAGCAAATGGCCGTGGGGTCGAAAACTTTTCCCGAGCAGCTTCCCGCTGATCCGCTACCGAGCCTGTGGCCTCTTGCCGCCTCTTCCCGGTGGCGTCCATGGTTGGAAACACTCTGGGTGTTCGGACTGCTCGAGGCAGTTCTCTGGACGCCGCGCAGCCTGTTTCACTCCGTCCTCATCGCACTGGTTGCGATCAGCCCGATTTGGTTCACCATCCGCAGCGGCCGCTCCCTGCGCGAACTCGGGCTGGTTTGGCCAGCCAAAGCAGTGACCCGGTGGATCCTGATGGTGGGCGCGCTGCTCGCGCTCGCATTTCCCGCGGTCGCTCTGCTCACGGGACATCCCGTTCCCGCAAATGCGGCGTGGCCGACGGTGCGCAACCTCCTGCCCTACATTCTTTGGGCATTCTTCCAGCAGTTTCTGCTGCAATCGTTCTTCTTCCTGCGCATGGAATCTGCCGCGGGCACGACCGCAGCCGTCTGGCTCAGCACATTTCTGTTTACCATCGCGCATCTGCCCAATTTTCCATTGCTGGCCTTGACCTTCTTGGGCGCGCTCTTCTTCACCGATCTTTTCCGCCGCTTCCGCAGCATCTACCCGCTGGGCCTGGTGCACGCGATGCTGGGCATCGCCATCGCCTACAGTTTTCCCGACAGCATCATGCACCACATGCGCGTAGGCCTCTCGTTCGCGCGATTCTGAGGCCCCGTCTGGCTGACGGTTATCAGCACGACGGTAGAGACGCGGCTTGCCGCGTCTGAGACGAGGCAAGCCCCGTCTCTACCCGGTAAGCCGAGACCCCGGGCTTTTCAGGCTCCCGACGCTCCTTTAGGCGGGCGAACGCGAACCTGATCTGGTAAGCACGCCGATTCCTCGCCTGCGCTACCATGGCAGCGAGAGGATTCCTTGACGGCCGAACCGGCTGTGTCTACTCATGCCCGCCCCGCGGCCAGCGACTCTTCCGGCCGCGCGCCTTCTGCGGCATGGCTCCGCTGGGCGATGCCCTCCGTCCGCGACCTGATCTTCATCGCTCTATTCTTCTCGCTGACCTGCGGCAGCCTGGCGCAGCTTCTTTTTCGCGATGGCGGAACCGGATGGCACCTGCGCACCGGGCAGATCATCCTGGCTTCGCACGCGGTGCCGCGAACCGATCCCTTCTCGGTCTCGAATGCGGGCAAGCCTTGGTACGCGTGGGAGTGGCTCTCCGACGCTGCAATGGGCGCTGCGTTCGACTGGGCGGGACTCTACGGGATCTCGCTGCTTACCTCGCTGCTTGCGGCAGCCACGTTCACTCTCCTCTACTCCATGCTGCGCCGCCGAGGCACGGGGCTGTTCGTCTCGCTAGTGCTGGTTCTGCTGGCAACCGGCGCGGCGACCATTCACATGTTCGCGCGTCCCCATGTCGCGAGCTGGCTCCTGGTTCTCGTGTGGCTCGCCATTCTCGAATCCGCGCAGCAGCGCGATTCAAGGCGTCTCCTGTGGCTGCTGCCCGTGATGCTCCTTTGGGTGAACCTCCATGCCGGATTTCTGCTGGGCTTCGTGCTGCTCGGTTGCTCTTGGCTGGAGGCGATCTATGCCCGGCGCGAAGCGAACCCCTTCTCGCCAGCCTGGGCGCGCTGGCTCGCGTCGATTGGGCTGGGAAGCGCAGCGATTACCTTCGCCAATCCGTATGGATACCACCTTCATGCCCATATTTACGAATACCTTGGAAACCGCTTCCTCATGGATCACATTCAGGAATTCCAATCCCCGAACTTCCATGGAATTCCGGAACGCTGCTTTGCGGCTCTGGTATTGCTCGCCCTGCTTGGACTGATGCTTGCGCGAACAAAGCTCGCACTGGGAAATGCGCTCCTTCTGCTGTTTGGCGTCTACACCGGCCTCTATGCCTCGCGAAACTTACCTGTCTCCTCAATCCTGATCGCCCTCGTGATCGGCCCCATTTGGAGCCAAGCCCTCAGCGACGCCTCGCTCGACCGTCTTATTTCGCGCTCGCCGCATGGTCCCTTGGCTCGCCTGGCAGCGTGGCAGACGCGCATGCAAGAGACCGACTCGCTCCTGCGCGGCGGGATCTGGATCGTGGTGGTGCTGCTGATCGCGTTCTGGATGACCGTCCACGGCGGCGCTCTCGGCAATGCCATGCACATGCGCGCCGCCTTCGAAAGCACGCGTTTCCCGGTGCAAGCCGTGGACTTTCTCAAGGCCAATGACGCGGGCGAGCCGGTTTTCAGCACCGACCAGTGGGGCGGCTATCTGATCTTCCGGCTGTACCCGGAGAAGGTGCTGGTCGACGACCGGCACGACCTGTACGGCGCGGACTTCTTCAAGTCTTACTTGAGGATTTTGCATGTCGAGCCGGGGTGGACGGCGCAGCTGGACTCTTTCCATGCGGCTCGAGTGCTGGTTCCCGCTCAGTCTTCACTGGCTGGTGCGCTTGAGGGGTTGCCGGAGTGGAGGGTGGAGTACCGCGATCCAACGGCCGTATTGTTTAGGAAGGTCAGTGCCGCCCGACCCTGAGCGAGGTCAGCGGCTGGTGTCGATGTTGAATCCGAGGATGGCATTGACTTCGATCGGCTCGTTGCCTCGAAACGCCGGACGGAATTTCCAGGTGGGCAACGCGGCCATGACCTTGGCCGCCATCTCGGGCGTGCCAGCCTCGGAAACCCGGAGATCTTTCAGGACTCCGTTGCGATCCAAAATGCAGAAGATGACGAGTCGAGCCGAGCCCACATTCTTGGAAATCTCTGTATTCATTGGTTCCGGCGCCACCAGGTCGTCCGTATACAAGCGAGCCGGCCCGGCACTGTTCCAGTACTGCATTGAGACCATTCCGGCGGCGGTCTGAAAGTATTTGGTATAGGTCTTCGCGCCTTTCGCGAGATGGTAGTTATTAAAGGCGCCTCCCGACCGAGACGTGGCGACGATGGTTACGTCGAAGTCGTGATTGCTGGAAGCGGTATTCGATCTTACCGGCAAGTTGGGGTCATTACCATTGCCACCGCCGAAGCTGGGCAGGGTGATGGTATTCCCGCCCTGGACGGAAACTCCGGGAATCGAGGGCTGGCCTTCGGTGGCGGATCCGGCGCCGCCCGGGCCTGGATACGGGGAGATCCCTCCATGAGCGTTCGGGTCAGCACCTTTTCCGGAACCGGATTTCCCTGAACCTGAACCCTCGCCCGAGAGTCCGCTACCAGGACCATTACCCGTCCCAATACCGTTGCCGCCGCCATTGCCGCCTAGTCCCGGTTCCTTACCGCCTGACGGAGAAAGTGCAATGCTGCCCATCCCCCCCGAACCGGGTCTACCGACGCTGGACCCGGGCTCTGCCCCAACAATCAGCCCCGCACCCTTGCCGCTGCCGCCCCCGCCGGGTGGCGCCGAGACGGATCCGGCGTCCATGGGCCCACCCAGTCCGCCCCCCTTGCTTCCTGTGCCCCGGCCGCCGGAAAGGCCAGAGCCGGCGCCGAGGTTAGGCGGCGGAGGCACCACATTCCCAGCGCTCAGCGATCCGCCGAGTCCGCCGTGCTCCCCTTTACCGGTGCCCCGGGACATTCCCGCTCCGCCTGCGTTCGGCGGCGGCGGCACCACAGAATTCGATAGCGATCCTGCCAGGCTCGCCCCTTGCCCACGCCCGCTCCCGGAAAGCGACCCCGATCCGCCCACGCTGGGCGGAGGTGGAATCACCTCGCGCGCGCCCAGGGTTCCTCCGGCCACTCCGTGCTGGTTCGGCATACCGCCGCCCGAGCCCGAGAGGGAACTACCCGATCCCAGGTTCGGTGGCGGCGGAACGACCTGCGCGGCCCCGAGCATCCCAGCCAGGTTCGGCTGATGTACCTGGTCCTTGGGTTGCACCGGCGGCGGCACGACCTTCCGCGGATCACCCAAAGCAACCCCGGTCACTTCGCGCTGATCGCGCACGATCTGCGAAGGCGGCGGCGCAATCACCGCCGGTGCCGGCAAAGTCAGCTTCGGGTCTGTGGTTGTGATCCTCTCCGGAGCCGTCACCGGTGGCGGCACCACGCTTCGCGTGCGAGTCTCCGGGCCGGTCAGTGCAGGCAATTCCCGCGAAGGATCGCGCACCGGCGGCGGGACAATCGGCGTATTCATCGCAACCAGCGCCCGGTCTTGCTGATGCGAAACATCCGGCGCCGGTGAAATCACCGTGACCGGTAGCCCGCTCATTGGCATCTTCCGGTTCGCCGTGATGTCGTCTGGAGGCGGAGCAATCACCGGCGTGCTAAGGCCAGCCAGAGTCCGCTCACGATCCTTCACGTTGGATGGGGGCGGCGCAATCACGGTTTCGGCGAGCGAAGGCGTCGAGCGGGTCAACTTCTGAAGCACCTGTGGCGGCGGCGCGACAATCGCATCTTTGGAAAAGCTAGGCGCCTCGCGGGTGGGCCGTAAACCTTCTGCGGGTGCCGGTCCCGGCAGCTTGTTGACCGCGAGCAGATTGGCTACCGGGCTCATGGAAACCGGCAGCTTGATGTTGGGCGCGTCCACCACCGTGTTCACAGCCGAATTCCCGCGCGCCACCCGGATCGTCTGCGTGCGATGAAATGCTTCCTTGCCGCCAGCCCGCCCGGAGGTTCCGGCCTGGGCGCCCCCAAGGTCTTCGGTGCGCGGCAACTCATCCCCGGTGAAATAGAGGACATCGTACTTGGGAGGAAGCTTCGGCTCATACGGCCGCAGGCTGGCTAACCGGGCAGGCAGAACAATCGCGATCGCCAGCAGGAAAACTTCCACCGCCCACGCCGAGGCCATGCCGCGGTACGGGAACAGCCCAGCGTGCGCTTCGCCGGCCAGCGGTGTCGGCGAACGCCCCAGCGCGGGCCGGATCGCCGTGCGGAATTCTTCCCACGGATCCGACCACTCCACCAGGAGTTTGAGTTCGTCGTTCACGCCGAAGGCTGCTCTCCTTCTGCACTTCTGCGAATCTCGATCTGGTCCCCAATGCAGGTGCCGGTGGTCTGCAGGGTGTTGGGCGGCAACTCCAGCACCGATCTGGCATGCCGCCGCACCGGGGCAAGCCGCCACGGGTGGAGGTTGGCCTCCACGTGCAACACCACCTGCTCACGGTTCAGGTACACGACATCGATGGGGAATCGCATCCACAGGGTGTGCACGCCGCGGCAGGGAGTGATCCAAAGCCCGCGCCCCGGACCGAACTCCTCCGAGCGCGTGCCAATCAGGCCGCGCAGCCGGGACCAGTGCCCATCGGCCACCGCCAGGCGAGTCGCCAGGTACGCCTGGCGCGTACGATTCAAGGCATATCCCTGGGATTTGGATCCCGCCATGAGAACTCCTGATTCGGTAACCCTCAGCCGGCGCTATCGCCCCGAAGTCACTGGCATCAGTGTGCGGAGCAGCTGAATGACCGCCGGGCCCAGGGTGACGAAAATGATGGACGGCAGGACAAACACTACCAGGGGAGGAACCATCTTGATTGTCGTCTTGGCAGCTTGCTCCTCGGCGCGCTGCCGGCGCTCGGTCCGCAATGAATCAGAGTGTACCCGAAGTGCCTGCGAAATGCTGGTACCAAAACGATCGGTCTGTATCAGCGTGCTGACTAAGGACTTAATATCATCGACCCCGGTCCGGTGAACCAGGTTCCGCAGTGCCTCGGCGCGTGGCTTGCCGGCCCGCATCTCGAGGTTGACCAGGTGGAACTCATCGCTCAGATCGGGGTGGGCATGGCGCAAGTCCTCACCCACGCGCATCATGGCCTGATCCAGCGCCAGCCCCGCTTCCACGCAAATCACCGTCAGGTCCAGCGCATCGGCAAGCGCCAGACGAATGCGTGTCTGCCGATCGCTGATCATGCGCTTTAGAAAGAACCGCGGAATGAAGAACCCCAGTGCCGGCCCGCCAATCAGCAACATCGGATTGTTGACGCCGCTGATCAGCAGCACCAGTGCGAGTCCAACTGCGGCACAGAGCACGCGCGCGCCAAGGTACATCGTCAGGTGCCGCGAATCTCGGTAGCCCGCCTGGATCAACCAGCCGCGGGTGCGGGAAACTTCTTCGGGCGACAGCGGCAGCGCTTTGCTGAGCGGATCCAGCGCCTGCTCGAGCCGCTGCTTGATCGCGGTGGGCTTTTCGGCTTGGACCTGCGTGCGTTGCTGCGAGCCGAGGCTGCGAAGACGTGAGCCGATCACCGACGATGGCGCGTAGGCCGCAGCCCCAAAAGAGAAGATGACCAGCGCGACCGTCAAGAAAACCACAACTGCCAGTACCAGAGCCATAGCCTTAAACCTGAATCCGAATGATCTTGCGGATCACAAAATACCCGATCGTCTGCAGCGTGATGCCCAGCACCAGCAGAATGTGGCCGATGGGGTCGTTGAACAGCGGGCGAATGAATGCGGGATTGGTGATCAGCATGACCGTCACGATAAGCGGCGGCATGCCCATCAGGAGCGCCATGGTCAGCCGCCCCTGGGCCGTGTAAACCCGCACCTGCCGGTGGATCTTGAAGCGTTCGCGAATTACGTACGACAGATTGTCCAGAATTTCGGCGAGGTTTCCGCCCGTCTCCCGCTGAATCATGACCGCGGTCACGAAGAATTTCACGTCCACCAGCGGCACCCGGTCAGCCAGGTTCATCAACGCATCCCGCACCGGCAGTCCGAATTTCTGCTCTTCGTAGAGCTTTCGGAATTCACCCGATACCGGCTCCGCGACTTCGCTCGAAATCATCTCCAGCGCGGTGGTGAAAGCGTGCCCGGCGCGAACCGAACGGGCCAGGGTGTCGATCGCCTCCGGAAACAATTCCTCGAAGCGCTCAAACCGCTTCGTGCGCTGGTAGCTTACGTAGGCATAGGGCAGGAAGAATCCCGCCAGCAAGCCCACCCAGGCAAAGACGGGATCGCGGCCCTTGTTCCAGAAGAACACCACGGCGGCGAGCGCGAGAGCGCTGATACAGCACAGAATCAGGAAGTTGCCCGCGCGGGTTTTGATTTCCGCCTGGGTCAGCAGCTTCTGCAGTTCGGAAACCCGTGCCGACCGCCGCAAAATGCTGTCGAACGCCGGAATCTCGCTGAAGAGTTCGTCGCGCAAGAGCGCGAGTTCTTCGCTCGGCTGGCGCTGCTCGGCTTCATCGGCCGTGGAAAGCCGCTCACGCAGAACCCGGGCGCGGGCGTTCCGCTCATCAAAGAACGAAAGCACCGCAAATGCGGCCAGGGCCACAACTACAAACACCAGGATGGCGATCACGACCAGCATCGGTTAAAACTCCATTCGTGACTCGAACAGCGCAGGCCGCAACCGGCAGCCTGCAGCGGCCAGCCGGTCCGCGAACTTCGGCCGTACCCCGGCGGCGCGGAACATGCCTCGGACCTTGCCTTGCTCATCCAGTCCCTGGCGTTCCATGACGAAAATATCGTGCATACAGACCGACTCGCCATCCATCCCGAGGATCTCGGAGATGGTCACCACCTTGCGCGTGCCGTCCGACAGGCGCGCAATCTGCACCACGGCATGTACCGCGGACGCGATCTGATACCGCACCGCTCGCTCGGGAATATTCAGATTGGCCATCGAAACCATGTTTTCGATACGCGCCAGGGCGTCGCGCTGCGAGTTGGCGTGCACCGTGGTCAGCGATCCCTCGTGGCCCGTGTTCATGGCCTGCAACATGTCGAAGGCTTCCTCGCCGCGCACCTCGCCCACCACGATACGGTCGGGCCGCATACGCAGGCTGTTGATCACCAACTGCCGCTGCCGGATCGCGCCCTTGCCTTCAATGTTGGGCGGCCTTGTTTCCAGCCGCACCACGTGGTCCTGCTTCAATTGCAGTTCCGCCGCATCTTCGATGGTCACGATGCGCTCGGTATTGGGAATGTAGCCCGACAGCACATTCAGCAGCGTGGTCTTTCCGGCGCCCGTTCCTCCCGAGACGATGATGTTCAACCGCCCTTTCACCATCGCTGACAGCAGTTCCAGCATGGGCTCGGTCAGGGTCTTGTTCTCGATCATCTGCCGCGCCGCGACGGGATCGCGGCCAAAGCGTCGAATCGACAGGCAAGCCCCGTCGATGGCCAGGGGAGGGATAATCGCATTCACGCGCGAGCCGTCGGCCAGGCGTGCATCTACCATGGGCGACGACTCGTCGACTCGTCTCCCCACCCGCGACACGATCCGGTCGATGATCTGCATCAGGTGCTGGTTGTCTTTGAACGAGAGGCCGGTGAGTTCCAATTTGCCCGCCCGCTCGATGTACACCCGGTCATAGCGGTTTACCAGGATGTCGGAGATGCTGTGGTCCTTGAGTAGGGGCTCCAGCGGGCCCAGGCCGAAGATTTCGTCCAGGATCTCGCGCGCCAGCCGCTCGCGCTCGGCGAAGCTGAGCGGCACCGCCTCGCTGTTCACGAGATTGCGGATGAGAATCAGCACTTCTTCGCGCGCGGTCTCGCTGCTGGTGCGCCCTAACTTTTCCAGGTCCAGGCGATCGAGAATCTTCCGGTGCAGGTCCGCTTTGACCTGCTGGTACTCCCCGCGTTCGAACGTTGGCGAATTTGGCATGGGCTCCCTACACCGACCGGAACAACGACCGGGCGGTCCGTTTTACCTCATCGTCGTTTTGCGTCAAAACCGTTGCCAGGCCGCTGAAGGCCCGCGCGATCTCGGTATTGCTCTGCTGCATGACCGGGACGCCACGATCGATCGCGCTCGAGATCGCAAAATAGTGATTTGGAATTTTCCAGAACAATCGCACCCCGGAGGCCGTCTCCGCTTCCTTTTCCTCGAAGCCGACCATCTTCCGGTACCGGTTGAGTACGAGTTTAACCCGCTCCCGGCCGTTCGTCTCACCCAGATATTGCACGATGCGGGCGGCGCTCCAAAGCGACGCCACGTCAGCGTGCGCCACGAGTAGCACGGCCTCTGAAAGATTGCTGACCAGGCGTGTAGTCAAGTCTATCCGAGAGGAGGCGTCCACCACGATATAACGGAAGTGACTGACCAGCATGTCGAATAACCGTGCAAATTCTGCCGTGGAAGGCTCCAGAACCCCCGGACTGGCCGCTCCCGCCAGCAACTGAAGCCCTCCCGGATGGCGAATCATGAAGCTCTCCAGCAGCGAACTGTCCATCCGGTGCAGGTTGCGGATCGCGTCGGCGATCGTGAACGGCCCCTTCAGGTCGAGATGCAGGGCGGCGTGGCCCAGCAAAGCAAGGTCAATCAGCCCGACATTGCCGTAAGCGCTCTGCAGCGCCAGGGCCAGGTTGACGGCGACCGTGGTGGCTCCGCTCCCGCCCTTGGCATTGACCACCGTGAATACCTTGCCCCGGGCCGCCTCCCGCTTCACCTTGCGCTGCGAACTCGAAAGGCGCACGAACGCCTCCAGCAGGTCGGTGGTCGTGGTGGGCCGCTCGATGAATTCCCGGGCGCCCATCCGCATCGTGCTCACAATCAACTGGGGCTGTGACAGGCTGCCGATCGCGAAAACCGCGAGCTCGGGGAGTTCGTGGTGCAGCACTTCCACCGCCTGCAATGCGGTCGGTGAATTGTGGGTGGGGATATCTACCAGCACGACATCGGGCTTGATGGACTGAATGCGAGCCAGGAGTGGATCGCCCCCGGTTACCGGGTAATTGCCGCTGGAATGAACCACCCGCGCCACGCTGGTGCCATCCACCAGCACTTGCATGATCGCGCGCTGCTCGTTATCGGCAGCGATAATAACCACTGAAAGCTCAGCCATGAATGCAGACTACTTTCCCCTACGAATTCGTTCGGGGCCGTGGGCCTTCGAAAGGGCAGAGGAACGAACGCCTCGTCGCTCACTTCTTGCCGCTCGTCTTGCCGTCGAACTGTTCCGGGGTCAGGAATGGCACGGGATACCTCGGACCGGCAGGCGGCTCAGCCGAAGGCGAGATCTTGCGCACCGTGCATAAGACCATTAACTCCGAGTTGCTCTTCTGATAACTCTTGCTCCGAAACAAGGTGCCGAGCACCGGAATGTCTCCCAGGGCCGGAATCTTGCTCGTCACATTGGTCACGCGATTGTCCATCAAGCCTGCAATCACGAAACTCTGCCCGTCTTGCAGCTCGAATTCGGTTTCTGCGCGCCGTGTGCTCAGTGCCGGGATCGTAAAGCCGGAAATCTGCAGGGCATTGGCGAAATCCAGGGTGCTCACCTCGGGAATCACGCGCAGGTGAATGTTTCCGTTCGGCATGATCACCGGCGTGAACTTGAGCCGCACCCCGAATTCCTTGAACTGAATCGTAACCGCGGTGAAACCTTGGCCCGGCTGCACGATCGGGAAAGGAAATTCGCCGCCCGCCAGGAAGCTGGCTTCTTTGCCGTTCACCGCGATCAGATTCGGCTCCGCCAGAATCTGCAGCAGGTTCTTCTGTTCCAGCGCCTGGATCACTACCCCTAAGTGGATGTCGGGGCGGAACAGGAACAGATTGAGGACGTTGTTCAGGGTTTGGGTGTTGGAGAACGGAGTAGCTCGCCCCCCGGTGTTGTCGGCAATCTGCTGTTGACCGAAACCGCCGAACTGACCCGTGGTAATCGTGCCAATGGTGTTGACCGCGCCCGTCGAGAAAATATTGAAGCCCAGTTGTGTGGTGGCCGTTCGATCCACTTCCGCGAACTTTACCTCCAGCAGCACTTCTTGCGCCCCGACCGGACCGAACGTCAGCACGTTGACCACGTTCTTCGAGTAGGCTTCGGCAATCTGCCCGGCACGCTTGGCAACGTCCTCGGTCGATACATGTCCGGAAAGCACGATCGCCGACCGCGAGGGTGTGACCGTAATCTGTTCGTCGGGAAACACGCTTTTCTCTTCTTCGGCGGCAGCGCTGACATCTACATCCACTCGCAAGTCGAAGCTTCGCGAGCGTTCCAGTTCGTCCCAGATCACCAGCGAGACTTCGCCCGCAGAGCGGCCGTGCACCAGCACCTGGGTCGGGGTGACCACCAGCGCGTCGGCCACGCTCGGATCGGTCACCGAGACGCGCTTCAGCCGCTCACTGGTATTGATCAGCAGCGACTTGCCCACCATCACGCGCAAGGGGGCTGCGCCCGCGGTCGCAGTGGTCGGAATTTGAGCGCTCGCCGGATGCTCCGCCGCCGGTTGGCTTTGCTGGTTCCCCGCCGGAGCAGCCTCCTGCTCAAGCAGTTCCGTCCAACCGGTTGGGCCTGCACACAAAACGACGGCAAGAGCGCTGCTAAGCGCCAGGCGCAAGATCATTGGTGATTTCCCTCATGCTGAGGAAGCATCGTAATCGGAGCAGTAATAATTTCGGGGGAGTGCGGTCATTAACTGCTGGGCCTTGGGTCTCAAAACTTCTCTTCCTCCACCTTGGTTCCCCGGATCACCTGCACGCTATAGGTCGAAGGCAGGACCGGCGATGGCGCGGACGTAACCGGCGCCTTCCTCACGACCCTCGGTTTTGGAGTCGGATCGACAACCGGTGCGCCGTTCTTGTACAGCACTCCCGCGCGGGTGGTGGCCAGTTCCTCCTGCTTGGTATCAACCGGGTTCCGCAACGCCAATTGAATGCGTCCCTGGGTGCTGGCCAAGGTGAGCTTTTGCGCGTCATCGGGAGAGACCAGCAGAGTGATAACCGGGGCCGATTGGGCATCCCCATTGGAACTGCGCTCCAACTTCTGCCCCACCGCAACCACTTCGACGTTCTCCAGGACCGTGCTGGTCTGGGGTTCGCCCGAACCGCCGGGGTTCCCCGTCAACAGCACATCGACGCGCGTGCCCGGCGTAACGAAACCGGCCACCGACACCACATCGTTCACTCGCACTGAAACCGCGCGCATGCCCGGCGGGATCAGCGCCGGAAGGCCGGCCCCTGCGTTCTCTGGTGCGATCTTGTTGGGCAGCAAGAACTCGCCCTTGCCGATGGGAAGAATCACGCCGCGCCCCACAACCTGGGAAGCGTGCTCATATGCGCCGGGTGGGACCAGCGAGCGTGGGAACAACGCTACCCGGACATCCCGGTCCTGCACCCGCGCACCCACTGCAAGGTCGCTCGCCGCCACTACGACGTTCACCCCTGGTTCGTTACCCGCTCCGGTCTTTACCCGGAGCGTGCGGTAGACCGAGAAGCTCACGAAAGCGCCGAGCGCCAGGGCTACCAGGCCAATCATCAAAAGACGGGTCCGATTCATTCCAACTCCTCAATTCCAACCACTGCCGCCGCACCAGCGCACCACGGACACGGAGTCGCATTCGCGGGCATACGAGCGGCTACCGACTCTACCGCCGGAACTGAACTCCTCCTAGGCCCGAAAGTGCCAACCGCCGCCACCACCAACGTGGATCGGGGGTCCGCCTCCCAGCTTGCGATTTCGCCCACACCTCTCCCCCAACGGGCGAACCCGGCAGCTTACTGGATTGTGCTGGCTGCCTGGGAGAAGACGGTATTTGCATTGGATCCAATGAGCCGGATCGTCCCCACTACGATCACCAGGATCACCGCCAGCATTACGGCGTACTCGGCAATGTCCTGGCCCTCTTCACCCCGTACGAGACTCCACAACACTTCGCGCATCATTCCTCCTCGCCTCCTTGACTGTCAGACCCAGTGGAAGGAACCTTCCGGCAATTCCAATCGGTCTTTCAAACGCTGGGTACTGTACTCCCCAGTGCCGGACCCCATTCTGCGATGGGATCGGCCAGACAGCAAAGGGGTGAGCACAATCTGTTTCTGAACGGCCCCATCATACCTCGGTCTTCCGCTTGCAAGGGCTAATTTCTTATATTCCAGGCTGAGACTGGAAAACACTCTGAAGAAAACTGCATAAGCGCCTACTGGTCTTCGGGGATCCCGTACTTTAACGCGCCGGGCGCGGGTAGTCGCAGCAGCAGAACGAACAGCATGGGAAGGTAAATCCACAAAACGGCCCACCGCCCCACCTGGGTCATGCTGGTGGGCGTCGTATACCAGCGAATCAAGGCAGGCACCCAGCTTAGAAAAACCGTGGCCAGAATCTCCTGCCGGGTCTTGGGGATCAGCCACAAAATGAAAGTATCGTAGAACCACCTTTGGGGCATCAGGGCTGCTACCAGCAGTAGTGCCGTGTCGGGGTCCTCCCGCCGTGCAATCGCGAGGCACAAAACCGGCCCCGGAAACACCAGGAAAGGCACAAAGTGCTCGTAGTACGACATTTGCCCCAGCCATGATTGTGGCCAGTGTGGCATCACCAGCAGGCTCGCTGCCAGTAAGACTAAACCGCCCACGACTCCGCGCCATGTGATGTGACTGATGGCCACCGGAATCGCATTTTGCGGCTTGGCCAACAAGGTCACGATCAACAGCGGGAAAAACGCCATGCCCATGACCAGCGGCGTCCATTGCGCTGTCAGCAACGACGACCAGTAGGGAAACGCCAGGAAAATGAATAGCCGCGTATAGCTCTGGCGGGTCAACCCAAACGCCAGGATCGCCGAACTGATCCCGAAAAACAGCCCACCCGCCACTTCCATCGGCATGCGCACAAAGGGCAGCGCGAAGAACGCCGCGGGCAGGGGATAGCGCTGCAGCGGCGTTGTATAAGGATTCTGACGATGAAGCAATGCCTGCGCCGCGCGCATGGCCCAACGAAAATCGCCCGCCTCCTGATGATTGCGGTACAGGATGGCCCAGCACAGCACGCCGGCAACCAGGCCAATCAGGGCGGCGATGAGCAAGCGCATTCGCATGGACGCGGAGTGCGTGGTCAGTTGTAACATGGCCGTCCAGGCGACCTGAGCGCACATGCATCCTTTCCACAGATCCGGCTGGCCAACCCTGGTCCTACCCGGCGCCGCGCTACTGCTGGCGTGGTCCATGTGGTTCTACGTCAATCAGGTTCTCATCGCGCATCAGCGTGCCGAGGCCGCCCAGAAAGGCACGCCGCGCGGCAACCTCTCCGATCTTTACCCGCGCTGGCTGGGATCGCGCGAGTTGCTCCTCCATGGCCGTAATCCCTACAGCCACGAGATCACCGGCGAAATCCAGGAGGGCTACTGGGGCCGCCGTCTCGATCCCCAAAACCCCTCCGATCCTAAGGATGAGCAGGCCTTCGCTTATCCCGCTTACGTCACCATCCTCCTCGCGCCAACCGTGAAGCTGCCTTTTCCCGCCGTCCAGCGCGGGGCCGTCTGGGTGCTGACCGCGCTCACCGTCGTCAGCGTTTTTTGGTGGATGCGTGCCTTGCGCTGGCGGCCGGATTCGAGCGTCACCCTGGCCGTTCTGCTTCTGACCGTGGGCAGCTTCCAGTACATCCAGGGAATCAAGCTGCAGCAACTCACGTTGCTGGTAGCGGCAATCCTCGCCGCATCCACTCTGCTCATGGTGAGAGGATGGCTCTTTGCCGCGGGAATCCTGCTGGCAGTAGCCACGATCAAGCCCCAACTCATCGCGCCCCTTGGGTTGTTCTTATGCTTTTGGACGAGCGCGCAGTGGCGTCAGCGCCAGCGCCTGTTCTGGGGATTCGCCCTTACCCTGGCGGCTCTGGTGGCCTGCGCACAACTCCTGCTGCCGACATGGATCCCCGACTTCTGGCAGGCGATGGCTGCCTACCGCCAATACACCGGCGGAAAATCGATGCTTGACGTCTTTGCGGGCCCGATTGCCGGAAAAGTTCTCACCCTGCTTGCGCTCGCGGTCATCGCTTTCCTCAGTTGGAAGTTCCGGAATAAGCCGTCCGACTCGCCTGAATTCTCCTTGATGCTGGCCTTCGTGCTCGCCGCCACGCTCGCGGTGATTCCAATGTTTGCGCCCTATAACCAAATCCTTCTGTTGCCCGCGATTTTCGTGGTCCTGCGCGACTGGCCCCTCGCCGGCGAGAGGCAGGGCCTGGTTCGGCTCGGTGGTATCGCGGCCGCCTTGTTCATCGGGTGGCCTTGGATCACATCCCTTGGCCTGCTTATCGCCTCATGCCTGGTACCCGCGCAAATGCTGCAACGCGGCTGGATGATTCCGCTTTGGACCACCTTTGCCATCCCCGGCATCTGCGTGGCCTTGTTGGGGCTATGGATCCTGGATGCCTACGCGCGGCTGGCTGGGTCTTCGCGCCAAACTCCCGCCGCGCTTGCCTTGAACGAGCACACGCGATAGGCTTCTCAGGCATTTTTCAACTGCTGCCGGGGAGGAACGGATGACTTTGAAATTGGACACGCGCCAGACCGATGGCGTCACCATCTTGTCGTGCGCGGGCCGCATCATGTTCGGCGAGGAGGCCTCCGCTCTTCGCGAACGCGTGAAGGAACTCTTGGGCTCTACCAAGGAAATCATCCTGAACCTGACCGGTGTAAGCAATATCGATAGCGGTGGATTGGGCACCCTGGTAGGACTGTATTCCTCGGCGCGCTCATCCGGAGCGGACATCAAGCTGACTGGCCTGGGCCCGCGCTTGCGCGACGTGCTGTCCATCACCAAGCTTTCGACCGTATTCGAGGTTTATGACTCGGAAGCCCAGGCTTTGGCGGCCTTCCGGCCCAAGCATGCCTGAATGCCTGCAGAAAGTTGCGGTGCCGCCCCGCTGCCTTGCCCGCCAGCCTCTTTCCGCTGGCTGTTATTCCTGTCATTATTAGAACGCATTTAACGCGTCGCTCAACTTCGCATGTCTTTTCAATCGATTTCCGGCCCTGTCCCTGACCGCGGCTCCGGGGTATTCCCGTCGCTGATCTACGTTCAGGGCAACGAACAACGCTCGATCATTCTGAACCGCACGCCCTTCTCGGTCGGCCGCAAGGTCGACAAGGACCTGGTCATCCCCGATCCCCGGGTTTCCCGCGACCACGCGGTCATCGTCGCCGAGAGCGGCGACTTCTACGTTGTCGACCAGGGCAGTAAGCACGGAACGTACGTGAACGGTGAGCGCATCCAGCGTCAGAAGCTGCAGCGCAACGACCGCTTGGAGTTCGGCGTTCGCGAAGTCGCCTACGTCATTTTCAGCCCGCAACACGCCACTTCAAATACCGCGCGCGAGTTCCTGAGCCAGATTTCCGGAATCCAGATCTCCACCGATACCACTGACCTGGAAAAGCTGACGTTGTTCCTCGAGGCCGCGCGCAAGCTGAACACGGTGGGTGTGCTCGACGAGATCCTCATGACCCTCATCGACGCCACCCTTAAGCTCATTCGCGCCGAGCGTGGCTACGTTTTCCTGCGGGACGACGAGGGAGAACTCCGGCTGGCCGCCGGTCGCAATTCGAAGGGCGAAGCGCTGCTCGACGATAAGACGATCTCGCACTCCATCCTGGAAGAGGCCTTGAAGTCGAATTCCGAGTTCTTGTTCACCGATACCAGCCAGTCGATGGACCTGGCTGCGCGGCAGAGCATCGTCGCCTACGACCTGCGCACCGTGATCTGCATGCCCCTGCGCCGTCCCCAGGTCCAGACCTCGCGCGATACCAGTGCGACTCCCATCGCCGGATCGGTCCCCGCCGATGTGATCGGCGCCCTCTATCTGGATTCCCGCTTCGCCTCCCGCGACATCTCCAGTGTCAGCCACGACATTCTCCGCGCCATCGCGACCGAAGCCGCCTCCCTCATCGAGAATGCTCGCCTGGTGCAAACCGAGGAGCAAGCCCGCCGCTATCAACAGGAATTGTCGATCGCGGCCTCGATCCAGCAGCGGCTGATGGCGGTCACCATTCCCGATGTCCCCTTCGCCAAGATGCGCGGCCGCAACCTCTCTTGCAAAGAGATTGGGGGCGACTTCTTCGACGTGGTTTCCACCCCGGAGGGGCTCTCGGTGGTGCTGGCCGACGTCAGCGGCAAAGGGGTCTCGGCTGCTCTGCTCGCTTCCACCTTGCAGGGCATGGTCTATTCCCACCTGATCGCCCACATGCCCCTCGCCGAGATCATGGCTGCGGTCAACCGGTTCTTCACCCAGAAACACATTGGCGAAAAATACGCGACCGTGATCATCCTGCGCGTCAACTCTACCGGCCATCTCGAATACGTGAATTGCGGACATGTGCCCCCGCTCTTGGTCTCGGGCGGCAACGTCAAGCGCCTGGAGCACGGCAATCTTCCCGTAGGCCTTCTCGGCGATGCCACCTACGAAAGCGATCACATCCAGCTGACCACCGGTGACCGCTTCATTCTGGTGACCGACGGTGTGACGGAAGCAGAAAACGCCGCCGGAGAATTCTTCGACAATGAGCGCCTGGAAGCGGTGGCGGCGAAAAGCCCGACGCTCGAAGACATCTTTGCCGCGGTATCGACCTTTTGCGCGGGCACACCCCTGGGAGATGACTGCACAGTCGTTGAGTTGCAGTTCACCGGTGCGTGAACGCCCGCGACCCTGACATCATTCGACCGTCACCACGAAATCGCTGCCTTCCCATCGCCCGTCGTCCCACAGGAAGGTAAAGCGCACCTCGCGCCCGACCGCAAGCTTCTCGGTTGGCAGGTCCACCAGCCAGACGCCAATCCCCGTCTCGCGCGTGTGTACGCCTTGCCTCGTATGCCAGCTGTCATCGGTCCAGTGAACGCGGCACGGGGCGAGCACCTCGAGCCGCAGCTTCTTGCCGCAAGGCATGGTGCGCACTTTGTGATTGAAGCGCCAGGAAAACATCTGGCTTGTCCGCTTCTCGACCAGGTACCGCTGCACCGTCTGCGGCGGCTGGTCAAACACTCTCTGATCCCGCAGCGACCGCCGCAGCTTGACGTACTCGGCATGCGCCCACACCAACGGACAGGCCGAACCCGTGGGCTTGCCCTGAAATAGCTCCAGTTCCGGGATGTCGTGCCCATCCCACACTTGCTCCGGAATCAGGCGGCTCGCGCCCGCGGTCGAGGCTTCCATCGTGCACAGCAGCGCCTCGGCTGCCCCCGGGTGCCCGGCGGCGATCTCGTAGTGCGCACGCTCCCCGGCCAGCAGCGGCCACGGGCGCCCGATTCCGGTGCCATCAAACGGGCTGCCGTCTTCGTGTTCGCCGTACCCGTCTCCGTTGTACCGGTACCAGCCCGGCCCGTAGGGAAGCTTGGCTCGCAGCAGCGTGTCAATGACCCGGATGGTGTTGACCATCCTCGGATCGCCCGCCGCGCGTAGGCCGAAGCGCACCAGCGCAAGACAGTCCGGGCTGATCAACTGGGTAGCCAGCGCGTTGCTCTGGTCGGGTGGTCGATTCTTGATGGGAACAAAGCCCTGCACCGGCGATGCCGCCCCATCCCCGTCGAGCGGTGCGATCCGGATGTAGTAGCCGTCCACCCCCATCTGGCGCGCGAGCGATGTCCCGACGACATAGGTCCAACGCTCGATGTTGTCGTTCCAGCAGTCTGCGGTCTCGCGGAGAAACGTCGCCGCCACCGGTTCATTCACCAACTCGGCAATGTCAGCCGCGCCCAGCAGCGCGGCAACTTCCGCGGCCAGGGTGAAGGGTGAGTAGCCGCCGTCCTCTTCCCAGCGGTCCTGTTGCGTAACCGGGCCATTGCACACCAGAAATCCTGCCGCTTTGCGGGTCATCGGCCACCAGCGCCGCAAGTCGCCCAGCAGGTCGGGGGTGGTTTCGCGCCGGATCAGGTCCAGCAGCAGGATCGGAAACGCCGTCTCGTCCATCTGCAGGCCGCTCCAGTAAGGACGGCCATCCAGCCACATATTTTGCGCCCAATGTCCGTCGGCCTCCTGGGTCGCCTCCAGGTAGCGCAACACGCGCACGGCATCGACCTCCGCGCCCGCCGCCACCAGGGCCCCGGCCGTCTCGCACAGGTCGCGCGGCCATACCAGGTGGTAGCCGCCCAGGTCCTCGTCTCCCTTGATTACCCCCCAGGGGATCGAGAGGCTCGCAATGATTCCGCCCAGGAAATCCTTGGACTCATGCGCACGCAGCACGGCTGCGCTGGTGCGGTAAAGGTCGATCGACCGGGGCGGATCGTCGAGCCGAAGCAGGCGCTGCTGCCAGCTTTGCCACTGCATCACGAAGTGCGCGCGTAAATCCTCATAGACCTCCATCATGGTCGAGAGAACCTGCTGCCCGGCCTCCCAGCAGTTCCGGCCGAAGCCCACGGCAATCAGGAATTCACCGTTGTTGCGCGCCAGGTCCACCTCGCCCATCAGCGCGATGTTGCCGTTCTCGGCGCGCTCATACTCCCATTCCATGCGGAAGTGTCGCTCCAGGTCCTGCCACCCGTCCGAATGCCCGACGAATCCCACCGACCGCTTCATCCATTGCGGAGAACATCCCATAGCCAGCGTGACTCCGTCGCGCTGGGCAAACATCAGCGGAACTCCCTTGTAGTCGTTCAGCCAGCCGGTGTTGGCCCGGCCCCAGTTTGCGAGGTGCGGCGCCAGCAGGGCATAGACGTGATAATCGTTCAGCTGGCCTTGCAGGGGATGGAAGCGCACCCTCTGCAGAACTACGTTGCGATACGGATCGCTGAACACCTCTTTCTCGATCCGGTACCGTCCGTCGAGCGCCGTGTTCGTGAGGCGATACACCGGGATGCCCGGCTGAAAAGGCACATTCTCGAAACGGCAATGGCGCTTCTCCTCCGAAAAATAACTTCGGCCATCGCTGATGAGCAGTCCCAGGTCGCGCGTGCAGGCCTGATCCACGCGCGGAAAGTAGATTTCATTCAGGATGCCGTGACTCAGGGTGAACCAGACTCGGCTGTGCGGGTTGAGCGCCGTGCCGATTCCGCTCTTTGCGCTCGAAGTCCAGCGCGGTTCGATTCCGGGCCAGCCTGGCGCGTAACGACGGTTGGGTTCACTCACTCGCGGTCATCCCCGCCATTTGTCATCACTCCCCCGCCAGTCTAGCTGAGCCCAGCCAGCCGATGCCAAGCTCCGATTTTTCCTTGTGTTTGGCGGCTGCGAAGCGCTTTGCCTTTCATTAGAAATTCACTCATTTGTAACCCCGCTGTAACACTTGCCTTCTAGAACCGGAGGCGTGCTTCCACATAACAAATATTCCAGGAAACAAGGAGGAATCATCGCGTGATCCGCCGCAGCGCGCTTCTTCTGCTCAGTTTCATGCTTGCCTTGCCTGCCATGGCTCAGACGACGTTGAACGGAGCGGGCGCCACCTTCCCTTATCCCATGTACTCCAAGTGGTTCAGCGAGTACCACAAGCTGCATTCCGATATTGAAATCAACTATCAGGCCATCGGGAGCGGTGGGGGAATTCGTCAGATGCTGGCGGGCACGGTCGACTTCGGCGCCAGCGATGGTCCCATGACTGACGAGCAGTTGGCGCAATCGAAGGAAAAAATCCTGCACGTGCCCACCGTCCTGGGTGCGGTTGTCCCCGCCTACAACGTGCCGGGTGTCAGCGGTGACGTAAAGTTCACGCCCGAAGTGCTCGCCGGAATCTTCCTCGGCAAAATCACCAACTGGAACGACAAGGCGATCGCCGCCGCCAACCCCGGCGTGAAGTTTCCCGACCAATCCATCATTGTGGTGCACCGCTCCGATGGCAGCGGCACTACCTACATCTTCACCGACTATCTCTCAAAAGTGAGTTCGGATTGGCAAACCACCGTCGGCAAGGGTACCTCGGTGAAGTGGCCGGTAGGCCTCGGCGGCAAGGGGAACGAGGGAGTTGCTGGGGTCATCCGCCAGATGCAGGGCGCGCTTGGGTACGTTGAACTGATCTATGCCGTGCAGAACAACATTCCCTATGGCGTCGTGCGCAACGCTGCCGGCGTGTACGTGAAGGCCTCGCTCGACAGCGTCACGGCTGCCGCCGGATCGGTCAAGAGCATGCCCGCCGACTTCCGGGTGTCCATCACCAATGCGCCCGGCAAAGACGCCTATCCGATCTCGAGCTTTACCTGGCTATTGATTCCCGCCCAGGCTAAGTCGCCGGACAAAGGCAAGATCCTGCTGGACTTCTTGAACTGGATGCTGGATGACGGCCAGCGGATGACCGCCGCCCTTACCTATGCTCCGTTGCCCCAGAACGTCGCGGAAAAAGTGAAAGCCGAGGTCCGGCAGGTTCACTAGTTCGAAAGCGGGTGGCCGCCTTTCCCAAGCTCGGAGCGAACTGGTTTGCGGAGACGGTTCCGCGAAGGGAACGGCTCCTTTCCGATGGCGCAGAGCTGCAGCCTCGAACGGGCTCAGCTTGGCAAGGGGCGCCTCGGGGAGGAGCCGCTCTGCTTGCGTACTACCGGCTGCCCCAACCACGCCCTTCGTGGATATGCGCCCGCCCCCAATTCTTTTGCGGCAAGCTCAGGGTTCTCCTCGACAGCTACAATTGGCGCCCTTGTTCTATACTACTTTCCGGAACTGGGACGCACATCGCGCGCCGACGACAACCCTCTCCCGGAGTGCCCACAGGGTTCGACGCTGTAGCCGATACGTACCTGTTTTCGGTACATTCTTTCACCTCAGGAAACCTCACTGCGGCGAAGATAACGGAGATCGTGCCCAAAGCACCCTCCACTGTAACCTTAAGAATCCAAGCGAGCTATGGCGCGCCCGACCGCTCTCGATAATCCGGCTTACTTTATCAATCGCGAACTGTCCTGGCTGGAGTTCAACCACCGTGTGCTTGAGGAAGCCAGCGACCTCAACAACCCCCTGCTGGAGCGCCTGAAGTTCCTCGCGATCTCGGCCAGCAACCTGGACGAATTTTTCGAAGTCCGGGTCGCCGGGCTGGTCCAGCAGATTGAAGACGGGTACAACGAGGGGGCTGCCGACGGCCTTACCCTCACGGAAGAACGCGACCAGATCAACCAGACCACGCACCGGTTTGTCGAGGAGCAATACAGCATCTGGAACGAACACCTGCGGCCTACGCTCGGCCACGGTGGCATCCGTGTCCTGACCCTGTCCGAACTCGACGCCGACCAGAAGTCCTTCGTCGAAGAGTATTGCGAGCGCGAACTCGATCCGCTGCTTACTCCCGTCACCGTCGATCCCGCACACCCCTTCCCGCGCGTAATCAACAAGGCGCTCTGCGTCGCCTTCCTGCTGCGGCGCCGTCGCCGCTCCTCGCACACCTACACCGGAGTCGTCTCGGTGCCGCGCGCGTTGCCTCGCCTGGTGAAGCTGCCCTCGGACGGAACCGACGATTTCATCTTCCTGGCCGACCTGGTCGGCTTCCACGCCGCCCACATGTATCACGGCTACGATATCGTCTCCTCGGCCGCCTTCCGGGTGACCCGCAACAGCAATCTTTACCTGCAGGAAGAAGAGGCCCGCAGCCTGCTGGAATCGGTGCGCGCCGAACTCCACAACCGGCGCAAGGGCGATGCCGTCCGCCTCGAGATCGAGGCCAATGCCGACCAGGAGATCATCGATCGCCTCCGCGTGGTCTTCGAACTCGAGCCGTGGCAGGTCTTCCCGGTGGATGGGCCCGTGAACCTCTCGCGGCTGTTTAATATTTACGATCAGGTCCAACGCCCAGACCTCAAGTTCCGCACCTTCGCTCCCCGCGAACTCCGGCTTACCGCGAAATCGCAGGACCTGTTCGAGGAACTCCGCCGGCACGACGTGCTTCTGCATCACCCCTACGATTCCTACGACGCGGTGATCTCATTTATCGAATCCGCCGCCGAAGACGATCGCGTGCTCTCGATCAAGCAAACCCTGTATCGCACCAACGAGCACTCGCTGATCGTCCCAGCCCTCATCTCCGCCGCTGCCAAAAAAGAAGTGACCGCCGTGGTAGAGCTGAAGGCCCGCTTCGATGAGGCCTCCAACATTCGCTGGGCCCGCGACCTGGAAGATGCCGGCGTGCAGGTCTTTCACGGACTGGTCGGGCTGAAGACCCACTGCAAGCTCTCCTTGCTGGTCCGCCACGATCCCGATGGCGTTACCCGCAGCTACGCGCACCTTGGAACCGGCAACTACAACGCGAGCACCGCGCGCATTTACACCGACCTGAGCCTGCTTACCTCCGACCCCGAGGTCACCGGGGCCATTCACGACGTCTTCAGCTTTCTGACCGCTTACGCGGAGCACCCCAACTACGAACCCCTACTGGTCGCGCCGCTTGATCTCGCCGAAAAATCTATCGCTCTGATCGAACGCGAGGCCGAACATGCTCGCCATGGCCGCCCGGCGCGCATCGTGGCCAAGATGAACGCCCTGCTCGACAAGAAGATGATCATGGCGCTCTACGCCGCATCGCAGGCCGGCGTTGAAATCGAACTGATGGTGCGCGGCATTTGCGCCCTCCGCCCCGGGGTCCGCGGCGTCAGCGACCGCATCCGCGTGCGCAGCCTGGTCGGACGCTTCCTCGAGCACAGCCGCATCTACTGCTTCGCCAACGGCGGCCAGGAAGAGATCTACATCGGCAGCGCCGACTGGATGCCCCGCAACCTTTACGAACGCGTCGAGGTCCTGCTGCCGGTCCGCGATCCCATGCTGCGTGAACGCGTTCTGTACGAAATCCTGGGATGCTATCTCGCCGATAATCTCAAGACCCGAATCCTGCAGCGGGACGGCAGCTACGAACGCATCTGGCGCGCGGGAAAGCGCCCCGCCAAGGCGCCCGCTGGGCCGGCCGCCTTCAACGCCCAGGAATTCCTGATCAGCCTGGCGGAAGGGAAGGCGAGTCTGCGCGACATCCCCTCGCCTCCTTCACGCGCCGCTCGCAGACCACGAGTCTTAGTCGGAAAGGGACGTTGATAAACCAATGATTGTTTATTTCCTGCGCCATGCAAACGCGGGCGAGCGCCTCAGTTCTCCCAAGAAAGACGAGAAACGCGGCTTGGACAAGGAAGGGATCGAGCAGTGCGGCTATGTCGGCCGGGCCTTGGCGGCGATGGACATCCAGGTCGAAGCAATCATCTCCAGCCCGCTCAAGCGCGCCACGCAGACTGCGTCCCTGGTGGGCAACGAGATGGGTTACGAGGGCAAGCTGCACATCGACCCCTCGCTCCGTCCCTCGTCGGGCTTTGCCGACTTCCGCCGCTTGCTCGACAAGTTCTCCAAGTGCGAAGCGATCATGGTGGTCGGCCATAATCCCAATCTCAGCGAGTTTGTGGGCCGCGTGATCAGCTCGAATGGCTGCGAAGCGGCCACCGATCTGCGCAAGGGAGCCGTGGCTCGAGTCGACCTGCGCCGCACCTCCGGCTCGCTGCAGTGGGTCATGACTCCCAAGATGTTGCGGGTTCTCTACGATGCGGCCGCCGAAAGCTCGCGTCCGAAAACTTCGCGGAAGTAGTCTCGATCCTTCTCGATTGCCCACAGTTCCAGGTCGGCTCCCGAGCGTCCTTTCGGGACCAGCGTCAATCGCACGGCGCCGTTCCGCACTGAGACGCGGGTCTTCTGCAACGTCCGTCCCCGCCCCAGGTTCAGCACCCTGCCCAGCCGCAGCAGCAGCGAAGCCTTGACGATATTCTGCTGCTCGTCGGGCGGGAGGCCCTTCATCGGCCCGTCTCCCGGCGTAGGCCGCGACTTGCCCAGGTACCGCGCAATGGCCGCGATGATGCGCCGCTGTTCCGGCGTGTAGCCCAGGATCTCGGAGTTCGAAATGATGTACTGGGTATGCCGGTGCCGTCCATTGCGATTCACGTAGTCGCCAACTTCATACAACATGGCCGCTGCCGACAGCCATTCGCGGTACTCAGCTGGAAGCTGATGAACCGACTTCAGCGCCGAAAACAGCTCCATCGCCGACGCCCGCACCTGTAGTGCGTGGCCCATGTCCACGCGGTAGTGCTGGACCGCATTCTTGAGCGAATCCCATCGCTCCGACTCGATCTGGCGCCCCGAACGGGTGCTGCGGTCATATTCGGCCGCCATCTGCGCCAGCAACCCGTCGCGCAGTCCCAGCGGGGAATAGCGGAAACTCCGCAACCCGCACCGGTCCATGATTTCCTGGTACACGGCGGCGCCCGCCACAATGATCTCCGCCCGGCGCGGTCCAATCCCGCGAATCTTCTTGCGCTCTTCCAGCGGCAGGCGGCTGATCCGCCGCGCAATTTCCTTCATCTCGGCCCGCGACACGGTCTGCGCGGAGCGCGCATTCCTTCGCCGGATCAAGTGCCCGGCCGCCGCCGCCAGCGCCGCGGCGGTTCCCGAGGTCGCCAGCGCCGCCTTCACCCGCGACGCCGTCACTTTCGCCGACACCCGTACCACCTCGCGGGCGATGAATCCGTGCATCTGCTTCAACTCGCCCTTGCGCGGCGGGTCGTGGCGCAGAAACTCGTTGCTGAGCCGCACCGCCCCCAGCGGCAGGCTGGCCGTGCTGCGAATGTGCCCCTGGCGCGAGACCGTGAGTTCGCAGCTGCCGCCCCCCAGGTCCATCATCAACACCGTAGAATCACTCAGCCGCAGGTTCGAGACCAATCCGAGGTGGATGAGCCGCCCTTCTTCGAGACCCGAGATGACCTCGATCTCCCACCCCGTGGCCGAGCGCACCCACTCCAGAAATGCCTGCGAGTTGCGCGCATCGCGCGTCGCGCTGGTCGCTACCACGCGCACTTGCTCGGCGCCCAGCCGCTGCACCGTGCGATGGAAACGGCGGAGCACTTTAATGGTCAACTCCATCGACTCCGGCACCAGAAACCCGGAGCGGAAAACGCCCTGGCCCAGCCGCGTGACTTCGCGATCCTCATGGATCGCGTGCAGCTTCCGCCCGCGCAAGCGCGCCACCTTCAGCCGAACCGAATTCGAGCCTATATCAACCGCGGCGAAAACCGGCATCGCGTCTCCAGCACTGACCTACAGTGATCATGGGAAGAATTGGTTCTTTCATAACTGCGCATCCTGGTGCAATCAAAAACTCCGGTTCCCCCGCCTCCTCGTTCTGCAAAAGCTCGAACGCCAGTGTCGCCCCGCCCCGCGGTCGGCCTGATCCCAGAATGACCCTACCTCGAAATGACCCTACATACTGAGCACGCGCTGTTTTTAACATTCCTGTAACGCGCTTCTGTTACGGTCGAGCCGATGGCCAACCATGCGCTGCCTCGGCCTCCTATGACGGGACCACAACCTGTTGCCGGGACGGGAGTTAAGTCATCCTCCACCGCGCGGGTCAGCCCCTTGCTGCATGCCGGAGACGGCGCTCTCAGGGATCGCCTGTTCAGTTGGCTCATTCTGGGTTGCGCATTAGCCGTCCTCGCCATCCTGGTCCTGATCGTCTACGAGTTGCTGATTCGTTCGCAACTTTCCTGGCACGCCTTCGGCTGGAAGTTCTTCGTCGCTCATGACTGGGATCCGGTCAACAACCAGTTTGGCGCAATGCCGTTCATTTACGGCACGCTGGTCTCGTCATTGCTGGCGCTGATACTGGCCGTTCCCCTGGCCGTGGGAGTGTCTGTCTTCACCACCGAGATGTGCCCCAAGTCGCTGCGCGGGCCGCTGTCATTCACTACCGAATTGCTCGCCGCCATTCCCAGCGTGATTTACGGCCTGTGGGCGATCTTCGTTCTCGTCCCCATCCTGCGCGTTTACGTGCAACCCTTTCTGGCCAAGACGCTGGGCTGGACCGGCCTGTTTGAAGGCCCGCCCTACGGCATCGGCATGCTGGCTGCCGGCATCATCCTGGCCATCATGATCGTGCCCATCATCTCTTCCATCACGCGCGAAGTGTTGGCGGTCGTTCCGCAGCAACAGCGCGAGGCCGTGCTCGCCCTGGGCGCCACGCGCTGGGAGATGATTCGCATGGGCGTGCTGCGCAACGCTCGCGCCGGAATCGTAGGCGCGGTCATTCTCGGGCTCGGGCGCGCCCTTGGCGAGACTATGGCCGTCACCATGGTGATCGGCAATCGCCCCGAGGTCGCTAAATCGCTGTTCGCTCCCGGCTACACCATGGCCAGCGTCCTGGCCAACGAATTCAGCGAGGCTACCGGCGATCTCTATCTGTCGGCTCTGATCGAAATCGGCTTAGCCTTGTTCATCGTTACCATCCTGGTGAATGCGCTTGCCCGTTTCATGGTGTGGAGCGTCACCCGCGGGATGCCAACCAAAAGCCATGCCTGACCGAACCACATCGCCGCCGCGAATTCCCGAGATCAGCCTTTGGCGTCGGGCCAAGGATCATGCTGCCAGCGCATTCGCCGCCCTCACCGTTGTCCTGGTCCTCACCCCGCTGGTCGCGATCTTTGCCTACCTGGTCGTGAAGGGAATCGGCTCAATCAATCTCGCCTTCCTCACGCAAACGCCCAAGCCACCCGGCGAAATTGGCGGTGGCATGGCCAATGCCATCGCCGGCTCGGTGCTCATTCTCGGAATCGCCAGCCTGGTCGGAGTGCCGCTCGGCATCGGCTCCGGTATCTACCTGGCGGAATACGGGCGCAATCGCTTCGGCAACACCATCCGTTTCGTGGCCGACGTGCTCAACGGCGTTCCCTCCATCGTGATCGGCATCGTAGCCTACGCTATGGTTGTGCTGCGCCAGAAGCACTTCTCCGCGCTCGCCGGCGGAGTCGCCCTCGCCATCATGATGGTGCCCACCATCACTCGCACCACCGAGGAAATGCTGCTCCTGGTGCCCACCCAGTTGCGCGAAGCCGCCTACGGCTTGGGGGTGCCGCGCTGGCGCACCACGCTCTCCATCGTCCTGCGGACTGCCACCTCGGGCGTGATCACCGGTGTGATGCTCGCCTTCGCTCGCGTGGCCGGCGAGACCGCTCCGCTTCTGTTTACCGCCTTCGGCAATCAGTTCTGGAACTGGAAAGTCGACCAGCCCACCGCTGCTCTCCCGCTGCAGATCTTCACCTATGCCATCTCGCCGTATGATGATTGGCACCGCCAGTCTTGGGCCGGAGCCTTAGTCCTGATTATTCTGATCGTGGGTGCGGTGGCCGCCGTGCGCATCGCGGTCCGGCGCAATACCTTAGGAGGCGTCGCTTAACTCATGGGCGTCGGAATTCAAGTTGAAAGCTTGAACGCCTGGTACGGGTCCACGCAGGCGCTGCATGACATTCGCCTCAAAATGGAGGCCAACCGTGCCACCGCGCTGATCGGTCCCTCCGGCTGCGGCAAGTCCACCTTCATTCGCTGCCTGAACCGGATGCACGAGACCACCCCCGGCGCGCGCATCGAAGGCAAGGTTCGCATCGGCGAACTCGATGCCTATGACGGGATCTCGCCCACCCAACTTCGCCGGCGCGTGGGCATGGTCTTTCAGAAACCCAACCCGTTCCCGACCATGTCGATTTATGACAACGTCGCGGCCGGGCTGAAGCTGAACGGCTATCGCGACAAGAAGCGCCTGGATAACATCGTCGAGCGCTCCTTGCAGCAGTCCGCGCTCTGGGACGAAGTGAAGGATGCGATTCACAAAAAGTCCGGAGCCAGCCTTTCCGGAGGCCAACAGCAGCGCCTGTGCATCGCGCGCGCCTAAGCGGTCGAGCCCGAGGTCCTGCTCATGGACGAGCCTTGCTCCGCCCTCGATCCCATCTCTACGGGCAAGATCGAAGAGCTGATCTTCCAGCTCAAGGAGCAGTACACCATCGTCATCGTCACCCATAATATGCAGCAGGCGGCTCGCGTCGCAGAGTACACTGGATTCTTTCTTTTGGGGCGGATGGTGGAGTACGACAAGACCGAAAAGATCTTCACCAATCCCTCGGACAAGCGAACCGAAGACTACATCACAGGCAGGTTTGGATAATGCGTACCCGTTTTCAACAGGGCCTCGACGAACTCCGCGAGAAGCTGCTCCGCATGGGCGGTCTGGCTGAACAAGCCGTGGAGCGGGCGTGCCGGGCCTACCTCGATCGCGACCTCTCCCGTTGCCAGATGGTGCTGGAGGGCGAAACCCTCATCAACGCCTGCGAGCGCGAAATCGACGAGATCGCCTTCGACCTGCTCGCCATGCAGCAGCCCATGGCCGGGGACCTGCGCTTTATCCTCGCCGTCACCAAGATCAATGCCGATCTCGAACGCGTCGGCGATCAGGCTGTGAACATCGCCGAGCGGGTCATCGACATGGTGAGCCTGCCCGCCGTCGAACTCCCCGTCGACATCGCGCGAATGGCCGCCGCGGTCGGCGCCATGGTGCGCCGGGCGCTGGAGTCCTTTATCGATGGCAAGGCCGAACTCGCCCAGGCCGTGCTCGAAATGGACAACGTGGTCGACCGCATGCGCGACGAAGCTTTTATGGTCCTGGTCAAGACCATGAACGAGCGCTCCGAACTGACCCGCCAGGCCCTCGACGCCCTGCTGGTCGCGCGCAACCTCGAACGGGTCGCCGACCACGCCACCAACATCGCTGAAGACGTCATCTTCTGGGTGCGCGGCGCCGACGTTCGCCACAATGTACCCCAGGATCAGGAAACCCATCCGCAGACGCTCCCTGCCTCGGAAAGCCACTGATCCGTACCATCGTTTATGCTGGGTCGGTCAACTGAGGCCCGTCCTCAAGTTGGCCGCGCCCGGCCAGTCCAGGCACAGAATTGGCTCAGGAGAAGGGAACCGTTGACCCGAAAGCTCTGTCCTGTCGCGTTGGCTCTCGTCCTGGTTGCGGTCCCGCTCACTGCGCAAAATTCCGGCCGCATCCTGCTCCCGACCAGCAAGGCTCTCGGCAAGGTCCCGGGCTCGCCCCTTTCCACCAACGGCTATCCCGCCTCTATCGCGCTCAGTCCTGACGGCCGCTACGCCGCGCTCTTGCACGCCGGATATGGCGCCCAATCAAGCCACACCCACCAGTCGATTTCCGTCCTCGACTTGCAGACCGGCCAACTCACCGACTTCCCCGACGAGCGTCTCGCCGAGGATGCGCGCCAGAGTTATTTCCTCGGCCTCGCCTTCAGCGCCGACGGCAACCACCTCTACGCATCCCTGGGCTCGATCTCCGACCCACTCGCCAGGAGGTCCGGCAGCGTGGGGAACGCCATCGCCGTCTATGCATTCAAGGCAGGCCGTGTCACCCCTGAGCGCACCATCCCGATTCCGCCCCAACCGCTGGCTGCCGGGAAGTGGATCAGCAAAGCACTGTTCAAAACCGGGAAAGGAACCGCCATCCCGTATCCCTCCGGCTTCGCCGTTGTGCCCGGCGCGCAACCCGAGCAATTGCTCATCGCGAACAACCTTTCCGACAACGCGATTCTGCTCGATACCGCAAGCGGAAAAATTCTTAAGAGCTTAGACCTGAGTACAAATACGCTCGTGCCTTCGGCTTATCCCTACACGGTCGTCGTCGCCCGCGATGGTCGCCGCGCCTGGTGCAGTTTATGGAACACGTCGAAGGTCGCCCAACTCAATCTCGCCGACGGAACTATCACCCGCTGGATCAAGCTCACCCAAGAAAACGCTCCCACCGATCCCGGATCGCATCCCACGGCCCTGCTGCTCAGTCCGGATGAAAAACTTCTCTACGTCGCCCTCGCAAACGCCGACCTGGTGGCCGCCATCTCTACTGAGGACGGCACTCCGCGTCACTGGTTCTCCACGCTCCTGCCCAGGCTTCCGGAGCCGCAATTCGGAGGCACGGCCCCCGTCGCACTCGCGCAAACTGCCGACGGCAAGCGCCTCTTCGCCGCCCTTGCGAATCTGGATTCCGTCGCGGTCTTCGATACCACTCTGCACCTTGTCGACCGTCCTGCCCCGGAGTCGCCGCTTGGATTCATCCCCACCGAGTGGTACCCGAGTGCGCTCGCCTTCCACGCCGACGAACTTCTCGTGGCCACCGCCAAGGGCCACGGCACCGGACCGAACAACCAGATGGTGATGACCAACTATGGCCGCCGTCACCGCGAGCATCCCTACATTCCCACGCTGCTGAACGGCTCGCTCGCCCGCATTCAATACCCACGAGCCGAGGCCGAACTGGCAAGCCTCACCCGCGAAGTCGAGGACTCCAACCTGCTGCACGCCGACCCCGGCAAAATCACCTTCAGTTCCGGCGCCAATCCCATCCGGCACGTCATTTACATCATCAAGGAGAACCGTACTTACGATCAGATACTCGGCGACCTGAAAGTGGGCAATGGAGACCCTCGCCTCACGATGTATGGAGAATCGATTACGCCCAACGAGCACAAGCTCGCGCTGCAATTCGGCGTGCTCGACAATTTCGACGACAGCGGCGAAGTCTCCGGCGACGGCCACGTCTGGTCCACCGCCGCCATCACCTCCGACTACAACGAGAAGACCTGGCCGATCGGCTATCGCGGCAAGGAGCGCACCTACGACTTCGAAGGTACCGTCGCCGACGAGTACCCGATCGAGCGCGGCATCCCCGATGTCGATTCTCCGGCCACCGGATATCTCTGGACCAACGCTGCCCGCCACGGCCTCAGCCTGCGCGACTACGGTGAGTTCATCGCCACCGAGTTCTGTGTGACGCCGCGCGAAGAGGCGTCTCCGAAGGAAGGCACCCCCGAACCCGCTCCGACCGGCGAATGCCCGCGCAAAACCATCAACAAAGGCGATCCGCTCCCGGAAAATGTCGGCCAGCCTCACGGCTCCGCCAGCCCGTACCCGTGGCCGATTCCGATGATCAAGCGTGGTGTGCCTACCATGCCCGAGCTGGTGAACCACGCCGATCTAAAATTCGCAGCGTTCCAGGTGGATTATCCCGACCAGCTTCGCGCCGACGAATTCCTCAATGAGTTCCAGGGCTTTGTCGCCGCCCGCAAGACCGGACAGGGCGAGCAGCTTCCCGCGCTCGTGATCATGCACCTCCCCAACGACCACACCGGAGGCACGCGCGCGGGCAAGCCCACTCCTTCCGCATCGGTCGCCGACAATGATCTCGCTCTCGGCCGCGTCGTCGACGCCGTCTCGCACAGTGCTTACTGGGATGACACCGCCATCTTTGTCCTCGAAGACGACGCCCAGGACGGCGCCGATCATGTCGATGCCCACCGCTCCATCGCCTTCGTCATCAGCAAGTACGCTCCAGGTTCAATGCAGCGCCCCGCGGCCGACAGCACCTTCTACACCACCGTCAGCGTGATTCGCACCATCGAAAACCTGCTCAACCTTCCACCGATGAACCTCAACGACGGCTACGCTCCGCTGATGGCATGGTCCTTCTCCGGCCCGGGCAACCAACCGCCGTTCACCGTCGACCAACGCAACCTGGCGAACGGCCTCATCTACAAGACCAACTCGCACCGCGCGCCTGGCGCCGAAGAATCCTCGCGCATGGACTTCTCCCGCCCCGACGCCGTCAATTCGCAATTGCTGAACGCCATCCTCTGGCGTGACCGCAAGGGAAGCGCGCCCCTCCCCGCAGCTCTGCACCCCCGACCCAAGCCAGCCACCAAAGACGACGACTAATCCAAACCCGATGGAGCGGCGGGCGCCCCCGCCCGCCCAGCCGAGCAGCAGCGCGGCGGATGCAACCCGAACACCACCCCTGCGTTCCTTCGTGTGCCTTGGTGGTTGATTGGCAATTTCTCCCACCTACGCGGTGTTCGGCCCGCATCATCCAGCAAACCGGGTAGCTGCCGGCGGCGCCCAATCCTCCGTAAGCCTCCACCCCGGGCGGTGCAGCCGAGAATTCGGTCGCCTCTGTCGCTATTTTCAGCCTGTTCCAGCCCGCCCCCACCCCGACTTCGATCACGTCCGTCCCACCTTCGACCGCCTCGCGCGCACTTTTCAGCCGCGTTGACCCCCTTTGCTTGCTTCCATCTGACGCCAGTCGACAATTTCTGCTCCGTTCAACAATTCCGGATAACCCTGTTCCCCTGTTCTTGCGTCCAACCTGCAGATTCTTGAGCGGTCACTTCCCGGATCAGGCGTATAATCTCGCAGGGCCCAGGTTTCGGGGCATGAATGAGGTGAGTCATGAAGTATCGACTCCTGGTAGGCACATCCATACTCGCCGCGCTGATGGTTGCCCCGGGCGCCATCGCGCAGCAAGATCCCTCTACTATGCCGCCTGGGACCGGCGGCACCCCGACCCCGCAGACCGGCCAGACTCCGCCCACGCTGCCTCCCGGTCAGACCGATCCCAATTCCAAGTCCAGCACCCAGAACCCGCCCCAGCCCGACATTGTGCAGCAGCCCGACGATAGCCACGTCAAGCACGATGGCAGCAAGAGCGACGTCAACGCCATCGGCAACCGCAAAGTTGGCGGACGCGGCCTCGGCGACTGGTATTCGCTCGACAGCGAAATCCGCATGGGCAAGGGTTATGCGCAGCAGGTTGAGGCCAGTTCCAAGCTCATCCAGGATCCGGTCATCACCGAGTATGTGAACCGCATCGGCCAGAACCTGGTGCGCAATTCCGATGCGCAGGTCCCGTTCACCATCAAGGTGATCGACTCCGACGAAGTCAACGCCTTCGCCCTGCCTGGCGGATTCTTCTACGTGAACTCGGGATTGATCCTCGCCGCCGATGAGGAAGCCGAACTGGCCGGCGTGATGGCCCACGAGATCGCCCACGTGGCCGCGCGCCACGCCACCCGCCAGATGACCCGCGCGCAGTGGATTAACATCGGCACCATCCCCCTGATCTTTGTGGGCGGTGGCATCGGATATGCCATTCAGTCCGCGGCCGGACTGGCTTTGCCGCTGACCTTCCTCAGCTTCTCGCGCAATTTTGAATCCGAGGCCGACTATCTCGGGCTGCAGTACATGTATAAGACCGGATACGATCCCAACGCGTTCACGCAGTTCTTTGAGAAGCTGCAGGCGCGCGAGAAGAAGAAACCCGGCACGCTGGCCAAGGCTTTCTCTACCCATCCGCCCACGGGTGATCGCATCACCAAGGCTCAGGAAGAGATCTCGCGAATCCTTCCGGCGCGGCCGCAATACATTGTGACGACTTCGGAGTTTGACGACGTCAAGGCGCGGCTGGCCTCGCTGGAAAATCGCCGCAAGGTCATCGACGACAAGAGCAACCGGCCCAGCCTGCGGCGTACCGCCACCACCGACAAATCCGGTGGCACCGATCAGACCAGCGGCGACGATCGCCCCACCCTGCATCGTCGCGACAACTCCGACTAACCACAAATTCAACGCGTATCCCACCAACCGGCGGCCCAGGCCGCCGGTTTTGTTCGTGTAGGGGCAGGCGCCTCGCCTGCCCACCCGCGCGCCAGCGCGGCCGTTCCGTTCCCATCCCACGAAGCACACAAAGTCCCACGAAGGTTTAAACGTGAATTTCCTTCGTGCTCTTCGCGTCCTTGGTGGTTCATGCTGTTTAGCCGGCAGCGCCCGACAAGCATGCCCGCTTTGCTTCCCCTGGCTTAAAGCTCTCCTTCCCCCGGAACTTTCCCCCGACAGCATCCGTAGTACCCTCTGAGTCCAGTCACATTGCCATGGAACTCCGCATACAGAACCTCTCCAAGCGCTACCCCAACGGCACCCAAGCCTTGCAAGATGTTTCCCTCGCCGTCCCGCTAGGCATGTTCGGCCTGCTCGGCCCCAACGGCGCCGGCAAGTCCACCCTGATGCGCACCTTGGCGACGCTGCAGGAAGCCGACAGCGGCCACGCTTTCCTGGGCGAGATCGACGTCTTGCGCCAGAAAGACGCGGTCCGCCGCGTCCTCGGCTATCTGCCGCAGGAATTCGGCCTCTATCCCAAAGTCTCTGCCCAGGACCTGCTCACGCACTTCGCCGTCCTCAAAGGGATCGCCAACGCCAGCGAACGCAAAGAGGTTGTAGCGGCCTTGCTCCATCAGACCAATCTCTACGAGCATCGCCGCAAAGCGCTAGGTGGATTCTCGGGCGGCATGAAGCAGCGCTTCGGCATCGCCCAGGCGCTGCTGGGCAATCCCCGGCTGATCATCGTCGATGAGCCCACAGCCGGTCTCGATCCCGAAGAGCGCGTCCGCTTTCATAATCTGTTGAGCGCCATTGGCCAGAACATCATCGTGATCCTCTCCACCCACATCGTCTCCGACGTCAGCGATCTCTGCCGCACCATGGCCATCATTCACGAAGGCCGCGTGCGGGTTTCCGGCAATCCCGCGCAGCTGGTCGCTGGCCTCAAGGGCCGGGTATGGCGGCGTTTTATCCCGCCCGATGACCTCTCAAGCTGCCGCGATCGCTTCCAACTCATTTCCATGCGCCTGTTCGCCGGCCAAACCCTCGTCCATGTGCTCAGCGACCAACCCCCGGAGCCCGGCTTCGAACTCGCCGAGCCCGATCTGGAAGATCTCTACTTCGCGACCATCAAAGGTTTCCTTCACCGGCCCGCCGGACCGGTGAACTGATCCCATGATCGCTCCCATCCTCGCCTTCGAATTTTCCCGCCGCCTGCGCCGCATCTCGACCTACGTCTATTTCCTGGTGATGTTCGCGCTCGCGTTCCTCTTCGTCCTGATGTCGGGCGGCGCCTTCCCCAGCGCAACCATCGACTTCGGCACTGGCGGCCGAGTGCTGGTGACCTCTCCCTTCGCGCTGAACATGATCATCACCTACGTCAGTTTCTTCGGGGTGATCATCACCGCGGCGCTCGCCGGCCAAGCCACCTACCAGGACGTGGACAGCAACTCCACCGCGTTTTTCTATTCCGCCCCTATCACCCGCTTCGAATATCTTGCCGGCCGCTTCCTGGGCTGCCTGGCGGTGCAGTTGGTCATCTTTGCGGGCGTCGGACTGGGGGCCTGGGCCGCTACTCACACTCGGTGGCTCGACCCGGCCCGCGTCGGGCCGCAGTCCGCGCTCTCTTACCTGCAGCCCTATTTTGTCCTTGTCATCCCCAACCTGATTTTTTCTTCAGCCATTTTCTTCGCGCTGGCCGCGTTGGCCCGGAGGATGCTCCCCGTCTATGCCGCCAGCGTCGTGCTGCTGATTGGCTACTTCGCGGCCAACCAGATTTCGGCCGACCTCACGACCACCACGCTCGCCGCCATGGTCGACCCGTTCGGCGGCAACGCGGTCTCGCGCCTTACCCAATACTGGACGCCCTTCCAGCGCAACGCGCAGCTGGTCCCATTCACCGGCGTGTTGCTGTGGAACCGCGTGTTATGGCTGGCGGTCGGCGCGGCCATCCTGGCTGCAACCTACGTCCGCTTCTCGTTCAGCTACGCCGCCGCCAAAGCCGCTCGGCGCCCGCAACTCGAGCCCGCCGAAGACCTGCCCCCCGCGACCTCCAGGACGTTGCCCCAGCCGCACCTCAGCTTCAGCCTTGCCGACTCGTTCCGGGAACTGATTTCGCTCACCCGCCTGCAATTCGCGGAAACCGTCAAGAACGTCTTCTTCGCCGTGCTGCTGCTGGCCGGAGCGCTCTTCGCCATCCTGAGCGCCGCCGGCATCGCCAGCCCCTTCTCCACCCCGGTCTATCCCGTCACCTGGCGAATGCTTGACCTGGGCGGCAGCGGCTTTGCGCTCTTCATTCTCGCCATCGTCACCTTCTATTCCGGCGAACTGGTCTGGCGCGAGCGCGATGCCCAGCTCCACCAGATCGTGGACGCTTTACCCGTGCGCCGCTGGGTATTGTTCGGCAGCAAGCTCCTCGCCCTGATGCTGGTGCAGGTCGTGCTCGTGCTCATGGTGCTGGTGTGCGGCCTCATCGTGCAGATCAGTCACGGCTACCACCACTTCGAATTCGGCCTGTACTTCACTGATCTGTTCGGGCATCGCCTCATCACGTTCTGGATTCTCTGCGTCATCGCCTTTCTCGTCCACACCATCGTCAACCACAAATATCTCGGCCACTTTGTGATGGTGCTGTATTTCGTGGCGCTGATCGTGCTGCCCCAGATGAACATTCAGGACTACCTGGTCCGTCTGGGACAGCCGCCCACGCCGGTCTACTCCGACATGAACGGCTACGGCCCCTATGCCCGGCCGCTGTTCTGGTTCCAGCTGTACTTGAGCCTCGGAGCAATCCTGCTCGCCATCGTCACCAATCTGCTGTGGGTTCGCGGGATGGAAACTGACTGGCGCAACCGCCTGCGCCTGCTTCGGGCGCGCATCTCACGCCCCGTCCTCGCCGGCGTCGCCATCTGCGCAGGGCTCTGCGCCTGTGTTGGCGGATACATTTTCTACAACACGCACATCCTCAATCCCTACCGCACCACCTTCACCATCCAGGAAGCGCGCGCCCAATACGAGCTCAAGTACAAGAAGTACCAGTCGATGCCCCAGCCCCGGCTCACCGATATCCAGGTCGATGTCGCCCTGTATCCCGGCCAGCGTCTCGCCATCTTCCGCGGCAAGGAGTGGCTGGAGAACAAGACCGACCAACCCATCGACACCATCGCCATCACCCTCTGGCCCGAAGACGTTGACGTCATCCCTCGTCCCCACATCGATGTCCAGGCGCTCAACTTCGAAGGCGGCCAGACTCCGGTCCTCGAAGATCCTGCGCTCGGCTTCTATCTCTACCGCCTCAACCAACCGCTTGCTCCGCACGGTCGCATCGCCCTCGATTTCGCGCTCGCCTACCCCAATCCCGGGTTTGTCAACTCCGATCCTAACGGCGACATTGTCCACAACGGCAGCTTCGTCAACAGCAGCTACATCCCATTCATCGGTTATTTTCAGGACGTCCAGTTAGTCGACGACAGCGCTCGCCATCATCACGGTCTTCAGAAGTCTCCCGGCCTGCCAAAGCTCGATGACGTGGCCGCCCGCCAGAACAACTACGTCTCTACCCAAGCCGACTGGGTGAACTTCGAGGGCACCATCAGCACCAGCGCCGATCAGATCGCCATCATGCCCGGCTATCTCCAAAAAGAGTGGACCGAGAATGGCCGCCGCTATTTCCATTACAAGGCCGACGCGCCCATCATGGCCGGCATCTTCTCCGCCAATTCCGCGCGCTACGCCGTCCGCCGCGATCGCTGGCGTGACGTCAACCTCGAGATCTACTACCACCCCGGACACGAATTCGATCTCGATCGCATGATGCTCGGCATGAAGTCCACGCTCGACTATTGCACACAGGCCTTCAGCCCGTTCCAGTTCCGGCAGGAGCGCATCATCGAGTTCCCGCGCTACGGCAACTTTGCCGAATCCTTTCCCAATACCATCCCCTTCTCCGAGGGCATCGGCTTCATCACCTACGTCGACCCCCGCAGTAAAGACGCCATCAACCTGCCCTTCTTCGTTACCGCGCACGAAGTCGGCCATCAATGGTGGGGACATCAAGTAGTCAGCGCCAATACCGAAGGCGCAACCGCCATCGTCGAAACCCTCGCCCAATACACCGCGCTCATGGTGATGAAGCACACCTATGGCGCGGACTCGATGAAGAAGTTTCTGCGCTACCAGCTGGATGGCTATCTGCGCGGGCGCGCCCAGGAGCACAACGAGGAAAAACCTCTCATGCGCGTCGAACCCAACCAGGGTTACATCCATTACAACAAAGGCGGCCTTGTGATGTATGCGCTCCAGGACTACATCGGGGAAGACCGCGTCAATCAGGCCCTTGCGGCCATGGTGAAAGATGACGCGTTCAAGGGCCCGCCCTATCCCACGAGTCTCGACCTGGTCGCCTACCTGCGCAAGGTCACTCCGCCGGAGTTTCAGTACCTCTACGACGATTGGTTCGAAAACATCACGCTATTCGACAACCGCACGCTCTCCGCCACATACTCCCAACTGCCTGGCGGCAAATACCAGGTTCATATCGCGGTGAAAGCCGAGAAGTATCGCTCCGATGGCAAAGGGCAGGAACACGCCCTGCCGCTGCACGACCTCGTCGATATCGGCGTGCTCGATTCCGACGGCCGCTTCCTTTACTTGCAGAAGCAACTCATCACCCAGGAACATCAGGAGTTCACGGTCACGGTCGACAAACTTCCCGCGCAAGCCGGCATCGATCCGCTCATCAAGCTGATCGACCGCAATCCGGACGACAACGTAGTCCCGGTAAAGAAAGGCTGACCCCGCCCGCCGCCTGATGACCTTACTTCCTCTGCGCTCTTAGCGAATCCTTAGCGGCCTTGGCGGTTAAAGGTTTTTCGAGAACACTGCTCATCCAGCTGATCGACCGCAACCCGGACGACAACGTAGTGGCGGTAAAGAAAGGCTGACCCCGCCCGCCCGCCTGATGACCTTACTTCCTCTGCGCTCTTAGCGAATCCTTCGCGGCCTTGGCGGTTAAAGGTTTTTCGAGAACACTGCTCATCAAGCTGATCGACCGCAACCCGGACGACAACGTGGTGGTGGTAAAGAAAGGCTGACCCCGCCCGCCGCCTGAAGAACTTTCTTCCTCTGCGCTCTTGCGGTTAAAGGTTTTTCGAGAACACTGCAGATAAGTCGCAAAGTGGCAGGGTAGTCCCTAAGCCCCCGCCGCCGCTGCCTGCTGCTTTGCCTGATCCAGCCGCCCGAACAGCACCTTCACCAGCTCCGCTTCTTTTTCCGCGTCGGCAGGGAACTGCGCCGAGGCCCATGCGGCAGTCAGTGCCCGTGCGCCGCTCCCAAACTCCACCTGCCGATTCGCCAAGGCCTCGCGCAACTTCACGCAGACGGCCGCCACTCCCGCCGCCTGCACCTCCGGCAGCAGCACGCAAAAGCGATCCCCCACGTAACGGCACAGCACATCATTACTCCGCAGGCACGACTGCAATCCCTGCGCCAGCCCGCGCAACACGGCGTCGCCCTTCTCCAACCCCAGGGCTGCATTCACCTCGCGAAAACGCGTCAAATCGAGCGCCACGATCCCAAACTCCTTGTGATGCCGCCGCGCCCGCGGAATCTCCCGGGCGATCGCGTGATGGAAGTAGCGTTGGTTATACAGCCCGGTCAGAGAATCCAGGTTCGCGACCCGCGTCAGTTCATCCGCCAATTCCAGGTTCCGCGCCGCCGTTGCCGACATATCCGCGGCCGCCTGCGCCAGCGAACGGTTTTCCGCTGTAAAGTAGCCGGGCTCCGCATTGCCCAGCACCACCGCCCCCATCACCTCGCCCATCGAGATCAAGGGAATGCCCATCTCCGAGCCCATGTTCGGGAAAACCGCCGGCCAATCCCGCCGGCTCGGCAGATCCTCCACCACGCACGCCGTGCGCTTGCGCAGCGCTTCTGCCAGGATGCCATCCCGCCGTGAAGCCGTCAGGCGCTCCATCGGCGGCTCCTCACCGCCCGCAAACGCCGGCATGTGCAGCGAGGCCGCAGCCTTGGTCAGAACGATGGCGACGGCGGTGTTCTCCAGCGTGTCGGAAATCAACTCCGCCAGCGTGGTGAAGAACTGCTGCGTATCACTCGCCGCCGCGGCCGAGCGGGCAATCAGGTTCAGCAATTCGATCTGCCGCATGCGGCGCAGTTCGGTGGAATGCAACCGCGAGTTCTCGATCGCCACCGCCGCCTGGCTGGCAAATACCGACAGCAATCCGGTCACCGAGCCCGGGAACGCATCCGGTTTCGAGCTGCCCACATCCAGCACCCCAATCACCCGCTCGCGCGCCAGGAAGGGGAGTGCCACCTCGCTTTGCAGCTCGCTATCGAGCACGCGCAAATGGGTGACTGAGTCGAAATTCGGCACGTAGAAGGGCGCGCGCGTGAACGCCGCAAACCCCGGAATACTGTTCTTGTCGATCGGCAACCGCCGCCGGAACACCGTCGGGTCGTATCCGTTCTGCGCCTGGCAGTACAGCGTGTGGCTCGCCGGATCCACCAGAAACACGGCGGCCTTGGAAGCGCTGAAATAGTTGCGCACGATGAGCAGGATCTGGTGCAGGACGGTTTCCACGTCCATGCGCGACAGGATCATCTGCGTGGCCTGTTGCAAAACCGCGAGTTCGCGGATGCTGGGTAGGATGGCTTCGCCCAAAGTCTGGCTCCCTGGGGGGAGTGGAAAAACCATTATGGTTGCTGCAGATAGAGCCACCAAGGTGACGGAAGTAACTAGCCGACAAACAAAAGGCCACGGATCCAATCCGTGGCCTCTTTCCTGCGATGTTAGAGCTGGGCTCTCAGGCTGCTTCTTTGGTGGCCAGCGAGGTCACCGCTCGTCCCTTGTGCGGCGTAGAGGTAATCACCTTCATCTCTTGCCAGTCGTAGGGAAACTCTTTCCCGCAATCCAGGCAAACCACATAGGTGCCGGTTAGCGCCGCCGCGCCTTTCCGCCGCGCGCCGCCGCGCAGAGTGATTGGAAAACTGTAATGACTATGCCAGCACCCGAACAGACTGCTGAAGAATCTTTCAACCATAGAACCAGCCCTCCACAGAACCGCCGGCCCTTTTCGGGCTCTACCCTATAAAACCTACTTCTATAGATTCAGTTTCTCTCGAAAAGGTTCGAAGGGAGAGATTTCCAGGCCGCTTCTTACCGCGGCCTGCAGGTCAGGCATTTCTTTCCAAATGATTGTGAAACAAGGAGGTAGGTTCGTTACAACGTCTCTGAACTCTTTTTCCGCTGCTGACACTTAGCCATGATCGCCGATCTCAGCCGTCCCCGCAGGTCGTCGGGTAACTCGTACAACTCCGAGTCCCGGTAAATCTCAATGGTTTTCTTCGTCGTGTCGCAAACGACGTAGCAGTTGTGGCACCAGGCTAAATGATCCTCAAGCTCAGCCTTCGTCCTCTCGTCAAGGACGCCGTCCAGATAGTTGGTGAGCTCTTGTAGAAACTCAGAGCATTTCACTTTTGGGCATCTCCACTCTCTCGTCTCTGGAAGAACCGGCTCAGCCTCTCTCGCAGTTGCAATCGCGCGCGCAAGAGCCGGGATTTCACCGCCGGGATGCTCAAGCTTAAGGCTTCAGCTGTCTCCTCGGTGGAGAGACCTTCCACATCTCTCAAAACGAAAACCGTTCGAAAACTCGGCGGCAGCCCCTGGATCGTTCGCGTCAAGATATCCTTCAACTCCGCCTGGTTGTACATCTGCTCCGGATTCGGGCTCCAGTCCGCGATCTCGCGCGGCAGGGAATCCTCTTCCGTCTTGACGTCTTCGTCCAGCGACACCATGCGCTCGGGGCGGCGCCGGCGCAACTTCATCAGCGCCTCGTTTACCGCAATCCGCACGAGCCATGTGTAGAACTTCGATTGCCCCTGGAATTGCTCCAGGTTGCCATAGGCCTTCAGGAAGGCATCCTGCACCACATCTTCCGCGTCCTCGCGGTTTTGCGTGATGTGCTGCGCGATCCGGAACACGTTCCGGTCGTAGCGCTTGACCAGCTCCTCAAAAGCGCTTACGTCGCCGCCCTTGGCCGCTTGAACCAGCGCGAGTTCGTCGCTAACCGGCTCACCTACTTTAGGTTGGATTGCTCCCATCGTCCTTCCGATGCAAGGAATTTGAAAACCTGCTCGCGGCGCAGACCTGTTATTTTACTTGGTAACCGCGAATCGTGCGAATCGATTTGCCGTAGGCTGGCTTCCGCCCTTTGCGATACATTCGGTTCGGGGGGTGCCGCGCAAGGGATCAGGTCCTTTTGTACCCGCTCGGGACCTCGCCAAGTGCCTTATAATCAAGGACTAGTCGGGCGTAACTATTACTTTGCCCGCGTTCCGCTTCAGCGCATGACCGACAAGAGCAGCCTGGAACACATCGTCGAGCGCGTGGTTTCGCAAGTATTGCAAGCGCACTTGCCGCAACTGCGCGAGGAACTCGTGCGCCGCGTGACCGAGGAACTCCCTCAGGACGAAGGCGCCATCGCCGCTTCCGGCGCCAGTCCGGGCGAGTTGTTGCGCTCGGTAGCGTTGATTCAGGCCGGCAGCACGCAAAAAGAAATTCTGCGCGCCCTGCTCGACTCCGCCTCCCGTTATTGCGGACGCACCGCGCTGTTCGTCATCAAGTCCGGTACCGCCACCGGCTGGCAAGGCCGCGGCTTTGAAGAGAACGACGCCCTCAAGGATTTTCCCCTCAACGTTTCGCGTGGCCTGGCCGAGCGCGTGCTCGAAGAACACGCTCCTTTTACCGGCCAGATCATCGACATGGACCCGCGCTTTGTCGATCACTTCGGCAGCCCGGCATCCGATACCGTCCTGCTTTTGCCCTTGCTGCTGAAAGACAAAGTGGCGGCCTTGTTGTATGCCGATGCCGGACTCGAAGCCGGGCGCTCCCTGGAATCGGCCGCCGTCGAGTTGCTGGTGGTCTCGACCAGTGCGTGGCTGGAACTGTCGTCGCTGCGCAAGCAGGCCCCGCGCGAGAGCATGGGTGGCATGGAGCGCGTGGAAGCTCCCGCGCCGCCGCCGGTGCAGTCGGTCAACACGTTCAGCGATCCCTTTGCCGGGCACTCGCCCCGTCACGCCATGGCCGCGGCTGCGCCCGCGTCTGCGCCGCCGGTGGCAGAACCCGATTCCCCGCAGGCCGAGGTAGTCTCGGCGGCGCCGGCGCCGCATGTTGACGAGGCTCCGCCCGCTCCGGCTTCCGGTCAGCTCTCACCCGACGATGCCGACGTGCATCGCAAGGCCCAGCGCTTCGCGCGCCTGCTGGTCGACGAGATCAAGCTCTACAATCAGGCCAAGGTTACTGAGGGCCGCAAAAATAAGGATTTGTACGATCGTCTGAAAGAAGATATCGAGAAGAGTCGCGCCACCTATAAGAAGCGTTATGGCCATACGGTGGCGGCCGACACCGATTACTTCCAGGTCGAACTCGTGCGCAGCCTCGCCGAGGACGACGTTTCTATCATGGGCGCGAACTTTCGTCATTGAATGGTGAGTTGGTAGGTTGTTTTCCAGACCCTTAGCATTCTTGCTCGCTCTGGCCGTCGTCTCCGGCACCGGCGCCGCTCAGCCGGTTCCCGCCGCGCATCGGCAAAACCCGCCTGATTCGTCCTCCACCCAGGCGCCGCCCTCCGCAGAATCGTCGAGTTCCTCTTCCGGCAAGACGGCGACCACCCGGCACAAGTCGTCCACCACCCATTCCAGCAAAACCGCTGCGAAATCGAAGACCCGGAAGACCGCCGCTCGCCGGAAACGCCGCTCGCCCCGGGTGCAGCGCATGCACGCTGCTTTTGTGGCCTCGGCCGACCTTAAGCCCATGGCGCGCCAACTGCTGCAGGACCGCACTCCTGCCGCCTACGCGGGGGTTGAGGCCTATGCGCAGAAGCACTCTGCCGAGGACGCCGGAGCCCTGGCCTGGCTGGTGCTGGGTTACGCGCGCTGGCTCGATCACGACTATCCGCACACGATCGAAGCGCTCAACCGCGCCAAGATTCATGCCGGCGATCTCGGCGACTACGTCGCCTTTTACCTGGGCAGCGCTTATTTGCAATCCGGCCATAGCGCCGAGGCCGTCGCGACGCTCGCACCCTTCAGCCAGACCTATCCCGACTCGCTGCTCTCGCGCGATGTCGAGGTCGTCTACGCCAGCGCCCTGACGTCGGAAGGCCACCCCGATCAAGCGGTAGCTCTCCTCGAGCCGCATCGCGAACCGCTGCGTGCAGACGTGGAACTGAATCTCGGGCGCGCCTTCGAGGCCAGCGGGCAAACCGCCAAGGCTTCCGCCGCATTTCGCAATGTCTATTACAACCTGCCCACCGCTCCCGAAGCCGATGCCGCCGGAACGGAACTGCGCAAGCTGGCCAACGGCGCCCGGATTCCCGGAACGCTCGCCGAGCGCCATACCCGCGCCGACCTGCTGTCCAAGGGCAGGCGCTGGAGCGATGCCGCCGACATGTATCGGGACCTGCTCGACGAAATTCCCCCGGCCGAACGGCCGTCGATGCAACTGGAACTGGCCTCGGTGCTGGAGAAGTCGAACAATTACCGGGATGCCAAGCAGGTTTTGAATACGGTGCCGGAGTCCACCCCCGCCATCGCGGCCCAGAAGCTGTTTCTGGTAGGAGAAGCCGCGCGCGCCGCCAATGACGATGACGGGTTCCTGCGGGCGCAAGGCAGCCTGCGCGAGTTAGCCCCCACCAGCAACTGGCTCGAGCAGTCGCTGCTGTCCTCGGGCAACATGTACCTGCTGCGCCGCGATTACGACCACGCCATCGACAGCTACCGCGAACTGCAGGAGCGCTTCCCGAATGGCAGCCGCGCCGCTTACGCCCACTGGAAGGTCGCCTGGCTGAGCCTGCGGCAAGCCCGGCTGGATGAGGCCAAGAAGGGCTTCGAACAGCAGATCGCTCTTTATCCCAACTCGGCGGAAGTGCCCGCAGCGCTCTACTGGCGCGGGCGTCTGGCCGAGGAAGACAGCGAAATCGGAAAGGCGCGCGCCTTTTACCTGAAGCTCTCCGATCGCTTCCGCAATTACTACTACGCCGAACTCGCCCGCCAGCGCCTCAAGACGCTGCCGAGCAACGTCGAGGCCATCCATTACGCTCTGCTCGACCATGTGCCAGCCATGAACGAAGCGCCAAAGGTTGAGGTCGAGCCGGTGCCGGACGATGACTTGCGCGTGCAGAAAGCCCACCTGCTGGAAAACGGCGCGCTGCTCGACTTCGCCGTGCGCGAACTGCAGGCGGATGCGACGGCGGACGGCGGCAAGTGGGAAGCCATGGAGATGGCTCGCATGTGCGCCGACAGCGGGCGCTACGACCGCGCCATCCAGGTGATGAAGCGCACCGTGCCCAGCTACTTTGCCGTCGATATTCCCGACTTGCCCCGTCCGTACTGGGAAGCGCTGTTTCCGAAAGCCTATTGGGGAGACCTGAAGCGTTACTCGGAGCAGAACGAACTGGACCCCTACCTGGTCGCGTCGCTCATCCGCCAGGAGTCCGAGTTCAACCCGAACGCGATTTCCCACGCCAACGCCGTCGGCCTGATGCAATTGCTGCCGGCCACCGGCAAGCACGTCGCCAAGGAACTCAAGCTCTACCACTTCAATCCCAGCGAGTTGTACACGCCAACCGTGAATCTCGAGCTGGGCACGCGCTACTTCAAGTCCATGGTCGACAAGTTCGGTTCTTTTGAATACGCGCTCGCGGCTTATAACGCCGGCTCGGACCGCGTCGAGGACTGGCTTTCGCAAGGCAAGTATCGCGACGTCCCCGAATTCGTTGAGTCCATCCCGTTCTCCGAGACCCGCGAATACGTGCAAGCCATCGTGCGCAATACCAACGTGTACCGGCAGCTCTACGGGACGCCATAGGAGCGGTCGGTCGTTGGGCCTTCGCCGTTGGTCGTTAGTCGTTGGTCGTTAGCAAGAGCATCCGTCTCCGTGGGTTTGAATTCACGTTGCGTGCGCTGCGCGCGAACATGACGTTGGCCGCCGTCGCGAAGGACCAACGACCAACGACTAACGACTTTCTTCATTCCCATTTTGGTTCACTTCAAGCTAAGTTATTGAAAACAGGTGACGGCCCTTTTGGCAGCTCGGATGGACGGTGCGAGCGTGCTGTGGAATGCCCTGTAATTGCGTTTGCAGACCCCTAGGACGCGAATTGAGGCTTGAGGCATACCAGAGGTCCATCGAGCCCACAGGCGCCTCTCCTGGAGCTTCTAATGCGAAAAAGTATCTTACAGCTAATGGGATGGAGGTTCGATCATTTTTAGATTGGATAAGTTCGCCTGCGAAAAATTGTTGCTCGCGAGCGTGCGCGCACGCGGGCGATCGTGGCGCCGGCTGCCAGCAGCCGTTTTACGTGGCTACCCTCGGCGCACCAGCGTCCGCCCCTCAGTGTGCCTTTTCGTGCGCGGGAGATTTCGAAAAGAGGATTTCCAGCACCAGCAGCGCCGCTCCGATCACGATCGAACTGTCGGCCACGTTGAACGCGGGCCACTCGTAGGGGCCGAGGTAGAACAGCAGAAAGTCGGTAACGTGCCCGGCCGCCAGCCGATCCCAGAGATTGCCGACTGCGCCGCCGAGAATCAACGCGAGCCCGATGCTGGTCGTGCTCATGACATGGCTGTTTTTCCAGAGCAGGAACGAGACCACCACCAGCGCGATCACCGAGCACAACACCAGGATGGCAATCTTCCATTCGGAAGGTGAATCGGCAAACAGCCCAAAGGCCGCGCCCCGGTTCTCGATGTGGGTGAGCTTGAAGAAACCGGGAATGATCGAGATGCTTTCATGGAGGGGTACGCGTCGCTCGATGACCAGCTTGGTCAGCCGGTCCAGAAGCAAGACGACGGCGGCAATGAGCAAGAAGTATTTACGCATCGAGTCGGGGCGGCTCATGGCTTACGATCGTGCGCCGCCTTCCAGTTCGCGCAGGACCGCGCTGCAGCGCTCGCATACCGTTGGATAGGTCTTATCTTCGCCTACATGAACAGAGTAATTCCAGCAGCGGTCGCATTTCTGGCCCTCGGCACGGCTGACCTGCACGGCGATCGGTCCAGTACCATTGCCGGACTTCTGCTCCAGGGTTACGGCGGAAACGATAAACAGGTAACGCAGCTGGTCGCGGTAACGGTCGAGCACCGAGTACATGGGGTCGGCGGCGGAAATCTTGACTTGAGCTTCGAGCGCCTTGCCGATCTGCTTGGCATTGCGCGCGCCTTCCAGTTCTTTCAGCACCTGGTCCCGCACCGAGCGCAGCGTCGCCCAGTCCTCGAGCAATTTTGCATGCTCGCCCGCCGCGCCTTCCGGGTTCGGTAGAGACGCGGCTTGCCGCGTCTGAGACGGGGCAAGCCCCGTCTCTACCCCTAGGATCTCCTCCCGGGTGGGGAACTGCGCCAGGTGGACGCTCTGCGGGCGTTTCTCCACTTTCGGCAAGTAGCCCCAGACTTCATCGGCGGTAAAGCTCATGACCGGCGCGAGCAGCCGCACCATGGCTTCGAGAATCCGCCAGATGGCCGTCTGCGCCGAGCGGCGCGCGTGCGAATTCGGCGCCGCGGTGTAGAGCCGGTCCTTGAGCACGTCAAAATAAAACGCGCTCAAATCCACCGCGCAGAAGTTCAGCACGCGCTGGTAGATCTTGTGGAAGGCAAACTCCTCGTACCAGCGCACCACGTCGGCCGACATGGCCGCGGTTTCCAGCAGCATGTACCGGTCCAGCGGTTGGAGGTTGGCGAAGGGCACGGCATGCTGGGCCGGATCGAAGTCGTACAGGTTTCCCAGCGCATAGCGGAACAGGTTGTTGCGGATGGTGCGGTAGTTGTCGGCGACGCTCAGCATCAGCCGCTCCGAGCCCACCACATCTTCGCGGAAGTCGACCGACGCCACCCACAGGCGCACGATCTCGCCGCCCAGCCGCCCGGCGATGTCCACCGGGTCGACATCATTGCCGCGCGACTTCGACATCGCCTGGCCGTTCTCGTCGAGCGTCCAGCCGACCGTCGCCACGTGCTTGTAGGGCGCATGATTCTGGGTGCCCACCGAGCAGAGCAGGGAAGAATGGAACCAGCCGCGATGCTGGTCGCCGCCCTCCAGATACAAATCGGAAACCGGCGGATACTCCGGCTCGGCCGCGCGCAGCGCCAGATAGCTGGAACCGGATTCGAACCACACGTCGAGAATGTCCATTTCCTTCTGGAACTTCGTGCCCTGGCAATGCGGGCACACGGCGCCCACGGCAAGCGCATCGGCCTCGGCGGTGTACCAGCCGTCGGCGCCCCTGGTCTTGAACAACTGCTCGACCTTGCGGTTGAGTGAGCGGTCGGTCAGCGGCTTGCCGCACTTCTCGCACAGGAATACTGCAATCGGCACGCCCCACACGCGCTGGCGCGAGATGCACCAGTCTGGGCGCGTCGCGATCATGTTGAAGATACGGCCCTCGCCCCATGCCGGATCCCACTTCACTTTTTTGATCTCGTCGAGCGAGCGGGTGCGCAGCGTGCCTCCCGCCAGCGGCGTCTCCATCGAGATGAACCACTGCTCGGTGGCGCGGAAGATAATCGGATGGTGGCAGCGCCAGCAATGCGGATAGGAGTGCTCGAGCGGCTCGGTGTGCAGCAGGACGCCGCGCGTCTTCAGCAACTCGACGATGGGCGCGTTGGCTTCCCAGACTTTCTTGCCATCGTATTCCGGCAAGCCTTCGCGGATGAATCCTGCCTCGTCGACGCGCGTGGTCGCGTCGAGGTTGTACTTCAAGCCGGTAACGAAGTCTTCGGCGCCATGCGATGGCGCCGTGTGCACCACGCCGGTCCCGGTATCCATGGTCACGTAGTCGGCGAGCACGGCCAGAATGTTGCGGTCCAGAAACGGGTGCTGGAAGTTGCGGCGCTCGAGCACGCGCCCGGGAAAGCGGGCCAGCTCCTTTGCGACGGACGTTTCGGGTAGAGACGGGGCTTGCCCCGTCTGAGACGCGGCAAGCCGCGTCTCTACCTCGAGATGGCATTTCTCGATGACCTGGTTTGCCAGCTTTGCGCCAACGATGTAGACCTCATCGCCTGATTCCAGCGCGACATACTCCTCGTCCGGATGAAATGCCACTGCCATAGAAGCGGGTAGGGTCCATGGGGTCGTGGTCCAGATGATCGTAAAAACCTTCTTGCCCTTCAGCGCGGGATCGATTTCCGCCGGATCGTCCTTCAGTGCGTACTTCACCCAGACCGTGGTCGAGGTATGGTTCTCGTATTCAACTTCAGCCTCGGCGAGGGCAGTCTGGTCGTGGATGCACCAATACACCGAACGCAGGCCCTTGTAGACGAAGCCCTTCTCGAGGAAGTCGTAAAACGTGGCCAGTACCACCGACTCGTACCCGGGAGTCATGGTGGAGTAGGGCCGGTCCCAGCGCCCGAAACAGCCGATGCGCTTGAACTGCTCGCGCTGCAGGTTCAGAAATTTGTCCGCGTATTTGCGGCATTCCAGGCGCACGTCGGCCGGATTCATCTGCAGCTTTTTCTTGCCGAGTTGCTGGTCGACCTTGATCTCGATGGGCAGGCCATGGCAATCCCAGCCGGGCACGTAGGGCGCGTCAAATCCGGCCATGTTTTTGGATTTGACGATGAAATCCTTCAGGCACTTGTTGAGAGCGTGTCCTAAATGCAGGGCGCCGTTGGCATAGGGAGGTCCGTCGTGCAAGACATAGACGGGCGCGCCCTTACGTGCTTCCCGAGTGCGCTCGTAAATGCCGATCTGTTCCCAGCGGGCGAGCGTTTTCGGCTCGTTTTGCGGCAAGTTCGCCTTCATCGGGAAGTCGGTCTTGGGCAGATTGACGGTCGTCTTCAATTCGAGCGGCACTCGGCGATTCACTCCCAAATAGTTGATTTTTTTCATTATAGGGAGGGTGTGCCTGTGCGTCCAACCGAGCGGAACGCGGCTGCGAACGTCTAACAGTTGAGTGTCTCCGAATTTTGAAATGCACTATGGGAAAACGGAAAAAAGCGTGTACAATTCCCAATTGAAAGTAACCTTTTGGCGCATCTAACCATCTGAAATTAGAATGAAAAGGGGCGGGCTGCCGATGGGCTTTGCGTCCCTATGAAGTTTTCAAGAATGGGGAAGCGTCAGAAGTTGCAGTGGGGTGCCGTACTGAACGTGGGCTTCCTCTGCCTGGTGTGTGCAAGCTGAAACCCTAACGGACAGGGAGATCATCGCCAGAACCGGTTTCATCGTATGGCTATCCCAGAAAAGACCCAGACCGACAATAACGAGCCGCAACTGAATCTGCTCCTTCCCAAGGACACGCTGGAGATACCGCTGTGGAAGTCCTTGTTTGGGAGCATTGATGCGGCGCTATTCCCCAAAAAACTTCCGCCCCTGGTCCTGACCTCGAAGCCGGCAGCGGCTGGCGAATTGTGGGGCGACCACATCGAGCGCCCGTGGTGGAAGTCGATCTTCGCCAACCTGCGAGACGCGCTGTTTCCCTCGCAGCAGCCTCCGCTCCAGCTGACCTCGAAGCCGGTGGAAGGCCTGAACAGCTTGGACGATGCGCTGGCCCTGCCCTGGTACAGGTCGGTCATCGCGAACTTCCAGGACCTGTTCTTTCCCAAGAAACTGCCGCCGCTGGAGCTGAGTTCGAAGCCGCTCCCGGTGCGCGATATCTGGGGCTTCTACGATCACAAGAAAGACGGCGCGCTGGCTTCGACCGGGGTGCACGTCGTGATGATCGCGCTGATCGTCGGCGGCACCTTGTGGGCGCGGCGCGAGATTACCAAGCCCAAAGTAACAGCACAGGTCATGCCGCTGCTCAACGACGCCGATATTCCCGCGCTGCCTCCTGCCAAGACGCAGGTGGGCGGCGGCGGCGGCGGCGGCGATAGCGATAAGCTGGCCGCGACCAAGGGCAAGCTACCCAAACTTGCCATGGAGCAGATCACACCGCCCATGGTCGTCGTGCGGAACCCGGATCCCAAACTGCCGGTGGAACCGACGGTGGTTGTGCCTCCGCAGATCAAGCTGGCCATGAACAATATGCCGAACCTGGGCGATCCGATGGCGGCGATTCCGAATGGGCCGCTCTCCAACGGCACCGGCTCGGGCGGCGGTATCGGTTCGGGCTCGGGCGGGGGCGTAGGCTCGGGTGAAGGGCCCGGCGTTGGCCCTGGCCGCGGGGGTGGTATCGGCGGAGGCGTCTTCCACGTGGGTGGCGGCGTCTCGGCTCCGCGCGTCATCTTCCAGCCCGACCCGGAGTACTCGGAAGAAGCCCGCAAAGCCAAGTACCAGGGAACCTGCGTACTCGGCCTGGTGGTGGGACCGGATGGACGGCCGCGCGACATTCATATCGTGCGCAGCCTGGGACTGGGACTCGACGAGAAAGCCATCGAAGCGGTGAGCCGCTGGAAGTTCGATCCGGCGGTGAAAGACGGCAAGCCGGTCGCAGTAGCGATCAGCGTAGAAGTGGATTTCCGGCTGTATTGAGAAATTCGGTTTGTGGAGCGAGCGGCCGCCGCGTGCGGCCGCTTTTGTTTTGCGGGCAAGCGCTCTGCCCCTTGACATGTGCAGCACATGAAACTATGCTCATCGCATGTCAAAGATGATTCAACTACGTAACGTGCCGGATGCCCTGCATCGCCGACTGAAGGCGCGGGCCGCCATGGCGGGCATGTCACTGTCGGATTATCTTCTGTCCGAGATCAGCGAAATTGCGGAACGCCCCACGCTTGCCGAAATGCGTGATCGCCTGCATAAACGCAAGCCCATTTCGGCTCCGATCGATACGGCAGCTTTGGTACGAGAAGAGCGCAGAGCGCGATGATCGTCCTGGATGCATCGGCCTCCGTGGATTGGCTCCTTCAGACACCTCCCGGGCAGAGCATTGGAAACCGGATTGTCTCTCAACCTGAATCCCTGCACGCCCCGCATCTCCTCGATCTTGAAGTCAGCCAGGTTCTGAGGCGTTTGGTGCATCAAGGAAGCCTATCGACCCAGCGCGCGAACGAGGCAATGCGTGACTTTCTGGACCTCCGGATCACCCGGTACCCCCACTTCCTCCTGCTGCCCCGCATCTGGCAGCTTCGCCACAATCTGTCCGCGTACGACGGAGCGTACGTTGCGCTGGCTGAACAACTGCGCGCTGCGTTGATTACGCGCGATAGTCGGCTGGCTTCCGCTCCCGGTCATACTGCGCAGGTGGAACTATTCTGACTTTGACGCGGGTGTGAGTCGGACCCCTCGGCGGGGAAATTATTCCTTCAGGTCCACGTGCTGTACATCGTCCACGGCATGGCCCAGGAACTTGGGTCCGAGCCGGCGAAACTTTTCTACGGAATCGGTCGCGAAGAAGCGCGTGCGGGTGGGGCCGCGGCGCTCGGATTCAGAGCCGGCCGGTTCCAGTCGCTGGATCTGGTCGCACACGGCGTTGGCGGTGGAATGGGCGGAGTCAACAATCTTCACGCCGGCCGGCGCGACCCGGCGCAGCAGGGGATGGATCAGCGGATAGTGGGTGCAGCCCAACACCAGCACATCGGCGTCGTGGAAGCCATCGGCAAACGCCTCCTGCAGGTAGATGCGGGCCACCTGCTCGGTGACGGGGTGATCCACCCAGCCTTCTTCGACCAGGGGAACGAACAGGGGGCAGGCCTTTTCGCGCGCTTCCACACCGCGCGTCTCGAGCGCCTTGCGATAAGCGTGGCTGGTCACGGTGGCGTCGGTGCCGATGACCACAACCCTTTTTTTGCGGGTCTCGCGCGAGGCACGCTCGGCGCCGGGTTCGACCACCCCGACCACCGGGACGCGGGCGGCCTGGGTGATGCGATCGAGCGCGAGCGCGGTTGCTGTGTTACAGGCGATCACGTGAAACTGGGCTCCTTGCGACTCCAGGAACTGGGTTGCTTCGACCGCATAGCGGGCTACCGTCTCGGCCGACTTGCTTCCGTAGGGCAGGCGCGCCGTGTCGCCAAAGTAGAGGTAATCCGCCGCCGGGATGAGCTTGATGAGCTCCTTGAGGACGGTGAGCCCTCCGAAGCCCGAGTCAAACACGCCGATCGTGGGCCTGCGGGGAATGGTCATGGAGAAGTTTCATGATAATGCAAGCGAGGGAATCGAGATTGGTTGAGGCGGGAAAGGCGTGAACCACAAAGGGCACGAAGGTACACGAAGGAGGAAAGAGAGAAACCCGATTCCCTTTAGGGTAGAGACGCGGCTTGCCGGTCTTGCGTGGAGCAAAAAAGGTATGTTAGCGCGGGCGGGAGACGGGGCAAGCCCCGTCTCTACCAGCGATCGATTCTTCAGCGGGCTTTTCGCTCGAGCTGGGCGGTGGCGAGCTCGACGCGTACACTGCCGCAGCATGGCCCGGGCGGAATCGGCGCGCCGTGCGGGCAAGTGCGGGGATGGCCAAGGAACGTGCAGATCTTATCGGTCGCTTCGGGTGAGAGAATGTGCTCGAACTTGCAGGCCTGCTGCTCGATTTCGGATTCGGTTTCGAGCGCCAGGCTGTCGGTAAAGAGGCGTTCGGCCAACCGGTGGCGGCGGATGATGCTGCCGGCGCGGTTCCGGCCGCGCGGGGTCAGGGTGACGACCAGGCTGCCATCGCCAGTAAACATGCCATCCGGACGCAGCGCCTCGTGGCAGGGGTTCACGAACGCTTTGTGCTGATGCGCCTCGGGCGGATGCGGCGTGGTCGAGACCAGATCCAGCGCCATCATCTTCTCCACCGCGATGCTCACCGGCAGCGCCCCGTGGACCTCCATGCG